>Ga0068863_100000889_pt1 | contig 30109 bp, 26 predicted proteins | sample KBSSwiS62_FD_66596 | JGI IMG/M metagenome (GOLD analysis project Ga0068863, IMG submission 66596) | Switchgrass rhizosphere microbial communities from Kellogg Biological Station, Michigan, USA - KBS Switchgrass S6-2 | ecosystem: Host-associated > Plants > Roots > Rhizosphere > Soil ... | reverse complement strand
ACGCCGTCGTGGATGCTCTCGAGCTGGGTCTGGAAGGTGAAGAAGTCACGGTTCTCGAGCACCGCCTCGACCGCCGCTGCCGAGGGCAGCCGGCTCGGGTCGCCGGGAGCGCGGGTGGTTCGCGTCTGTCCGGGCGATTCCCGGCCCGACGTCTGGATCGGCGAGTCGAAGAGTGGGTTTTTCCTGCCGTTCACTTTGCGCCGCGCGTACGGTCCCGGCACCCCCTCGGCGTGGTTGGTCCAGTCCCACCAGGGCAGGGTCACGCCCGCGACCTGGTCCTGCAGCGCCTTCTCGAAGAAGTAGAGGTAGGCGCGGTGCCAGGGGAGGAACAGCTCGCGGTGGTGGACGCAGGAGATCGGCAGCGGCAGCCCGTGGATCCCGGCCCAGTACTGGTAGCCGCGATCGTCACCAACTCCCTGCGCACCGCTTATCGCCTGACGGAAGTCTTCCTGCTGTCCCTGGGTGAGGCGCCGGGCGCTGCGCCGGTGGCGCAGCGCCCGCGGCGCCAGCCGAGTGGTGGGAGGGGACGCCCCGCTCATCGGCGCCGCCTGGACACACTCGGGCTCCGTCTTCTGCGCGCCCGGCGCCACACCGTCCGCTCGCGCAGTTTCAGACTCGCGATCCCACCCGTGGCCACCACGACCGGCGCCAGGCTCAGCGCCGTCTCCTCGACCGGGATACCCGCGATGTGCGCGAACATGGGCGCACCTTCTCAGACGTTTCCTGACTACACAAGCGTTTTCAAAAGGTGAGGGTTAAAGCGCCAGCGAGAGTGGCTCTTCCAGCAGGGTTCGCACCCGGGCGAGGAACTCGGCGGCGGGGGCGCCGTAGAGGATGCGGTGGTCGCAGGCGAGGGTGACGCCGAGCATGTGGGCGGGGACTATCTCCCCGTCGCGGACGATCGGCCGCTGCTTGATCGCGCCGACCGCGAGGATCGCCGCCTGCGGGGTGTTGATCACGGCGTTGAAGTTGTCGATCCCGTACATCCCCAGGTTGGAGACGGTGAAGGTGCCGCCCGAGAGCTCCGGCGGCGTCACCTGACCGTCGCGGACTTTCTGGGCCAGCGCCCGCGACTCGGTCGCGATCTGCCGTAGGCCCTTGCGGTCGGCGTCGAAGACGGTGGGGACGACGAGCGCGTCCTCGGCGGCGACCGCGACCCCGACGTTGACCCGCGAGTAGAGCTCGAAGCGGCCGTCGCGGTAGGCGCCGTTGGCCCGCGGGTGCTCGCGCAGCGCCAGCGCGCAGGCCTTGACGATCATGTCGTTGAACGACGGCACGACGTCTCCCTCTGCGGCCGTCGCCTTCAACCGCGCCCGCGCCTCCACCGCCCGCGACATGTCGATCTCCGCTTCCAGATAGAAGTGCGGAGCCGTCGCCTTCGACTCCGACATGCGCCGAGCGATAGTGGACTGGAGCTTCGACAGATCCTCGTAGGTGGTCTGGCCCTTGGCGGTCTCAGGGGAGATGGACGCAGGACCAGCCGGTGCGGCCGCGGGTCCTGCCGGGTGGGCATCCCCCACGGTGCTCGGCTGCTCCGCAGCCTGCGCGCCGCGGGGGACCCCCGCCCCCCCGTCACCCGCGGAGGCAGCGGCTTGCTTCACATCCTTCTTGACGATGCGTCCCCCCGGGCCGGAACCCTGGATGCTCGCCAGGTCCACGCCTTTCTCCTTAGCTATCCGGCGCGCGACCGGGGACGCTTTTATGCGGTCGGAATCGTCCGTGGAATCAGACGGGTCACCCGCGGGTGGCACCGTAGGGGGGCCCATCCCCGAGGAAGCTTTAGCTACCGGAGGGGATGGGGGGTCCCCTGCGGTGACAGGCCCCGCGGTTGAGCGGTCTGAACCCTTGTCCGAATCGCCAACCCGCGCTATAGGACTGCCAATCGCCAACGTCTCACCCTCCAGCGCCAGGATCTCCGTCAACGTCCCCGCCACGTCGCTCTCGTAAGCCATGTTCGCCTTATCCGTCTCGATTTCCACGATCTCGTCCCCGACCGCGATCTCATCCCCAACCTCCTTCATCCAGGTCAGGATCGTCCCCTCCTCCATCGAGTCGGACAGGCGTGGCATCACGATGTCGGCCATCAGATCGTCCCCTCCAGGGTCGCCAGGGCGGCGCTGACCACGTGCTCCTCGTGGGGGATCGCCGCCTGCTCCAGTCGTTTCGAGTAGGGCATGTGGACGTCGGCGCCGGTCACCCGCTGCACCGGTGCGTCGAGGTCGTCGAAGGCCTGCTCGGTGATCAGCGTCGCCAGGTTTGCCCCGACGCCGCCGTGCGGCCAGCCCTCCTCGACGATCACCGCGCGGTTGGTCTTGCGGACCGACTCGAGGATCGTGTCGAGGTCGAGCGGGCGCAGGGTGCGGGGGTCGATCACCTCGGCCTCGACCCCGTGCTCCTCGGCCAGCACCGCCGCCGCCCGCTCCGCCACCTGGGCCATCTTCAGCACCCCGACGATGGTCACGTCGCCGCCCTCGCGCCGCACCGCTGCTTCGCCGAAGCGCAGCACGCCGTCCCCGTCTTCCTCGTCCGGCACCTCGCCTTTAACCCCATAGAGACTCTCGTGCTCGATGAAGATGACCGGGTTGTCGTCGCGGATCGCCGCCTTCAGCAGCGCCTTGCCGTCGGCCGGGGTCGAGGGGCAGGCGACGAGCAGGCCGGGCACCTGCAGGAACAGCGCCTCGAAGCTGTGCGAGTGGGTCGGCCCGAGCTGGTGGCCGCCACCGCCCGGCATCCGGATCACCATCGGCACCCGGGCCTGGCCGTTGAACATGTAGGGGATCGCGGCGGCGTGGTTGACGATCTGGTCCAGCGCCAGCAGCGAGAAGTTCACCGTCATCAGCTCGACCACCGGCCGCAGCCCGCCCATCGCCGCGCCGACCCCGGCGCCGACGATCGTGTTCTCGGAGATCGGCGTGTCGCGGACGCGGCGCTCGCCGAACTCGTCGATCAGCCCCTCGGTCACCTTGAAGGCGCCCTGGAAGACGGCGACGTCCTCGCCCATCACGAGGACGGCCTCGTCGCGGCGCATCTCCTCCGCCATCGCGTCCCGCAGCGCCTCGCGCATCCGCATCTCAGGCATCGGTCCCGCCCTCTTGCGCGTCGCCCTGGACCGCCGGGTTGCGCCGCGGCTCGGTCTCCTCCTGCTCGGCGTAGGCCGCACCGGCCTCGGCCAGCTCCCGTGCCGCCTCAGGCATCGTTCCCTCGCGCTCGCCCCGGTGCGGCTCCGGGCTGCGCTCGTCGACCGCGTACCAGCCGCCGGGATCGTCGAGCGCGTAGAGGTTCTCGTACATCGTGTCCAGCGCCGGCTCCGGCGAGGCCTCGGCGAACTCGGTCGCCTCGACCACCGTCGCCTCGGCCGCGTCGCGCGCCTGCTGGACCTCGCGCTCGCCCAGCACCCCGGCCTCGACGCAGCGCCGGGCGAAGCTCTCGATCGGGTCTTTCTCGCGCCACTGCTCGACCTCCTCGCGCTCCCGGTAGACCTCCGGGTCGGCGGCGGAGTGGCCGCGGTAGCGGTAGGTGACGACCTCGAGCAGGGTCGGCCGGGACTCTTCCCGCGCCTCCTCGATCCCGGCGGCGACGGCCTCGCGCACGGCGATCACGTCCATGCCGTCGGCCCGGGCGCCGGGGACGCCGTAGCCCTCGGCCTTCTTCGAGAGGTCGGTCTGGGCCGAGTGGCGCTCGACCGCGGTCCCCATCCCGTAGAGGTTGTTCTCGACCAGGAAGAAGACCGGCAGCTTCCAGAGGGCGGCCAGGTTCATCGTCTCGCCGAAGTTGCCGGTGTTGGAGGCGCCGTCGCCGAACATGCAGACGGTGACCGCGTCTTCCCCCTTGTACTGGGAGGAGAGGGCGAGCCCGGCGGCGATCGGGAGGTTGCCGCCGACGATCCCGTAGCCGCCCATGAAGCGCTTCTCGGCGTCGAAGATGTGCATCGAGCCGCCGCGGCCGCCGCTGGTGCCGTCGACGCGTCCGAACAGCTCCGCCATCACCCGCTTCGGCTCGGTGCCGCGGGCGATCGCGTGGCCGTGGGTGCGGTAGGTGCCGATCAGGAAGTCTTCGTCGCGCATCACCGAGGTGGTGCCGACGATCGTCGCCTCCTCGCCGATCGCCAGATGCAGGAAGCCGCCGGCTTTGGCGCGCTGGTACTGGCGGCCGGCCTCCTCCTCGAAACGGCGAATCAGGGCCATGCGCGCGAGTAGCTCGTAACAGGCGGCGGCGTCGGGCAGATCGGCCATCGACCTCACCTTAGCGATGCGTTTACGCCTGGAAACTCGGCCGCTCCCCGCTTCTGTCGAGTTGATGACCCCCTGGCGATGACAACTCGACAGAACGCGTCAGGCCGCGGCTGCTTCGACCGCTTCGTTGAGCCTGTCATCCCCCCAGAAGACCTGGTCGCCGACGACCAGCGCCGGCACGCCTTCGACGCCGCGCTCGCCGGCCGCCGCGGTCGCCTCCTTCAGCGCGCTCTTGACGATCTCCGTTTGCACCGCTTTCAGCAGCGCCCGCGGGTGCAGCTCGCAGGCGGCGCCGGCGATGACGACGTTGTCGGGATCGCTGAGGTCGCGGCCGGCGGCGAAGGCCTGGCGGAAGGCGGCGAGCGAGAAGGAGACGGTGCGGCCGGTCTGCTTGGCGAAGGTCGCGACCCGCATCGCGGTCAGCATGTTGCCGGGCCAGGGGTCGGGCCACTGGATCGGCGGCAGCCCGTAGGCGAGGGCGCGCCGCTCGACCTCGGCCATGCCCTCGGCCCGGGCTGGCGTCTGCGACCAAGAGCCGCGCTCGAAGCGGTGAAACAGCCCCCCGAGCAGGACCGGCACCCACTCCGGCTGCTCCAGCCCGGCTTCGGTGAACAGCCCGCTGACCCGCTCGGCGGCGAGGTACGCGTAGGGAGAGCCGAGGTCGAAGTAGAAGGTCGCGCGCTCGGCCACGGGACGACTCTATGGATGGTGCGGGCGCCGGTCCGTGACCGACGTCATCGACTAGGCGTGCGTTGCCCAGCCATCCACGGCGCGGGCGGCTTCGAAGATCGCCTCGGAGATCGTCGGGTGGGGATGGACGATCCGCGCCAGCTCCTGGTAGCCGCCCTCCAGCGCCATCGTCGCCACCAGCTCGGCGATCATGTCGCAGGCGCGGTTACCGACGATGTGGACGCCGAGGATCTCGCCGTACTTGGAGTCGGCGACGACCTTGACCAGGCCTTCTTTGTCGTCGTAGACGGTCGCCCCGCCGACGCCGCCGAGCTTGAACTTGCCGACCTTGACGTCGTTGCCGGCCTCCTTGGCGGCGGCCTCGGTGAGCCCGACGCTGGCGACCTGCGGGTGGCTGAAGGTGGCGCCGGCGATCAGCTTCTGGTCGACCCCGTGGGTCTCGACCCCGGCCGCGGCCTCCGCCGCGACGACGCCCTCCTCGGAGGCCTTGTGGGCGAGCGCCTTGGCGTTGACCAGATCGCCGATCGCGTAGACCTTGGCGTTCGTGGTCCGCTGCAGCGCGTCGACCTTGACCTTGCCGTTCTCCTCCAGCTCGACCCCGGCCTCGGCCAGGCCCAGGCCCTCGGTGTCGGCGCGGCGGCCACCGGCGACGCAGAGGTAGTCGACCTCGGCCGACTCGCCGCCGTAGGTGAACTTGACGGAGTCGCCGCCGGCCTCGACGTTCTCGACCGGGTTGCCGGTGGCGACGGTGATGTTCTGCTTCTTGAAGGCGCGCTCGACGACCCGGACCACGTCCTTGTCCTCGGCCGGGAGGATCTGCGGCAGCATCTCCAGCAGCAGCACCTCGGTCCCGAAGCGGCCGTAGGCGGAGGCAATCTCACAGCCCGAAGCGCCGGCGCCGACGACGGCGATCTTCTTCGGCACCTCCGGCAGCGACCAGCCGCCCCAGGTGTCGACGATGCGCTCGCCGAACTCGACCCCGGGGATGGGGGAGGCGACCGAGCCGGTGGCGAGGATCACGGCGCCGGCCTCGTAGGTCTCCTCGCCGACCTTGACGTTGCCCTCGGCGGTGAGCGAGCCCTCACCCTCGATCACGGTGACTTTGTTTTTGTCCCAGAGCATCTTCACTCCGCCCGAGAGCGACTCGGAGACGGCGGCGCGGCGCTTGCCGACGGCGTCCCAGTCGAGCGAGACGTCGTTGGCGACGACCCCGAGGTCAGCGCTCTCGCGCGCCTCGGTGTAGATCTCCGCCGTGCGCAGGATCGTCTTGGCGGGGATGCAGGCGTAGTTGAGGCAGCGCCCGCCCGCCTTGTCGCGCTCGACCACGGCGGTTTTCTTACCCAGCTGGGCAGCGCGGATGGCCGCGACGTAGCCGCCGGGCCCGCCGCCGATCACGATCACATCGAAGGAATCAGCCATGGGCCTGAGCCTATAGAACGGCTTAGTCCTTCTTCTGGCCCGGCAGCCGGGAGGCGATTCGCCCCATCGGCCCGACCGCTCCCTGCAGGGTCTCGACGCTCTGGTTGAGGCCGGCGACGGCGGTCAGGATCCGCTCCATCAGCTCGCTCAGCTGGTCGATTCCGGCATCCAGACCTTCGATCCCCTTGTCGAGCCGCTCCAGGGTCTCGGGCAGGTGGTTGAGCACGACCAAGTCGTCGCGCAGGAGCGGCAGGGCCGAGGTGTCGGCCGCGACCCGGTCGAGCGCGTCGGCGACCCGGCTCAGCTGCGCGGTGTGCTCCTTCATCGCCCGGGTGTTCTCGACGATCTCCGGGATCGTTCGCAGCGCCGACAGCACGTCGGTCGGCAGGGCCGAGATCTTGTCGAGGGAGGGGAGGCCGAGCGGGGTCATCGCATCAGTCTCGCGGAACTCGTTCGGGCATCTGGATCCGCGCCATCGCCTTGACCATGAAGAAGAAGAAGGTGCCGGAGACGGCGAGCAGGCCGAGGGTGGCGGCGAACTGGGCCACGGTCGCCGCTTGCACGGCGAGGCCGAAGACGGCGCTGAAGATCAGGAAGACGAGGATCAGCTGGAAGCCGAGCACGGCCCAGTAGCGGGCGCGCCACATGCCCCAGGCCATGATCCCGAGGATCCCGGCCGGGGCGACGATCTGCGGGATTTTCGGCGTTTCGCCGTTGACCTTGACGCCTGCCAGGTAGCCGGCGACGATCGAGAGCGCGATCAGCCCGGCGACGACGGCCCCGATCGTCACCACCCGCGGCCGTTCGCCCTCGGCCAGCGGCTCCAGCGCTTCCCGCGCCGCCTGGTTGCGTTCCTCGGCCTTGGCGTAGCCCTGTTTCATGCGGTCGGCGCCGCCGCGCTGCTTGCGCTTGCGGGGCAGCTCGGTCTGGGGAATGCTCCCCGGCTCGGGCGCCTCCTCGCTCGGTGGGCGCGCGTCAGCCACCGGGCGCGACTCCCATGCTGCGCCGCAGCTCTGCCGCCGCCGCGGCCGGGTCGGCGGCGTCGCGGATCGCCCGCACCACGCAGAGCCGCTCCGCCCCGGCGGCGACGACCTCGCCGGCGTTGCCGGCGTCGACCCCGCCGATCGCGAAGAAGGGGTGGGGGGCGTGCTCGGCGGCGTGGGAGATCAGCTCCAGCCCGACCCCGGGCCGGCCGGCTTTCGTCGGCGTCTCCCAGATCGGGCCGACGCTGATGTGGTCGACCGGGCGCCCGGCGGAGGCGGCGATCTGCTCCTCGGAGTGGGTCGAGAGGCCGATGATCGCGTCGGGCCCGAGCAGCTCCCGCGCCTGCTCGGCGGCGATGTCGTCTTGGCCGACGTGGACTCCGTCGGCATCGCAGGAGCGGGCCAGGTCGGGATCGTCGTTGACGATGAAGAGGGCGCTGTAGCCGTCGCAGACGCGCCGGAAGGTCCCCGCCGCCCGCTCGATCTCCGCCCGTCCCAGCTCCTTCTCGCGCAGCTGGACGATGTCGGCGCCGCCGCTCAGCGCAGCCCGCAGCAGCGCTTCCGGGTCTTCGCCGCGGGGGCGGGCGTCGCAGACGAAGTAGAGGCGCGCGGTGCGCAGGCGCTCGCGCCGCAGCGGGCCGGCTGACTCGGGGGTGGCGAAGCTCATTCCTCGATTATGAAGCGCGCCGCGCCCGCGCCCGGCTTGCGGGCCGCGCCGGGCGGGTAGCCTAGGAGGAGTAACGGGAGCCCGCGAGGGCTGAGAGGGTGGCAACGAGGCCACCGACCGTCTGAACCTGATCCGGGTAATGCCGGCGGAGGCAATGGCTTGACCGAGCAACGCGGTTTCGACGCGATATTCGTAGGCGGTGGGGTGATCGGCCTCAGCTGCGCCTGGCGCGCCGCCCGCGATGGGGCGCGGGTGGCGGTGCTCGACCGCGCCGCGCCGCCGGCCGGTGCCACCCGGGTCGCGGCCGGGATGCTGGCCCCGGTCGGCGAGCTCGCCTTCGGCGAGCCGGAGCTGCTGGAGATGACCCTGGCCTCGGCCGCGCTCTACCCGGAGTTCGTGGCCGAGCTGGAGGCCGCGAGTGGGGAGACGACCGGCTACGCGCAGCAGGGCGCCCTCCACATTGCCCTCGATCGCGACGAGGCGGCGGAGCTGCGCCGGGTCCACGACCTGCAGCGTTCGCTCGGGCTCGAGGCCGAGTGGCTGCCGCCGCGCCGCTGCCGCGAGCTGGAGCCGGGCCTGACCCCGTCCTTCAACGGCGGCGTGCACGCGCCGGGCGAGGCGGCGGTCGACCCACGGGCGCTGACCCGGGCGCTGCTGGCCGCGCTGCGCGAGGCCGGAGCGGAGGTGCGGAGCGCAGCCGAGGTGGTCGACGGGATCTTCGAAGGCGAGCGCCTGCTCGGGGTGCGGACCGCCGCCGGCGAGGAGCTGCGGGCCGAGACGACGGTGCTCGCCGCCGGCGCCTGGTCGGGCCAGGCCGGGTGGCTGCCCGAGCACGCCCGGCCGCCGGTGCGCCCGGTCAAGGGCCAGATCGTCGAGCTGCGCGGCCGCGACGGCGAGCCGCCCTGCGAGCGGATCGTCGCTTCCGAGCGCGTGTACCTGGTCCCGCGCCCCGACGGCCGCCTGATCGTCGGCGCCACCTCCGAAGAGCAGGGATTCGACACCGCGGTCACCGCCGGCGGTGTCCACGAGCTCCTGCGCGAGGCCTACCGACTGCTCCCCGACGTCGCCGAGATGGAGCTGGTCGACTCGCTGGCGGGGCTGCGGCCTGGCACTCCCGACAACCTGCCGCTGATCGGCCCCGGCGCGATCGAGGGCCTGGTCCTGGCGACCGGCCACTATCGCAACGGCATCCTGCTGGCACCGCTGACCGCCACGGCGATCGCCGCCGTCCTCGCTGGCGAGCAGCTGCCGGAAGCGGTCGCCCCCGCTCACCCGGCGCGCATGTCCTTTGTAACCCAGAGGGTGACAAAGGACATGCGCACTGTCTCCAGTTCGGGACCAGATGCCCCCACGGACCGCGCCGCGGAACTTGCGGCGCGCGGTGCGGCTCTCGCCGAAGCAGCGGAAGCGGCGGAGCGCGCCGCCGAGGAGCCGCGATGAGGATCGAGCTGAACGGGGAGCGGCGCGAGCTGCCGGAGGCGGCGACGCTGGCCGACGCGGCACGAGAGGCCGGCGCGGGGGGCCCGGCCGGCGTCGACACGACCCGTGGCGTCGCCGCCGCCCTCGACGGCGAGGTGGTGCCGCGCGGGGAGTGGGAGGCGACGGCGCTGCGCGAGGGCCAGAGCGTCGAGATCCTCGCCGCGATCCAGGGCGGCGCCGATGCCTGGGAGCTGGGCGGGCGCCAGTGGTCCTCCCGCCTGATCGCCGGCACCGGCGGCTTCCGCTCGCTGGAGCAGATGGAGGCGGCGCTGCTCGCCGCCGGCACCGAGATCGTCACCGTCGCCCTGCGCCGGATTAACCCCACCGCCACCGGCTCGGTCCTCGACGTGATCGACCGCCTCGGCCTCTTCGCCCTGCCCAACACCGCCGGCTGCTTCACCGCCCGCGACGCGGTCCGCACCGCCAAGCTCGCCCGCGAGGCTTTCCAGACCGAGTGGGTCAAGCTCGAGGTGATCGGCGACGACCGCACTCTCTATCCGGACGCGGTCGAGCTGCTCGACGCCGCCGAACAGCTGGTCGCCGACGGCTTCACCGTCCTCCCCTACACCAACGACGACCCGATCCTCGCCCGCCGCCTCGAGGAGGCCGGCTGCGCCGCGGTGATGCCGCTGGGCTCGCCGATCGGCTCCGGCGCCGGCATCCGCAACCCCTACAACGTCGCGATCATCGCCGAGCGCGCCACCGTCCCGGTCATCCTCGACGCCGGCATCGGCACCGCCTCCGACGCCGCCCTGGCGATGGAGCTCGGCTGCGACGCCGTGCTCGCCGCCAGCGCCATCTTCGGCGCCGGGGAGCCGGCGGCGATGGCCCGGGCCCTGCGCGCCGCCGTCGACGCCGGCCACACCGCCCGCCGCGCCGGCCGCATCCCCCAGCGCACCCACGCCGAGGCCTCAACCCCCTATCAGGGACTGCCGGACCTCTCCTGACGCGGTTCCGTTCGTCGTTCCTCGGCTATATCGCGACAAACGACGACCTGAGCGGCACCCCTCTACCATGGGCACTTCGCCCCTGTAGCTCAGCTGGTTAGAGCGGTGGCCTTTTAAGCCGCGCGTCGCGGGTTCGAGTCCCGCCGGGGGCACTTTGCCGGGGATAAACAGGAGCAGGTGGGAGGCGCACGACGAGCATCTGCTTCGCGTGCCCGCCGACGCCGAGGGTCAGGACGACCTCCGCCTCGACCGCATCCGCACCGAGATCGACGCCGGCTTCGACGCCCTCCGCGACATCGACGACGGCGTCTCCGTCTTCGGCTCCGCCCGCATCCCGGAGGGGCATCGCTGGTACGAGCTCTGCCGCGAGACTGCGGCCTGCCTCGCCCAGCACGGCTTCACCGTGATCACCGGCGGCGGCCCCGGCCTGATGGAGGCGGCCAACCGCGGCGCCCAGGAGGGCGGCGGCCTCTCGGTCGGCCTCAACATCGAGCTGCCGCACGAGCAGCACTCCAACCCGTACCTCGACCGCAGCCTCAACTTCCACTACTTCTTCGCCCGCAAGCTGATGTTCGTCCGCTACGCCCGCGCCTTCGTGATCATGCCGGGCGGCTTCGGCACCCTGGACGAGATGTTCGAGAGCCTGACCCTGATCCAGACCAACCGGATCCAGCACTTCCCGACGATCCTCGTCGACTCCGCCCACTGGAAGCCCCTGCTGGACTGGATCGACGACTCGCTCGAGGACGACGGCATGATCGGCCCCGCCGACAAAGAGCTGCTGGTCACCGCCGACACCCCAGACGAAGTCTGCGACCACGTTCGCCGCGCCAGCGAGCGGCAGAAACGACTTACCTGAGTCGCGAGCGGGCGCGTTAGGGTCCGCTCGTGACCGCTCAAGAGGATTCTCAGCTCGCCTTCTCGGCGATGATCGCCGCCGCCGCGAGCAGATACGAGTTCTGGCGCCACCGCCGCGAGCGCGTTCTGGTCAGAAGGTCGAAGGATGAGCCGGAGCTGGGCCTGGAACGCCTGGTCGACGGGTTCTGGATCCGGGTACGCGCCCCGCGGAAGTTCGACGACGAGTCGGTCTGGGAGCCACTGGGGGTGGGGGCGCTGCGCTGGCACGCGGGCCGCTACCTGATCGCCGACCTCGGCGCCCCGTGCATCGGCTGGCAGCGGAAGCACCTGCGGCGGCGCCTGGACCGGGGGGCGACGGGGCGCTGGATCGACCCTCCGCTCAGAGGTGGCGCGAAACGCCGCAAAATCAACAAGATCGCGCAGCGCCAGCGGAACTGTGAGCGCGCCCGCTTGAGTGCGGCAAGGGCGCCGGTCCAGCTCGAGGAGGAGGCGCTGCTCGGCTATGAGCACCAGCGCGAGCGGGTGCGCGGAATCGAGCAGCGAGCGAACTTCTTCCTCGCCGCCGCCGGGCTGGCGACCTCGCTGGTCCTCACCAACGCCGGGCTCCTGCTCGGATCCGACAAGCTCGACGAGCGCTGGCTGATTCCGGCCGCGATCGTCCTCGGCTTCGCCAGCCTCTGCACGACCGCCGCCGGCCTCCGCGCCCTGCAGGCGACGATGACGACCTTCACCCGGCTTCCCCCCGACAACGTCCCCCGGCTCGAAGAGCGCCTCGAGAAGGCGGAGGAGGACCTGCGGCGGGCCCGCATCGCCGCCCTCTTCGTCGCTCAGTACCGGACCTCGGTGATCGCCGACCGGAAAGTGGCGCGGTTGAAGGCGGCGCGGGGCTGGTTCGTCTCGGCGATCTTCGGGATCGTGGTCCTGACCGTCGTCGTCCTCCTCAGCATCACCGAAGGCGGTGACCCCAAAGGGCGGAACCCCGCCTCAGTGCCGAAAGTGGCGGTGCTTGGTGAAGACCATCGCCACGCCTCCCCCGTCGCAGGCGGCGATCACCTCGCCGTCGCGTTTGGAGCCACCAGGCTGGATCACGCAGTTGGAGCCGGCCTGGATCGCCAGCTCGGGGCCGTCGGCGAAGGGGAAGAAGGCGTCGGAGGCGACGGCGGAGCCGGCCAGTAGGGCCTCGGCGTCCTCGCCGCGGGCGTCGCGGCACTTCTCGACCGCGAGCCGGACCGAGTCGACGCGGGACATCTGGCCGGCGCCGATGCCGAGGGTCGCCCCGCCCTTGGCGATCACGATCGCGTTGGAGCGGACGCGGCGGCAGACGGTCCAGGCGAAGAGCATGTCGGCCCACTGCTCCTCGCTCGGCTGCGTCCCGGTTACCACCTCCATCAGCTCGCGCGGCTCGGGGTCGCCGTCGCGGTCCTGGATCAGCAGCCCGCCGTGGACGCGTTTGACGTCGCGCTCGCCGGGGTCGGCCTGGCGCCGCTCCTCCTCGCAGAGGATCCGGATCGACTCCTTCTGCTGCAGCACCGCCAGCGCCCCGTGCTCGTAGTCGGGCGCGCTCAGCACCTCGACGAAGTTCTTGTGCAGCTCCTCCGCCAGCTCGCTGCTGACCGGGCGGTTGAGTGCGATCACGCCGCCGTAGGCGGAGAGCGGGTCGCAGGCGAGTGCCTTCAGGTAGGCCTCGAGCCCGTCCACCCCGATCGCCACCCCGCAGGGGTTGTTGTGCTTGACGATCACGCAGGCCGGCTGCTCGAAGTCGTCGACCAGCCCGCGGGCGGCGTCGAGGTCGAGCACGTTGTTGAAGGAAAGCGCCTTGCCGTGCAGCTTCGAGACCCGCGAGAGGATGTGGCTGCGGGCTCCGACGTCGGCGTAGAGCGCCGCCCGCTGGTGCGGGTTCTCGCCGTAGGAGAGGTCGAGCACCTTCTCGTAGGCGACCGCCAGGTGTTCCGGGAAGTCCTCGTACTCGGTCGAGAACCAGCGGCTGATAGCGGCGTCGTAGCGGGCGGTCTGGGCGAAGGCCTCGTTGGCCAGCCAGTGCCGGGTCGTGGCCGAGATCGTGCCGCCGGACTCCTCCAGCTCGGCGCAGACCGCGTCGTAGGCCTCGGGCTTGACGACGACGGCGACGCCTTCGTGGTTCTTGGCGGCGGCGCGGATCATCGTCGGCCCGCCGATGTCGATGTTCTCGATCGCCACCTCGGGCGCGACCTCGGCACCGGAGACGGTCTGCTCGAAGGGGTAGAGGTTGACGGCGACGAGGTCGATCGGCTCGATCCCCTCGCGCGCCAGCGTCGCCATGTGCTCGGGGTCCTCGCGCCGCGCCAGCAGCGCCGCGTGCAGCCGCGGGTGCAGCGTCTTCACGCGGCCGTCGAGGATCTCCTCCTGGCCGGTGAACTCGGAGACGTCGGTCACGGTCAGGCCCGCTTCGCGCAGGGCGCTGGCGGTGCCGCCGGTGGAGAGGATCTCGACCCCGAGCGCGGCCAGGCTCTTGGCGAAGTCGGCGACGCCGGTCTTGTCGGAGACCGAGATCAGCGCCCGGCGCACCCGGATCGCGCCGTCGCTGGCGCTCTCGTCGCGGGTGTCGGCTGCGGCCTCAGTCATCGATCACGACGGTCCGGGGATCGTCGGGGTCGATCCTAACCCGGCCCTCCGCGATCATGCGGATCGCCTCCGGGTAGAGCCGGTGCTCGACCGCGTGGACCGCCTTCTCCAGGGCCTCGCGATCGCCGCCCGCCGGCACCGCCACCTCGCGCTGGAGGATCGGCGGCCCGGTGTCGACCCCCTCGTCGACGAAGTGCACGGTCACCCCGGTCGTCTCGACCCCGGCGGCCAGCGCCTGCCCGATCGCGTCGAGCCCGGGGAAGGCCGGCAGCAGGGCGGGGTGGACGTTGACGATGCGGTCGCGGAAGCGGGCGACGAAGCCGTCGCTGAGCAGCTGCATGTAGCCGGCGAGCACGACTAGGTCGGCGCCCCGCGACTCGATCCACTCCGCCATGTCGGCGTCGCGCGCGGTCCGGTCCTCGTACCTGTCGGCGGCGAAGACCGCCGTCGGCACGCTTTCGACCTGGGCCCGCTCCAGCGCCCAGGCATCGGGCTTGTCGGTCCCGACCCCGACCACCTCGATCCCCTCGCGCCGGTGCAGCGTGTCGAGGATCGCCTGCAGGTTGGTGCCGCTGCCGGAGGCGAGGACGACGATCTTGAAGCTGCTCACCGCCGCATCTTTGCGCAAGCGGGCAGGTTGACTGCGAAGAACGAAATTCGTTCGCCGCTCAGCGTTTCTCGCGTAGGCTGCGGCGAACTCGAACGTAGAACTCGACGCAGGGGGTGGGGATCGGTGCTGGGGAACGGATCGCGGCAGGGGCGCATGGCCCTCATCTTCGCGGCGTCGCTTGCGGCGCTGCTCCTCTTCGTGCCGCTGGCCGCGGCCGCCCCGGGCAATGACGCGTTCGCCGATGCGGTGGCTCTGTCCCCCGTCCCGCCGGTGGAACTTTCCGGGACCAACTCCGAAGCGACCAAGGAGGCCGGCGAGCCCGCCCATGCGGGGAACGCCGGCGGCCACTCGGTCTGGTTCTCCTGGACGCCGGCCGTCAGCGGCCCGGTCGCGATCAACCCCGGCTGCTTCCCCAGCTTCGAAATGCTGACCGCCGTGTATACGGGGTCCGCGGTCAACTCCCTGACCCCGGTTGCCAGCAACCAGGGCCTGCCGGCGCCGTCGTGCTTCGGCGAAAGCACCAAGGTCGAATTCACGGCCACGGCCGGCACCACCTACTGGATCGCGATCGATGGCCGCGATGGCGCCCAGGGATCGTTCAGCGCCATGATCGAAGGGGCGCCGGCCAACGACGATTTCGCCGACGCGTCCGCGATCGGTGGAGAATCGACCCAGCAGGCCTTCGGCACGACCAAGTTCGCGACCGCGGAGGCCGGCGAGCCCGCCCACGCCGGGGAGCCGGCCAGCCACTCGGTCTGGTTCTCCTGGACGCCGGCCGTCAGCGGCCCGGTTGCGATTTCCACCTGCTCGAGCTTCTACAGCCTCGACACCGTGCTCGGCGTCTACACCGGGTCGGCGGTTGGCGCTCTGACTCCGGTCGCGGCAAACGACGACGCGCCCGCGGTCGAAGGGTTCCCCGGATGCGCGCCTGCCAACAGCGAAGTCCGTCTTACTGTCACCGCCGGCACCTCCTACGAGATCGCCGTTGACAGCACCGCCGGTACCAGCGGCAGGTTCACCCTGCGCCTCCGTGGGCGCCCGCTCAATGACGATTTCGCCAACCCGCAGGTGTTGCCGGCAAGCCTCAATCCCAACTTCCCGATCGGGATGTCGCAGGCAACCACGGACATGGCGACCAAGCAGACTGGCGAGCCGGACCACGGCGGCGCTCCCGGTGGTCAGTCCGTCTGGTTCTCGTGGACCCCCTCCAGCAGTGGCCGCGTCCTGGTCTCGACCTGCACCCACGAAGGCCCCGAGGATCCGGACACGCTGCTCGCCGTCTACACCGGCTCCGCCGTCGACGCCCTGACTCCGGTGGCGGGCGACGATGACGCCGCCGGCGCCAACTGCGGCGCCTCCGACAGCGAAGTCGGCTTCGACGCCGTCGCCGGCACCACCTACCGGATCGCCGTCGACTCGAAGAGCCCGAGCCACGGCCGCTTCGATCTGCAGCTGGAAGGGGCACCGGCCAATGACGACTTCGCCGGCGCCCAGACCCTCACTCCCGCGCTGCCCAGCTTCGCCACCGGCTCTACCAGGTTTACCACCAAGGAGGCCGGCGAGCCGGACCATGGCGGCGACCCCGGTGGCCACAGCGTCTGGTTCTCGTGGACTCCGGCCAGCAGCGGCCCGGCCATCGTCACCGCCTGTCCCTACACCGAACGCATCGTGCCCGTCCTCGGCGTCTACACCGGCACGGCCGTCAACGCCCTGACCCCGGTGGACGGCGACTCGATTCGCGGGGCGAGCTGCCGCGCGAGCGCGAGCGGGCTCGAATTCGACGCCGTCGCCGGCACCACCTACCGGATCGCGGTCGACGGCGAAGCGGGCAGCGTCGGCCTCTTCTCGCTCGAAATCCAGGGCCGGCCGGCGAACGACGACTTCGCGACGCCGGAAGTCCTCGGTCCCAACCCGATGACCGCCGGCGGCATCAACCGGCTCGCCACCAAGCAGGCCGGCGAGCCGAACCACGCCGGCGACCCGGGAGGCCACTCGCTGTGGTTCTCCTGGACGCCCTCGAGCTCCGGCCCGGTCGACATCAGCGCTTGTGGCTACACGCGTGAGATCGACACGCTGCTCGCCGTCTACACCGGCTCGACCGCCGGCGCCCTGACTCCGGTGGCGAGCAACGACGACGCTTCCGGGCCGCCGCCCAACGAACTCTGCGAATTCAGCCGCGGTAACAGCGAGGTCGTGTTCGACGCCGTCGCCGGCACCACCTACCGGATCGCCGTCGACGGCAAGGGCGGCAGCGTCGGCCGCTTCGGCCTCGCCTTCGAACGGGCCCCGGCGAACGATGACTTCTCCGCCCCCCAGGCGCTCAGCGCCGGCCTCCCCTCCTACGGCAGCACGGCGACCAAGCTCGCGACCAAGCAGGCGGGCGAGCCGGACCATGCCGGCGATGCCGGCGGCCACTCGGTCTGGTTCTCGTGGACGCCGTCGAGCGGCGGCCAGGTGGCGATCTGGACCTGCGTCAACGACGGCGACCTCGATCCCGCCGTCGCCGTCTACACCGGCTCGGCGCTCGACAGCCTGACCCCCATCGCGACCAGCGGCGACGCCGACTCCGGCAGCGGCTGCCGCTCGACCGGCGGCGAAACGCAGTTCACCGCCGTCGCCGGGACCACCTACCGGATCGCCGTCGACGGCAAGGGCAACACGGCCGGCAGATTCCAGTTGATCCTCGAAGGTGTCGCTTCGAACGACGATTTCGGCCAGTCGATGTCGCTGGGCGGCGGTCTGCCGGCGCGCAATTTCTTCGCCTCGAACCGGTTTGCCACCAAGCAGGCCGGTGAGCCGGAGCACGCCGGCAACGCCGGCGGCGCTTCGGTCTGGTTCAAGTGGACGGCGCCGGTCTCGGCCGAGGTCAGCATCGACTCCTGCGGCAGCGGCTTCGACACCCTGCTCGCCGTCTACACGGGCTCTGCCGTCAACGCGCTGACGCCCGTCGCCGGCAATGACGATGCCGGCGGCAAGTGCTCGCCAGGGAGCAAGGTCGGCTTCGCGGCGATCGCCAACACCACCTACCGGATCGCGGTCGACGGCAAGAATGGCGCCCAGGGAGCGATCAGGTTGAACGTCGACGCGCGCCCTGCCAACGACGATTTCGGATCCGCCGAGAAGACCCCGACCCCGGTCGGTTGGTACTGGTCGGGGACCACCAGCCTCACCACCAAGCAGGCCGGTGAGCCGAACCACGCCGGCGATTCGGGAGGCCACTCGGTCTGGTACTCGTGGACGCCGAGCAAAAGCACGGCGGTCGAGCTCGACGCCTGCGCCAGCGGCTTCGAACCGCTCCTCGGCGTGTACACCGGTGCCGCCGTCAATGTCCTGACCCCGGTCGAAACCACCGACGCGGGCGCCGGTCAGTGCGACGAAGGCAGCAGCGTCGGCTTCGAAGCAATCGCCGGCGTCACGTACCGGATCGCGGTCGACGGCAAGGGCGGCGACAGCGGCTACTTCGAACTCCACCTGCGACCGGCCGTCGAACACCCGCGCTCGCTCAGTGTCGCCAGTGCCGGCGAGGGGGCCGGCTCGGTCGTCTCGCCTTCGGCGCCGATCGCTTGCGCTACCGCCTGCGACTACCGCCTCGAAGTGGGCGAACTGGTCACCCTCGACGCGCAGCCCACCCCGGGCTCGACCTTCGCCGGCTGGTCGGGGGGAGGGTGCTCGGGTACCGGCGCCTGCCAGGTGACTTTGAACGCCGATACGTCAGTCGTCGCCAACTTCGCCTCCGTTCCGCCTGCCGTGGGTGGAGGTGGCAGTGGCAGCGGCGGTGATGGTGGAGCTCCACCGTCATCCAATCTGCCGGGGGGGCCGAACCCCGCCCCGAAGCCGCGAAAGTGCAAGCCGGGCTTCAAGAAGACGCGCGTCCACGGCAAGACGAAGTGCGTCAAGAAGACGAAGCACCGCCACAAGAGCGGCAAGCGCTGACCCGCGTGCTCGGCCGTTAGCGCGACGCGGGCACGACGGCGATGTCCTCCAAGGCGAATTTGCCGTTCGCCTCGTCGGGATCGCCGAGCGGGTAGTCGCCGGTGAAGCAGGCGTCGCAGTGGTCCTCGGGACCGCCGCCGATCGCCTCGTAGAGGCCGGCCATCGAGAGGTAGGCGAGCGAGTCGGCGTCGAGCTCGTCGGCGATCTCTTGGACGCTGCGCTTGTGGGCGATCATCTCCTCGCGGGTCGACATGTCGACGCCGTAATGACAGGGGTTGCGGATCGGCGGCGCCGAGATCCGCAGGTGCACCTCGCGGGCGCCGGCGTCGCGCAGCATGCCGACGATCTGGCGGGTGGTGTTGCCGCGCACGATCGAGTCGTCGACGACGACGATCCGCCGGCCGGCGACGATCTCCGGCAGCGGGTTGAACTTCATCCGCAGGCCGTGCTTGCGCAGCTCCTGGCCGGGCTGGATGAAGGTGCGGTTGACGTAGCGGTTCTTGATCAGGCCGTCGTCGCGCGGCAGCCCCGAGGCGCGCGCGAACCCCGCCGCCGCCGGGTTGCCGGAGTCCGGCACCGCGATCACCAGGTCGGCATCGACCGGCGCCTCGCGCCAGAGGATCTCGCCCATCTGGCCGCGCACCTGCTGCAGCACCTTGCCCTCGAGGCGGCTGTCGGGGCGGGAGAAGTAGATGTGCTCGAAGACGCAGGTCGCCTTGCGCTGGGCCTTGACCACCTGGCGCGTCTCCAGCCCGCGCTCGGTCAGGCTGACCATCTCGCCCGGGTGCACTTCCCGCATCAGCTCGGCGCCGATGATGTCGAAGGCGCAGCTCTCGGAGGCGACCGCGAAGCGGCCGTCGATCCGCCCCAGCGAAAGCGGCCGGATCCCGTGCGGGTCGCGGAAGGCGACGATCGCGTGCTTGGTCATCACCACGGTCGAGTAGGCGCCCTCCATCCGCGGCATCACCTCGGCGACCGCGTCCTCGATCAGCTTGCCGCCATGGGATGAGAGCAGGGCGGCGATGATCTCCGAGTCGGAGGTGCCGCGGAAGTCGATCCCACGCTCCTTCAGCTCGGCCCAGAGCTCGACCGCGTTGGTCAGGTTGCCGTTGTGGGCCAGCGCCACCTCGCGGCCGTCGTCGCGCCAGACCGGCTGCGCGTTCTCCCAGGAGCCGCCGCCGGTGGTCGAGTAGCGCACGTGGCCGATCGCCATGTCGCCCTCCAGCGCCCGCAGCTTCTCCTCGTCGAAGACCTGGGAGACCAGGCCGGAGTCGCGCAGGGTGGTGATGTGGCCGCCCTCGCAGGTGGCGATCCCGGCCGACTCCTGCCCGCGGTGCTGCAGCGCGTAAAGGCTGAAGTAGGCGAGCCGGGCGACGTCGTGGCCGGGTGCGTATACGCCAAAGACGCCGCATTCGTCTCGCGGCCCATCGCGGTCATCAAGCCGCTCGGCGGAAGTCAAAAGCGCGTGTTCCTCGCTGGTTGGAGAGACGGGACGCGCAGGCGGACTGCCTACTCCGGGAGGGTACCAGCGGCCGACGGTCGCGCCCGCCCGCCCGGATTGCCGCGATTTGCGGACTCTAGGAGGCTTTCAGCGCCTCGCCGCTCTCCGGGTCGAACAGGTGCAGCTTCGCGGTGTCGGCCCAGAGCTCGGTTCGCTCGCCGCGCTTGACCTTGCTGGTCGGATCCAGGCGGGCGACGATCTGCTCCTCGCCCTCGCGGATGTTGGCGGCGCCGGTCTCGTCGAGGCGATCGCCGACGAGATCGGCGAGCTGGTCGGACTGGACCCCCTCGGACTCGATGTGGAAGTAGGCGAAGAGGTCGGAGCCGAGCGACTCGACGATGTCGATCTCGGCCTCGAAGGCGATGCCGCGCTCGCGCTTGAGGTCGTCGCCGGCGACGTTCGCGTCCTCGAAGTTCTCCGGCCGCAGTCCGGCGACCACCTTCCCGTCCTCGCGGCCGCCGGCCAGCTCGCCCGCGTCGATCTCGCCGATCGGCAGCACCAGCTTGCCCCCGCTCAGCTCCGCCGGCATGAAGTTCATCGCCGGCGAGCCGATGAAGCCGGCGACGAAGAGGTTCTTCGGGGTGTCGTAGAGCTCGGCCGGGGTGCCGACCTGCTGCAGCACGCCGGCCCGCATCACCGCGACCCGGTCGCCGAGCGTCATCGCCTCGGTCTGGTCGTGGGTGACGTAGACCATCGTCGTCTCCAGCTGCGACTGCAGCCGCGCCACCTCGGTCCGCATCTGCACCCGCAGCTTCGCGTCGAGATTGGAGAGTGGCTCGTCCATCAGGAAGACCTTGGGATCACGCACGATCGCCCGCCCCATCGCCACCCGCTGGCGCTGGCCGCCGGAGAGGTTGACCGGGCGGCGGTCGAGGTGGTCCTCGAGGTCGAGGGTCTGGGCCGCCTGCTCGACCTTCTCGTCGATCTCGGCTTGGTCTACCTTGGCCAGCTTCAGCGCGAAGCCCATGTTCTCGCGCACGGTCATGTGCGGGTAGAGCGCGTAGTTCTGGAAGACCATGGCGATGTCGCGGTCCTTGGGGGAGCGGTCGTTGACCACGTCGCCGCCGATCTTCAGCTCGCCGCTGGAGATGTCCTCGAGCCCGGCGATCATCCGCAGCGCCGTCGACTTGCCGCAGCCCGACGGCCCGACCAGGATCATGAACTCGCCGTCGGCAATGTCGAGGTTCATCTCCTTGACGGCTTCGTAGCCGTCGTCGAAGACCTTGGTGACGTGATCCAGGACTATCTCTGACATTCGGTGTTGCTCCTTATCCCTTGACTGCGCCGGCGGTGAGGCCGGAGACGATCCGGCGCTGGAAGACGAGGACGAAGACGATGATCGGGATCGTCACCACCACCGCCGCGGCGGCGATCGATCCGGTCGGTTCGGTGAAGGTCGATTCGCCGGTGAAGAACGCCAGCGCCGCCGGCACGGTGCGCGAGGCGTCAGACGAGGTCAGCGAGATCGAGAAGACGAAGTCGTTCCAGCAGAAGATGAAGACGAGGATCGCCGCCGTGAACACGCCGGGCGCGGCCAGCGGCAGGATCACCTTGCGGAACGCCTGCCACGGCGTCGCCCCGTCGACCTGGGCCGCCTGCTCGAGGTCCCAGGGGATCTCGCGGAAGAAGGCGACGAGGACGTAGATCGCCAGCGGCAGGGCGAAGGTGAGGTAGGGGATGATCAGGCCGAGGTAGGTGTCGTAGATGCCGAGCGCCCGCCACATGTCGAACAGCGGGCCGACGGTGGAGATCGGCGGGAACATCGCGATCGCCAGGGCGCCGGCGAGGATCAGCCGCTTGCCGGGGAATTCGAGCCGGGCGATCGCGTAGGCGGTGAAGGAGGCGAGGGTGATCGCGATCACCGTGGTGATCAGGGCGATCGCGATCGAGTTGATCAGCGGTTTCAGGAACGGGCTGCCGTCGATGCCGCCTTCGAACAGGCTCTTGTAGTTGTCGAGGGAGACGCTGGCGGGGATGAAGCGCTGGTCGATGATCTCGCTCGGCGGCTTCAGCGAGATCGAGATCAGCCACAACACCGGGATCAGCGCGAACGCCAGCACTAGCACGATGGCGACGCTCCAGAGGCCGTACTCGCGGGTTCCGTGTCTCATCTCAGCCCCCCGGTCTGCCTTCCTCGACCTTGACGCCGAAGCCTTTGACGAAGAGGAACGCGATCGCCAGGACGAAGAGGAAGATCAGCACCGAGACGGCCGAGCCGAGGCCGAGGTTGAGCCGGTTGATCAGCTGGTTGAAGCCGAGGATCGAGACCGATTCGGTGTTCTGGGCGCCGCGGGTCATGATGAAGATCGAGTCGAAGACGCGGAACGCCTCGAGGGTGCGGAAGAGGACGGCGACCAGGATCGCCGGTTTCATCAGCGGCAGGGTGATCCGGGTGAAGCGCTGCCAGGCGCTCGCACCGTCGACTTTCGCCGCCTCGTAGAGGCCGCCGTCGATCGTCACCAGGCCGGCCAGCAGCAGCAGCGCCATGAACGGCGTCGTTTTCCAGATCTCGGCCATGATGATCACCGCCAGCGAGCTGAGGTGGCCGCCGAACCAGTTCATTTCGTCCGGGATCAGCGGCAGGTTGTTGACGAAGCCGGAGTCCGAGGCAAAGGCGAACTGCCAGGCGAAGGCGGCGACCACGGTGATGATCCCGTAGGGGATCAGGACCACGGTGCGGACGGCGCCGCGGGCGAAGATCGCGCGGTGCATGACCAGGGCGATCGCCATCCCCAGCACCAGCTCGATCGAGACCGAGACGACCATGATCAGCAGGGTGTTGAAGACGTCGGTCCACCACAGTTCGCTGCTCAGCACCGTGCCGTAGTTGGCGAGCCCGATGAATTCGGTCTGTTCGGGAAAGCGCAGGTCGAGCTTCTGCAGCGAGAGGACGACCGCGTAGCCGATCGGGTAGGCGGTCACCGCCAGCATCGCGATCACCGCCGGCGCGCACAGCATCCAGGCCAGCTTGCGTTCAGAGCGGGTGCGGGAGCTGACCTTCACCGGGGCTTTCTGGGCCGAGGCCTCCATCAGAGCAGCCCTTCCCGCTTCACGGCCGCTTCCAGGTTCGACTTCAGTTCTTCGTAGATGCCTTCGGTGTCTTCGGGGTCGATCTTGTCCGGCGGGTGCAGCGTCCGCTGGATCGCTGAGGTGACGTCCTGGTAGGCCGGTGAGGTCGGGCGCGGCCCGGCCGCTTCGACCGATTCCTTGACCAGATCGGCGAACCCCGGATAGGCCTTCTGGACGACCTTGCCCGAGTAGAGGTTTTCGTGCGAGGGGGGCAGGCCGTCGAGTTCGACCGCGGTCAGCTCGCTCTTTTCACCGGAGAGGCAGGCGGCTGCTTCGAAGGCCTCCTTCTTGTGGCCCGAGTAGGAGCTGACGGCGAGGTTGAAGCCGCCGAGCGGCGGTTTGGCCGGGTTGTCGTTGACCCGCGGGAACGGCGCCGCCCCCATCTCCTTGTTGATGTCGGGGGCTTCCGCCAGGGCGCTGGCGAAGGCGAAGGTGTAATTGAGCATGAAGGCCGATTCGCCCGCCTCGAACGCGAGCCGGGCGCTGTCCTCGTTGGAGGTGGAGAGGTTCGGCGCTGCGGCGGAGGATTGGGCGAGCCTGCCGATCACCGCCAGCGCTTCTTCGGTCGGCTTCTGTTCGAGGTCGACCGCTTCCGGGCCGGAGAGGATTTCGGTGCCGGCGCTTTCGATCAGTGCGTTGACCAGGACCGTGTAGCCCTCGTAGCGTTCGGCCTGGACCTGGATCGTGCCCGCTTCCTTCAGCCCTTCCGCCGCTTCGATCATCTGGTCCCAGGTCGCCGGCGGCTTCTTCACTAGGTCCTTGCGGTACCAGAGCAGCTGGGTGTTGGTGTTGAACGGCGCCGCGTACAGCTCCTTTTCGAAGCTCGCGGTTTCGATCACGCTGGGAAAGACGTTCTTCGTCGCCTCCTCTTTCCGCTTCCCCGTCCACGGTTCGATCCAGCCGGCGTTGGCGAATTCGCTGGTCAAGATCACGTCGAGGCCGATCACGTCGATCGAGGGGTCTTTGGCGCCGAGCCGGCGGACCAGCTGTTCGCGCGCCTGGCTGGCGTCGTTGGGGAGGAATTCCGGCGTCACCTCGTAGCGGCCGTGGGATTCCTTGGTGCAGCGGGCGGCCGTTTCTTCGATCGTGCCGCCGGGCTGGATCGCGACGAAGAAGGCGATCTTGGTCGGGCCCGATTCGGAGCCGCCGCAGGCCGAGAGGACGGCGGCGACCGCCGTCGCGGCGGCGAGGCAGATCAGGGCCCTGGCGGGCCCGCGGGGTTTCAAGTCCTCTCCTCCATAAAGGCACCACCACGTCCCCGAGGATCGCGGCGGTGCGCTCTAGAAGTGCCCGGCGTAAAGGATTTCTAAACCGTCAGCGGGTGCCGGCGAGCAGGCCGTCGAGCGCCTGCCCGAGCCCGGCTACCGCCGAGTCGAGCGGGGCGTGGTCGCCGGCGGCGCGGGCGCGCAGGAGGGCACCCTCGATGGTGGAGACGACGAGGCCGGCGAAGGCCTCGGCCTCGTCACGGCCGACGCCTTCGTTGCGCAGCGCCGCCGCGATCGGCCGTTCCCAGCTCTGGAAGGCGGCGGTGGCGACGGCGGCGAGCTCGGGGTCCTCGGGCCGGGCCAGGGCGGCGGCGGCGACCGGGCAGCCGAGCCGCTCGGGGTGGTCGGCGACGCGGCGGCGGAAGATCTCGCCGAACATCGTCAGCGTCTCCCGCAGCCCCCGTTCCTCCAGCGAGCGCTCGATCAGGTCGCGGATCGTCGTCCCCTCCAGCGCGGCTGCCTCGCGCGCCAGCTGGGTCTTGCCGCCGGGGAAGTGGTGGTAGATCGAGCCGCGCGGGGCGCGCCCGCGCTCGGCGACGTCGCGCAGCTCCATCCCGGCGTAGCCCTTCTCGGCTAGCAGCTGGCGGGCGCCGTTGAGGAGCAGCGCGCGGCCGTCGCGGCGCTTGCGCTCGCGCGGATCCCCGTCGGCGATTCTCGCTATGCCCATGGACATAGTCTATGCTGCGGCGGCGATGTATGACCGTGGTCATAGAGCTGGCGTGCTGATCGCCTGCACCGGCGCCTTCCTCGCCTTCCTCGACGCGACGATCGTCAACATCGCCTTCCCGGACATCTCCTCCTCCTTCGCGGGGTCGGGTAGGGACGCGCTCTCCTGGGTCCTGGACGGCTACTTCGTCGTGATCGCGGCGCTGCTGGTCCCGGCCGGCGGCCTCGCCGACCGCTTCGGCCACAAGCGCATCTTCCTGCTCGGGATCGCCGGCTTCACCGGCGCCAGCCTGCTTTGCGCGGTGGCGCCCTCGCTGCCGATGCTGATCGCCTTCCGGGTGATCCAGGGGATCGGCGCCGCGATGATCGCCCCGACCTCGCTGGCGATCGTGCTCGACAGCTTCCCGGCCGAGAAACGCGCCGCCGGGGTGGGGCTGTGGGGCGCGGCGGCGGCCGCGGCGGCGGCGGTCGGGCCGACTCTGGGCGGCGCCCTGGTCGAGCTCTCCGACTGGCGCCTGGTCTTCCTCGTCAACCTGCCGCTCGGCGCCGCCGTGCTCTTCGCCGGCTACCGCCTGCTGCCGTCGCGGCCGCCCGCCGACAGCCGCCTGCCGGACCTGCCGGGGGCGCTGCTGCTGGCGCTGGGCCTGGCGGTGCTGACGCTGGGGATCGTCGAGGGCAACGACTGGGGGTGGGCCTCCGCCGCGACCCTCGGCTGCTTCGCCGCCTTCGTGCTGCTGCTCGGCGCCGTCGTCTTCCGCAGCCGCCGCCACCCGCGCCCGATCGTCGAGCCGGCCCTGTTCGCCGATCGCGCCTTCGCGGTCGGCAACCTCGGCACCCTGCTCTTCGCCGCCGCCTTCTTCTCGCTGATCCTCGGCAACGTCCTCTTCCTCACCTCGATCTGGGGCTACACCGTGCTCCAGGCCGGCGCCGCGACCCTGCCGGGGCCGGCGCTCTCGACCGTGGTCGCCGGCCCGGCCGGCAAGCTCGCCGACCGCTTCGGCCACCGCGCCGTGATCGTCCCCGGCACCCTCTTCTTCGCCGCCGGGGTGATGGTCCTGCGCTCGGCCGGGGCCGAGCCCGACTACCTCGGCCTCTGGCTGCCCGGCGCCTGCCTCACCGGGATCGGCATCGGCCTCGCCTTCCCGACCTTGGGCGCCGCCTCGGTCCGCGACATCGGCGACGACCGCTTCGCCACGGCCAGCGCCGTCAACGCCGCCTTCCGCCAGGTCGGCGCCGTGCTCGGCACCGCGATCCTGGTCGCGATCGCCGGCGAACCGGCCTCGCTCTCGGAAGCGCTCAGCGTCTCCGACAGCGCCTACCTCTTCTCGGTCTTCGCCGCGCTGGTCTCAGGTGCCGCTGTGCTCGGTTTGCGCCGGCAGCGAGCGCCAGGCGCTCTCGGCGGTGCCGAGGCCGACGACGAGGCTGCGGTCGCCGGCGGCGATCTCGATCGTGCCGCCACCGACCTCGCCCAGGTAGACGGCGCCTAGCGCCTCCAGCTCGGCGCGCTCGCCGCTGACCAGGAAGCCGCCGCTGCCCTCGCCGAAGAGGGCCTCCTCGGGCGAGCAGCCGCGGTCGCGCAGGTGCTGGACGTCGACCCGGCAGCCGATCCCGGCGCCGATCGCGCACTCGGCCAGGGCGCAGGCGAGGCCGCCGTCGCTGACGTCGTGGACCGAGGCGAGCCGGCCGGCGCGGACGGCGTCGCGGACGCTCGCGCAGGCCGCGGCGACGGCGGCGATGTCGGGCCGCGGCAGGCCCTTGTCGAGGGCGCCGCGCTGCTTGGCCAGCTCCGAGCCGGCGAGGGTGGGGGAGAAGGGGCCGATCAGCCCGATCGCGTCGCCCGCCGCGACGAAGGCGCTGCCGGCGACCTGGGCCGGGTCCGGCAGTTCGCCGACCATGCCGACCACCGGGGTCGGGTAGATCGGTCCTTCCGGTCCCTCGTTGTAGAGGGAGACGTTGCCGCCGACGACCGGGACGCCGAGCGCCGTGCAGGCCTCGGCCAGGGCGCTGACCGCCTGGTCGAGCTGCCAGGCGGTGGCCGGCTTCTCGGGGTTGCCGAAGTTGAGGCAGTTGGTCAGGCCGAGCGGCTCGGCGCCGACGCAGGCGAGGTTCTGGGCGCACTCGAGCACCGCCTCGATCGTCCCCGCGTGCGGGTCGCAGGCGACGCGGCGGCCGTTGCCGTCGATCGAGACCGCGATCGCGTTGCCGGACTCCGGCAGCTGCAGGACGGCGGCGTCGGCCGACTCGGGCCGGCGCACGGTGCGCGAGCCGACCACCGAGTCGTACTGCTCGAAGGCCCAGCGCTTGGAAGCGATCGACGGCGCCGCCAGGAGTGCCAGGAGCTCGTCCTCGGAGGAGGTGCCAGGGGCGAGCGTCGCCCGGTTGCCGTAGATCCATCCCTCCGGCTCGGCCGGCTCGAGGTCATACAGCGGGCAGCCGTCGACCAGGGCGGCGACGGGCATGTCGCCGACGATCTCCTCGCCGCGCAGGATTCGCACGTGGCCCGTGTCGGTGACGACGCCGACCTCGGCCGACCCGGTCTGCCACTTCTCGCAGACCGCCAGCACCTCGGGCACCCGCGCCGGCTCGACCACCGCCAGCATCCGCTCCTGCGACTCGGAGACCATGATCTCGAACGGCTCCATGTCGGCCTCGCGCAGCGGCACCCTGGCGACGTCGATGTCGATCCCGACCCCGCCGGCCGCCGCCATCTCCCCGGCTGAGGAGGTCAGCCCGGCGGCGCCGAGGTCCTGCAGCGAGACCAGCAGCCCCTTCTCCAGCAGCTCCAGGCAGCACTCCAGGACCTTGGACTCCTCGAACGGGTCGCCGATCTGGACCGTCGGTCGCTTTGCTTCGTCGGCCTCGCCGAGCTCGGCCGAGGCCAGCACCGAGGCGCCGCCGATCCCGTCGCGCCCGGTCGTCGCACCCATCAGGACGACGGTGTTGCCGATCCCGGCGGCGGCGGCGCGGACCATGTCCGCGCTCTTGGCCAGCCCCAGGCACATCGCGTTGACCAGGCAGTTGTGCTCGTAGGGCTCCTCGAAGTAGATCTCGCCGCCGACGTTGGGCACCCCGATCGAGTTGCCGTAGTGGCCGATCCCGCGCACGGCCCCGTCGAGCAGGTGGCGCGAGCGGACCGAGTCGAGCTCGCCGAAGCGCAGCGAGTCGAGGATCGCGATCGGCCGCGCCCCGATCGCGAAGACGTCGCGGAGGATGCCGCCGACCCCGGTCGCCGCTCCCTGGAAGGGCTCGACCGCGCTCGGGTGGTTGTGGGACTCGACCTTGAAGGCGACCGCGTAGCCGTTGCCGACGGCGACGGCGCCGGCGTTCTCTCCCGGCCCCATCACCACCCGCTCGCCCTCGGTCGGCAGCTGTTTGAGCAGTTTGCGCGAGTGCTTGTAGGCGCAGTGCTCGGACCAGAGCAGGCTGAACATCGCCAGCTCGACCACGTTCGGCTCGCGCCCCATCTGGGCGACGATCAGCTCGAACTCGGAGTCGGTGAGGCCGAGCTCACGGTGCTTGGCGGTGCCGACGCTCACGCTCGCGCCCCGGCCGCCGCGACCGCTTCGAAGACCCGCAGGCCATCGGTCGAGCCGGTCAGCGGATCGACCGCGTGCTCGGGGTGCGGCATCAGCCCGACCACGTTGCCGGCCTCGTTGCGAACCCCGGCGATGTCCCGCGCCGACCCGTTCGGGTTCTGCCCCGGCGCGTAGCGGTAGGCGACCTGGCCGTTTGCCTCGAGCCCGTCGAGCACCTCCTCCGGTGCGTAGTACCGGCCTTCGCCGTGCTTGGCCGGGATCGAGAGGCGCTCGTCGCCGTCGCCGATCAGGTCGAGCTGGCGGCAGAGGAAGCGCATGCTCTCGTTGAGCAGCAGGGCGCCGGGAAGCAGGCCGGCCTCGCAGAGGACCTGGAAGCCGTTACAGATGCCGAGCACCGGGGCGCCCGCCGCGGCCAGCTCGGCCACTCCCTCCATCGCCGGCGAGAAGCGGGCGATCGCGCCGGCCCGCAGGTAGTCGCCGTAGGAGAAGCCGCCGGGGACGACGACAGCGTCGACCCCCCTCAGATCGCGTTCTTCGTGCCAGACCAGCCGTGCCTCGCCGAGCAGCGAGCAGGCGTGCAGGGCGTCGCGCTCGTCACAGGATCCGGGGAACTGAAGAACGCCCCAGATCACAGGGTCTGGATCTCGTAGTCCTCGATCAGGGGGTTGGCGAGGAGCTTCTCGCAGAGCTCCGCCAGCCGCTCCGGGTCCTCCGCCTCGAGCTCGACCATGCGGCCGACGTGGACGTGCTCGATCCCCTCGAAGCCGAGCGCCGGCAGCGCCCGCTCGACCGCCTTGCCCTGGGGGTCGAGGATCCCCTCCTTGGGGCGGATCAGGACCCGCGCCCTCGGCACTAGAAGCTCGTCTCCGTGATCCGCTCGTAGGCCTCGACGTATTTGCCGCGGGTCTGCTCGATCACATCCGCCGGCAGCTCCGGCGCCGGCGGGGTTTTGTCCCACCCCTGCGCGCTGGCCCAGTCGCGGACGAACTGCTTGTCGAAGGAGGGGGGCGTCACACCCGGCTCATAAGAGTCTGCGGGCCAGAAGCGCGAGGAGTCCGGCGTCAGCACCTCGTCGCCGAGCACGACCTCGGCGCCGGCGTGGCGGCCGAACTCGAACTTGGTGTCGGCGAGGATGATCCCGCGCTCGGCCGCGTGCTCGGCGCCGCGCTGGTAGACCTCGATCGAGACCCGGCGCAGCTCCTCCAGCAGCGCCCGGTCACCGACGATCTCGGCCGCGCGGTCGAAGTCGACGTTCTCGTCGTGGTCGCCGATCTCGGCCTTGGTCGCCGGCGTGAAGATCGGCTCCGGCAGCTTGTCGGACTCGATCAGCCCGGGCGGCAGCTCGATCCCGCAGACGGCACCGCCCTCCTTGTATTCCTTCCAGCCGGAGCCGGAGAGGTAGCCGCGGACGACGCACTCGACCGGATACATCTCCAACCGCCGCACCCGCATCGCCCGGTCGGTGACCTCGTCGGGCACGTCGTTGGAGAGGAAGTGGTTGGGAACGATCCCCGCGGTCAGGTCGAACCAGAATTCCGACATCCGGTTGAGGACCTTGCCCTTGTCGGTGACCGGCGTCGGCATCACTACGTCGTAGATCGAGACCCGGTCGGAGGCGACCATCAGCAGGTCGTCCTCCCACTCGTAGATCTC
>Ga0068863_100000886_pt1 | contig 30122 bp, 31 predicted proteins | sample KBSSwiS62_FD_66596 | JGI IMG/M metagenome (GOLD analysis project Ga0068863, IMG submission 66596) | Switchgrass rhizosphere microbial communities from Kellogg Biological Station, Michigan, USA - KBS Switchgrass S6-2 | ecosystem: Host-associated > Plants > Roots > Rhizosphere > Soil ... | reverse complement strand
ACCTCGTCGAGGTCGATCGCGTCGAGCCGGACGTGGATCCAGTTGTACCGCATGTCCGACTGGCGGGGCAGCATGAACTTGTCGGGCTCCGCGGCGATCATCGCCTCACGTTCCTCTTTCGGGAAGCCGACGCCCATCACCGTCTCGTCGCGCGAGAACGCGACGAAGACGATCTGCCCGACCCGGAACTTGATTTGATCGCGGACGACGACCTCGTAGGCCCGGGGCAACGTCGAGGCGATGCGTCGGACATCGTCAACGGTGATCACACTGGAGGAGGCTAGTCGAGGCCACCGACTCGTTGCGCTGACAAAGACAGCAAAACCTGAGATTCTGCTGTACGTGTCGGGGATTGTTAGTCGACCTGACGAAGAACGGGCGGTTGCCGATTTCCTGCTCACCGCAACTTCACAACCGTCGGCCCTTCTTCTGGAAGGACCGGCAGGGATAGGCAAGACCACCGTGTGGCTGCGCGCGGTCGACGAGGGCCGGCGGCGTCGGATGCGGGTACTGACGACACGGCCCGCGCAGGACGAAGCCGTCGTCGCCTACGGTGCGCTCGCCGATCTGCTCGGCGGTATCGAGGCCCGGCTACTCGAGCGTCTGCCCCCGCCACAGATGCGGGCCGTCGACCAGGTGCTGTTGCGGGCCGACGAGACCGATACCTTCACCGAACCGCGCGCAGTTGCCGCCGCGTTTCTGGCAGTCGTCGAAGCGCTGGCCGCCGAGACCCCCGTTCTGCTCGCCATCGACGACGTGCAGTGGCTTGATCCGTCTTCGGTCTTCGCGCTGGGTTTCGCCGCTCGCCGGTTCGCCGGTCGCATCGGCGTGCTCGCGACTCGTCGTACACACACCGGCATGCGGGCGGCGGCTTCGTGGTTGCGGATCGGCGGCCCGGAGGCTGTGCGGCGAATCACCTTGGCGCCGTTTACCATCGGTGAGCTCTCGGACCTTCTTTCGTCGCGGCTCGAAAGGCCACTCAACCGATCGGCTGTCAGGCGGATACACGAGATCTCAGGGGGAAACCCTTTCTACGCCCTCGAGTTGAGTCGTGGTCTTCAAGTCACGACGCCCGAAGGTGAAGTATCTCTGCCGGACACGCTTTCGGAGTTGGTCGATGCGCGAATCAGCCGGCTGGAGCCCCAGACTCGGCGGGCTCTGTTGACGGTGGCTTGTCTGGCGGCACCCTCGACGGACGTCATCGCGCGAGCCATGGATACCACCGTGAGCCAGGTGGCGGCGCTCCTTGAGCCGGCGGAAACCGATGGGATCGTGCGCATCGACGGAAGCAGTGTCGCGTTCACCCATCCGCTGCTAGCGCACGGTGTCTACGTCAACGTGGCGCCTGCCGACCGCCGCGCGATGCACCGGGCAATCGCATCCGTGGTCGATCAGCCGGAGCTGCGGGCGCGCCACCTTGCCCGCGGCGCCACAAGTGCCGACGACACGACGTTGAGGGCGCTCGACGAGGCCGCGCAGATGGCGCGTAGCCGAGGAGCGCCTGCCGCGGCGGCGGAATTGCTCGACCTTGCGCTCAGTCTCGGCGGGGCCGATCCGGATCGCCAAATTCGCTCTGCGACATATCATTTCGAGAGCGGAGATGCAGAGAGGGCGCGATCACTTCTCGATGCGGCGATCAAGCGGCTAAAGCCCGGCGAAGCCCGAGCGGCCGCGGCGAGTCTGCTCGCGACCATCGTGATGTACGCCGACGGATTCGGTTCTGCGGCAACCATGCTGGAGCGGTTCCTGCCGGAGGCGAGCGAAAGTGCGGCGCTGTCGATTCAGATGCTGATGGCGCTCGCCTACGTGCTGGTGAACACCGGCCGCAAACGTGATTCCGCCAAATATATCGATGAGGCGGTAACACGCGCCGAGGCGCTGGGTCAGCCCACGCTGCTCAGCCGTGCTTTGGGCTTGCAAGTTGTGCTGAGGTTCATGAGTGGCGCTGGCGTCGAGGAGACGAGAATGCAGCGCGCCCTCGAGCTCGAAGACGACCGGTCGCCAGCGCAGTTGGCGTTCCAGCCAAGGGTGCAGAACGCAATTCTGCGCGCCTGGACCGGCGACCTGGACACTGCACGTACAGAGCTTCGGTCGATAAATGAGCGCCGGATAGACAGTGGCGAGGAAAGCGAATCGGTCTTCATCTCGTATCACCGCGCGATGGTCGAGATATGGAGCGGCGACTTTGCCGAGGCCCATCGCATCGCGGAGGAGGCGATCGATCGGGCCGCACACCTCGACGGCGACGTACACCTCTTCAGCATCGTTGCAATCAAATCTTCGCTCGCCGCCTACGCGGGACGGGCCGACGAGGCGCGCCGCGACGCTCGGGTCGCGCTTGACGCATCCAATCGCAGCGAGGGTAGGGAACTGGCGGGCTGGATGGTGGCGAACCTTGGGTTCTTGGAGACATCGCTGGGCAACTACAAGGAGGCCCTCGATGTGATGCAGCCGGTCATCGACGGGCTACTCGCGGACCCGGAGTATTCCGAGATCATCGTCGCGTCCTGTGTCGGCGACGCTGTGGAATCCATGGTCGCGCTTCAACGGCTGGACGAAGCCGAGCGCCTGACCGATTTCATCGAGCGCAACGGTAAGCGACTCGACCGCGCGTGGATGCTTGCAGTCGCGGGCCGGTGCCGGGGAATGCTGTTGGCCGCAAGCGGTGATTTCGCCGCGGGGGCGCGGGCGGCCGAAGATGCCATGGTGCACCACGACCGCGTGCCAATGCCGTTCGAACGCGCCCGAACTCAGTTGCTGCTTGGGCAGTTACAACGCAGGCAGCGGCAGAAGCGCACGGCGTCAACCACATTGCGTGGTGCACTCGAGGTGTTCGAGCGATTGGACACTCCGCTGTGGGCCAAGCGTGCCCGCGCCGACCTGGCCCGCGTCACGGTCAAAGCGGGTCATGTGGTGCTGACGCCCTCCGAGCGAAGAGTCGCGGAACTTGCTTCCTCAGGGATGACGAACCGCGCCATCGCAGCCGGGCTGTTCATCAGCCCGAAGACTGTGGACACCAACCTCGTCAGGATCTATCGCAAGCTGGGCATCCACTCACGCGCCGAACTGGCGCGCTGGGTGTCAGAGCACCTGGGGTGACCGCGCCGATATCCCGGCTACCAGTAGTGCGAGCCCGAACGCGAACCGTGCGCTGGGATCCTCCGTCAGCACGGACTGCTCTTCCGGCAGTTCCGCGCCTGCGGCGTCCCATTGAAGGCGGGACTGCTCGTCTGCGGTGAACCCGAGCACGTAGTACACCACCGTCCGGGCGGCCAGGCCGGCGTGCGCGGCATCCACGCCCGCGTCGGCGGCGGCGTTTGTAAGCCGGGTGAGGATCAGCGTCATCGCCTTCGACTGGCCGGCCGCGAAGCTCGCGGACACCAGCTCGGCGCCGTCGGTGTGCGACAGCAGCGCATCACGCAGGCGCCCGCAGATGCGTGCGATGCGGTCACTCCAGCTGCCGGGAACGTCGTCGACGGACTCCAGGATGCGGTCGGCGACCGCGCCGAGAAGCTGCTGCTTGTTGGCGAAATGCCAGTACAGCGCGCCGGGGGAGACGTCGAGCTCGCGGGCCAGCCGCCGCATCGTCAGGTCGGCGATGCCATAGGAGTCCAGCAGCGTCGTCGCCGCCTCGACCACGTCGCGTTTGTGGAGCTGCACACCGGTACCCTAACCTGAACGGCGTTCAAGTTTGGTATTCAGGAGGGCAACGAGTGAGCGACATTCTGGCTGAGGCTCGCGAGCAGGTACTGGAACGCGGCGAGGGCCTGACCCAGGATCAGACGCTGCGGGTGCTCCAACTGCCCGACGACCGGCTCGACGAACTGCTGGAGCTGGCCCACGACGTCCGGATGAAGTGGTGCGGGCCCGACGTCGAGGTCGAGGGCATCATCAGCCTGAAAACGGGCGGCTGCCCCGAGGATTGCCACTTCTGTTCGCAGTCTGGACTTTTCGCGTCGCCCGTGCGTAGCGCATGGCTCGACATTCCGAGCCTGGTTGAGGCTGCCAAGCAGACCGCCAAGACCGGTGCGACCGAGTTCTGCATCGTCGCCGCCGTGCGCGGACCCGACGAGCGACTGCTGGCTCAGGTCGCCGCGGGCATCGAGGCGATCCGCAACGAGGTCGACATCCAGATCGCGTGCTCGCTGGGCATGCTCACCCAAGAGCAGGTCGAGCGGCTCGCCGAGATGGGCGTGCACCGCTACAACCACAACCTCGAGACCGCGCAGTCGTTTTTCACCAACGTCGTCACCACCCACACGTGGGAAGAGCGCTGGGAAACCCTGCAGATGGTCCGCGAGGCGGGCATGGAGGTCTGCTGCGGCGGCATTCTCGGCATGGGTGAAACCCTCGAGCAGCGTGCCGAATTCGCGGCGAACCTCGCGGAGCTGGATCCGCACGAGGTGCCGCTGAACTTCCTCAACCCTCGGCCCGGCACGCCGTTCGGCGACCTCGAGGTGTTGCCCGCGTCCGAGGCGCTGAAGGCCGTCGCCGCGTTCCGCCTCGCCCTGCCGCGCACGATGCTGCGCTTCGCGGGCGGACGCGAGATCACGCTCGGCGATCTCGGCGCCAAGAAGGGCATCCTCGGCGGCATCAACGCGGTCATCGTCGGCAACTACCTGACCACCCTCGGCAGGCCGGCCGAGGCCGATCTGGAGCTGCTCGACGATCTGCAGATGCCGATCAAGGCGCTCAACGCCAGCCTCTAATGGCTGCCAAGTTCAACGTCTACACTGGCGAGCCCGCCGGCGGGGTAGTCCCGACCGCCGCACAACTCGGCCTGGAGCCACCCCGGTTCTGCGCGGAGTGTGGCCGCCGCATGGTGGTGCAGGTGCGCCCTGACGGCTGGGTGGCGAAGTGCTCGCGGCACGGCGAGCTGGACTCCAAGGATCTAGATGAACGCCGATGAGCGCTTGCGCGAAGAGACGATGAATGACGTTGAGCCACCCCGCTTTTCGCGCCGCAGGGCCGCGGTGACGATGGTCGTCGGCCTGACCGTCGCCGGCGCTGTGGTGGGAGCACTGTGGGCGTGGCTGGCGCCTCCGATTCACGCCGTGGTTGCGCTCACCAAGAGCGGCAACCGGGTCAAGGGCTATCTGGGCAACGAGAGCGACAACTTTTTCACCGCGGCGTTCCTGATGGTCGGCATGGTGTCAGTGCTGGCGTTCGTCGCAGCGGTACTGGTATGGAAATGGCGCGCGCACCGGGGTCCTGTGATGGCGGCCGCGCTGTCCATCGGTTCGGCTGCGGCAGGCGGTGCCGCGGTAGGCATCGGCGCCGTGTTGGTGCATTGGCGTTACGGCGCAATCGACATCGCAGGTGCGCCTGTGTCGCCCGAGCACCGCGTGCACTACGTGATCGAGGCGCCCGCGGTGTTCTTCGGTCAGGGCCCGCTGCAGATCGCGACCACGATCCTGTTTCCTGCTGCGGTGGCGGCGTTCGTCTACGCGCTGATGGCGGTCTCGACTCAGCGTGACGACCTTGGCGCGTGGCCGCCGGTGGAAGAACCGGTCCTCGGCCCGCCCGTCACAACGGAGAACGCTCTACCGTCCGCCCAGTGACGACCTTCGCGGCGATCTTGATCAGCCGCGCCATGCCGACGTAAGTCATCGGGTTCAGCAGCGTCGGCCACGTCGTTCGTACCAAGTGCTCGTCGAGTGGCTTGCCGTTGAAGCGATCGGTCAACCAGCGCAACGTCATCGGCGCCGACATCGGGTGCAGCAGCATGTGTTCGCTGAACATGTCGCGGTGGTAGGTCACCGATGCGCCGCCGGACTGGTAGGTGTGCGTCAGTTCGTCGATGTCATCGACCGAGACGATCCGGTCGTGCACGGCCTGCACGATGAGCACCGGCGGCGTCGGCACCGCGGTGCCGAGCTTGATGCTGTCGAACACATGCTGCACCTCAGGCGTCTGCAGGATCTGCTCGAGCGGCTGGTCGACCAGCTTGGCCATGTCCATGCCGATGAAGCGAAGCACGGCGTGCGCGGTCGTCATCTTTTCGATCCGCAGCAGCATCGCCTTGCCCTCTTCGGTGGCGTGCTCCTGGATAACCTTGTCCAGCTCCGGATAGATGTGCGTCAGCGCGGCCACCACCATTCCGGGCAGGCCGGAGTAGAAGCTGCCGTTGAGGCGCCTGAACGCATGGCCGAGGTCGGCGACCGGCGAGCCGAGCACCGCGCCGACGATGTTGAGCTCGGGCGCGTAGGAACCGCTCACTTCGGCCGCCCACGCAGTGGCCAGGCCACCGCCCGAATAGCCCCACAGGCCCACAGGCGCGTCGGACGACAGGCCGAGGCGTTCGTACTGCAGTGCGGCGCGCACGCCGTCGAGGACGTGGTAGCCGGGTTCATACGGCGCGCCCCACATGCCCTTGGTGCCCTCGTGGTCGGGCACCGACACGGCCCACCCCTCGGCGAGCGCAGCGGCCACGAGGAAGAACTCGACCTGTGCCAGCGCTCCGACCGCCTTGGCACCGCGTCGCAACGCGTACGAGGGGAAGCAGCGGCTGGCTACCGCGTCGATCGCGACCTGGTAAGACACCAGGGGAATCGGGCCCTTGGCGGCACGCTCGGTCGGCACGATCACCGTCGTGGCCGTGGCCTGCGGGTGGTCGTTGAGATCCGTGGTGCGGTAGAGCAGCTGGGTGGCCGTGAACTTCTGCGGGACCAGCCCCATAAAGGCCAGCTCAACGTCACGCGAGCGCAGCACGGTGCCGGGGCGGGCGTGCTCAAAGCCAGGCGGTGGCTCGTAAAAGGGGTCTTTAGCTGGAATGACGGGGCGGGCCTTTGGCTCCACGGCCTCGTGAAGCGGCTGGCCGATCCATTCGGCGCCGGTATACCGCGCCGCGCTGCCCAGGTCCATCCGGTCATTCTTACCTTAAGAAGGCATTAAGAAGCCAGCCCGACTCACCCGGGCGGCCGCAATGCCGCGAATTCGTCGGTCACCCGGTAGCGCGAGTCGGTGAAGCGGTAGAGCGCCGCAGGACGGCCCCCGCTGCGGCCAGACCGCGCCGTGGTGCCGGTGCGGGTGATGACGTTGCGGCGCTCCAGCACGCGTTGAAGGTTTGTGGCGTCGACTTGGTAGCCCAGCGCTTCGCTGTAGATGTCGCGAAGCGCCGACAATGCGAATTCTTTTGGCGCCAAAGCGAATCCGATGTTGGTATACGACAGCTTGGCAACCAACCGGGTGCGGGCGTGTTCCACCATCGGACCGTGGTCGAAGGCCATCGGCGGCAGATCACTGACCGGGTGCCAGCGCGTGTCCGGTGGCAACTCTGGCGTCGCGGGGGAGGGCACCAGCCCAAGGAACGTCGACGCGATTGTGCGGGCGCCGGGCACCCGGTTGGGGTCTGAGAACACAGCCAGTTGCTCGAGGTGAGCAAGTTCACGCAGGTCCACCTTCTCCGCGAGCTGCCGCCGAACTGAGCTGGTCAGATCCTCGTCCACGCCGAGCCGGCCCCCGGGTAGCGACCACTTTCCGGCTTCGGGCTCGAGTGCACGTTGCCACAACAGCACGTGAAGTGCGGGTTTCCCGGAGCCGACGTCGCGAACCTGGAACACGACTGCGAGCACCTCATGAGCGGTGCTAATATAAGACATGTTTTCGATTATAAGTCGAAAACCTGTTTGGAGTTAAGGAGGCGGCAGTGACGGTTCTCGACCGCATGCCTGCTAACGATCTTGCGGACCGAATTGTCGCTGGTCCGACCGGATATTCCGGTGTCGACGGCGACGAGGAATGGGCTGCCGAGGTACGGCGCCTCGCCGACTTGCGCGGCGCCACGCTGCTGGCCCATAACTACCAATTGCCGGCCATTCAGGACGTCGCCGACCACGTCGGCGACTCGCTGGCGCTGTCGCGAATCGCGGCCGATGTGCCCGAGGACACGATCGTGTTCTGCGGTGTGCACTTCATGGCCGAGACGGCCAAGATCCTCAGCCCCGACAAGACCGTCCTGATCCCGGATCAGCGTGCGGGCTGCTCGCTGGCCGACTCGATCACCGCCGACGAACTGCGGGCATGGAAAGCCGAGCATCCCGGCGCCGTCGTCGTCTCCTACGTCAACACCACCGCGGCAGTGAAGGCCGAGACCGACATCTGCTGCACGTCCTCGAACGCGGTCGAGGTCGTCGCGTCGATCCCAGAAGACCGCGACGTGCTGTTCTGCCCCGACCAGTTCCTCGGTGCCCACGTGCGGCGGATCACGGGCCGCAAGAACCTGCACGTGTGGGCGGGTGAGTGCCATGTGCACGCCGGCATCAACGGCGACGAACTCGCCGACCAGGCCCGTACTCACCCCGACGCCGAACTCTATGTGCACCCCGAATGTGGTTGCGCCACATCGGCTCTGTACCTGGCGGGCGAAGGCGCCTTCCCCGAGGACCGGGTCAAGATCCTGTCCACCGGCGGCATGCTGGATGCGGCGCGCGAGACTCATGCGCGGCAGGTGCTGGTCGCCACCGAGGTCGGCATGCTGCACCAATTACGGCGCGCCGCACCGGAAGTCGACTTCCGTGCCGTGAACGACCGGGCGTCGTGCAAGTACATGAAGATGATCACCCCAGCCGCGCTGCTGCGCTGTCTGGTGGAAGGCAAGGACGAGGTCGACGTCGATCCCGAGACCGCCCGACTGGCCCGTGCCAGCGTGCAGCGGATGATCGAGATCGGGACACCGGGCGGCGGCGAATGATTGCCGCCTGCGGGGGTCGGGGCTATTGGCAGCAGCGTGCCGACGTCGTCGTCATCGGCACAGGAGTGGCCGGACTCGTCGCCGCGCTGGCCGCACATCGCAGCGGGCAAAAAGTGGTGGTGCTGAGCAAGGCCAGTGAAACCGCGACGTTCTACGCGCAAGGCGGCATAGCCGTCGTGCTGCCGGACGCGTTACGCGAAGACGGCGACTCGATCGGCCAGCACATCGCCGACACGCTGGCGGCCGGTGCCGGGCTGTGCGACCCGGCTGCGGTGCGCTCGATAGTGGCCGACGGCTACCGCGCGGTCGCCGCGCTCGTCGACGACGGCGCGCGGTTCGACGAAGCGGCGCCCGGACAGTGGGCGCTCACCCGCGAAGGCGGACATTCGCGGCGCCGGATCATTCACGCCGGAGGTGACGCGACGGGCGCGGAGGTGCAGCGGGCACTCGATCATGCCGCGGCCCTGCTGGATATTCGGCGCAATCACGTTGCGCTGGAGCTGCTTCAGGCCGACGGCGCGATCACAGGTGTGCTCGTGCTCAACGACGACGGACTCGGCATCGTGCACGCGCCGTCGGTGATCCTGGCTACCGGCGGGCTTGGGCATCTGTACACCGCGACCACGAACCCGGAGGGCTCGACCGGGGATGGCATCGCGTTGGCGATGTGGGCCGGGCTGGCGGTCAGCGACATCGAATTCATTCAATTCCACCCGACCATGCTGTTTGACGGCGATGCCGGTGGCCGACGCCCGCTGATCACCGAGGCGGTTCGCGGCGAAGGTGCGATACTCATTGACCGGCAAGGCAATTCGGTGACCGCCGGGGTGCATCCGATGGGCGACCTCGCGCCGCGCGATGTGGTGGCGGCGGCCATCGACGCGCGGATGGTCGAAACCGGCGACCCGTGTGTGTATCTGGACGCGCGCGCCATCAAGGGTTTCCAGCAGCGGTTCCCCACAGTGACGGCGGCCTGCCTGGCCGCGGGCATCGATCCGACGCGCCAGCCGATTCCAGTCGTGCCGGGCGCGCATTACAGCTGCGGTGGTGTCGTCACCGACGTGGATGGCCGCACGGAACTGGCGGGCCTGTTCGCCGCGGGCGAGGTGGCGCGTACGGGGCTGCACGGCGCAAACCGGTTGGCGTCCAACAGCCTTCTCGAGGGTTTGGTCGTCGGCCGTCGAGCGGGCAGGGCCGCGGCCGAGCATGCCGTTGACGCGGGCCCGACCCGCGCGACATTGCCCGACCTGTCACCCCGGCGTGCCCTACCGCGGGCGGATTTGCAGCGGGCGATGTCCCGGTACGCCTCGGTGGTGCGCGACGGCGACGGCCTGGAACGGCTCGCAAAAGAACTCGACACCGCGACATCGCGTGTTCTCAAGTCCCGCAGCGACTTCGAGGACGTCGCGCTGACCACGACCGCGGGCGCCGTGGCGGCGGCGGCATTGGCGCGCACCGAATCGCGCGGCTGCCACCACCGTTCCGATTATCCGGACACCGACCCGGCATTGGCTCACAGCCTGGTTCCGGCGGTGGTCTGCTGATGGAGCTCAGTGCTGACGAGCTGACCGAAGCTCGTAGGGTGATCGTCCGCGGCCTTGAAGAAGACCTGCGCTACGGCCCCGACGTCACCACGCTGGCGACCGTGCCCGGCGACACGACGACAACCGCGTCGATGGCGACCCGTGAGCCTGGCGTGATCGCAGGCGTCGACATCGCGCTGCTGGTGCTCGACGAAGTGATCGGGCCCGACGGCTACCGCGTCAAGGAGCGGGTCGAAGACGGTGCACGCCTGAACGCCGGTGGGGTGCTCCTCGTCGTGGAGGCGCCGACACAAGGCCTGCTCACCGCAGAGCGGACAATGCTCAACCTGGTGTGTCACCTGTCGGGCATCGCGACATCGACCGCGGCGTGGGTCGATGCGGTTGACGGCACCAAGGCGAAGATCCGCGACACCCGCAAGACACTGCCAGGGCTTCGCGCGCTGCAGAAGTACGCGGTACGCGTCGGTGGGGGAGTCAACCACCGGATGGGTCTTGGCGACGCCGCGCTGATCAAGGACAACCACGTCGCCGCCGCGGGTTCGGTGGTGGCCGCCCTGCGTGCGGTCCGCGCCGCCGCACCGGAGTTGGAGTGCGAGGTCGAGGTCGACTCGCTCGAGCAACTCGACGAGGTGCTCGCTGAAGATGTCGAGTTGATCCTGTTGGACAACTTTCCGGTGTGGCAGACGCAGATCGCGGTGCAGCGCCGCGACTCCCGTTCCCCCGCAACGAAACTCGAGTCGTCGGGCGGGCTGTCGCTCGACACCGCCGCCGAGTACGCGGGGACGGGCGTCGACTACCTATCCGTCGGCGCCCTGACCCACTCCGTACGCGTATTGGATATCGGCCTGGACGTCTAGCCGTGAGCGCCGTCGTTGCCGTCGGCGCCGTCGCCGCTGGCCTTGCTGGTGCCCGTTCCTGTTCCGCCCGTGCCGCCTGCTCCACCCGGCGCGCCGAGGCCGCCATGGCCGCCGTCGCCGCCGTTACCTCCGAGGCCGGTGCCCGACTTGGACGTCCCGTTGCCACCGTCTCCGCCGTCGCCGCCGCGCCATGTCGGACCGCTGGCTCCGCCGGTGCCACCGGTGCCGCCCGTGCCGGTGCCGAGGCTGGTCGTGCCGCTGCCACCTTTGCCGCCGGTGCCGCCTGGGCCGTACAGGCCGCCGCCCTGGCCGGCGTCGCCGCCGTCACCGCCATTGGCACTGCCGAGGCCGGTCTTCGCGTCGCCGCCCGAGCCGCCGCTGCCGCCGGCGCCCGCGCCTGTGGCGTGTCCGCCGTTACCGCCGTCACCGGCATTCGCGTTGCCGACGGTCGTGGTGGCGCCACCGCCGTTGCCGCCGTCGCCCGCATTGCTGAAGCCACCGGTGTTGCCGCCATCGCCACCGGCGCCGCCCGTCGCGGCGCCCACGGTGGTCGTGGCAGTACCGCCGCTGCCGCCGGAACCGCTGTTGCCGGTGACGATTCCGCCGTCACCGCCGTTGCCTCCTGCGCCGCCGGTAGCCGCTCCTCCGACGTTCGTGGCGGCACCGCCTGCGCCGCCGTTCCCGCCGGTGCCGAGTACTGACGTGTGACCGCCATTGCCGCCTGCGCCGCCGGTTGCGCTGCCCGCGACGGTGAGTACGGCGCCTCCGGCGCCCCCGTCGCCGGCATTGCCGAAAACGTTGCCGGAGTTGCCGCCGTCGCCGCCCGCTCCGCCAGTGCCACTGCCAAGCACGCCGCCACCGGTTCCGCCTGCGCCCCCGCTTCCGACCAGCACGCCGCCGTTGCCGCCGTTGCCGCCCTTGCCGCCCGTGACGCCGACGCCGATCTGAACGAAGCCGTTGCCGCCCGCGCCGCCGTTGCCGATCAGACCTGCGTGTCCGCCGTTGCCGCCGTCGGGATCCGACAGTGTTCCGTTGCCGCCGTCGCCGCCGCTACCCAGGAGCAGACCGCCGTTGCCGCCATCCTGGCCGTTCGTCGCGTCCCAGCCGTTGCCGATCAACAGCCCGGCGTCGGGGTGCTCCTCGGTGCCATTACTGATAAATATGCCGACGATCCCACCGATCAGACCGGCGACCGAGTTGAGCGCCGACGCGGGCACGAGGGTGGGCGAGGCCGCCGGTCCCGCGAGTGTCAAGGCTGTGGTGCTGCCCGTTGGCGCCGCCGCGAATGTGGTCGCACCACTCGCGGTGGCGGCGGGACCGCCGCCGGTCGGCGCTGCGGCCGAGCGGGCGAAGATCGTCGGGGTGAAGAGGTTCGGGCTCGACTGCGACGCCGCTACCTGGCCGGTTGGCGCACTTGAGCCGCTGCCCCCGACCACCGCCGTCACGATGGGTGCCGCACCGCCACCTGTGGCCGGACTGCCGCCGGTCGCCAGACCACTGACGCCTCCGAACAACGTGTTGGGCGTAACCAGTGCGGCGAGGCTCGGGCCGGCGGGAATTGTCACCTGCTTTGCCGAAGTCGACGGAATTGGCGTTTGTCCGGTCGAATAGGCGGTACTGCCGGCTGCGAGAACACCTACCGCAACTGCCGCGGTGAACACCGTTGTTTTGCTGGCAATCGTCATTGCCGATTCCTTTCCCCTGAAGGGCCCCTCGTGCGGATGACTGGCTAATTGCAATACCAGTCTGAGCAACATATTTATCACTTTTTGAAGTGTCCGAAAGGCTTTTGACGGCGGTAATTCGAATATGTCTGCAAACCGCACAGCGAAACCGTCGTCCAGCGACTCGCGGGGGCGGCCCGGCCGCTTGTTCGAAGGTGGCGCCGTTACTATCCCCTCATGGCGCAGCGAGCAGATGATGAGTCCACCGTCGTGTATCCGCGTGGTGGGGGGTCGCGCTCTATGCAGATCCTGCTTGCCGTCACCCTTGTCATCGCGCTCGTCGCGGCCGTGCTGTCCGGCTGGCTGCTGATTCGGATGATGCGCGAAGGCACGCCGAACTCGCCGAACTACTCCGGCGCACAGCGCGCCGATGCGAAGCAGAAGATCTGCACCGCGACCGATGTGGTGCGTAAGGGCGTGTCGCTCAACACCAATCTGCAAGCGCCCGGTGGCCCGGAGGATGTCACCGGCAGCCTGGCGGTGGCTGCGAATGCCAGGATCTCGCTCTACGACGGCGGCCAATACCTGCTGACACGCCTCGACCCGGCTACTCCGCCCGATCTCACGGACACGGTGAAAAAGTTTGCCAATTTGTTGATGGACATCGGCGCGAACGCCACCGCAGGGTCGCCGAACTCCCAACCGGAGCAGGCAGCGCGATTAAAGGAAGCCGACGCGGCCAACGCCAAGCTCACAGAACTGTGCAAATAACGAAATTAGCAACAGTCGGACGTGGGCGATTAATGGCGCTTTTACTGGGCTAAAAGACACCTTATGAGTATTTGGCGAACTGGCTAACTGGCTCCGTCAACGCGGCGACGCCGCAAAAATGGTCATTGCGTACGCCGAAGCTTGACGGATTCGTTAATTTACGCGAAACGCGGAGAGAACGCTAGGCGTTCGCGCCGTGAGCTCCGCTCGCCGGGCTGAGCAGAGTGCGCGCGGCCGCCTTGGCGGCACTCAGGGCGGCCGCGTCGCCGGCGATCCGCGAGAGAATCAATGCGCCTTCGAGGAGCGCGATCACCGCGAGCGCGGTCTGCTGTGCGTCGTCGTCGGGCCAGCCGTCGCTACGTAGTCGGTCCGCGACGGCCGAACGCCAGCCGCCGAAGGCCCGCGCCGACGCGTCGCGCACCTGTCGGCTGGCATTGACCGACTCGGTGGCGATGGGTTCGATGGGGCAGCCGTCGCGCTGATCGGAGCTCAGCCCGGCGCTCATCAAATCGATCCACCCTTCGACAATGTCGGCGACCGCCAGGTCGCTGTCGAGGAAGGACCGCAGCCGTCGCTCGATGTCGGCGCCGACGGTGTCCACGACAGCAGCGGCGAGCTCCTGCTTGCCGGCGGGGAAGTGGTGATACAGCGAGCCTGCCTTGACGTCGGCGGATTCCAGGATCTGATTGACCCCGGTCGCGGCGTAGCCCTGCCTGCGGAACAGCAGGCCGGCGCTGTCCAGCAGCGCGGCGCGGCTTCGATCCGGGCGAGGCATGCCTTGACTTTACTTGAAAGATCGCTCAACAATACTTGAAAGGTCGCTAAAGAAAGGTCTGCCATGCACCAGCTGATGTTCGAGGCGGCGGGCGAATATGCCTGGCGCGACGCCCCCGACCCGCAGATCACCACACCAGAACAGGCGATCGTGCGGCCGGTGGCGGTGGCGTGTTGCGACCTCGATGTCGCGGTCGCCGAGGGCAGGTTGCCGATGCCGCCCGGGCACGCCGTCGGCCATGAGGGAGTTGCCGAGGTCGTGGCCATCGGTGACGCCGTCCGCGGCGTCACGGTGGGCGACCGGGTCATCGTCCCGTTCCAGATCAGCTGCGGTGCGTGCGTGGCGTGCCGTCGAGGCGCGACGGGGTCGTGCGCTTCGCTGCCGCTGATGGCGATGTACGGCATGGCGCCGTTGGCGGGCCTCGACGGCGGCGGGTTCATGGCCGACCTGCTGCTGGTGCCCTACGCGGACGCGATGCTCGTTCCGCTGCCCGACGGTGTCGACCCGGTTGCCGTCGCGTCGTTGTCGGACAACATCCCCGACGGCTGGCGCGCGATCGGTCCCTATCGTGCGGAGCTGGCCGCACTGGACCCTGCGGAGCGTCGTGTGCTGGTGGCGGGCCGCCTCTCGATCGGGTTGTATGCCGCCGCCTTCGCCTCGGCCTACGGCGCGCAGGTCGACTATGTGGACACCGACCCGCAGCGATTGGCGATGGCCGAGAAGCTGGGCGCCACAGCCCATGACCGGTCGAAGCCGGACAAGGCGTGGGACCCGTATCCGATCACGGTGCACACCACGGCAGATCCCGCGGTGCTGGCGGCGACGATGCGCGCCACTTGGCCCGACGGGGTGTGCACCGACACCGGCATCTACTACCAAGGCGTGGTCGAGATGCCGCTGCTGTCGATGTACACCCGCGGCTTGCGATTCGTCACGGGCCGGGTCAACGCCCGTGCTGTGATACCGGAGATCCTCGAATTGCTAACGGCGCATTGCGATCTCGCTCCCGCTGTCGACCGGGTGGTGGCATGGGAGGACGCGCCGCAGGCGTGGCCGGCGATGACGGGCAAGACGGTGTTCACGCGAACGGATCGGTGATCGTGCGCAAAACGTGGCGTCCGGGAGCCGAGCGCTGACCGAGCACGTCAGACCGTAGCCACACCGCGGCGCACCAGCGAAAGCACCACCGCCGCAGTGGCGAACAGCCCGGAGAACACCCGATTCAGAATCGTTTGCTTGCGAGGCGTCTGCAGCCACTTCAGCAGTCGTACCGACAGGCCGGTGTAGAGCCCCATGACGACGAGGTCGACCGCGACCATCGTCACGCCCACGGCGAGATATTGCGGCAGGAGCGGTTGCGTCGGCACCACGAACTGCGGCAGCACCGCGAGAAAGAACACCAAACCCTTTGGGTTGGTGGCGTTGACCAGAAATCCGCGTACCAGCAGCGCGACGCGGCCGCCGTCCATCGCCTTGCCGACCTGCTCGCGGAGATCGACGGTCGCTGTACGCCATTGGCGCACAGCCAGATACACCAGATACGCCACGCCGATCCATTTGATGATGTTGAACGCCAGGATCGAATTGGCAACCGCGGCACCGAGCCCGATCGCTACGAGCGCGAGTTGCAGCATCAGCCCGATCTCGAGCCCGAGGATGCTCCAGTAGCCGCGTCGCACACCGTGCGTCAGGCCGGTCGCCATCGATTGAATGGCACCCGCACCGGGAGACACGCTGATCGCGATCGCCGCACCAAAAAACGTCAGCCAGACTTCCCACGCCATGAGGTCAGTCTGTCAGCGTGGTCAAGCGATATCGGCGACGAAGATCGCGACGTTTTTCGCCTGCACCCGAGCCATGAACGGCAGCCCCTCGGCGCTGGTTCCCGCGGGCACGATCCGCGGATTTGTCAGATGCACTTCTTTGCGGATGAAGCGCAGGTCGGCCTCGCCCGCGGCCAGCACGTTCTTCACCCAGTCCGTCTTCCCGTGGCCGAGGGCGATCGCCACCTGGTTGCCCTTGCGGAACGCGGTGACGACGGTTTCGTACGGTTTGCCCGACTTGCGGCCACGATGGGAGATGGTCGACATTCCCGGCAGAAACTTCGCGATCGGCTTGATGATCGGGTTGAAGTACTTGACCTGGAAGTTCTCCACGGCGACCGGAAACACCATCGGCACACCCGGCGCGTTGTTGGGATGGTCTTTACGAGTTGCAGCAGCCATGAGGATGAATGTAGCCGTCATCGGTAATGGATTTTTGTTCAGCTAGCCCGATCAGGGACAATCGAGTCGATGACCCCGATCACGATGACCCGAATCGACCTGCGCAACCGCGCCCTTGGCGCGGCGCAGCTGCGTGCCGCGTTGCCGCGCGGCGGCGTTGACGTGGACGCGGTGGTGCCTACCGTGCGCCCGATCGTGGACGCGGTCGCCGAGCGGGGCGCTGAGGCCGCCCTCGACTACGGCCAGTCCTTCGACGGCGTTCGGCCAGCGACTGTGCGAGTACCGGCGAGCGAGCTGGACGCCGCACTGGCCGCACTCGACGCCGACGTTCGCGCGGCGCTGCAGGTGGCCATCGACCGGACCCGCGCCGTGCACGCTGACCAACGGCGCACCGACACCACGACCACCCTCGCACCCGGCGCGACGGTCACCGAACGCTGGGTGCCCGTCGAGCGGGTCGGCCTCTACGTGCCGGGCGGCAACGCCGTCTACCCGTCCAGTGTGGTGATGAACGTAGTGCCCGCCCAGATTGCGGGCGTTGACTCGTTGGTGATCGCCAGCCCGCCGCAGGCCGAGTTTGGCGGCTTGCCGCATCCGACCATCCTGGCCGCCGCCAAGCTGCTGGGTGTCGACGAAGTGTGGGCGGTCGGCGGTGCGCAGTCCATCGCGCTGTTGGCATACGGCGGCACCGACACCGACGGTGCCGAGCTTGCGCCCGTCGACATGATCACCGGACCGGGCAACATCTACGTCACTGCGGCCAAGCGGATCTGCCGTTCGCAGGTCGGCATCGACGCCGAGGCAGGGCCGACGGAGATCGCGATCCTCGCCGACCACACCGCGGACCCGGCGCACGTCGCCGCCGACCTGATCAGCCAGGCCGAACACGACGAGATGGCCGCCAGCGTCCTCGTCACGGACAGCGTGAAGCTGGCCGATGCCACAGATCGCGAACTGGCGAATCAGTTGGAGACCACCGTGCACCGCGAGCGGGTGACCGCAGCGCTGACCGGCAAGCAGTCGGCGATCGTCCTTGTCGACGACGTCGACGCCGGGGTACGCACGGTCAACGCCTACGCCGCCGAACACCTGGAGATCCAGACGGTCGACGCGCGCGAAGTGGCCAACCAAATCCGTTCGGCGGGAGCGATTTTCGTCGGCGCCTATTCGCCGGTGAGCCTCGGCGACTACTGCGCCGGCTCCAACCACGTGCTACCCACCGCGGGCTGCGCACGGCACTCGAGCGGGTTGTCGGTGCAGACGTTCCTCAAGGGCATGCACGTCGTCGACTATGACGAGGCCGCACTGAAGGACGTGTCCGGCTACGTCATTACCTTGTCCCAAGCCGAAAACTTGCCGGCACACGGCGAAGCGGTCCGGCGGAGGTTCGAAAGGTGACGGTAGGCAAAAAGGTGACGCTCGCCGACCTGCCGCTGCGGGAGGATCTGCGCGGCAAATCGCCTTACGGCGCACCCCAATTGGACGTTCCGGTGCGGCTCAACACCAACGAGAACCCGCATCCACCCACGCAGGCCCTGATCGACGACGTGACGGCTTCGGTGCAGGCGGTCGCAGGCGATCTGCACCGCTATCCCGACCGTGATGCGGTGGCGTTGCGTACCGACCTGGCCGCGTACCTGAGCGCGCAGACGGGTACCGACCTGAGTGTCGAGAACCTCTGGGCGGCAAACGGTTCCAACGAGATTCTGCAGCAGCTGTTGCAGGCGTTCGGCGGACCGGGCCGCAGCGCGATCGGCTTCGTGCCGTCGTATTCGATGCATCCGATTATTTCGGACGGCACGCAGACGGCGTGGCTGGTGGCCAACCGCGCCAAGGATTTCGGCCTTGACGCCGAGGTGGCCGTGCAGGCCATCAAGGAACACAGCCCCGACATCGTGTTCGTCGCCAGCCCGAATAACCCGTCGGGACAAAGCGTTCCGCTGGCCGAGCTGAGTCGCCTGCTTGACGCTCTGTCGTCTCAGCCCAGGGGCATCCTGATCCTGGACGAAGCCTACGGCGAGTTCTCCTCGCAGCCCAGCGCGGTCAAGCTCATCGACGAGTATCCGACCAAGCTGGTCGTCACGCGCACGATGAGCAAGGCGTTCGCGTTCGCGGGCGGCAGGCTCGGTTATCTGATCGCCGCGCCTGCGGTCATCGACGCGATGCTGTTGGTGCGCCTGCCGTACCACCTGTCGTCGGTCACGCAGGCGGCCGCGCGCGCCGCGCTGCGCCACGCCGACGACACGCTGGGTAGCGTCGCGAAGCTGATCGCCGAGCGCAATCGCGTCACAGAAGCGTTGACCGACATGGGTTTCCGGGTGATTCCCAGCGACGCCAACTTCGTGCTGTTCGGCGAGTTCGCCGACGCGCCCGCGACGTGGCAGCGCTACCTCGACGCCGGCATTCTCATCCGCGACGTCGGCATTCCCGGATACTTGCGCGCCACCACAGGGCTGGCCGAGGAGAACGATGCGCTGATCAAGGCGAGCGCCGAAATAGGAGCACAGTGACCGAGCCACGTCGCGCAAGAATTGAGCGCAAGACCAAGGAATCCGACATCGTCGTCGAGTTGAACCTCGACGGCACCGGCGTCGTCGACATCGACACCGGCGTGCCGTTCTTCGACCACATGCTGACCTCGCTGGGTAGCCACGCCAGCTTCGACCTGAGCGTGCAGGCCAAGGGCGACATCGAGATCGAGGGTCACCACACCATCGAGGACACCGCGATCGTCCTTGGTCAGGCGCTCGGCCAGGCGCTCGGCGACAAGAAGGGCATCCGCCGGTTCGGCGACGCGTGGATCCCGATGGACGAGACGCTCGCGCATGCGGCCGTCGACGTATCGGGTCGGCCGTATTTCGTGCACACCGGTGAGCCGGAGTTCATGGTGGAGTTCACGATCGCCGGTTCCAGCGCGCCCTACCACACCGTCGTCAACCGGCACGTCTTCGAATCGCTGGCGTTCAACGCGCGCATCGCATTGCATGTACGCACGCTGTACGGTCGCGACCCGCACCACATCACCGAAGCGCAGTACAAGGCCGTGGCCCGCGCGCTGCGCCAGGCCGTCGAGTACGACCCACGGGTCAGCGGTGTGCCGTCGACCAAAGGCACGCTGTGACAAGAAAAGTCGTCGTGCTCGACTACGGCTCGGGCAACCTGCGTTCAGCGCAGCGGGCGCTGCAGCGGGTCGGCGCCGACGTCGAGGTGACTGCCGACGTCGACGCGGCGATGAGCGCCGACGGTCTGATGGTGCCCGGCGTCGGCGCGTTCGAGGCGTGCATGATGGGGCTGCGAAAGATCAGCGGGGACAAGATCATCGCCGACCGGGTCGCGGCCGGCCGACCGGTGCTCGGTGTCTGCGTCGGGATGCAGATCCTGTTCGCGCGCGGGGTGGAGTTCGGCCAGCAGACCACCGGCTGTGGGCAGTGGCCGGGGGCCGTTGTGCGACTGGACGCCCCGGTCATTCCGCACATGGGCTGGAACGTCGTCGACGCGCCTGCGGGATCGACCCTGTTCAAGGGAATCGGCTCCACCACCCGGTTCTACTTCGTGCACTCCTATGCCGCCCAGCAGTGGGAGGGCAACGAAGATGCGCTGTTGACCTGGGCCACCCACTCCGTGCCCTTCCTCGCGGCGGTCGAGGACGGACCCCTGTCCGCCACCCAGTTTCACCCGGAGAAGAGCGGCGACGCCGGAGCCGAATTGCTTACCAACTGGGTCGGAGCACTAGGTTGAGCCCGTGCCAGATTTAAGGCCTTTGATTCTGTTGCCCGCTGTCGACGTCGTTGACGGCAAGGCTGTGCGCCTGGTGCAGGGCCAGGCGGGCAGCGAGACCGACTACGGCTCGGCGCTGGATGCCGCCATGACCTGGCAGCGCGACGGCGCCGAATGGATCCATCTCGTCGACCTCGACGCCGCGTTCGGCCGCGGCTCCAACCGCGACCTGCTGGCCGAAGTGGTCGGCAAGCTCGACGTCGCGGTCGAATTGTCCGGCGGAATCCGCGACGACGATTCGCTGACGGCCGCGCTGGCCACCGGCTGTGCCCGCGTCAACCTCGGCACCGCGGCGCTGGAGAACCCGCAGTGGTGCGCCAAGGTGGTCGCCGAACACGGCGAAAAGATCGCCGTCGGCCTGGACGTCAAAATCGACCCAGCCATGCCTGGCGGCGGGTTCCGACTCCGTGGCCGCGGTTGGGAGACCGACGGCGGCGACCTCTGGGACGTGCTGGAACGCCTTGACCGCGAAGGATGTTCGCGATTCGTCGTCACCGACGTCACCAAGGACGGCACGCTCAACGGTCCCAACCTCGAACTGCTCAGCAAGGTCACCGAGCGCACCGACGCCCCGGTGATCGCCTCCGGTGGAGTCTCCAGCCTGGACGACCTTCGCGCCATCGCCACCCTGGTCGATCGCGGTGTAGAAGGTGCGATCGTCGGAAAGGCGCTGTACGCGGGACGATTCACGCTGCCGCAGGCGCTGGCCGCGGTAGCGCAGTAGGCCGCCGATGGCGCTGGACGACACCGACCTCGACGCACTGGTCTACGAGGCCGCCGCCATCCTCGACGCCGCCGCCGTGCCGTTCATCGACGGCCACCGCGCCGACTCCGCGGTGCAGAAGAAGGGCAATGACTTCGCCACCGAGGTCGACCTGGCGATCGAGCGCCAGGTGGTCGAGGCGCTGACTACCAAGACGGGCATCGAGGTGCACGGCGAGGAATTCGGCGGCGCCGACGTCGATTCACCGCTGGTGTGGGTGCTCGACCCGATCGACGGCACATTCAACTACGCCGCAGGCTCACCGATGGCGGCAATCCTGCTCGGCCTGGTCCGCGACGGCGAACCCGTCGCCGGCCTGACATGGGTGCCGTTCACCGGCGAGCGGTTCACCGCAGTGGTCGGTAAACCGCTGCGCAGTAGCGGCATCGAGCAGCCACGGCTGCAGCCGTCGAAGTTGTCTGACTCCATCGTCGGACTCAGCACCTTCAACGTCGATTCCCGTGGCCGGGTGCCCGGCCGGTACCGGCTCGCGGTGATCGAGAATCTGAGCCGATCGTGCTCGCGAATGCGGATGCATGGTGCGACGGGCATCGATCTCGCCTACACGGCGGCCGGAATCCTGGGCGGCGCAATCAGTTTCGGAGCCCATGTGTGGGACCACGCGGCCGGTGTCGCGCTGGTGCGTTCAGCGGGCGGCGTGGTCACCGACCTTGACGGCAGCGCGTGGACCACGAAATCACGTTCGGCGGTCGTCGGGGCGCCCGGCGTGCACGGCGAGCTCCTCGAGATTCTCAATTCCGCCGGTGATCCGGGGAGTTACTGATGGATCCCAAAGACCTTGCGGTGCGGATCATCCCGTGCCTGGATGTCGACGACGGCCGGGTGGTCAAGGGTGTCAACTTCCAAAACCTGCGTGACGCAGGCGATCCCGTCGAGCTGGCTGCCCGCTACGACAAGGAGGGCGCCGACGAGCTGACCTTCCTAGACGTTACCGCGTCGTCGGCAGGCAGGGCGACGATGTTGGAGGTCGTCAAGCACACCGCCGAGCAGGTTTTCATCCCGCTCACCGTCGGAGGCGGTGTGCGCTCGGTAGAAGACGTCGATGCCCTGCTGCGGGCCGGAGCGGACAAGGTCTCGGTCAACACTGCCGCGATCGCCCGCCCCGAACTGCTTGGCGAGCTGTCGCGCCAGTTCGGCTCCCAATGCATCGTGCTCTCCGTCGACGCCCGCACCGTGCCGGAAGGCGAGCCGCCGACCGCATCGGGCTGGGAGGTCACCACGCACGGCGGCAGGCGAGGCACCGGCATCGACGCGATCGAATGGGCCACCCGTGGCGCCGAACTCGGCGTGGGCGAGATCCTGCTCAACTCCATGGACTTCGACGGCACCAAGGCCGGTTTCGACCTGAAGATGCTGCGGGCCGTCCGTGGTGCGGTATCGGTTCCGGTGATCGCCAGCGGCGGCGCGGGCGCAGTGGAACATTTCGCGCCCGCGGTTGTTGCAGGAGCCGACGCCGTGCTGGCGGCCAGCGTCTTCCACTTCGGGGAGTTGACCATCGGCCAGGTGAAGGCGGCGATGGCCTCGGAAGGGATCGTGGTGAGGTGACGTTGGACGCAGGCATCGCGTCGCGGCTGAAACGCGATGCGAACGGGTTGTTCACCGCTGTGGTGCAGGAACGCGGCACCGGTCAGGTGCTGATGGTGGCGTGGATGGACGACGAAGCCCTGGCCCGCACACTCGAAACCCGAAGGGCCACTTACTATTCGCGCTCTCGGCAGCAGCAGTGGGTGAAGGGCGAGACGTCGGGTCACACCCAGTACGTGTATTCGGTGCGGCTGGACTGCGACGGCGATACGGTGCTGCTCGAGGTCGATCAGGTCGGCGCCGCGTGCCACACCGGCGATCACACGTGCTTCGACGCCGACCTGCTGCTCGCGCCGGAGGCTTGAGCTGCGAGCTGAGCCTCGAACAGCGCACACTGTGACGATGGCCCGCTTCACCGACCGCGTCGCCCTCGTCACCGGCGCCAGTTCTGGAATCGGCCGCGCGGCCGCACTGAGGCTCGCGCAGGAGGGGGCAGCCGTCGCGCTCGTCGCGCTGCCCGGAGACGAATTGCACGCAGCCGCAGACGAATGCCGCGCCGCCGGCGCGGCCACGATCGCGGTCCCGACCGACGTTGCGGACGCACGCCAGGTGGCCGCCGCGTTCGACCGCGCAGAGACTCTCGGCCCCGTCGACGCGGTGTTCAGCAATGCCGGCATCTCGATCGTCGGCCCGGCAACCTCGCTCTCCGACGACGACTGGCTGCGCCAGTTGCACGTCAACCTGTCGGGCAGCTTCTATGTCGTTCGCGAAGCCGCGCGGCGAATGGGTCCGCGGGGCAAAGGCGCCGTCGTCGTCACCGGCTCCGAACTCGGGATCCTCGGTCAGCAAGGCTACGTCGGCTACACGGCGACCAAGGGCGGCGTGCTGGCGATGACGCGTGCCTTCGCCGCGGAACTCGCCGGATACGGTATTCGGGTGAACAGCATTTCGCCGGGCACCACCGAAACACCCATGCTGACAGCCGAATTCGTCGCTGCACCGGATCCGGACAGGGAGCGGGCGGAAAACGAGTCGAGCATCCCGCTGGGCCGTTTCGGTCAACCCGGGGACATCGCGGCGGCCGTCGCGTTCCTGCTTTCGGACGAAGCCGGCTACATCACCGGAACCAACCTGGTGGTCGACGGCGGCCGCACATCGTGTTTCACCATCGGCACGCTGGGCGGTTAAACGTCTATGCGGGTCGCCTTCGTGCGGGCCATCCACCTGCCCTCGTCGTAGCGGACCTCGATGGGATGTGAGAACGCCGCGGTGACATTCTCGGTCGTCACCGTCTCCCGTGCCGGCCCTGCCGCGACCGTGCGACCTTCGGCGATGAGCAGCGCGTGCGTCGTGGTGGTCGGCAGCTCCTCGAGGTGGTGGGTCACCAGAATCGAGGCGACCTCGGGGTGCGTCTCGTCGAGCGTGTCGATGGTTTCCAGTAGCTGCTCGCGCGCTGCCAGGTCGAGACCGGTGGTGGGTTCGTCGAGCAGCAGCAGCTTTGGATCCGAAATCAGCGCTCGCGCAATGAGAGTGCGGCCGCGCTCACCCTGAGACAGGGTTGGCCAGACGTCGCCGGCTCTGCGCGACAGGCCGACGGTGGCGATCATGTCGTCGGCGCGGCGCAGTTCGTCGGCTCTCGGCGTCCACCGGTTCGGAAGGTCGATCGTCGCGGTGATGCCGGTGAGCACCACATCGCGCACAGTCAGCGCGTATTGCAGACGGTGCCGCGGGTTCACGTGGCCGATCGAATGCCGCAGCTGTGCCAGGTCGACGCGACCCATCTGCGCGCCGAGGATGCGCACCGTGCCCGACGTCGGGAACATGACCGCCGCGCAGAAGCCGAGCAGTGTGCTCTTGCCCGCACCATTGGGACCCAACAGCGCCCAGTGCTCACCTGCATGCACCGTTAGCGAGATGCCGTCGATGATCTGCTTGCCGTCGCGGCGAAACGTCACATCGACGAGTTCGGCGACAGGGGTCACGCCGATTGCCGCTGCCTCAGCGTCTCCAATGCCTTGTCGGCGTGGGACTCGAAGCCGAACTCGCTGGCGATCACGTCGAGCACGGTGCGGTCCGTGTCGATCACGAATGTCGTCCGCTTGACGGGCATGAACTTGCCGAGCAGGCCGCGCTTGACGCCGAACTGCGTGGCGACGCTGCCTTCGGTGTCCGAGAGCAGGGGATAGTCGAAGTTCTGCTTGTCGGCGAACTTCGCCTGCTTCTCGACCGCATCGGCGCTGATCCCGACGCGGCTGGCGCCGACGGCGGCGAACTCCGACGCCAGGTCACGGAAGTGACAGGCCTCCTTGGTGCATCCCGGCGTCATCGCCGCGGGGTAGAAAAACAGCACGATCGGGCCGGCGGCGAGCAACTCGGTGAGGCTTCGTACGGTGCCTGTCTGATCCGGCAGTTCGAAATCGGCTACCTGGTCACCCTGCTTGATGGTCATGGCCGTCTACGCTACGCCCAGCGAGGGCCCGGGCAAACATCGCTGCGTCGAAAACCATTGGCGCCGTGCTTTGTTGTCGTGCCAGCCTCGTCGCGATGGTCAACCTGGAGGCGTTCGTATCCGACGGCTACGTCAAGCTCGAAGCGGCCGCGCCGCGGGCGGTCGCCGACGCTGCGCGCGCCGAACTGTGGAAGCAGCTGAATCTGTCGCCCGAGGAACCCGACACATGGTCGGCGCCCGTGATGTGGGCATCCGACCAAACGGGGGCCGGCCCGTTCGGCATCCTCTCGCGCAGTCCTGCGTTGGCTGAGGCGCTGGACCAAATCTGCGGGACGGACGGCTGGCTGCCGCGCGGTGCGCTGGGCAACGTTCCCGTGCGGTTCCCGGTAGGGCCGCCAAACGACGACCGGGGCTGGCATATCGACGCCAACACACCGCAGCCGGACGGGTCGTGGGCGGTGACGGGACGCCCGCACACCGTGCTGGTGCTGACGCTGTTGTCCGAGGTCGGCCCCGACGACGCACCGACTCGAATTCGAGCCGGCTCGCATCACGACGTCGCCAGGACGCTGTCCGGCGAGCCGGTCGCGCTGGCTGACATGGGCCGCATCGTCGACGAGGCGAGCGCCGGGCGCCCCGTGGCCTACGCGACGGGCAAGCCCGGCGACATGTACGTCCTGCATCCGTTCACGGCTCACGCCGCCGACGTGCACCGCGGCCGTACGCCCCGCTTCATGGCGCAGGCGCCCGTCATGCTGACCACCCCGTTGACGCCTGCGTCGTCTTCGGCCTTGGGATGCGTCTGGGAGGATTGACGAGTGCAAACCACCGCCAATCTCGCGACCACCACCTCCCGCGAGGACTTCCGGGCGCTGGCTGCCGAGCACCGCGTGGTGCCGGTGACGCGCAAGGTGCTGGCCGACAGCGAGACCCCGCTTTCGGCGTACCGGAAGCTGGCCGCCAACCGGCCAGGGACCTTCTTGCTGGAGTCGGCCGAAAACGGTCGCTCATGGTCGCGATGGTCGTTCATCGGCGCTGGCGCGCCGTCGGCCCTCACGGTGCGAGACGGCGAGGCGGTGTGGCTGGGCACGACACCGAATGACGCACCGCGCGGCGGCGACCCGCTACAGGCGCTGCGCACGACGCTGGAGCTGCTGAAGACCGAACCGGTGCCCGGCCTGCCGCCGCTGTCGTCGGGCCTGGTCGGATTCTTCGCCTACGACATGGTCCGGCGGTTGGAGCGGCTGCCGTCGTTGGCCGTCGATGACCTCGGGCTGCCGGACATGCTGCTGCTGCTGGCTACCGACATCGCCGCCGTCGATCACCACGAGGGCACCATCACGCTGATCGCCAACGCGGTGAATTGGAACGGCACCGAGGAGCGCGTTGACTGGGCGTACGACGATGCGGTGAAGCGACTGGACGTGATGACGGCCGCGCTGTCCGAACATCTGCCGTCGACGGTCGCCACGTTCAGCAGGCCCGAGCCGCTGCACCGCTCGCAGCGCACGGTCGAGGAGTACACGCGCATCGTCGAGAAGCTCGTCGGCGACATCGAGGCGGGCGAGGCGTTCCAGGTGGTGCCGTCGCAGCGATTCGAGATGGACACCGACGCGGATCCGCTCGACGTCTACCGGATGTTGCGGGTGAGCAATCCGAGCCCGTACATGTATCTGCTGAATGTCCCTAATGATGAAGGCGCACTGGACTTTTCGATCGTCGGCTCCAGCCCTGAGGCGCTGGTCACGGTGAAGGACGGTCGCGCGTCGACGCATCCGATCGCGGGTACGCGGTGGCGTGGTGCGACCGACGAAGAGGACGTGCTGCTCGAGAAGGAGCTGCTGCACGACGAGAAGGAACGCGCCGAGCACCTGATGCTCGTCGATCTGGGCCGCAATGATTTGGGTCGGGTCTGCCGGCCCGGCACGGTGCGCGTCGAGGACTACAGCCACATCGAGCGCTACAGCCACGTCATGCACATCGTGTCGACGGTGCACGGGGAGCTCGCGCGCGATAAGACGGCGTTGGACGCGGTGACGGCGTGCTTCCCGGCGGGGACGCTGTCTGGCGCACCGAAGGTGCGCGCGATGGAGCTGATCGAAGAGGTTGAGAAGACCCGCCGCGGCCTGTACGGCGGTGTGCTCGGCTATCTGGACTTCGCGGGCAACGCCGACTTCGCGATCGCGATCCGCACGGCGTTGATGCGGGGTGGCACCGCGTACGTGCAGGCAGGCGGGGGAGTCGTGGCCGACTCCAACGGCCCCTACGAGTACACCGAGGCGGCGAACAAGGCCAAGGCGGTGCTGAACGCGATCGCCGCGGCCGAAACGTTGACCGAGCCGTGATCCGGCTGGCCCAGCTGCTGTTGCTGTCCTCCGCCGGGGCGCTGTGGGCGGCGTCGCGGATGGCGTGGGTCGATGTGCAGTCGTTCGACGGGCTCGGCCAGCCGAAAACCACGGCCCTGACCGGGGCTGCGTGGTCGACAGCGCTGGTGCCGATCGCGGTGCTGTTGCTGGCGGCCGCGGTGGCGGCGCTGGCGGTGCGGGGCTGGCCGCTGCGGTTGTTCGCGGTGCTCGTCGCCGCGGCCAGCGCCCTGATGGCCTACCTGGCCATCGGCTTGTGGGTGATCCGCGACGTCGCGCCGCGGGCCGCCCATCTCGCCGACGTGCCGATCACAAATCTGGTCAGCACTCAGCGCCATTACGGGGGCGCCATCGTCACGTTGGTGGCCGCGGTCGTGACGCTGTCGGCGGCGGTGCTGCTGGTGCGTTCTGCGGCCAGGGCCAAGCCCGAGGCGGCGCGTTACGAACGTCGCAGCGCGCAGTCGGCGGAGCAGGCCACCGCGCCGTCCGAGCGGGCCATCTGGGACGCCCTCGACGAGGGGCGAGACCCGACGGATCCGGACAACAAGGGTCGGTGATCGATCGTGCTGTGGTGGCGGCTACCCTTCGTGGAAGATCAAGCGCGCTCTATGGAAGGACTACGGCGGGTATGAGTTCGGCGACTGTGCTCGACTCCATCATCGAGGGAGTTCGCGCCGACGTAGCCGCCCGTGAGGCCGTCGTATCTCTCACCGAGATCAAGCAGATGGCCAAGGATGCGCCGCCGCCATTGGATGTGCTGGCTGCACTGCGCGAACCGGGCATCGGCGTGATAGCGGAAGTGAAGCGCGCGAGCCCGTCCCGCGGGGAGCTGGCGACGATCTCCGACCCGGCCAAGCTCGCCAGCGCGTACGAGGACGGCGGGGCGCGCGTCATCAGCGTGCTGACCGAGCAGCGCCGGTTCAACGGCTCACTCGACGATCTCGACGCGGTGCGCGCGGCGGTGTCAATCCCGGTGTTGCGCAAGGACTTTATCGTCAGGCCGTATCAGATCCACGAAGCGCGCGCGCACGGCGCGGACATGCTGCTGCTGATCGTCGCGGCGCTGGAGCAGTCGGTGCTGGAGCCGATGCTGGACCGCACCGAATCGCTGGGAATGACGGCGCTTGTCGAGGTGCACACCGAGGAAGAGGCGGATCGCGCTCTGCAGGCGGGCGCGAAGGTCATCGGTGTCAACGCCCGCGACCTCAAGACGCTTGAGGTCGACCGTGATTGCTTCGCCCGGATTGCGCCGGGGCTGCCGAGCAACATCATTCGGATCGCGGAGTCCGGAATACGCGGCACCGCTGATCTGCTTGCTTACGCCGGTGCCGGCGCCGACGCGGTGCTGGTCGGCGAGGGGCTGGTCACCAGTGGCGATCCCCGCAGCGCCGTTGCCGATTTGGTCACCGCAGGCACGCATCCGTCGTGCCCCAAACCCGCGCGCTGACACATGGCGGACCTCGCCGGCCCGGAGTTGCCGCGTTCCAGCGCGGCTGTGGCCGAACCGACTGTGCACGATCCCGATGCGCGTGGGCATTTCGGTGTCTACGGCGGGCGGTTTGTTCCCGAGGCGTTGATGACGGTGATCGAGGAGGTCACCGCCGCCTATGAAAAGGCCCGCGGCGACCAGGTTTTCCTCGATGAGTTGGACCGGCTGCAGCGCCACTACAGCGGCAGGCCGTCGCCGCTGTACGAGGCTTCCCGGTTGAGTGACCAGGCCGGGGGCGCGCGGATCTTCCTGAAACGAGAAGACCTGAACCACACCGGATCTCACAAGATCAACAACGTGCTGGGGCAGGCCCTGCTGGCGCGCCAGATGGGTAAGACCCGGGTGATCGCCGAAACCGGTGCTGGGCAGCACGGAGTGGCGACCGCGACGGCGTGCGCGCTGTTGGGTCTCGAGTGCGTGATCTACATGGGCGCGATCGACACCGCGCGGCAGGCGCTGAACGTGGCGCGGATGCGGCTGCTCGGCGCGACGGTCGTTTCCGTCGAAGCAGGCTCGAAGACGTTGAAGGACGCGATCAATGAGGCGTTCCGCGACTGGGTCACCAACGCGGACGACACCTATTACTGCTTCGGCACTGCGGCGGGCCCGCATCCGTTCCCGACCATGGTGCGCGACTTCCAGCGCGTCATCGGGTTGGAGGCGCGCGTGCAGATCGTCGAGCAGGCGGGCCGGCTGCCCGACGCGGTGACGGCGTGTGTGGGTGGCGGGTCGAATGCGATCGGCATCTTCCACGCGTTCATCGACGATCCGGGCGTGCGGCTCGTCGGCTATGAGGCGGCGGGTGATGGTGTCGAGACGGGTCGCCACGCGGCGACGTTCACCGGCGGCTCGCCAGGGGCGTTCCAGGGCTCATTCTCGTATCTGCTGCAGGACGAAGACGGCCAGACGATTGAATCGCATTCAATTTCAGCGGGTTTGGACTATCCGGGCGTCGGGCCCGAGCATGCGTTTTTGAAGGACACCGGCCGCGCGGAGTACCGGCCGATCACCGACACCGAGGCGATGGACGCGTTCTCGGTGTTGTGCAAGACCGAGGGCATCATCCCGGCGATCGAGTCCGCGCACGCGGTGGCGGGTGCGTTGAAACTCGGCGTCGAGCTGGGCCGCGGGTCGATCATCCTGGTGAACCTGTCTGGCCGTGGTGACAAGGATGTCGAGACCGCCGCCAAGTGGTTCGGGCTTCTGGA
>Ga0068863_100000884_pt1 | contig 30131 bp, 29 predicted proteins | sample KBSSwiS62_FD_66596 | JGI IMG/M metagenome (GOLD analysis project Ga0068863, IMG submission 66596) | Switchgrass rhizosphere microbial communities from Kellogg Biological Station, Michigan, USA - KBS Switchgrass S6-2 | ecosystem: Host-associated > Plants > Roots > Rhizosphere > Soil ... | reverse complement strand
GCGTCCGGACTGCTGCATCGATCTTGCCACCGTCGCCGATCTGGAACGTGTGCGTATAGCCCGCAACAGCGGTATATTTAGGAGACCGATCCAGCTGCAGCCCCTTGAAGTTCCGGGACGCACCGCTGGCCAGGGTGGGCGTGAAATTGGAATAGCGTGCGTCGAGATAGTTGAACGACAACTCGACCCTGTCGTTGTCGCTGGGGTTTATCAGAGCCTCGAACTCGACGCCGTCGACTTTTGCCGTACCGGCATTTTGCGTCAGTACCTGGGGAACACCGCCAACGACCGTCGACTGACTCAACTGAAGATTGCCGTAATCATAATGAAATGCAGAGACATTCAGGCGCAGCGCATTCTCAATCAATTTTACTTTGAAGCCAGCCTCATAGGCGGTCAATGTTTCCGGATTATAGTAAAGTTGGGATTCATTCAGCCCACAACCCAAACCATGTCCGGTTACACATCCGTCGTTGAAGCCGCCGGCTTTGTAACCACTGGAGACGCTCGCATAGAATAGACCGAGACCTGGCGCGTCATAGTCAATGCCAAATTTCCAGGTGGTTTTCTTGTAGTTCTGAGCCGCGATGTTCTGGGAAAGGACACATCGCAGGCCCGTGCATTTGGGAAGCAAGGATGCAGGAATTGAGGCCGTATTCGGAAAGTCAGCCACAGTCCCGCCGTCGCGAGACTTGAAATCCTTCGTGTAGCGAATGCCGCCCGTCACATGCAAATCCGGCGTGATATCATAGGTCAATTGACCAAAACCCGCTTCGGATCGAGCAACCACCGGCCCCTGAGGGAACGCAAATCCGATCGCCCCAGGCGCGACGAGGCTCGCGAGCGGATTGCCGAGAATAAGCTCCAGAGACAGTTCCTCCTTGAAATAATAAATTCCCGCCTGACCATGAAGGGGGTTGCCGGCGCCGAACGCCGCCCGCAACTCATGCGAATTCTGTTCAAAGTCTCCATGGGATGTCGCAGGGTTGTTCAGCGCTCCGAAAAGGAAGTAGTTTTGATTAGCCCGGCGCTTTGTCTCTCGATAAGATCCGAGATATGTCAACTGAACAGGGCCGAAATCATAGGTAAACTCACCCATGATTCCGTATGCTTTGTTGTTGCGATTGTTCGGAAATTGCTGAGCATAGGGAAGCGTGCGCAAATATTTGGAAGATCCCCCCACATAGATCGGATCCACGCCGACGGTTACGCCGCCGGGAAAGAAAACCCGCGTCGGCACCGAATTCAACTGTGCCCCCTTTGCTTGCGTGAAATCTCCCCTGACAACGAACGTAAAATTATCACCCAATGTGCCGCCGAAGGAAAGTCGGGACGACAACATGTCACGATTGGGGTTGAGAGAAATGTTGGACGGGACACCCTTCAAGAGATAGCTGTTTCGCCGATCGTAGTTTACGGCGGCCCGAACGCCGAGCGTATCCCCGACTGGGACATTGATCATGCCCGTGACGCCGATCATGTCGAGGTTGCCATAGCGACCATCGAGCGACGCTTCAAAAGCGTTCGTCGGTCGGGCGGATATGACATTTATGACGCCTGCCGTCGTATTGCGGCCGTAAAGCGTCCCCTGGGGACCGCGCAACACTTCCACGCGTTCGAGGTCATAATATGCTCCGAGCACTTCGTCCGGGCGGGCGATATAAATACCGTCGAGAAGATAGGCGGCCGATGGGTCACCCTTTTCCGTCCCGTCCGAGCTGGTGACGCCTCTTATGGTGATTTGCCCGGTCTCGGTTACGGAAATATTGGGCACCGCGTTGGTGAGCGCCCGAGCGTCGATAATGCCCGCGTCCCGCAGCGCAGTATTGGTCACTGCTGACATGGCGATCGGCGTTTTGGACAGCTGCGTGGACTGGCGAGTGGCGGTCACGATGATGTCGTCCACATTCCCGGCCTCAGACGCATTGCTCTGAGCCCAAACAGGTCCGCTGGCAACAGCAAATAGCGAGGCCGCGGTGGCGAGAATCACTTCCTTCATTTCATCCTCCTTGATTATCGTTTATCGGTCGATGGGTAAAAGCAGATCGCGACATACAAACAATTATTATGGCTCATCCTGACCTGCCATTCAGTATGGCCGCAGGTCGAGGCACGAGTTCATGCTGGCGTGCTAGAGCAGCTGTCGAAAGAAGTACAAGGCAACCCTCCCCAACTCTTTCATTGAGTGAAAGACGTTCGCGCACCGACGCATTTGGTGCGGCAAGCGGTGATGCTGCCCTCCCTCTGCTATCAATACTCTCTCGCTGTGACTCCTCTTGCGGGGCGTCGGCGCCAACCAGTCCTTGTTAGAATTTCACCGAAAGTTCGGCGCCGATCGTACGGGATTCGCCGATAATGACGGTGTTGAAGGCGTTCGGAACGGCGGCGATAGGCGATCAGATCGGCGATCGTGCCGATGTTCATCCCATGCTCGCGGCCGAATCGGATCAGTTCGGGCAAGCGCGCCATCGTGCCGTCATCGTTCATCACCTCACAGATCACCCCGGCGGGATTGAGGCCCGCAAGCCGGGAAATATCCCCGGCGGCTTCGGTATGGCCGGCACGGACGAGTACGCCGCCTTCCTTCGCCACCAGCGGAAAGACATGGCCGGGGGTGACGATATCGCGGCGGCCCTTGCTCGGGTCGATCGCCACCGCAATCGTATGCGCGCGATCCTGCGCGGAAATCCCCGTAGTCACACCTTCGCGCGCCTCGATCGAAACGGTGAAGGCGGTGCCGTGTCCCGATTGATTGTTCGTGGTCATCGGCGGCAGTTCCAGCCGTCCGGCGCGCTCGGCTGTCGTTGCCAGACAGATGAGGTCACGGGCGTGACGCGCCATGAAATTGATTTGGCTGGGAGTCGCGAACTGCGCCGGGATGATGACATCGCCCTCATTCTCCCGATCGTCGGCATCGATCAGGATATAGGGCAGGCCATCCCGCGCATCGGTGAGGATGTCCTCGACCGTTGAAATCTCTCCGTTCACCGATCCATCTCCAGCTCGAGCTATGTGCGTCGTCAGTGAGGAGCAGAGGCACATAATCTAATTTGCATTATTGAGATAATCCGGATAGGTCTATCCAAAAATAGCTTATAAAACAGTGTATGGGAAAAATTTTGCCTTTGCAAGCTAATTTAAATTAGGCTAACGGTGGGTGGCCGGAGCAGGCGGCTTTCAAAGTTCGGGAGGTGTCGAGGTGCTGATCATCAATCGCGGTGTCAACGGAACGTCCGATGTCGCATTCGCAACCTGATCGGAGCATCTCACATGGCGGTTCGCGCGACGAAGGCTGGATCGAAGAGATCATCGCGTGCTCTTTCCTTTGGCGCGACAATCGGCGATGCAGTAATGATGGAAGAAGTAACGTCGCGGTCGCGCATTCTCGATGCTACGGCAGAATTGCTCCGCACGCGCGGCCTGCGAGGAACCAAATTATCGGATGTGGCGAAGCGTGCGGGAATGCTGGCGCCGAGCCTCTATCATCATTTCGATTCCAAGGATCAGATCGTCGAGGAGGTGCTGGTCGAAGGCTGTCATCGCAACACCTTCTTCATCGTGAGTCGCGTCGAGGTGCTGGGGCCGCAGGCGTCGCCGATCGAGCGCCTCGAAACGGCGATCACCGCACATCTGACCTTCCTGCTGACGGGCGACGAATATTCCTCGGCCGTATCGCGGGTGTTCCAGGAACTGCCCGAGGACATGAAACGGCGGGTATTGGCGGCTTATGCGGGTTTCGACAATTATTGGCGCGATCTGATCGTGGCGGTGCGTCGCAGCGGCGCGGCGCGCGACGAACTGGATCCGACGGTGGCCCGCAAATTCCTGATCAGCATGCTGGACTCGACGGTGGAATGGTATCGGCCGGGTCCCCTGGACATACCGGCCATCGCGCGACAAGCATGCCGTATCTTCCTGGACGGGTTTGCCAAGCCGGCTTCGAGGGCGCCCGCCAAATAGCCTTTGCCTGTCGGGTCGATGGTCCGATGCGTGCCGATACCATGGCCGCGGGGCGTCCCCGCGAACGACGGCCTGCGGCGGCACAGCTTCTACGATAAAATGCAGGAGAGCATGAATGGCCAGGGGTAGAGCAACGGTTCTCGTTTCACCGAACAAGCTGGAAACCTGAGACGTGCCCGTCCCCGAGCCCGAAGCCGGTGGCGCGCTGGTGCTTGTCGTCCTCGGCGGGGTGTGCGGCAGCGACGTTCATATCATGACCGGAGAAGCGGGCATCATGCCCTTCCCGATCATCCTCGGCCATGAAGGCGTGGGGCAGGTAGAAAAACTCGGCGCAGGTGTGACGAAGGATTATGCCGGCGTCCCCGTAAAGGTGGGAGACCTGGTATATTGGGCGCCGATCGCGCTGTGCCATCGCTGCCACTCCTGCACCGTGCTGGAGGACACTCCCTGCGAGAATTCGCAATATTTCGAGCATGCGGAAAAGCCCAATTGGGGCAGTTACGCCGATTATGCCTGGCTGCCCAACGGCCTCGCTTTTTTCCGGCTACCTGACGGGGCGCAACCGGAGGCCGTCGCCGCGCTTGGCTGCGCGTTGCCGACGGTGTTGCGCGGCTTCGAAAGCTGCGGCCCTGTCTGGGTCAACGAAACGGTGGTGGTGCAAGGCGCCGGGCCGGTCGGCCTGTCCGCGGTGCTCGTCGCGGCGGTTGCCGGCGCGCGCGAGATCATCGTCATCGACGGCTACGAAAATCGCCTGGAAACCGCGAAGCTGCTCGGCGCGACCGCGACCGTTTCCCTCAAGGATTCACCCGAAGAGCGGCGGCGGCAGATCTATGATCTTTGCGGGCACAATGGCCCCAATGTTGTCGTCGAGGCCGCGGGTTTCCTTCCGGCGTTTCCCGAAGGCGTCGATCTGACGGGTAATCATGGCCGCTACATCATCCTGGGTCTATGGGGCGCGATCGGCACCCAGCCGATCAGTCCGCGCGATCTCACCATCAAGAACCTGCAGGTAAGTGGCGCAAGCTTTCCCAAGCCCAAAAATTATTATGCCGCGATGCATCTGGCGGCCCGCCTTCAGGATCGGTTTCCCCTAGCCAGCCTTATCAGCCACCGCTTCGCCATCGGCGATGCGGCCAAGGCGCTCGACGCGGTCAAGCATGGCCAGGTCGTCAAGGCCATCATCGATCCCACGCTCTAGATAGAAGAGAGGATAGCCGCAATGGCCGAAGCAGACCCCAAAATCGCTCCCCACCGGACACCCAAGCCCGCGCATGTCCCCGATCATCTCGTTCGCGAAATCGACATGTATGCCCCTGAAGGGATTGATCGCGGCTATCATGAGGCGTGGCAGTCGCTCCAGCGCCCCGACGTGCCCGAGCTCGTATGGACGCCGTTCACCGGCGGCCACTGGATCGCCACGCGCGGTCAGCTGATCAAGGAAATCTATACCGATCCTACGCGCTTTTCGAGCGAGGTCATCTTCCTGCCCAAGGAGGCGGGCGAAAAATATCTGATGGTGCCGACGCGGATGGATCCGCCCGAGCACACCCCCTATCGCAAGACGCTCGACAAGGGGCTGAATCTTGCTCAGATGCGCCGCGCCGAAGAGAGCGTCCGCACTATCGCCATCGAGCTGATCGAGGGCATGGTCGCCAAGGGGCATTGTGAATTCTCGACCGAATATGCGCGCCAATTTCCGGTCAAGGTGTTCATGGCCCTGTGCGATCTGCCGATGTCGGATGCACCGATGCTCAGCGAGTTTGCCGAGCAGATGACCCGCCCCTCCGGCGCGACCCCCGACGAAATGGCGGCGGCGCTCGAGGCGGCGCAGCTAGGCTTTGACACCTATGTCGAGCCTATCGTTGACGCGCGGTGCGGCGGTGATGGGCAGGACCTGATCACGGTCATGGTCAACAACGACATCAACGGCGAACCGATCAGCCGCGAACGAGCGATCGGGCTGATCTCCCTGCTGTTGCTCGGCGGGCTAGACACGGTCGTCAATTTCCTCAGCTTCATGATGCTGCATCTGGCGAAGCATCCGGAAGCCGTAGCTGAACTGCGCAGCGATCCCTTGTTGCTGGCGCGCAGCGTCGAGGAGATGTTTCGCCGCTTCCCGGTGATCGCCGAGGCGCGGATGGTGGCAAAGGACCAGACCTATCGCGGGGTCGAGCTCAAGCGCGGCGACATGATCCTCATCCCAACCGCGATGCACGGGCTGGACGAAGGCGAGAATGCCGATGCGATGACGCTTGATATCCATCGCAAGAAGGTGGTGCATTCGACTTTCGGCGCGGGCCCGCATCGCTGCGCCGGCATGCACCTCGCCCGCATGGAAGCCATCGTCACCTTGCAGGAATGGCTGAAGCGTATCCCGGAATTCCACGTCAGGCCGGGGACCAGCCCGCTCTTCCGTTCGGGCATCATCGCGGCGGTGGACAATGTCCATCTCGCCTGGGCGAAATCCACGGACGCCTGACATGGCGGACGTCGAGTATAGGCGCGAGGGGCGGATCGCGCATGTGCGCCTCAACCGTGCGGCGCATCTCAACGCCGTCACCAATGAGATGGACGATCTGCTGGCGCAGGCCTGGGCTCGCATCAACGACGATCCGGACATCTGGTGTGCGATCCTGTCAGCCGATGGCGATCGGGCTTTCTCGATCGGCGCCGACAAGTCGTCGGGCGCCGGCCGCACGCGGCGCATGGCGCTGGGTGGCGGGCTGACCGGCATAGGCGGGCCGTTGGTGACGTTGCGCAAGCCGCTGATCGCCGCCGTCCAGGGCTATTGCGTCGGTGGCGGTTTCGAAATGGCGATGTGCGCTGACATCATCGTCGCTGCGGATACCGCCCAGTTCGGCTTGCCTGAGACAAAGGTCGGCATCATCGGCGAATGCGGGGTCGTTCACCGCGTGATGCGCCAGTTACCGCACCATATCGCCTTGGCGATGATCCTCACGGGCGACCGCATCAAGGCCGATGCCGCGGAGCGGTACGGGCTGATGAACGAGGTCGTCGCGCCAGTCGAGCTCGCCGCGGCCGCCGCCCGCTGGGCGGAGAAGATCAACGCCGCATCCCCGCTGGCCAATCAGACGGCCAAGGCTGCAGCGCTCAGCCGGCTCGACCATCCCCTCGATGTCGCGCTCGCGACACGGTTCGAGCCGATCGAACGATACGCCACGAGCCGCGACAAGCATGAGGGCGAAATTGCAGCAAATGAGGGAAGGAAGCCGATTTGGACGGGACAGTAAAGCCGAAGGCGATCGACGGCCATGGTCATCGGATCGTTTATTTAGCCTTGGGAGGGTTGGATGGGTTTGCATAATCAGTCTGTAAAAAGGGCATTTTCACTCCTGAACGCATTTGACGGACCTCATGAATGGCTCGCGAACTCCGAGTTGGCCCGACGCGCCAATCTGCCGGGACCTTCATGCTACCGCCTGGTCCAGACCCTGCTTGAAATAGGTGCGGTCACTCGCAACTCCCGGGGTAAATATCGCCTTGGCATGCTGCTCGTTTCGCTCTCTCACAATGTGATCGTCGGCGATGTGCTGCGAGAGGTGAGTGAACAGATCACGGCCGAGCTTTCGTCAAAGCTGAATGTGACGGTCCATTTGGGAATCCTGGAAGACGAGATGGTGACCTATGTGGTGAAGGCGACAACGCACACGTCCTTCGCAGCGCACACCCGGGTCGGAACCCAACTGGAATGTTATTGCTCTGCGCTGGGCAAAGTTCTGCTCGCGGATTTGCCGCCTGCACAATGTGAGGCGGCGATCTCCGGCGATGAACTGATACCCCTCACGCCGCAGACCATCACTGATCGCAAGGTATTGCGAGACCAGCTCGAAGTGGTGCGCCGCGTGGGATATGCTCTCGACGACCGGGAATCACAGATCGACACGTGCTGCGTGGCTGTTCCCGTTCGTGACAGGAATGGACATACGATCGCCGCGCTTTCAGCCACCGAGGCAGCCGCCAAGATGACGCACGAGCGCCGAGCGGCACTGTTGGCTGGTCTTGTCGAAGCGTCTGCCGCGCTTACCGCCAAAATCTCTCCGAATGCCGGCGGTATCAAGTCCGTTGTCGAGAGTGGGATGGCGCTTGCCGGCCATCAGGATATCATGTCGCGCCGACGGGTGAATCGTAAGTTTGCACCATCCCAGCGATCGGAATCCGTCGCGATCTCCTCGTGCGAATATTGAATCCGATCGACATCATCGTTGCTGCCGTCAAGGCGGCACGTCCCCATCTCTTTTGAAAAGGCATTGCAGAGATGCTGAGACTTTTAGGAACTACTTCTGCGCTTTGCTTCGTGCTGTTCGGATCTGCCGTTCTCTTTGGCCAGGAGAGTCAATCGCCCGCCGTTCCCGCGTCACGCACAGGGCCGCAGATTTTCGCCGATAGCTGCGCGAGTTGCCATGGAAGCGACCTGGCTGACGGCACCGGCGCGAAAAGCCTCTTCACATCTGATCTCTTGTCGGCCCGCAGCGACGAGCAGTTGCGGGCAGCGATCGAGGCGGGGCCGCCTCATGTTCCCGATCACAGCTTCAAGAATAAATTTACTGACAATCAGATCTTCCAGATATTGGCATTCCTCCGGATTCAGGGCTCCAGCCTCAAGCCCAAACCATTCGCTGGAAAGCCCGATGGAGAGATCATCCAAAGTCGCAAACAGGCGTTTCGCGTCGAGACGGTCGTCGAAGGCCTTGAAACGCCGTGGGGAATAACGTTCCTGCCCTCTGGGCAGATGCTAGTGACGGAGCGGCCTGGTCGATTGCGGATCGTGACCAAGGATGGGCGCCTTCTGCCGCCGGTAAGCGGGACGCCCAAGGTGTGGGAGCGTCAGGATGCCGGGATGTTCGATGTCGCCCTGCATCCGGACTACACTCACAACGACTGGATTTATCTAAGTTATTCGGATGTCGTTCCCGGATATCAGCCGCCGGCGCCTGTCGCGCCTCAGCCCGGTCAGAGCGCTCCGCAAGATGCCGCTCCGACCCAGCCCATCCCTCCTTCGATGACGGTTCTGATCCGGGGCCGTATCAACGACCGTAATGAGTGGACGGATACGCAGGAGATCTACCGGGCTGACCCGGCAATCTATACGGCCAATGTCACACACTATGGCAGTCGCTTCCTGTTCGACCATAGCGGGCATCTGTTCTTCTCTATCGGCGAACGCGGCAACGTAGCCAATGCCCAGAATCTTTCGAGCCCGCTCGGCAAGATCCATCGCGTCAACGACGACGGCTCGATCCCGGCCGACAATCCGTTCGTTGATAGTCCCGGCGCCATAAAGTCGATCTGGAGCTATGGTCACCGCAATCCGGAGGGTTTGGCGTTCGATCCCGTAACCAAATATATGTGGGAGACCGAACATGGCCCCACCGGCGGCGATGAGCTGAACCTGATAGAGAAGGGCAAAAACTACGGCTGGGCAAAGATTTCGATGGGGATACAGCCTGGTATCACGAAAACTGCCGAAACAGGCATGGAGCAGCCGGTGGCGTGGTGGACACCGACCATCGCCCCAAGCGGCATCCACTTTTACACCGGTCGTCGCTACCCGAAATGGCACAATAATCTGTTCATAGCAGCCCTTGCCGGACAGCAGCTGCGTCGGTTGGAGATCAAGGGAAGGAAGGTCGTTGAGCAGGAGGTGCTGTTCGACCGCTTCGGACGCGCCCGCGCCGCCACGACCGGCCCCGACGGTCTGTTGTACGTGCTTCTTCAAGATCCCACCGGCCAGGGCACGGGACTGCCGCTGGCTGCCTCGACACCCGGACGGGTCGTTCGTCTCGTCCCGGTCGCGGCGCAAAAGTAGGCCGTCCGCGGGATCGGGACGCGTCAATGCAAATCAGCCATCGCGCCGTCCGGCCGGTGACGGGAAAATCCGGACGCCCAGACGGTGATCGGGCGGCATCTGATATGATATGGAGGTTGGACGTGCTTAGAACGATTGGTCTTACGGCATTCCTCTTCGTCCTCTCGGTCAGCGCGACGTCCGCCCAGCAGCAGCCCCAGCCGCCCCAGCCATCGCAGAATTTGAAACCCCTTCGGCCGCCGAACGTCCCGAACGCGCGCGGTACGGATTCTGGCCCGGGTCCTGCCTGTGATATGCTTACCGCTTATGGCGAGGTGCAGCCCCATGGGCCGCCGGCGCTTCCCTACGGCCGAGGTTCCCCGACGCCCGGACCAGTGCCGCCGATGCCGGTTTATGGATCTCCACAGCCAGCCCCGCCGAACAGCAATCTGGGCGCGTCCGGCGCGGATTTGCGCAATATCGTCATCCCGGATGCGCCGAAGCTGAATTACCGGTTCGTCGAACCGCCGCAGCCGCCCCGTGGCACCGCGCGCTTTGCCAACGTCACCAGCGTGGCCCTGCGCGAAAACGGGCGGCTGCTGGCCTTTCAGCGTCTGCCGATGTTCCAGCTCATGGAATATAGCGATGACGGCAGGCTGTTGCGCACGATCAGTTCCAACATCGCCGCCCGGCCGCATGGCCTCCGGATCGACAAGAGCGACAATATCTGGATCACCGACCTGCAGTGCAACGTCATCAAAAAGCTCAACGCCAATGGCGAAGTCCTGATGACGATCGGGACGTCGGGAAAGGCGGGCAACTGGGACGAAGCGAAAGGGGAACGGGTTTTCAACCAGCCGACGGATGTCGCATTCGCCGCAAACGGGGACATATTCGTCACAACAGGCCACGGCGTGCCCAATCCGCGCGTGGTCCGCTTCGGCAAAAATGGTAAATTCATAACCAGCTGGGGCGTCGTTCACGCCGACGGTTCAATTCCGCTGCTTCATACGGTGGTGATAAGCCCGAAGAATGAAGTCTATGTCGGCGACCGGGAAGCTAAAATCATCCGTGTGTTCGACATCGACGGAAAACCGTTGCGCGAAATCCAGATGACCAATCTGGTCTGCGCGCTGTTCGTCGATGCGAACAATGGGTTATGGATGTCCACGGGGCAGGATGGGATCATCTTGCGACTGGACTGGAATGGCAAGATTCTGGGCTGGATCGGCCAGGTAGGCTATGGCGAAAATGATTTCGGCGAGGCCCACTTCATGACGGTGTCGCGGGATGAACGCTTCATCTATGTCGGTGACAACGTCAATAACGACATCAAGAAGCTGGAACGTGTCAATTAGGCAGAGCCGCCCGATTGTCATGGCGAACGACGCGAAGCGGTCTACTGGCTGTCCATGGATCGCTTCGCGTCGTTCGTGATCACGAAATGAGGTAAATTTAAAGTCGCCCGGTCAGGCTGACCGCAAGGACGACTATTTGGCGTCGGCGCCCAGGCTATGGTTGAGATAGTCGACGACCTGCGCCGCCTGTTCCGGCGTCAGCGGGGCACCGCGGCCGATCATCGTGTCGACCGTGACCGCCCAATCTTCCCGGGTCTTGCGCTGTGCCGTTACCATGGACTGGTCGTGGCAAGCCGTGCAGACCTCCTGGAACAATGCTTTGCCAGCAGCGATGTCGGGGGCAGCAGTGGGAACGGCCGGCACGGCCGGCGGGGGCGCCTGATGGACCGGCTTGGCGGCAGGGGCCGGTGGCTGGACAGTCGGTCCCGTCCGAGACGTGCTAGCAATCGCGCCGTCAATGAGCCCGATCGCCGCCATCAAGGCCACCATGCCACATCTAGAGATGCTTTTCACTGTAGCGATTCCATTCCGTTAAGTGCCTTGACGAAAGACGCATTTGCAGCCGCTATGTCGAGGATGGTCGAGCGAATATCAGCTTTCGCGAGCGAGTTGCTGGCGCCTTAGATCCAGAGCGACGTCGACGATCATATCCTCCTGGCCGCCAACCATTCGGCGCCTGCCAAGTTCAAGGAGGATAGCGCGCGTGTCGACCCCATATTCAGCGCTCGCCTTTTCGGCATGGCGCAAGAAGGATGAATAGACGCCCGCATATCCCAGGCTCAGCGTCTCGCGATCGACGCGGACGGGCCGGTCCTGCAGCGGACGGACGATATCATCCGCTGCGTCCATGAGCTTGAACAGGTCGCAGCCGTGAGACCAGCCTTTGCGATTGGCCGCGGCGATGAAGACCTCCAGCGGCGTGTTTCCAGCGCCGGCTCCCATGCCCGCCAACGAGGCGTCGATACGCACCGCACCATATTGCGCCGCAACGATCGAGTTGGCGACACCGAGCGAAAGGTTGTGATGTGCATGTACCCCGCGCTGCGTGTCGGGCCGCAGAACCGCGTCGAACGCCTCCAGCCGAGCACGACAGTCTTCCATGTCCATCGCGCCGCCGCTGTCGGTGACATACACGCAGTGCGCGCCATAGTCCTCCATCAGCTTGGCCTGTTGAGCGAGTGCGGCAGGTTCGCTCATGTGGCTCATCATCAGGAAGCCCGATACGTCCAGGCCCATTCGACGCGCTTCGCCGATATGTTGCCGGGCGATGTCCGCCTCGGTGCAATGCGTGGCGATACGCACCGATGCGACGCCCAGGTCGCGCGCACGGTGCAGATCCTCGACTGTCCCGATGCCGGGCAGGAGCAGCGTGGTCAGTTTGGCGTTCTTGATCACTTTGCCGGCGGCTTCGATCCATTCCCAGTCGGTGAAAGCGCCGAAACCATAGTTGAACGACGATCCGCTCAACCCGTCGCCATGGGCCACCTCGATGGCATCGACCCCCGCTTCATCTAATGCCTTCGCGATGCGCGCGACATCCTCGATGGAATAGTTGTGGCGGATGGCGTGCATGCCGTCCCGCAGGGTGACATCCTGGATATAGAGGCGATCGGTCTCCGGATTAAATGTCATGTCAGGCGCCCTCATGCTCGGTCTTGCCAAGGCCAATTCGTTCCGCCGTGCGCAGGGCAGCGGACGTCATTATGTCCAGGTTGCCGGCATATGGCGGCAGGTAGTGGCCCGCGCCTTCCACTTCCAGCAGAACGGTCGTCTTGAGCCCTTCCAACACGCCGACGTCGGGAATTCGCACGGGATTGTTCGAGCCGAACCGCTCGAACTGAATCTCCTGCTTGAGACGATATCCAGGAACGTAGGCGCGTACCTTTTCGACCATGGCCTCGATTGCCTCCCGGATCGCGTCCTCGCCGGCGCCCGAAGAGAAGGTGAACACCGTGTCGCGCATAATCATCGGCGGCTCGGCGGGATTGAGGATGATGATGGCCTTGCCTTTTTCGGCGCCGCCCACTTCGACTATGCCGCGAGACGTAGTTTCGGTGAACTCGTCGATATTGGCACGGGTGCCCGGGCCGGCTGATTTCGAGGCGATGGAGGCTACGATCTCCGCATAATGAACGGTCGCGACCTGCGAGACGGCAGCGACGATGGGTATAGTCGCCTGCCCACCACAAGTGACCATGTTGACGTTGGACGCCTTGAGATGGGCGTCGCTGTTCACAACGGGAATGACGTAAGGACCGACAGCTGCCGGGGTCAGGTCGATCATCACCTTTCCGGCCGCCCGGCACAGCTCGGCGTGATGCTTGTGTGCATTCGCGCTCGTCGCATCGAAAACGATCTCGATCTCGTCCCATATGGGCATTTTGGTCAGGGCATCCATGCCCTCATGTGTCGTCTGCACACCCATTTTGGCCGCACGCATCAAACCGTCGCTGCCAGGATCGATGCCGACGAATGCGCCCATTTCCAGAACGTCGGAATGCCGAATGATTTTAATCATCAAATCGGTGCCGATGTTTCCGGAGCCGACGATAGCGACTTTCATTTTCGAACGATTGACAAACGAGGACATAGATCGTTCCGCCGCTAATATAGAGGAATTAGGGCAATTAAGACTGTCGCTTCCGCGGGATCAAGGCCGGGGCTGCAAGGACCTTCCACTATGTGAAAAGATCAATTGGGCGCGACATTAAAAGGCCAACAAACGCCGCCAATACTGGCGACGAGTCAACCATCGGGGAGATTGTCTGTTTTTACGACCGATAAACGATCATCAAGGAGGATGAAATGAGGGACGTGCTTCTCGCCACCGCGGCCTCGCTATTTGCTGTTGCCAGCGGACCTGTTTGGGCTCAGAGCAATGCGCCTGAGGCCGGGAATGTGGACGACATCATCGTGACCGCCAATCGCCGACGCCGCCTGATCGAAGGCGCTATTGACCTGCCCACGATCGCTCACATCACATTTTATGCATTGGGCAGATCCCGAGCCGGCCGCATTCGCTCTTTTGCAAGCCTCCGCCCCATATCGGCCTTCAGGTCGAGTGAAAATACCATCGCGCCGGCCGCCACGAAGGCGCGCACGGCTGACTCGCCAATGCCTTGCGCTCCACCGGTCACAATGATCCGTTTGCCCGTTAAACTCACAGCTAATCTCCATTCAGTCGCCGGCGCCAGACCGGACAGTGACACACCTTCAATCTTTCACCCGGCGAAGGGCGTGTTGGGCACGCCTGCAGCCGGCGGATCGAGGATTTCGAACAGGCCACCGGCGAGCGGCTGCTGCGCGAATATCTCGTCGGCAAATGCCTGCGAGCCGGTAATCAGGAAAAGACGGGAATAGTCCGATCCGCCAAATGCGGGCCGCAGGCCGCGCCGTACGGGCAGGCGCCGCTCTTCCAGAAGCCGCCCGTCCGGGGCGAAGCGGCGCAGCATCCAGCTTTCGTAGAACGCCATCCAGATACAGCCTTCGACGTCCACGGCCATCCCATCAGGATAGCCATCGGCCGGCATGAAGGTCAGGAAATCGCGCCGGTTGCTGAGCGCGCCATCGTCCGCCACGTCATAAGCCCAGCTCACCAGCGGCATGGAATCGTTGACATAGGCCGTTCGACCATCCGGGGTGAAGGCGGGGCCATTGGCCGTGACGACGTTGCGCTCCTGCGTGCTGATCGTACCATCTGCGTCGATGCGATAGAGTTCGCCGGTGTTGCGCACGTCGAGATTGCCGAGCGTGCTCTCCTTGTCGACCGCCGTGGTGCTTTCGTCCCACTGGCTGGAATCGCAGGATCCCGACCAGTAACGGCCCTTGCGATCGGTCACCCCATCATTGAGGCGGGCGACCTTGGGATTGGGAATGGGGTGGACGAAAGGCGTATAGACCTGTCGCTTCGGATCGACATGCGCGAAGCCGTCGGCGCAGGATGCGATGAATCCGCCGCTGGCCCGCGGCGCGATCGCGCTGACCCAGGCGGGCGTTGCCCAGGTGCCTTTTTCGCCACTTTCCAGATGACACCAGTTGATGCTGGGCGCTTCGATATCGACCCAGTAGATGCAGCCGTCCCGATCATCCCAGATCGTGCTTTCACCGAGGATCGCCTTCGCATCCCACAGGCAGCGCCAGTCTTCACCTTCCATCATGACCTCGTTCCTAATGTGCTTGTTTCAGAGTTTGACGATCGAGTCCCCGAACGGCGCGTCGCGCTGCCGCACGGCTTCCTTCAGCCCCTCTTCGCGGACGGTCTGATTGAAGCGGCTGCGGCTTTCCGCCAGATGGCCCCGCGCGTCCATTTCGGCGGCCATGCGCTGCACTGTGCGCGCGCCCAACAATTCCAGCCCGATATTCACGATCCGCTTGTTCGCGCTCAGCAGATCGGGATCGATCATCGCCAGCCGGGCGGCCAGCGCGGCGACCTCCGCGTCCAGCTCCTCGGCGGGCACGGCCTTGAGGGCGAGGCCGAGCTTGGCGGCATCATCGCCCCGGATGGAATCGCCGGTCAGCAGCAGACGCTTCGCCCATTGCGGGCCGACCAGATAGAGCCACATATGGCTGGGCAGCGAACCCTGCGACCGGGCGGGGGGGAAGCCGAACAAGGCGTCTTCCGCGCAGATTACCATGTCGCACAACAGGGCGAGATCGGTGCCGCCGGCGAGGCAACGCCCATGAATCTGCGCGATCACCGGCTTGTGCATATCGAACAGCGCCATGCGCAGCCGTTGCGCGCGCTCCTGATACCAGCTGTCGTCATCGAATTTTGCGCGACCGCGCCGATGATCGACCTGCCCCGGTATTGGCTGGTCATAACGCTGAAGATCGTAGCCCGAGCAGAAATCCGGACCAGCCGCCTTCAGGACGACCGCATGGACGCGGTTATCCTCATCCGCGTCCCAAAGCAGCCGGTTCAACCGCTCCTGTAACGGCTCGCTCAGGGCATTGCGCTTTTCGGGGCGATTCAGGGTTATCCAAGCCGTGCCGTCGCGAACCTCGTAAAGGATCAGATTCTCGTCGTCCGCCATTCTCACCTCCGTCATGTCATCCGTCAGGCGACCGGTGACAAATTTGCTGGCGCGACCGTTGGCGCCGAAACGTCGATGTCCTTCAGATGCCGCAGGACCTTGCGTGCAAACAGCTCATAATTCTCGCGCCCGACATCAAACGGCATGTCGCCGAACTGGGTGTAGATGATGAAGCTGCCGACGTCGAAGCGCTCTACCATCGTCTTGAGCTTTTCGACGACCTCCTCGGGTCGGCCCCAGATCTGGAGATCGGCCAGGAAATTGTTGAACTTCTCGATGCCATGCTTTTCGATGCTGTTCGCCAAAGCGCCATAATATTCATAACCTTCGATCTTCTCGAATTCCTTATTCCCGAACTGGTAGAAGGAGGACGTGGACCGGGCATATTCCAGAAGATATTTGTCGCGCATCTCCTGCGCCCTGGCGGCATCCTCATTGACCGCGACGAACGCGACAACCACCGGCCTGGGTGCCGGGCGGCCCTGCATGGCGAAGAAGCGCTCGCGATAGCTGTCGATATCGTCCTTCACCCGGTCCCACGGCTTCTGCGCGATGATCATCAGGCCGACGTCGAGATTGGCCATCAGCTTGACGGATTCCGGCGAAACCGCGGAGGCGAAGACCCGCCCGCGATAGCTTGCATAAGGCCGCGGCCGCAGCTCGACACGAGGCTGCTTGAGATAGTCTCCGTCCTATTCCATGACGCCGGTTTCCAGCGCCTCGAGCAAGGCCTCGGCATATTCGCGGAAGCGCTTGCGCGCCTCGCCCATCGGCACACCGAAGCCGTCGAACTCCTCTTTGCCCAGACCCCGGCCGATGCCGAGGATCGCCCGGCCATCGGAGAGCTGGTCGAGCAGCAGGAAGCTTTCGGCGATCCGGATCGGGTTCTGCCAGGGCAATTCCGTAACGGTGGTCCCGAGCTTGATGCGCCTGGTCTGGCCCGCGACCCAGGACAGGAACTGCGGCACGTTGGGCGTCATCATGTAGCCGGTGAAATGGTGCTCCGGCGTCCACACGGAATCAAAACCCTGATCCTCCGCGCGGGCGGCCAGCGATAGCTCATGGCGGAAGACGTCCACATCGCTGACCGTGTCCTTCAATTTCTGGAACGTCAGCCCCAAGCCCACTTCCATGCGTGCCTCCATATCTGATCATCCAAAGTACCCTAATCTCAATTAGGCTGACTTTGCAATCATTCCTTTCATATCTTTCCCGGCCAGATGGGTTCCGGATTGCCGCCGAATGGGAGGCGGCGCGATAATGGACCAGAAATGTTGCTATTTCCCCGATATTTTCGGGGATTTTGAGCGCTTTTCAAAAGTGTCGAACTGGCAGCGCGCCCTCGCTCCTTGACGGATTTTAGAGAAGATGACATGATAATTTAGATTAGGTCAGAGAGGAAATTCAAGTGAACCAGCCCATCGCAGCGCGGCGTCAGGCGATCGCCGATCGGCACCCGGACTGGCTGGAAATGACACTGGATGCGCATCTCGAGCGCTCGCTCGACCACTTCGCCGAACGCCCTCTCGTGATCACCGACGCACAGACCATGGACTATGCGGCGGTCAACGCGGAGGCAGAGCGGTTGGCAGCCGGTCTCGCTGCGCTCGGCGTCAAGCGAGGCGACCGCGTCGGGCTCTTGCTGGCCAACTATCCTGTAACAGTCTCGCTTCTTTTCGCCATCTGGCGAGCAGGCGCAATCGCCGTGGCCATCAATACGCTCTATGGCCCCAAAGAACTCGAATATGTCGTTCGGGAGGCGGGCTGCGGCTTCCTTATCAGCATGGCGCGCTTCGGCTCCCGCCGGTTCGACAGGGAACTCGATGAGCAGCTGCCGGGCTGGCGTACCGGCGACTATGCCGACCTTCCCGAATTGCGTGGCGGAATGACATATGATGCGGAAGCGCCGGAGGATTTTTTCGCGGCCTTTCCTGCCGGCGAACCTGCGCCTCTCGAGAGGGCGGCGCCGCATGATCCGGCAGTGATCATGTTTACGTCAGGAACCACCGGAGCCCCCAATGGGGTGATGCAGACGCACGACAATCTCCTGCGCGCCGCTTATGCCGGCGCTTATCATCAGGCTTTTGAGGATGGCCGCCGCGCGGTCTTTTCGCTGCCGCTCTATCATGGGTTCGGGCTGGTCGTCGGCCTGCTGTCGGGCATGGTCGTGGGCGGTGCCATCGTACCGCTCCTCAGGTTCGATGCCGATGCCATCCTGACGGCGACCGAGCGCCACCGCGCCACCTATCTGATGGGTGTCCCGACGATGACGATTGCGCTTTTGGAACAGGCGAAGGTCAAATTCTATGACCTCACGTCACTGACCGCGATCCACAGCGCTGCGGCCCCCACTCCCAGCTGGGTCTGGCGCGATATCCAGAAGACCTTCGGTTGCGAAGAGATATTCACAAGCTATGGGCAAACCGAGGTTCCGCCACGAGACATATGGTTTATCGCCGAGTCCGAACTTCCAAAAACCGGTACGGGAAAGGTTCAGAAGAATGTTTTGAAGGATATGGCGCTGGCTCATATTTCTGCGCAACGGTTATCACCAGCGCTGCGGCAAATTTAAGCGGAACCGTCCGAATGCACCGAAGGTGATTTATAGAGGCGACCCCACGCGTCGCCTGGCCCGCCTCGCATGGCGCCTGATTATCATTTCATTCGTCAAGCCAGGCGCGTGCTTCATCTTCCGACGCATAGGTCCGAATTTATCGATCGTTCCCATACGCTTTATCTGCAAGCGTTTTAGGGCGCCCGGCGTGTATACCGCCGCCTTGGCAAGGCCGTTCGCCTCTGCGTAGCTGGCAGTCTTCAGAAGCATTGCGGCAACCTCAGGCGACTGAGTCTCAAACTCGCTATGATTGGCCAATATTTTCCAACCAGGGCCATTCGCCGCCACCTTTTGAATCGCAGCGCGAAACTCCTCACAAAACCGCTCGGCGGTTGCGGCGTCCCAATAGCCAACTAGTCTATCGTAGATGATTCTATTGTGCATATCGATGCTAATTTCGTACATGCTTGACGATCCCCGCTGCAATGCCCTGTCGAGCCTCTCCGGCAACGGAGTTGAACTCAAACGAAATCAGTATCAAGTGCAAGGCGCGTAAGAAGAATCGTTATCATGCGCCCGTCGCGGGCGAAACGCCCCCAAATGTTCTTCAAATATCAAAAGACCGGTAAGCGCGAAGATTACAGGGAAATAGCCATCCTCCTGCTTGGCACGTAGTCGCCACGAAGGCTGTCCCCGTCGGATTCGTACCGTAAGCTGCCATTGAAATTTATTACGCTCCACTACCCGCGAAGTGCGCCCATGCGTTCATCAACCGCCGTCGCCGTTCAAAGAAATCGGTGCGCCGATAAGCCGCCTCGACACGATCAACCAACTTGTGGGCAAGCGCCTTGTCGACGACCCCTTTGGGGTCTTGGTCTTCTCGGCGGCCCAGTCGGTGAAACTGCTTCGGAAGCCATGCACCGTTACCTTCTCATGGCCAAGATCACGCAGAACCTTCGTCATGGTCATATCGCTTAGTGGCCGCCCCCCTAGGGCGGGGAAATATCGCAATCACGCTAATTTGCGCGGTGAGACAATGTCGGGGAGCACCGGCCGCGTCGCCGAATTCTTGGAATTGGCCGAACGTCGACTGGCATTACGCGAAGCGGCGCTTGATCCGCACGCGCAATATCCAGCTCGATCACACGGCCCAGGACGATGAAGTGATCACCGGCTTCGTGCACCACGTCGAGCGCGCAGTCGATCCAGGCGACGATATCGTCGAGCACGGGCGAACCGTTATTGGACAGACGATATTCCAGACCGGCGAACTTGTCGCCGACCTTGGCCGAGAAGCGGCGGCAGAGATTCTGCTGAGGGCTTGCGAGCACGTTCACGCAGAATTTGCCCGCGCGTTCGATGCGGGGCCAGCTTGTCGAGCTGCGATCCGGGAAGAACGCCACGAGCGGTGGATCCAGCGATACCGATGTGAATAGCAATACTCAGGCCATTAAACCCGAAGAAAGTCACGGCGTTTGTTCGAAATTCTTTCACTCAGCGAAAGGTTCGAAGCGTGACGGCCGCCCGCCCGCCTTGTCAGCGTGCGCCGGTTGATACTTAGATTGGCGCAGCGATGAGGACGGATCGCGTTCGGCCCTTTCGGGAGGCGGGATGGAATCCAGCGTCTTCAATTGTGTGCGGTCGGCCGCAGGCAATGTGGGTTTCGCTATGACTCATCGCCCACGATCTTGCTAACGAACTGCGAGTGGAGAGGACAGTTGAAGAACGCGCATGGATTGCTATTGGCGGTCTGCCTTGTGGTGCCGCACATCACGGTCGCCAAGACCCCGTCCGCCGTCCCGGCCCCAGTGCCGGGCTCACCGACCGGAAACCGGACAATCGGGCTGGAGCACCCGCCTTGGCCGACCCAGCCGAACGGGGTCATCCGCCGGGATTCAGCGCTCGATACGCTCATTGCGCCGGGTACCGTTCCTGAAATCCTGGCAGAGGGCTTCAATTCGACCGAAGGACCGATGTGGCGCGACGGAAGGCTATGGGTATCCGATCAGCGGGCCGGCCAAGTCTATGCGATCGATGACAAAGGCACCAAGACGGTCATAGCGGAAAACACCGGGGTGAAGCCCGATCCTGCCATCACGGTCAACCAGGGGCCCAACGGCCAGGCGCCGGACAAAGGCGGCGCCGTCCTGATAATGCGCCAGGGTCTGCGTGATGTCGGCCGGATGACGCCTGATGGCAGGTTCTACTCCTTCCTGTCGCGGTTCGAGGGCAAGCGTTTCAACAGCCCGAACGACATGGTGTACGCTCAGGATGGCACGCTGTTTTTCACCGATCCGGCCTACAGCCTGCCAGGCGGTATGGATGGTCCGAACAGCGAATTGCATTTCGAAGGCGTATTTAGCTACAAGGACGGCAAGCTGCAGGCCGTGGTCAAGGACCTGACCCGGCCAAATGGCATCGGCATCTCGCCGAGCGGCCGGATACTCTACATATCCACGGCAACGCCATCTCCCCGGATCAAGGCATATGACATCCAGAAGGATGGCACCGTCGCCAACGGACGTGATTTCTACGTCTGGCCGATGCACCCAGGCGAACGTGGCGGCGTGGACGGCCTTAAGATTGACGAACTGGGCAATCTCTGGGCAACCGGCGTCGGCGGCGTCAATGTGATCTCTCCAGAGGGTAAAAACCTAGGAGTCATACAGGTGAAAGGTGTTCAGACGTCGAACGTCACCTTCGGTGGAGCAGATAATCGAGCCCTGTTCATCACGGGCGCGACATATGTCTACCGCATTCCTACCTTGGTAAAGGGATTGCCTTTACTATATTCCAAATAATAGCGGGACTTGCATATCAGGAGAGTTCCATGATCAGGTCTTCCGCAATATTGACACGCATAGGCATGGCTGCGGTGTATATCATAGGGATCGCCGCTCCATCGGGGATCATTCAAGGCCAATCGGTCGCTGGCGCCGACCTTCGGCCGTCGTACGAGACGGCCGCAGCGACGATCATGACGTCTGAGGAAATCACCAACGCCGCCATGGCCGGTCGCGGTACCGATGCATCCGCTCCCATGATATCGACGCCCCTCTTCGCCCAGGCGCCCTTCGCCGGCAAGGTCGAGCAGCGTATCGCCGGCACCACCCCGCCCTCGATCCACATCCGCAGCGGAGAGCTCTTCTTCGTCACCGACGGGTCGGGGACCGTCGTGTCCGGCGGAGAACTGGTAAACCCCGTGCTTCGTGGCAACACAATCGCGGGAACCGCCATCAGGAACGGGGCGACGCGCGTCGTGAACAAAGGCGACCTTGTCTACATTCCGGCAGGATTGCCTCATCAGATCGCGGATGTGAAGACGACCCTGACCATGGTGTCGGTATTCCTGGTGAACGTCACGACGCCGCTGTCGCCACCGGACCTGCCCCCCGTTCGGACATCCCGATAGGAGCCTGCCGCAGGGATTCGGGAGGCTTGCACCAACTTCTTTCACTGCTTGAAAGGATCGCGCGACGCCACCGCATTAACATTTGAGAACGGCCGAGCTTTACCCGTAGGGTTATACGCGACAATCGATGAGGAGAGACCATGCGCTTCGTCAAGACACTCGTCAGCGCGACCGCGGCGCTGTTCGCGCCGACGCTCGCGATCGCTGAGACGCCGTCGTCCCCAGCGCCTGTTGTCCCCACATGCGCCCCTGCGCGCGCGCCTTTGGCGCCGTCGGGGACATTTCCGCCGGTGACCAAATTCACGCCCGCTCAAGAAGCCGCGAAAGCTTTCTTTCCAAATCCAAAAAACATTCCATGGTCCAATTTCGACGCCCTGCCATGGTCCGGTATCGATGGTCAGGGCAATCAACAATACAACCTGTTCGGCAAGGTCGATCAGCCGGGCCCGTATCTCCAGCTGATGAAATGGTGGCCAGGTTCGTTCAGCCGTCCGCATTTCCATCAGAATACGCGCAGCATCGTGGTTATCTCAGGAACCTGGTGGGTAAGCTCGAGCCCGGTGTACGACATCAGCAAGACCTATCCCCTCGGCCCGGGCTCCGTGGTCCGCGACGAACCCGGAACAATCCATTGGGATGGGGCCAAGGACGAGCCGGTCATTCTGCTGATCGCCGGCGATGGGCCATCCCTCAACGTCAATGTGGACGAGAACGGCAAGCCGCTGCCACCTTCTCCGCCCAATAGTGGGCAGCGCCTTCCCGAATGTCCGCCGCTTGCCGGTGGCTGACCGGCGCGCCACCGCCAGTCCGTGACTTCCGGATTCTACCGGATGTCTCGGCCCGATCAGAGAACAAGGTGAAGTTGTCACCGAAGGGGGGTCTATGCACATCACATCGAAAGCGCCGGAGGCAGGCCCGCTCGAAACAAGTCGCCTCGGTCCCATGCAGCTCGGCGTCATCGCACTCTGTGCGCTGATCGCCCTGCTCGACGGCTTCGACACGCAGGCGATCGGCTATGTGGCGCCAAATATCGCCGAGGAATGGGGTATCAAGCCGTCGGCATTCGGGCCGATATTCTCGGCCGGCTTGTTCGGCCTGATGGCGGGCGCGTTCGCAATCGGCCCACTTGCCGACAAGGTCGGCCGCAGGAAAGTGATCCTGTTTTCTACCGCCGCCTTCGGCCTGGCGGCGCTGGCGACAGCGTTGGCGGAAACGATGCAGCATTTGCTGCTGTTGAGATTCCTGACCGGCATCGGCCTGGGCGCGGTCCTGCCCAACATCATCGCCCTGACGAGCGAATATGCGCCGGCTCGGCTGAGGGCGACGGCGGTCATGGTGATGTTCTGTGGTTTCCCGCTCGGCTCGACGATCGGAGGCCTGATTTCGGCTCCGCTCATGGAGGCATACAGCTGGCGGGCGGTGTTCATCATGGGCGGCGTGGCGCCGCTTGCGCTACTGCCGCTGCTGCTGTTCTCCCTGCCTGAATCGGTACGCCTGCTCGCGGTGCGCGGCGGGACGGAGCAGCAGATCGGCCGCATCCTGAAGCGGATCAGTCCCGATGCATCGGTCGCCGAGTTCATCGCAAGCGTTCACGCCGAGAAGACCGGCGCTCAGGAAGGGCTGACAGTGCCCAAGCTGTTTGCCGATGGCCGCGCCACCAGCACGATCCTGCTGTGGGTCATCTTCTTCATGAGCTTGCTGGTCTATTATTTTCTCGTGAACTGGCTGCCGACCCTTATCAAGGCGTCGGGCCTGCCGCTGTCGCTGGCGATCATCTGCACGGCGACCCTCAACCTGGGCGGCGTCGTCGGCGCCATCGTGCTCGCGCGGTTGCTCGACCGCTTCAGCCCGTTCCTCATCCTGGGCCTTACCTACGCGGCCACCGCGGTGTTCGTGGCCATGGTCGCCTATGGGACGACCAGCGCCGGCTTTCTGATGGTCGCCGCTGCGCTGGCCGGCTTCGGGGCTGCCGGCGGCCAGATCGGATCCAATGCCCTCGCGGCGACGCTCTACCCTACCGCGATTCGCGCCACCGGCGTGGGCTGGGCTCTCGGTGTGGGGCGTATCGGGGCAATCACCGGTCCGCTGATCGCCGGCGCCCTACTTGCGGAGGACTGGAGTCCGAAGGCCATCATCCTTTCGGCGGCCATACCATCGCTCGCCGCGTCCGCGGCCGCATTCCTGATGGGTGCGACGCGTCGTACCATCCCTCCAGAGCGCCTCGATAGAGCGATATCAACGTCGGAAGTCGCAGAGCCGGCACCAGCCTTCCATCACGGAGCAGCACCATGATGAACGTTTCCACTAGCCCGACTGATGAGTTCGCGGACCTGGTGTCCGCGCTGAACGAAGCGTGGCGATCAGGGATCGGCATCAGGCCCATCAGCGAGCAACGGCCCGGCCTGACGGTGGCAGATGCCTATGCAATCCAGACGGGATGGGCCGCGCTTCGCCGAGCCCAGGGCGATCGGATCCTAGGCCGCAAGATCGGACTGACGAGCATCGCTGTTCAAAGACAGCTTGGCGTCAGCGAACCGGACTATGGCGATCTCTGGGACTCGGATTTCTATCCCACGCGCGACGGCGAAGTGACCGTTCCCTTTTCCCGGTTCATCGACCCGAGGATCGAAGCGGAGGTGGCTTTCCTTTTCCGCGATGAAGTGAAAGGACCTGGGAAGACACCGGAGCAGATCCTCGCTGCCACCGAAGCCTGCGCCCTGGCCATCGAGATCGTCGACAGCCGCATCGCGGACTGGAAAATCACGCTGGTCGATACGATAGCGGACAATGCTTCGTTCGGAGGATATGCCCTTGGGCCATGGGACCGGGATCTGCCCCGGGCGGCCCTGGATTCCCTTGAGATGAAAATCATGCGGGATGGGGATGTGCTCGCATCGGGCATGGGCCACGCCGTCATGGGCAATCCTGCGATCGCCACAACCTGGCTCGTCAACAGGCTGGGAGAGATGGGGGTGTCGATTGCGCCGGGCGACGTCATAATATCGGGCGCTATGACGAAGATGCTCCCGGTCAAGAGCGGGGATCGATTTGTCGTCTCGCTGTCGGGGCAACCGGATCTCACGTTGACCTTCACCTGAAATGACCGCGTCGACGAAAGGGCTTTCACTTAACGAAAGAAAATGCTGCTGCGCTCTCCTGTCACGTTGGGAAATCGGGTAGCATTTCAGCTACACCGCCAGAATGAAGCGGTTTAGGGAGGCATGATGACCAACGTGCAAGGCAAGCTTCTGGGTTTCGGCGCCGTTGCGATCGCCGCTCTCCTCCCATCGACCGCGTCGACGCAGGTCCCCAGCTCTCGCCCCGGTCAGCAAGCGGCGGCACCGGCGACGGTGCAGGCCTATCCAGGAAGTCCCGGCGTTCCGGCCGGAGACTATAACGTCAGCCTACGCACCGCGGAGGATAAAAGCCTGCCCAATATGTGGGCGCGAGACGAGACTTTCTTCCAGGTTCTGGACGGTCCGGTGCTCGGCGGCGCAAGCGGCATCCGCATGGATAAAGACGGCAGATCAATCTGGGTCTATCAACGCTGCGGCACCTACGATTACTGTATCGGGTCGAACGACCCGCCCTTGATCAAGTTCGACGCCAAGGGAAAAATCGTCGCTCGCCTGCTCGGCGGTCAAATCGTGTATCCTCATGGCATGACGGTCGACCGCGACGGCAATGTGTGGGTGACGGATCTGCGTACCAACACTCATGAGCAAGGGGACCAGTCCGCTAAACGCATTCCGGGCGCGGCCCCGAACGGCGCGGTGGTGCGCAAGTACAGCCCGCAGGGCAAGTTGCTGTTGACGCTCGGGACGCCCGGCGTTTACGGCAACGACGACACACATCTGAGCCAACCTTCGGCAGTGGTCGTAGCACGGAACGGCGACATTTTCGTCGCCGATGGCCATGATAGTGCGCCGTCCAACAATCGAATAGTCCGCTACGACAAGAACGGGACGTTCATCAAAGCATGGGGGTCGACGGGCTCCGGGCCGGATCAGTTGAACTGCCCGCACGATCTTGCGATCGATTCCCAGGGGCGGCTGTTTGTCGCGGACCGCGGGAACACCCGGATCCAGATATTCAACGTTGAGGGCAAGCTACTGGAATCGTGGACCCATTGGGGACGGGTCAGCGGCCTCTATATCGACAGCAATGACGTGCTGTACGCCGTGGACTCCATGTCCGGCATCGGACAGGAGAACCGGTTCATGCGAGGGGCGCATATCGGTGACGCGAAAACGGGCAAGCTCACCGCTTTCATTCCCGATCCCCTTGGCAATCCGGCACCTTGGAACCCGTTGCGCGGTACATCGGGCATGGAGGGAATCACCGCAGCCGATGGCGCATTTTTCGTGTCCCAGGTCACACCGCCCGGTCTGGCAAAATATACACCCAGACCCTGGAAGACGAAACCGTAGAAAAGAGGCGGGCTACTTAGGAGACAGGTGCCATGATGAAGAAGGGCAATATGTTTCGTAACTCATTTCTTGGTGTGATCGTGCTTGGACTGACCGCGGCAGCCGCGAATGCCGAGCCGCCGCAGGCGCCCGACCAAGCGGAAATGCCTTCGCGGCCCACTCCTCCGGTTGATCCCCGCTACGTCGATGCGCCACGCGCAGCGGCGCCCTCTCTGGCGCTGGCCCTCGAGGCCGCTACCACCGCCGTCGAGGCATGCAAAAAAATGAACTATCGCCCTACAGTCCAGGTGACAGACGCCGCTGGCGAGATCGTCGTGCTGCTCAGTGGCGATGGCGCTGGCCTGCGGTCCTTGCGTCTCATGAAACCCAAGCCATATTCGGTCTATCGTCACAAGCTTGCGAGTTCGAGGGCCGTCGAACTTGCCAAGAACGACCCCGTGCTGGCCGAGGCTATCAGTGAAGACGTAGGCAAGGGATATGGCGGCGCACTTCCGATCCTCGTCGGCGACGAACTGATCGGTGTGATTACGGTCTCCGGCGCGGCGAACGGCAATCTCGACGAAGCCTGCGGCAAGGCGGGTCTCGACAGGATTGCCTTAAGACTGAAGCGGGATTGGAGGGCGACCGCGGCAGGCCGTTGACCAGTGTAGCTGCGAAGGGTGCGTTTCGTGCCCATGCTTGAGGACGATCTGGATTATGCGCATCAATCTTACCTTCATAAGTCGCGCCGCGCTGCTGCTTTGCGCGGCGGGTTCGTCCATTCTGCTGGCGCAGGCGCGCGCCGATGGGCAGACGCCGTCCCCTGCCCAGCACGCGGGCGAACCAGCTGCGCCGCTCGTTCCCGGACCTGGCGGTGCCATCCCCCCGCCTGCCCCCCCGGGCGGGGGCGCAATACCTGGCTACCGCCCTCAGAGTGTAGTGAACGGTGTTCAGATCACGACACCGCAGTATGAGGATGTCTTCGCCGTCCTTGATGCGCTGCCCGACGCCGCAACTGTAAAGCCCAAGAAGCCGCGCAAGATCCTCGTTTATTCCCGTGCCCAGGGATATGCCCACTCCAACATTCCGTTAACGGCGTTTACCATCAAGGAACTCGGTGACAGGACGGGTGCCTGGTCGACGACCATCACCTACAGTCTTGAAGACTTCAACGCCGCGACCTTCGCCCAATATGATGTTCTGGTGCTAAACAACACAACCGGCACCTATCTGGACGATCCGGAAGATCCGGCGCGCACCCAGCGCCGCAAGGCTGCCTTACTTGATTATGTCCGCAGTGGCCATGGCCTGGTGCTGACTCATGCATCAGGCGATTCCTATCACAGAGGCGCGACGGGACTGTGGCCGGAATATAACAAGATGGTGGGCGGATTTTTCAAATGGCACTGGTATTATCCGCAACAAGTCACCGTAAAGATAGATGATCCCAAATCTCGCCTGAACGCCGGCTTCGACGGGAAGCCTTTCATCATCCACGATGAGATCTACACCTTCGCTCAGGATTCCTTCTCACGCAAGAATGTTCACGTGCTCACCAGCGTCGATTATTCGAAAATGAGCGCCGAGGACAAAGAGAAAGAGCCAAAGGAAACCAGGCGGACCGATGGGGATTATGCGCTGAGCTGGATTCGCCGGGAGGGCAAAGGCCGCGTCTTTTACAATGCGCTCGGCCACAGCGAACATGTTCTCTTCATGCCGAAGGTTCTCCAGCATTTGCTCGCCGGCATACAATATGCGGCGGGTGATCTGGATGCCGATGACCGGCCCAGCGCGAAGTGACGCGCATGGGCCTCTATGCAGGGTTAGGGCATTTTAGGGTTGCGTAGAATCGACGCCTCTGATTCGAGAGTGTTTTTTATCAGCGAGGCTGAGATGACGGCACCCTTGTCCCAAGATTTACGACTTCGCATGATCCGCGCGGTTGAAAGTGGCAGTTCTGCGCGGTCCGTTGCTGGGCGGTTCGAAGTGAGCCCGTCAGGGGGTCCTCGTAACTTAAGTGCAAAAAGTGACGCTAAGCAAGTCGTTGAAGTTGCGTAATAACTCGAGGTCTTTGCGGGATAAACTGTTGATATAACACGATATCATGTTATTTTGACTTGGCTGACGCAAATCGGGGCGGTGCAGCTAGTGGATCGGCGTTGAAGCGGAGCCCCCGACAAACGCCGCTACCACACCGAAAACGCGCTGGAATTCGACATTTTCCGGGGTCCCCATCGGCGCCGATCCCGGTCCCGGCCTTGAGAGCATTTCATGTAGTAAAACAACGCTGTAGATATCAAAGTGGCGGGGTCCCGTCTCGACGCCGATTCATAGTCAGGAGCGAGTCCGGGTACGATATGCCACCCCGAGGCGCTTTGGGGCCCCTGCCCTGCGTCTGAGGATCGCCTGTATGAGGCGGGCGCGCTTCGGCTTCGTCCACGAAACTGGCGCACTGCGATCCGCCTTTGGCGCCGATCCGGCGGCAGGATTCGATGAATCGAAATAACCGCTTGATCTATAACCATTAAGCTTAGCCCGTTTTCGCGGATTGGAGCGGATTCGAGCATCCCGCTGACGATAAATCAATAGCTTACGCAAAAAGGTCTACACCACAGCGCTATTTTGGCAGGATGGCAGCTGCGGCGATTTTGGGGGGCGGCTGTGGGGGCAAATTGAGCTTTAGCTGCTGGATCAGGAGTTGAAGCTCGGCCTCGGGCTGGGTGTATCGGCTCAGGATGAGTTCGCGGCCATCGGATGTCGGGATGTGGACGTCGATCATCTGGACGGCGGCGAACTTTTCGAGCGCGCTTCTGGCGGTCAGCCCGGGAGCGAGGGCGTTGAGCCGCCGTCCGAGGGTGACGAAGAGGCAGTAGGCGATGAAGGCGATGAAGATGTGGGCCTCGACCCGGTGCTCGAGCTTGTGGAAGACGGGCCGGATGGCGAGGTCGCCCTTCAAGGTTTTGAACGCCTGCTCCACTGCGACGAGTTGGACGTAGTAGCGCCACAAGGTGGCGGGATCTTCGGAGGAAAGGTTGGTCCGCAGCAGATAGCGGCCTTCGCGCCGGCGGACCTTTCGCAGCTTGGCGCGATCGAGTTCGAATGAGAAAGCGGGGCGATCCTTTTCGACCGTCACCTTGACGAGTCGCCAGCCGCTGGGGGATTTGCTGCGGGCGGCGCCGAGCTTCATCAGCAGTTGTTCGCGGGTGAGGTCCATCGCGCTCAACTGATGGAGCCGCTTCCACAGCGCCTTGAGCTGGCGCTTGCGCATGGCGCGCTCCCCCGCCTTCGCGGGGGCAGGCTTTTGAGGACGCGATCGTCACTCTTGGCGAAGACGTAAAGCTCGTCGTCCTGCGCCAGCAGCTTCACCTCCACCCCGTCGCGCACGGCCTGCCATGGTTTCGCGAGCAGCGCCTTTTCGAGCTTGTTGAGACGCCCCTTGGGTGTTCCGACGAGATATTGGACCGGTGGATCGCTGTCGCGCATCGTGGCGAGGACGGCCTCGGTCGGCACGCCGCGGTCCATGACCCAGGTGCGCCGGGCCTTCCCATATTGCCGCTCGATCCGGCCGAGGAAGTCGCGCAGCGTGGTGCTGTCGGCGG
>Ga0068863_100000881_pt1 | contig 30173 bp, 35 predicted proteins | sample KBSSwiS62_FD_66596 | JGI IMG/M metagenome (GOLD analysis project Ga0068863, IMG submission 66596) | Switchgrass rhizosphere microbial communities from Kellogg Biological Station, Michigan, USA - KBS Switchgrass S6-2 | ecosystem: Host-associated > Plants > Roots > Rhizosphere > Soil ... | reverse complement strand
GGCTGGGATCACTTCGCCCACGGGTAGCCTGGTCGAGTGGACGACGACGTTCGGCTGCCGCGCGCGCGGGCGCTCTCGATCGCCGGCTCCGACTCGGGCGGGGGCGCGGGGATCCAGGCGGACCTGAAGACCTTCAGCGCGCTGGGCGTGTACGGGATGACCGCGATCACGGCCGTCACGATCCAGAACACCCGGGGCGTGATCGGCTACGAGGCCCTCCCGCCGCAGGTCGTCGCCGAGCAGATCCGCGCGGTCGTCACGGACATCGGGGTCGATGCCGCCAAGACCGGGATGCTGGCGTCCGCGGCGATCGTCGAGGCGGTTGCCGACGTCGTCGCCGAGACGCGGATCGCCAACCTCGTCGTGGATCCGGTCTCGGTCTCCAAGCACGGGCATCGCCTGCTCGACGAGGATGCCGTCGGCGCGCTCCGCGAACGCATCCTGCCCCTCGCGACGCTCGTCACGCCGAACCTGCCGGAGGCCGCGGCCCTGGCCGGGCTCGAGGTGACTGACCGCGACGGGATGCAGGAGGCGGCGCGGGCGATCCGGGCGATGGGGCCTGGGGCGGTGCTGGTCAAGGGTGGCCACCTGCCGGGCGCGACCGGCGCCGACGATCTGTTCTTCGACGGCGAGCGGATAACGTGGATCGCGGGGGAGTGGATCGACACACCGAACACGCACGGGACGGGGTGCACCCTGTCCTCGGCGATCGCGGCGCATCTCGCGCGGGGCGATGGGCTCCTCGAGGCCGTTCGCGAAGGGAAGGCGTTCGTGACCGAGGCGATCCGGGGGGCGCTGCCGCTCGGCGGCGGGATCGGACCGGTCGATCAGCTCTGGGGGATCTCGGGGCGCTGAGTCGTCGCCGGTTCCGCCCGAACGCTCAGACGAAGTTCCGAACCGCCTCGATCAGGCGGTCGTCGTTGAACGCGCCCTTCGTGATGTACGCGTCCGCTCCCACGTCGGCCCCTGCGCCTGATCCTCCATCGAGTCGAACCGAAGGGCAGGGGCCCTCTTCTGTCAACGATGGATGTGGGCTCTAGACCTAGACGGCGCGCTGGACCTTGCCGGCCTTGATGCAGCTCGTGCAGACGTGCAGGCGCTTGGGGGTGCCGTTCACGACCGCCCGGACCCTCTGCACGTTCGGGTCCCAGCGCTTAGGGGAGCGGCGGTGGGAGTGGGAGACCTGCATGCCGAAGAACGGCTTCTTCCCGCAGATGTCGCAGACGGCGGCCATGGCTCAACGAGGGTAGCAGACGCCCTCGGACGGCCGCCGGTCGGGCGATCAGCGCGTGAGGATCGCGTGCAGATCGGTGTCGAGCGCCTGCTGGGAGAGCGGTCCGGTCCACGTGTCCAGGAGCTCTCCGTCGGCGTCGTAGAAGAGCGTGACGGGCTGTCCGAGCAGCCCGAGGCCGTCGCGGATCGCTCCCGTAGGGTCATAGACGCTCGGATAGGTCCAGCCGTACCGATGCATGAAGGCACGCGCCGAGTCGCGCTCGTCGATCACGTCTACCCCGAGGAACCGGACCCGGTCCCCGTACGTGCGGTGCGCCGACGCGAGCAGCGGCGCCTCCTCCCGGCAGGGCCCGCACCACGACGCCCAGACGTTGACCACGACCGGCGTGCCACGCAGCTCGCCGAGCGCATGCTGGTAGTCCGCGAGCGTGAACTCCGGGAGCGCACCGGGGTCGGTGGGGAGCCGCGCGGGTGGTGAGGAGGCGTTCGCGCCGCACGCCGCCGCGAGCAGCGCCCAGCACGCGATGGCGAGGCCGAGGCGGCGGAGCGTCATGGGTCGCATGGTAGAACCGACGGCGTGGAAGACGTCCGGACCACGGAGCCTCGAGCCCGAGGCCTGACGCTCGACAGCCCGGTGAGCGCGATCGATCGGCAGCTCGCCACACGCCGGGTCGGTCTGCGCACGAAAGGGCCGCCCGCATCCGAGGTCTTGGCCGAGCAGGGCATCGACACCGTCCGCGACCTCCTCCACCACTACCCGCGCCGCTTCATCGACCGCTCCCGGGTCTCGCGGATCGGTGAGCTCAAGATCGGGAGCCACGCGACCGTGATCGCCCGGGTGAAGCGGGTTACCAAGCGGCAGACCCGCCGCCGGCAGTCGATGGTCACGATCACGTTGTACGACGGCTCGGGCTACCTCGACCTCACGTTCTTCAACCAGCCGTGGACGGGCTCGATGTACAAGGAGGGGTACGAGGTCGCGGTCTCGGGCATCGCGCAGCTGTATCGCGGGCGCCTCCAGCTGGCGAACCAGGAGATCGAGCTCCTCAAGGGCGACGATCACGACCTGGTGCACACGGGCCGGATCACGCCGGTGCATCGAGCGACCGAGGGCATCACCACCCGGACGATCCGAGAGCTCGTGTGGCGCGCGCTCGAACAGCTCGGTCCGATAGCCGACCCGATGCCGGAGGACCTGATCCGCGCGGAGTCGCTGGCCCCGTTCGACCGAGCGATCCGTGACATCCACTTCCCCGGGTCCCAGTCCGAGCTCGCCGCGGCGATCGAGCGGCTGAAGTTCGACGAGCTGTTCGTCCTCGAGCTCGGGCTGGCGTTCCGCAAGCACCGCGTCGAACGTGCCGAGATCGGCGTGGCGCACGAGCCGGAGGGACCGCTGCTCGAACGGCTGGACCGGACGCTGCCTTTCGAGCCGACCGCCGCCCAGCGCCGGGCGAACGACGAGATCGACGCGGCGATGGCGCGCCCGCGGCCGATGAACATCCTGTTGCAGGGCGACGTCGGTTCGGGCAAGACGCTCGTTGCGGTGCACGCGGCCCTCGTCGCGATCGGCTCCGGTCACCAGGCCGCGATCATGGCGCCCACCGAGGTGCTCGCGGGACAGCATTTCCGCCAGGTCGAGGCGCTCCTCGGCGTCTCGGGAGCGGTCCCGTACCTGGAGCTCGCGTCCGGGCCGAGCCCCGACGGCGCGCAGGCCTCGCTGCTCGATCCCGTCCTCGAGGAGGAGGAAGGTCCGCCGCGCGTGACGTACGCGCTGCTCACGGCGGTGGTGACCGGGAAGGACCGCTCGAAGATCCGGGACGGCATCGCGTCGGGCGACGTCGACCTCGTCGTGGGGACCCACGCGCTCGTGCAGGAAGGGGTGTCGTTCGCGGACCTCTCGCTCGCGGTGATCGACGAGCAACATCGGTTCGGCGTGCACCAGCGGATGGCGCTCAAAGGCAAGGGCGCGTCGCCGGACGTCCTGATCATGACCGCGACCCCGATCCCTCGAACGCTCGCGCTCACGTACTACGGCGATCTCGACGTCGTGGTCCTGGACGAGATGCCCAAGGGCCGCCAGCCGATCCGGACCCAGATCGCGCGGACGCCGCCGCAGCGGCGGACCGCCTACGAGCTCGTCCGGGCCGAGGTCGAGGCGGGGCGGCAGGCGTTCGTGGTGTGCGCGGCGATCGACGAGACGAACCGGAACCAGGTCCGCGCCGCCGAGAGCGAGGCGCAGCGTCTGGCGACCGACGTCTTCCCCGACCTGTCCGTCGAGGTGCTGCACGGCAAGCTGCGCCCGGCCGAGAAGGAGCGCGTTATGGAGGGGTTCCGCTCCGGCCGGACGCACCTGTTGATCTCGACGACGGTGATCGAGGTCGGCGTCGACGTCCCGAACGCGACCGTGATGCTCGTCGAGAACGCCGAGCGGTTCGGCCTGGCCCAGCTGCACCAGCTGCGCGGCCGGATCGGGCGGGGGACGCACCCGTCGACCTGCGTGCTGTTCGACGAGTCGGAGCAGGACAACCTCGAGGCGCGCGCGCGGCTCGAGGCGATGGTCCGGACCACGGACGGGTTCGAGCTCGCCGACGAGGACCTGCGTCTGCGCGGGGAGGGCACGCTGTTCGACGTGAAGCAGTCGGGGATGCCGGACCTCAAGCTCGCGCGCCTCGCCGAGGATCTCGACCTGGTCAAGCGAGCCCGGACCCGAGCGTTCGCCATGATCGACCGCGACCCCGACCTGGACGAGGAGCCGGGCCTGCTGGCCGAGCTACGATCCAGGTTCGAGGGCTCGATCGACTGGCTGTTCCACTCGTGAGGGTGATCGCTGGTTCGGCCAAAGGCGTCCGGCTGGCTCCGGTCCCGCGCGGCGTCCGGCCCGTCTCCGACATGGCGCGCGAGGGCGTGTTCTCGAGCCTCGGCCCCGACTTCGCCGGCGCCCGGGTCCTGGACCTGTACGCCGGGACGGGCGCGATGGCGATCGAGGCGCTCTCGCGGGGCGCCGAGCACGCGACCCTCGTCGAGCGCGATCGCGCGGCGCTCGGCGCGATCCGCGACAACTTGGTCCGGGCGCGGGTCGCGGAGGCCGCGGACGTCGTCGCGTCCGACGTCCTCCCGTTTCTCACCAGAGATGACAATGGCCTGGTTGGAATCGACCTGGTCCTCGCTGACCCTCCGTATGCGATCGATCAGACGGAACTCGACGCCCTGGTCGCCGCGATCGGCGCCGGAGGGCTCTCCGGGCCCGCCTGGCGGGTGGTCCTGACGCGTCCCAAACGGTCTTCCACGCCTGTCATTCCGCTACACTGGCTTGCCGCGAGGCGACTGTCCTACGGCGACACCCTCGTCTTCATATTCCGGGAGGTTTAGATGGGCCTGACCGCCCTGTGTCCGGGGACGTTCGACCCCGTCACGAACGGTCACATCGACATCATCGAACGGGCTGCCGGGCGCTTCGACGCGCTCGTCGTCGGCGTGCTCGATAACCCCTCGAAGGAGCCGCTGTTCGGGGCCGAGGAGCGGGTGGGCATGCTGAAGGAGGCCGTCCACGCACTCGGCAACGTCGAGGTGGAGGCGTTCACCGGATTGCTCGTCGAATACGCAACCCGCCGGGCTGCGGACGTCGTGGTCAAGGGCCTGCGAGCGGTGACGGACTTCGAGTACGAGATCCAGATGGCGCAGATGAACCACCAGCTCGCGGGCGTCGAGACCCTGTTCATGACCACCAGCCCGCAGTGGTCGTTCCTGTCCTCCTCCCTGGTCAAGGAGGTCGCGCGCTTCGGAGGCGACGTCTCGACCCTGGTCCCGGAGCACGTCGCAGCGCGGCTGGCCGAGAAGCTCAGAGGTATGGCCTAGATGGATCTCACCACCCGCCTGACCGAGCTCGAAGAGATGGTGCGCGACGCGAAGTCGATGCCGCTGTCTTCCTCGGCGCTGTTGAACCGCGACGAGGTCCTGGACCTGATCGAGGACCTGAAGAGCTCGCTGCCCGACGAGATCAAGCAGGCGCGTTGGGTGGTCAAGGACCGCGAGGAATTGCTCGCCAAGGCCCGGCGCGACGCCGAGGCGATGGTCGAGCAGGCGCGCGCCGAACAGCTTCGCCTCGCGTCGCACGAGGCGGTCATGCAGCGGGCCAAGGACGAGGCCGAGCGGATCGTGCAGGAGGCCGAGGAGGACGCCCGGCGGCTGCGGCTGGAAGCCGAGGACTACGTGGACGCCAAGCTCGCGCAGCTGGAGGGGACCTTGCAGAAGATCCTCGAAGAGATGATGGCGTCGAACGACGGGCTCTCCCGGACGATCGACCAGGTCGTCGCGGGGCGCGAGAAGCTGCGCGGCGCCACGCCGAGTGCGGAGCTCGGGCCCGAGCTGACCCTGTCGGAGGACACGGAGGATGAGGAGGCGTGATGCGAGCGATCGACGTCCGAGATCTCCTCGAGACCCCCGGGTCCTCGCGGACCGTTCGCGTCGAGGAGCCGGTCCCCGGCCTTCGGACCGAGCTCGCCGACGTCCCCGAGGACACCCCGATCGCCGCCGAGCTGACGCTCGAGAGCGTGATCGAGGGCATCTACGTGCGCGGTTCGCTCGAAGGGCGGTTCACGATGCGGTGCGCCCGGTGTCTCAAGACGTTCGAACGCGACTTCGACGTGGAGATGACCGAGCTCGTCGCGCGCGAACCGGGCCCCGATGACGATTACGCGCTCGCGCCGGACCTGACGCTGGACCCCGAGCCGATCGTCCGCGACGCGGTGGTGCTCGAGATGCCGTTCTCGCCGCTCTGCCGGCCCGATTGTCTCGGGCTCTGCGAGATCTGCGGGGGTGACCGCAACCTGGGCGAGTGTCCCGGCCACGAGGCGACCGATCCTCGGTGGGACGCGCTCGACGTGCTCCTGCGGGACCTGGACGTGGCCGCGGACCCCGACGAGGGAACGTCCGCCCGCGACGACCGATCGACGACGAGCTAGAGAGAGGGATCGAGATGCCGGTACCGAAACGACGCCAGAGCCACACGCGCAGCGCCAAGCGCAAGGCCAACTGGAAGGCGCAGCCGCCCACCTACTCCGAGTGCCCCCAGTGCCACCAGCCGAAGCTGCCCCACCGGGTCTGCGGGAACTGCGGGTACTACGCGGGTCGCCAGGCGATCGAGGTCGAGTAGCGCGTGGCACGGGAGCGCGCCCCGGAGGGGCCGAAAGCGCTCGACCGGATCCTGGGCGTCCGGTTCCGTGACGCGTCGCTGCGCGAGCTGGCGCTCACCCACCGCTCGTACGCGTTCGAGAAGGAGCTGTCCGCCAACAACGAGCGCCTGGAGTTCCTCGGCGACGCGGTCCTGGGGATCGTCGTCACCGACATGGCCTTCCGCGAGTTCCCCGAGATGCCCGAGGGCGAGCTCGCGAAGCTGCGGGCCGCGATCGTGAACATGAGCGCGCTCGCCGACGTCGCCCGAGACCTCGGGCTCGGTCGGTTGATCCTGCTCGGTCGTGGCGAGGAGATGAGCGGTGGCCGAGACAAGAGCAGCATCCTGGCCGATGCGCTCGAGGCCGTGCTTGGCGCGGTCTACCTCGACCGGGGGCTTCCGACGGCGCGCAAGATGACCGAACGAGTGTTCCGGCCGCGCATGATCGCGTACGTCCGCGGCGAGGGCGAGCGCGACTACAAGACGATCCTGCAGGAGCTCGCCTCGGCGGAGGTGCACTCGGTGCCCGAGTACCGGATCCGCGAACGCGGCCCCGATCACCAGAAGGAGTTCACGGCCACCGTGTTCCTCGCCGGCAAGGAGTGGGGGAGCGGCATCGGCCGCTCGAAGAAGGAGGCGGAGCAGCAGGCCGCGCACGAGGCCTACGTCCGCCTGTCCGAGCGCGCCGAGCCGGCGGAGCCCGCCGGGGCCTGGGACCGCGGGACGCAGGAAACGGGCGCGCAGGCGCGAGCGGCAGCCCCTCGGAAGAAAGGGGCGTAGTGGAACTTCCCGAAGTTGAAGTGATGCGGCGGGATCTCGAGAAGGACGTCGTGGGTCGCAAGATCACCGAGGCGGAGGTCCGGCCGTCGAAGAACGCGATGCGGGTGATCCGCCGCCACGCCAAGCGCAAGGAGTTCTCCGATCTCGTCGTCGGCCGCAAGTTCACCAAGGCCGAACGGCGCGGCAAGTACGTGCTGCTGCACATGGACAACGGCGACGTGCTCGTGACGCATTTCGGCATGAGCGGGCAGTTCATGCGCGCGAACAAGCGCGTGCCGCTCCCGCCACACACGCACGTCGTGCTCACGTTCCAGCAGGGCGGCGATCTGCGCTTCGTCGACCCGCGGACGTTCGGCGAGATGTTCGTGACCACCGCCGACGAGCTCGGCAAGGTCAAGGAGCTCCAGCACCTGGCGATCGACCCGCTCGATCACGTGTTCACGTGGCAGGCGTTCGGATCCGCGCTCGCGCAGCGCGCCGCCAAGATGAAGCAACTGCTGATGGACCAGAAGTTCGTGAGCGGTCTCGGGAACATCTATTCGGACGAGGTCCTGTTCGCGGCAGGCCTGCGGTACGACCGTCCGTCCGACACGCTGTCCTCCCAGGAGGTGCGCCGGCTCTATCGCGCGATGCAGGAGGTCCTGCAGGAGGCGATCCGCTTCCGTGGCACGACGCTCGACGATGAGGCGTACCTGGACCTGTTCGGCAAGCCGGGCGAGTTCCAGAGCGAGCTCAAGGTGTACGGGCGGGCCGGCCTCCCGTGCCGCCGGTGCCGAACGCCGATCCAGGCCGTCAAGATCTCGGGGCGCAACGCGTACTTCTGTCCTCAGTGCCAGTCGTAGGCAAGCGCTACACGAGGACGGCGCCGACCTCGCCCATGCGTTCGAGCGCGCGTTGCCCGTCGCCGCTGCGCAGGTCGACCGCCCGGATCGCCGACGTGATGACGTCGACCTCCAGGTGGCGCGCCCGCGCGTCCGAGACCGACTCGACGACGCAGTAGTCGGTCGTGAGTCCGCAGATCACCACGCGCCGGATCAGCCGGCTGCGGAGCAGCGTGCCGAGCGTGGTCTCCCACGACTCCCCGCTCCGCGGATCGCGGACGCTGAACGCCGAGTAGCCGTCCTCGCCCATGATCCCCTTTCGGATCACCGGTGCGTCCTGCGCCACCGTAAGCTCGGCGTGGAACTCCGCGCCCCAAGTGTCTCGGACGCAGTGGACGGGCCAGATCCCGCCGTCCTTCTCGAAGTGAGGGGTGTTCTCGGGGTGCCAGTCCTGCGTGTACACCACGAGAGCTCCCGCATCGACCGCCGCCGCCACCTCGTCGTTCACCACGGGGACGATCTCCTCCGCGCCACGGACGTAGAGGCTGCCGACCGCGTCTGCGAAGTCGTGCTGGATGTCGACGACCAGCAGGGCGGTCCTCGGGTCGTAGGCGGGCACGGACCTAGTATGCGCGGGATGAAGCGGGTCCGCGTCGTCGCGTCGGGCCGCGTCCAGGGCGTCTTCTTCCGGGCGAGCTGCGCGCGCCTCGCACGGGGTCTCGGTCTGGCGGGGTACGTCCGCAACCTCCCCGACGGCGGGGTGGAGGCGGCGTTCGAGGGCGCCGACGCCGCGGTGGACGAGATGGTCGCGTGGAGCCGCGAGGGCCCGGACCTCGCGAACGTCGACCGCCTCGACGTGGTGACCGAGGAGCCCCTGGGCGAGACGGGGTTCCGCGTCACGGGCTGATCGCGGGCGGGTGCGGGCGGGGTAACGGGCCGATCGCCGGCACGGAACTTTCCCCGGCCAGATGCCCGGCCGGGCGGAAGGCCACTGTTAGCATCGACCTCCGATGTTCCTCCGCTCCCTGCACATCCGAGGCTTCAAGTCGTTCGCCGACAAGACCGTCCTCGAGTTCGCTCCGGGCGTCTCGGTCATCGTGGGGCCCAACGGCTCGGGCAAGTCGAACCTCGTCGATGCGATCAGCTGGGTGCTCGGCGAGCAGGGCCCTCGAGCGCTCCGCGGCGGTCAGATGGCCGACGTGATCTTCGCCGGCAGCCCGCAGCGGTCCGCGCTCGGGATGGCCGAGGTCAAGCTCGTGATCGACAACTCGGCGGGGCTCATCCCGGTCCCGATGACCGAGATCGAGATCAGCCGCACGATCTTCCGCTCGGGCGAGAGCGAGTACCGGATCGGCGGCCAGGTCGTCCGGCTCCTCGACGTGCAGGAGCTGCTCTCGGAGACTGGGATCGGGCGTGCGCTCCACACCGTGGTCGGGCAGGGCCAGCTCGAGGAAGTGCTGACCGCCCGCCCGGAGGACCGGCGCACCTACATCGAGGAGGCGGCAGGGGTCGCCAAGCACCGCAAGCGCAAGGAACGCGCCGAACGCAAGCTGGCCGGGCTCGACCAGGACGTGCTCCGGCTCCAGGACGTGCTCGCCGAGCTCAAGCGTCAGCTGAAGCCGCTCCGCCAGCAGGCCGAGATGGCCAAGCGGCACGAAACCCTCACGACGGAGGCCGACACGGTCGCCGTTCGGCTGGCGGCCGCGCGGCTGCGCGACCTGTGGGACGAGCGCGAGCGGCGCAAGGAAGGCTGGGACGAGGGTGTCGCGCGCCGGACTTCCGCGCGGGAACGGCTCGACGCGCTCGACGGGCGCGTCGGGGCCGCGGCCGACGAACGCGCCCGGTCCGTCTGGGCCCTGCAGGAAGCCGAGGCGGCGGCCGTCGAGGCGCAGTCGGCCAAGTCCGCGGCCGAGCTCGAGCTGCGGCGCGCGGTCGAGCTCGAGTCCGAGGCCCGGCAGGCGGTGGCCGCCGAGACCAACCGCGGCGCGCGGCTCTCGGCGCTCGAGGAGGATCTGCGACGGCTCGAGGCCCGGTTCGCCGAGACGGCGGACGAGCTCGAGGGCAGAGCGCGCGAGCTCGAGGCGGCGGAGGCGGCGTTCGCGTCGGCCGCTGACGTTCGGCGCGACGCCGAGGACGAGCGCCGGCGCCTGGCCGAGGAGGCGGCGGCGCACCGCGCCGAGATGGAGACGTACCGCCGTTCGCTCGCGTCGCACGATCGCGAGCGTTCGCGGTTGGAGGAGTCGCTCGGGCAGGTCCGGGAGCGCCGGACGACCGGCGAGGCGGAGCGCGAGGCGCTGGCGACCGACGTCGAACGACTCGACGCGTCCACGGCGCCGCTCGGCGATCGCCGGTCCGAGCTGGAGCGCGAGCGGCATGGGCTGGCCGACAAAGTCGCGGAGCTCGAGGAGGGGCAGCGCCGGCTCGAGCTGCGACGCGACGTCCTGCGGGCGCGGCTGGACGACCTCGAGCGTACCCCCGGCTCCCGCTTCGTGGAGGAGCACGCGGGCCGGGGCGTCGGGCTGCTCGGCAAGCTGATCCACGCGGTCGACGGCTGGGACCGGGCGCTGCGAGCCGGGCTCGGCGCGCTCGCCGACGCCGTCGTGTACGAGGACGCGGATCGCGCGCTGGCCGACGCCCCCACGGGCGAAGGAGCGACGCTGGCGGTGGCGGGCGGCGGGCCCGCCGCGTTCGAGCTCTCGGGCGAGCGAACCCTGCTCTCGATCGTCGACGCGGACCCTACGGTCCGCGGCCTCGCCTCGACCCTGCTGAAGGATATCTACCTCGCCGAGACCCTCGAGGAGGCCGCAGCCAAGCACGCCGAGCACCCGAGGGCGTCGTTCGTCACGCCCGACGGCGTGCTCGTCGGGCCCGCCCTGATCCGCACGACGCTGACCGCGGATTCGCGCGCCGAAGAGGTCCGTCGCGAGCTCGCGGTCGTCGAGCGCGACCTGTCCAAGTCCGTGTCGGCGCTGAAGCCGCGGCGGGCGCGGCTGGACGAGATCTCGGGCGAGCTGGCCGAGCTCGAGGAGGCGATCGAGGAGGCGGACGCGCGGATCACCCACGCCGCCGAACGCATCGCCCGCATCGACGGGGAGCTGTCGTCGGTGGCCAAGGAGGACGAGATCTTCACCCAACGGCTTGCGGGGATGGACGACGCGGCCGCGGTCTGGCGCGAGAGCCTCGCGGCCGCCGGGCCCGTGAGCCACGAGCTCCCCGAGCTGCCGCGGACCCCCGAGCCGCCGATCCAGGCCCGGGTCTCGGTCGAGACGCTCCGCCGCGAGCGCGACCGGATCCAGACGCGGCTCTCGGCCGTGCGAGCCGAGCGCGACACGCTGGCGGCGCAGGACGCCGACACGCTCCGCGCCCAGGCCGAGGAGGCAACGCAGGCGCGCGCCGATGCGGAGCAGCGGCTCGCCGCCGCCGAGACGTCGCTCGAGGCGGGGACCGCCGCCCGGTCGGCCGCATCCGCCGCGGAGCGCGCGGCCACCGACGAGGAGGCGGAGGTGAACCGGCTGTGGCGGGAGGCCTCCACCGAACTCGAACGGCTCCGCGAGACCTACGAGGACCAGGACCGGGCGCGCGGCGACCTCGAGCGGCGGATCCGCGACGCCGAGCGAGTGCTCCGCGAGGGCCACCAGCGCGAGCCCGAGGACGCGATGACCGAGCTGTCCGAGGACGAAACCGTGGCCGGGCTGGAACGCAAGGCGGAGCTCGTGCAACGGCGACTCGCCCTGCTCGGCCGCGTGAACCTGCTCGCGGGCGGCGAGTTCGAGGCGCTCCAGGAGCGACACGACTTCCTGCACCGCGAGCTCGACGACGTGCGCCGGGCGCGCCGGGACCTCCTCGAGGTGATCCAGCGGATCGAGACCGAGATCGTGACCACGTTCGAGGCCGCCTACCGGGACGTGGCCGCCGAGTTCGAGCGCCTGATCGGCGAGCTGTTCCCCGGCGGCGAGGGCCGGCTGGTCTCCACCGAGCCCGGCGACCCGCTGTCGACCGGGATCGAGATCGAGGCCCGCCCGGGTCGCAAGCGCGTGAAGCGGATCTCGCTGCTCTCGGGCGGCGAGCGCGCGCTCACCGCGCTCGCGTTCCTGTTCGCGATCTTCAAGGCGCGTCCGAGCCCCTTCTACCTGATGGACGAGGTGGAGCCTGCGCTCGACGACATCAACCTGCACCGGTTCATCAGCCTGATCGAGGGGTTCGCGAAGGAGGCGCAGGTCCTGGTCGTGACGCACCAGAAGCGAACGATGGAGGTCGCCGGGATGATGTATGGGGTGTCGATGAGCAAGGAGGGGACCTCCAAGGTCCTCGCCCAGCGGATCGACGCGCCCTCGGCGACCGGCACCGCGGACGAGGCCGGCGCGACCGTGGTGGTCCCCGAGCCCGACGCCGTCCGATAGCCTCGGCTCCCGTGGAGCTCGTCGTCGCGATCGTCGTAGGGCTCGTTGTCCTGGGCATCGTCCTCGGCGTCGTGCTGTCGCGACGACGTCCCGTCTCCCGGCCGACCGTCGACCGTGACCGAGGCGAGACGACAGACGTCGCGAAGACCCCTCCGGCGCCGACGGTGGCCCCCCCGACGACGGGGCTCGCCGGGCGGATCCGGTCCGCGTTCGGGGGTGGGGTCGAGGACCCATGGACCGAGCTCGAGGGGCTGCTCGTCGGGGCCGACGTCGGGCCGGGCACCTCGGCTCGGATCGTGGGCGACGTCCGGGAGCGCTACACCCAGGGCGACGACCCCTCGGCCCTGGTGGGCGAGGAGATCCGTTCGATCCTCGGCGCGCCCGTCCCGCTCGGCCTGCCGTCCGAAGGGCTCGGCGTAGTCCTGGTGGTCGGGGTCAACGGGGCCGGGAAGACGACAACCATCGGCAAGCTGGCGGCGCGGCTGACCGGCCAGGGCAGGCGTGTGAGCATCGCGAACTCGGACACGTTCCGCGCGGCGGCCTCGGAGCAGCTCGAGGTCTGGGCGGGCCGCGCCGACGCGCACCTGGTCCGCCAGACGCGCGGGGCCGACCCGGGGGCGGTCGCGTTCGATGCGGTGCAGGCCGCGCAGGCACGAGGGTCGGACGTCCTGATCGTGGACACCGCCGGTCGGCTGCACACCAAGCAGCCGCTGATGGAGGAGCTGAAGAAGGTGCGCCGGGTGATCGAGAAGGCCGTAGGCCGACCTCCCGATGAAACGCTGCTCGTCCTGGACGCCACGACGGGTCAGAATGGCATCGCGCAGGCTCGGGCTTTCACCGAGGCGGTAGAGGTGACGGGCGTGGCGCTGACGAAGCTGGACGGAACGGCGAAAGGGGGTGTCGTCCTGGCGGTGCGCGACCAGCTCGGGGTGCCGGTCAAGGTCGTCGGAACCGGTGAGGGCGTGGGCGATCTCGAGCCCTTCGACCGCGAGGCCTTCGCGGCCCGCCTCCTGGAGGGCTGAGGTGGCCCGGGCCGAGATCCTGATCGTCGAGGATCACCCCACGATGCGCGAGGCGATGCGGCTGATCCTGGAGACCGCGGGGTTCGACACGCGCGAGGCGTCCGACGGCCGCACGGCGCTGTCGATGGCGCGCGAGCGGCCGCCGGACATCATGTTCCTCGACCTCAACATCCCCGGGACGAGCGGGGCGGACGTCCTAGCCGAGCTGAAGGGGGACGAGGCGACGCGGGACGTCCGCGTGATCATCATCACGGCGACCGGCGAAGAGGGGCGCGAGTTCATGCTCTCGCTCGGCGCGGACGACTACTTCTCGAAGCCGTTCCCTCCCACCGAGCTGCTCCGAACGGTCGAACGGGTCCTGGAGGGACCGTCCGAGACCACCCCGGCCGAGTCGTAACCTAGGCCGCGATGTTCGACACGCTCACCGACCGTCTCGACGGCATCTTCCAGAAGCTGCGCTCGCGCGGGAAGCTCCACCCCAAGCAGGTGGATGCAGCACTGGCCGACCTGCGCGTCGCGCTGCTGGAGGCCGACGTCGCCGCCGAGGTCGCCGACGACCTGCTGGCGCGCGTCCGAGTGCGCGCGCTGTCCGAGGAGGTCATGAAGAGCCTCACCCCGGCCCAGCAGGTGATCAAGATCGTTCGGGACGAGCTCCAGGACACGATGGGTGGCACGCAGGTGCCGTTCGCCCTGCCATCCGCGAAACCCGCCGTCGTGATGATGGCGGGCGTCCAGGGCTCGGGGAAGACGACCGCGTGCGCGAAGATCGCGCTCCACCTGAAGTCCAAGGGCAAGCGGCCCCTGCTCGTCGCGGCCGATCTATGGCGCCCAGCCGCCGTTGACCAGCTGTCCACCCTCGGCCGCGAGATCGGCGTGGACGTGGTCTCGGACGGCAAGGACGCGGTCAAGGTCGCCAAGAGCGGGGTCAAGCACGCCGGCCGAGAGGGGTACGACGTCGTGATCGTCGACACCGCGGGACGCCTGCACGTCGACGAGGACATGATGCGCGAGGCCCGTCGCGTCAAGGACGCGATCGATCCGCACCACGTCGTCATGGCGTGCGACGCGATGACCGGCCAGGACGCGGTCATCCAGGCCCGGGCCTTCATGAAGGAGGTGGACACCACCGGGTTCGTGCTCACGAAGATCGACGGCGATGCGCGCGGCGGGGCAGCGCTCTCGATCACGGCCGTGACGGGCAGGCCCGTCTTCTTCGCGGGGACGGGGGAGCGGCCCGAGGACCTCGAACCGTTCTACCCGGACCGGATGGCGTCCCGGATCATGGGGATGGGCGACGTGCTGTCCCTGATCGACAAGGCGCAGGAGAACCTGGACCAGGAGAAGGCGGCCGAGACCGCGGAGAAGATGCTCTCGGCCCGGTTCACGCTCGAGGACTTCCTCGTGCAGATGCAGGAACTCCGCAAGCTCGGCCCCCTGCAGGACCTCCTGGCGATGCTGCCGAGCGTCCCCGGGGGCAAGAACGCGCTCAAGGACCTCGAGGTCGATGAGGGCCAGCTCGGTCGTGCCCAGGCCATCATCCAGTCCATGACCAGGGAGGAGCGGCAGAATCCCGCTATCATCGGCGGGTCCCGGCGCTCGCGGATCGCGCGCGGTTCGGGCGTGACCACCGCGGACGTGAACGCGCTGCTCAAGGAGTTCGAGCAGGCGAAGAAGATGATGAAGAGCATGCTGGGCGGCAAGCGCATGCCCCGGATCCCGGGGATGCCGAACCTCCCAGGTATCGGTTAGGAGTCCACCACATGTCGGTTCGGATCAGGTTGAAGCGGCTCGGGGCGAAGAAGCGCCCCTTCTACCGCGTCGTCGTCGCCGACCAGCGCAGCCCTCGCGACGGCCGGTTCATCGAGAACATCGGCAGGTACCAGCCCCTCGACGACCCCTCGTTGATCGAGATCGACGAGGAGCGCGCGCTGCACTGGCTCCGCGTCGGCGCGCAGCCCTCCAACACCGTTCGGGTGTTGATGACCAAGGTCGGCATCTGGGACCGGTTCACGTCCGAGAAGTCCGAGAAGAAGGACGCGAAGTCCGCGAAGGCGTCCTGAGCCCTTGCCAGGGGATATGCCAGGGGATATGAAGGACCTCCTCGACTACCTCGTGCGCGAGCTCGTCGACGATCCCGACGCCGTCCGGGTCGAACAGGTCGACGACGACCGCGGCGTCCTGCTCACCCTGCGGGTCGCGCAGGACGACATGGGCAAGGTCATCGGCCGCGGCGGCCGAACGGCGCGGGCGCTCCGGATCGTGATGAAGGCTGCCGGGATGCGCGCCGGGATCCATCACACCGGCGTCGAGATCGTCGACTGACCATCCGGGAGTGACGATGGACGAGCCGACCGTCGTGGTCGGCCGCATCACGCGGGCGCACGGGGTGACGGGGGAGCTCGCCGTCCTGGTGATCTCGGAGGTCCCGGGTCGATTCGCCGACGGGGCGACCCTGTGGCTCGAGGACGGCCGAACCCTGACCGTGGCGTCGTCCCGCCCTCACAAGGACCGTCTCCTCGTACGGTTCCGCGGCGTCGAGGATCGCGCGCAGGCCGAGGCGCTCCAGCGAGCCCTGCTGATCGTCCCCGAATCGTGGTCCCCCGAGCTTCCCGACGGATCGTGGTGGGATCATCGGATCGTCGGCTGCGTGCTCGAAACGGACACGGGTCACGCGCTCGGGACCGTCCGTGACGTGATCCACACGGCGGCGAACGACGTCTGGTCGGCCATCGACGACGACGGCGTGGAGACCCTCGTGCCCGTGCTCAAGGACGTGATCGTCGACGTCGACCTCGACGCGAAGCGGATCGTCGTCCGCGAGATCCCGGGTCTCACGACACCCGAGTGACCTCCTCGCGCCTCGTGGCACCCGTGGAAGGCCGCGCTAGCCTGCGGTGGTGCGGATCGACGTCATCACGATCTTCCCCGGGATCTTCGAGAGCCCACTTCGCGAGAGCTTGCTCGGGCGGGCGATCGAGGCCGGCCTGCTGGACGTGCGCGTGCACGACCTGCGTAACAGCACGATCGACAAGCACCGCCAGGTGGACGACGAGTCCTACGGCGGCGGGCCGGGGATGGTCCTCAAGCCCGAGCCGGTGTTCGCGGCGGTCGAGTCGCTCGGCGCGGGGGATCGCCGCACTCTCCTGCTCTCTCCTGCCGGGCGGAGGCTGGACCAGGACCTCGTCCGCGAGCTCGCCGCCGAACCCTGGCTGGTGCTGATCTGCGGGCGGTACGAGGGCGTTGACGAGCGCGTCGCCGAGGGCCTGCCGGCCGAGGAGGTTTCGATCGGCGACTACGTCGTCGCGGGCGGGGAGGTCCCGGCGTTGGTGGTGCTCGAGGCGGTGACGCGTCTGGTGCCCGGAGTCATCGGCCGGGGGGAGTCGCACGAGCAGGATTCGTTCGGTGACGCGGGCATGCTCGACCACCCGCACTACACGCGCCCGGCTGAGTTCCGGGGCCTGCGGGTCCCCGAGACCCTGTTATCGGGCAACCACGCCGAGATCGAACGCTGGCGCCGCGAGGCCGCCCTCGAGAAGACCCGCCGCAACCGCCCCGACCTGCTCGAACGCTGACCGACCGGGTGCGGTCGCCTGCTACCATGGGCCTCCCGCCATGAACAAGACCGATCTCGTCGACGCCCCCTATCTCCGCACGGACCTGCCCGAGTTCCGGCCGGGCGACACCGTGAAGGTGCACGTCCGGGTGGTCGAGGCGGGCCGCGAGCGCATCCAGGTCTTCCAGGGCGTCGTGATCCGGCGTCAGGGGGGCGGCCTCCAGGAGACGTTCACCGTCCGGAAGATCTCGTTCGGCGTGGGCGTCGAGAGGACGTTCCCGCTGCACTCGCCGTCGATCGGCAAGCTCGAGGTCGTGTCCCGAGGCCACGTGCGTCGGGCCAAGCTCTACTACCTCCGCGAGCGGCGCGGGAAGAAGGCGCGGATCCGCGAGCGCCGGCTCGGCGACGAGGAGCTCGCGGCGATCGCCGCCGCCGAGGCCGAACGCGCCGCCGCCAGGAACGCCGCAACCGGCGACGAGACGGGTGAGGCCGACGAGGCGAGCGCGGATGAGGCCCTGGAGACCGAGACCGCCGACGCGGAGACGGCCGAGGTGCAGGCTCGGGACGCCGACTCGTCCGACGCGGCCGAGGCTGCCCCCGCTGCCGAGACCTCGGTGGACGAGACCCCCGCGGCCGGTGCCGGGGCCGAAACCGAGCCCTCCGAGGCAGAGATCCAGGGCTAGCGGTGACCGAGCGCCCGTCGGGCTCCGAGGAGCCCAGCGGCGGGTTCACGCTCTCGGAGCCTCGGCCCACCGAGCAAGAGGAGCACGGCTCGTTCCTGCACGAGCTCCCGATCCTGTTCGTCCTCGCGCTGGCGCTGGCCATCATCCTCAAGACCTTCGTCGTCCAGGCCTTCTTCATCCCCTCCGGCTCGATGGAGCCAACGCTGCAGCCGGGAGACCGCGTGCTCGTCCAGAAGGTGGTGTACGGTCCTGATCGCGGCGACGTCATCGTTTTCTCGGACCCGCAGGGGCGCCCCGGCCCCGACCGTGGGATCGTCGGCGGGTTCCTCCACTGGCTCTCGAGCACGCTCGGCATCGAACGACCCGAGCACGAGGACTTCATCAAGCGGGTGATCGGACTGCCCGGCGAGACGGTCGAGCTGCGGGACGGGAGACTGTACGTCGACGGGGCCCAGATCCCCGAGCCCTACCTGAAGGGGACGGTCGACACGAGGGACTACGGTCCGGTGAAGGTTCCGCAGGACGCGCTGTTCGTCCTGGGCGACAACCGCCTGAACTCGAACGACTCGCGCTTCGGCCTTGGGTTCGTGCCGGTGGACAAGGTGGTGGGGAGGGCGTTCGCGATCGTCTGGCCGCCGTCGAGGGTCGGGTGGATCCACTAGTCCTCGACCTCGGGCGCTACGAGCGCGGCCTGCGGGAGCAGGGCTTCCGCCTGATCGCCGGCGTCGACGAGGCCGGACGCGGCGCCCTCGCCGGCCCGCTCGTGGCCGCGGCCGTGATCTTGCCGGCGGACTTCGACCTCGATGGGATCAACGACTCGAAGGTCCTGACCGCGCTCCAGCGCGAAGCGGCGTTCGAACGCATCGTGCGCCACGCGGTGGCTCGCTCGGTGTGCCGGTGCACGCCGACGCGGATCGACCGGCGGGGGCTCCACAAGACCAACGTCTGGCTGCTCCGCCGTTGCATCACCACCCTGCCGGTCGAGCCCGATTACGTCCTGACCGACGGCTTCCCGGTCAAGCGGCTAGCGATCCCGAACCTGTCGATCAAGAAGGGCGACGCGGTCACTGCGTCGGTCGCGGCCGCGTCGATCGTGGCCAAGGTGACCCGCGACCGGATGATGGACCGGTATCACCGGCGCTTCCCGGCCTACGGGTTCAACCACAACCGTGGGTACGGGACCGACGAGCACCGCGAGGCGATCCGACGCCACGGACCCTCGCCTATCCATCGGTTCTCGTTCAAGGGCCTGCGGACCGGGTACTACGACGGCGATAGGGTGGAGGAGCCGTGAACCCCGAAGAAGACGACATCGAGCGGTTCGAGGAGCAGCGCGAGCTCGAGCTCTACCGCGAGTACCGCGACATCGTGCCGATGTTCGCGTTCGTCGTGGAGACCGAGCGGCGCTTCTACCTGGCGAATACGGTCGAGCTCAACCAGCGCGACGACGGCTGGGTCGAGGTGGTGCTCCGCGACGCCTGGGTGTGGGACATGTTCCGCCCCGCGCGCCTCGTTTCGAACGTCCGGGTGCTGACCCGTCACGACGTGAACGTGGAGGAACTGCGTCAGGAAGACACGATGCAGCTCCCCGACTGAACCAACCCGCGATCCGGTGGGTGCGTGTCGGCGACGCGGTCTAGCGTCGCCGGGTGAGCCGATCCACGACCGACCGCCGTTCCGAACGCGGCCGCACCGGAGAAGACGCGGCGCTGCGCGTGTACGAGGGGCGCGGGTTCGCGCTGGTCGCGCGCAACTGGCGCTGCAGCATGGGCGAGATCGACCTCGTCGTCGTGCGTCGGGACCTGCTGGTCGTGTGCGAGGTGAAGACGCGTTCCGGACCTGCGTTCGGCGGAGGGTACGTGGCGGTCACGTGGGCCAAGCGGAAGAAGGTCCGCAACCTCGCCGACGCGTTCCTGCAACGCAACGCCTTCGAACACGCACGCGTGCGGTTCGACGTCGCGAGCGTCTGGCTGGGCGCGCGTGGTCCCGACGTCGAGATCTTCGAGGACGCGTTCTGAGGTGTCGGTGGCTGCCGCTAGGGTCGGCCGACCGTGTACGGACGCGTCAACGGTGTCACCGTCGTCGGCGTCCGCGGTCATCTCGTCGCCGTCGAGGCGCACGTCGGCCGCGGGCTCCCGTCGCTCACGATCACCGGCCTGCCCGGCGCGGGGGTCCAGGACGCCCGCGACCGGATCAGGCCGGCGGTCGAGAGCGCGAGGCTGGAGTGGCCGCTGCGCCGCGTCGTCGTGAACCTCTCGCCTGGGACCGTCCGCAAAGAAGGACCGGGCCTTGACCTCCCGGTCGCCATGGGGGTGCTCGCCGCCACCGCGCAGGTGCCGGCGGCCGCGCTCGGCGGGTGGGCGTTCGCGGGCGAACTGTCGCTCCGGGGCGGCCTGGTTCCCACCCCGGGCATGCTGTCGGTCGCGATCGCGGCCGCACGCGCCGGCCTGCGGGGCGTCGTCGTCCCGGCCGAGAACGCCGCCGAGGCCGCCCTGGTCGACGATCTCGAGGTCGTCGGCGCGGCTTCGCTCGCGGAGGTGGTCGGGTTCCTGCGGGGGACGTGGCGGCCGGCCGCTCCCCAGATGCCCGGTCGGCGGGAGGATACGAAGCACGCCGTGGATCTCGCGGAGGTCCGCGGTCAGGCGCAGGCCCGCCGAGCCCTCGAGGTCGCGGCGGCAGGCGGCCACAACCTCCTCATGGTCGGACCACCCGGCGCGGGCAAGACGATGCTCGCGCGCCGGCTCGCCACGATCCTGCCGACGATGTCGCGCGACGAGTCGCTCGAGGTCACCCAGCTGCACTCGGTGGCCGGGCTCCTGGACGGAGGGTTGATCCACGCGCGACCCTTCCGCTCGCCGCACCACACCGTGTCCCCCGCGGCGCTGCTCGGCGGCGGCACCGCGTACGTGCGCCCGGGCGAGGTCTCCCTCGCGCATCACGGGGTGCTGTTCCTGGACGAGTTCACGGAGTTCCGCCGCGACGCGGTCGAGGGGCTGCGTCAACCCCTCGAGGACGGTCGCGTCGTCGTCACGCGGATGGTTGGCTCCGCCGTGTTCCCGGCGAGGTTCACCCTCGTCGCGGCGGCGAACCCCTGTCCGTGCGGGTTCGCGGGCGATCCGGTCCGTCGATGCATATGCCGAGACGATCGACTGCAGACCTATCAGGCCAAGCTCACGGGCCCGCTGCTCGACCGCGTCGACATCCGGCTGGTGATCCCGCGTCTCACCCGGCGAGAGCTGCTCGGCGGACAGCCGGGCGAGACGTCGTCCTCGGTCCGCGAACGCGTCGAGCGCGCCCGATCTCTGCAGCGTCGGCGCTACGCGCCACTCGGCTTTCCCAGCAACGCCCAGCTCCCCGGTCCCGTCGCGCGACGCGAGGCGCGGATCTCGCCGGACGCGCGCGAGCTCCTCGCATCGGCGGTCGACCTCCACGCGCTCACGGGTCGCGGGTTCGACCGCACGCTCAAGGTCGCGCGGACGATCGCGGACCTCGCGGGTGCGGATCTCGTCGAACCGGACCACGTCGTCGAGGCGCTCGCGTACCGTTCGGCGTCGCCGGTGCCGGAGCTCGAGCGTGCCGTCTGAGTCCCGAGCGGTCGGCCCGTGGCCCACGTGGCCGCCGGGCTACGGCGCGGGCGACGAGGATCGCCGAGCGCTGTTCGTGTTGTCAGCGCTCCGCGGGATCTCCCCGCGCAACCTGATCCCGATCGCGGTCGAACGCGGTTCGGCGGTCGCCACCCTCGGGTGGATCCGCGAGGGCCACGCCGGGAGCGAGAACGACCAGGCGTTCGCGCGCGGCCTGGATCCCGATGCGATCGCCCGAGCCGCCGAGGCCTGCGGGTCGCGACTCGTCACGTGGACTTCGGCCGAGTATCCGAGCCAGCTCCGTCAGATCCCCGACCCGCCCGGCGCGATCTATCTGACCGGACGGGCACCGCCCGATGTGACGTCGGCCGTCGCCGTCGTCGGCGCCCGGCGCTGCACCGCCTCGGGTCGGGAGGCCGCGGATCGCATCGGGCGCGGGCTGGCACTCGCCGGTCTCACGGTCGTGAGCGGTGCCGCACGCGGCATCGATGCAGCGTCGCACGAGGGCGCGCTCTCGGTGCGGGGGTCGACGCTCGCCGTCCTGGGTTCGGGGCTCGACGTCGCTTATCCGTCCGCCAGCCGGGGGCTGATCGCACGCATCGGCCGCTCGGGGACGCTGGTGAGCGAGTACGCGCCCGGCACGCCGCCCAGCCAGCACCACTTCCCGGCGCGCAACCGGATCGTCGCCGGCCTGTGCCGCGCCACCGTGGTGGTCGAGGGCGCGAAGGGGAGCGGCTCGCTGATCACGGCCGAACACGCGATGGAGTTCGGGCGTGACGTGGTGGCCGTCGCGGGTTCGGTCACGAGCGCCCTGTCGGAGGTGCCCCTCCAGCTGATCCGCGAAGGTGCCACGCTGATCCGCGACGTCGAGGACCTCCTGGACGACCTCGGCGTCGAGATCGTGCCGGCCGAGGTCGCCGAGCGCCTCGAGCTGGATGACGCCGAACGCCGGATCCTGGACGGTATCGCCGAACCCACGCTTCCCGACCGGCTCGCGTCGTCGCTCGGGGTCGCGATCTCCGAGGTGGTCGGCGTCCTGATGCGGCTCGAGCTGCGCGGGTTCGTCCGCAACGTCGGTGGTCGCTACGAGACGACGCTGAAGGCGCGCGCTCAGCGGGACGAGGACAGCGAGCGGAGCGCGCGCGGGACGCCCGACCGCGCCACGAGCCGCACTGGGACGCCCACGCCGTCGAGCAGGCTCGCAGCCATAGACGAGCGGTAGCCGCTCGCACAGATCACCGTCTGCCGCTCGCCATGGTCGAACCCGCCGAGGCGGTCGGGCAGGTCGCCGACGAACACGTTCGTCGAGCCCTCGAGGTGGCCGTCGTCCCACTCCGTGCCCTGCCGAACGTCCAGGATCCCGCCCGCCCGGCCCGCGCCGAGCTCGTCGACGAGCTGGTCGACCCGCACCGTCGGGAACGAGCTCGTAGCCCGGCCCGACGCGGCCCACGCATCGACGCCGCCGCCGAGGTGTCCGAGGATCGCGTCCCAGCCGATGCGACGCAGTTGCACGCACGCCTCCTCGAGCGCCTCGTCGTCCGGGACCGACAGGACCAGCGGTGTCGCGAACGGCACCAGCCAGCCCACGTACGACGCGAACGACGGCTCGAGCGGGATGTTCAGGGACCCGGCGACGTGGCGCTCGGCGAACGTGTCGCCGTCGCGAACATCCACCAGCCGGGCTCCCGCAGCGAGCGCGTCCGCCACTTCGTCGACGGTCATCGGCCGAGGAACCGGTGGCGAACCGAGCACCGGCGGTCCGGCCCGGTTGATCGGCGCCATCGCCGCGTAGTACGCGGGGAACGCCATCAGGCCGGTCAGCTGGCGTCGCACGAAGGATTCCTCGTCGGTCTCGTTGAACGCCGGGTTGCCGTCCCGCTCCCCGGCGATCGTCGAGGTCCGCCGCTCGCCGGGCGATCCGACGGCGCAGAAGCTGCCGGCCCCGTGGGTGGGGAGCACCCGGACGGGGTCGGCCAGCTCGGCGAGCCGTCGCATCGAACGGAACTGCAGCCGCGTGAGCTCGTCGGTGCGCCCGGGGCCGAGCAGGTCGGTGCGGCCCGCACCGCCGACCATGAGGCTGCCGCCCGAGAACAGCGCGATCGGTTCCGCCCCATCGCGCTGGAGGTAGGCGAGATGCTCTGGGGTATGGCCGGGCGTCGCGACGCCGAGCAAGGTGGTGTCGCCCAGCGTGATCTCGGTGCCGCCCTCGACAGGTCGGTACCCGAACGCGTACCCGGCCTCCGCCGGTCCCCAGATCTCGGCGCCCGTCGCCGCTCGCAGTTCGAGCGCGCCCGAGAGGTAGTCGTTGTGGACGTGGGTCTCCACGACGTGGCGGATCGTGGCTCCTCGGGCACGCGCCGCGTCGACGAACCGCTCGACGTCGCGCTGAGGGTCGACGACCGCCGCCTCGTCGCCCCAGCTCAGGAGGTAGCTCGAGTCGCCGAGCCCCTCGGTGACCACGACGTCGAGCTCCATCGGCCGCATCCTATGCCGGGCACGGACCGGTGGCGGATCCGGGTCCGCTGCTTGAACGTGCCGACCCCGATTGGTACAAGTGGGGCCGCCGAGCCCGGAGGATCATGCCCGCCCGCGACCTTCCTCAGTCTGATGTCGCCCTGATCGATGGGTTCGCGGATCACCTTGCGTTCGAGCGCCACCTCGCACCATCGACGATCGATGCCTACCGCCGCGACCTCTCGCAGCTCGCCACCTTCCTTCGGCGCGTCCAGCGCGATCTGCCCGGCGCGAGGCTCGACGACCTGCGGAGGTTCCTCGCGCAGCTGACCAGCCTCGGGTACGCGCGCGCCTCGATCGCTCGGCGGGTCGGCGCGATCCACACCTTCTACCGTTGGGCGGTGTCGCGCGACGTCGTCGCCCAGGACCCTGCGGCGCTCCTTGGGCGGCCGAAGGTCGTCAACCGTCTGCCGGTGGTGCTCCGAGTCCCGGAGGCCGCGGCGCTCGTCGAGGCCCCGGCCGTCCCCAGGGACGCGACCGAGGTCGACGCCGCGGTGGCGCTCCGGGACCGCGCGATCCTCGAGTTGCTGTACGGGTCCGGGCTCCGGGTGAGCGAGGTCGCCGGCCTCACGCTCGATCGGGTCGATCTCGAACGCGGCCGCGTGAAGGTGATCGGCAAGGGCGACAAGGAGCGTGAGGTGCCGCTCGGCGACCTCGCGCGCGATGCGGTCGCCGCCTGGCTGCCCGCGCGCGGCGTGTTCGGCGTCCCCGAGCGAGACGAGCTGTTCACGAACCGCAGGGGTCGCCCGATCGGCCCACGCGACATCCGACGGCTTGTGGGACGATACGCGGGCGCAGCCCTTTCGGGCCGGCGGGTGACGCCGCACACCCTGCGACACTCGTTCGCGACGCACCTGCTCGAGGGAGGAGCGGACATCAGATCGGTCCAGGAGATGCTCGGCCACGCGAGCGTGGCGACGACCCAGCGCTACACCCACGTGAGTCGCGGACGCCTGTTCGAAGCCTACGAGCAGAGCCACCCGAGGGCCTGATGCCGCGAGCTCCCAAAGCCGAGAAGGCCACGACCCCGGTGAAGGGCCCCAAGCCGGCCAAAGTCCCGAAGACGGTGAAGGCCGCCGACAACGACCGACCGGCGGTGCGTTCGGGTCCGGTCAAGGTGGGGAGGTCGCGGACATCGAAGCGCCAGCCCCCGACGCCCGAGGAGCTCAACGAGCTCGCCCGGCTGTGGGAGGAGTTCAAGCAGAGCGAGGTATCGGGCGCCCGCGAAGGCGCGCGCGAACGCCTCATCCTGCACTACGCGCCGCTCGTGAAGTATGTCGCGAGTCGGGTGGCGACCGGCCTGCCCGCGAGCGTGGACCAGGCGGACCTGGTCTCGTACGGGATGTTCGGGTTGATCGACGCGCTCGAGAAGTTCGACCCGGGCCGCGGCAACAAGTTCGAGACGTACGCGATCCCCCGGATCAAGGGCGCGATCATCGACGAGCTCCGGGCCATGGACTGGGTGCCCCGATCCGTGCGCTTCAAGGCGCGCGAGATCGAGAAGGCGTACTCGGACCTCGAGTCGATCCACAAGCGGGCGCCGACCGAGAAGGAGGTGGCCGCGCGGCTCGGGGTGACGCTGCGTGAGCTCCACGAGGTCATCAACCAGATCTCGTTCGTGCAGGTGCTGCAGCTCGACGAGATCTTGAGCGTCGGCAGCGACCGCGGCGAGCAGGTGTCGCTGCTGGACACGCTCGCAGATCGAGGCACCGACCCGACGACGGGGCTCGAGGGGCAGGAGACGCGTGGACTCCTCGCGGCGGCGATCAACTCGCTGTCCGAACGCGAGAAGATCGTCGTCACGCTCTACTACTTCGAGGGCCTCACCCTCGCCGAGATCGGCGAGATCCTCGGCGTGACGGAATCGCGCGTCTGCCAGATCCACACGAAGGCCGTCGGTCAGCTCCGCCTGCAGCTCGTCGAGACCGAGTGACCCGAACGCCGCGGATGTGAACCGCGTCACGGCCCGCGGCGCTCCCCGCGCCTAAGATGGTCGCTTCTGGTCGATCGGAGAACCGGCGTGACGTTCACGGCGTTGGTCCTCCCCCTGCTGATGGTGCTGCTCGGTGCGTCGTCCGTCTCCCTCCGAGTGGCCGACGGCCCCGCGTCCGGCGACCCTTCGTTCGCCGCTGCGTTGCCAACCGGCACGTGGTCCTGGCCCGTGAGCGGACCGGTGATCCGAGGGTTCGACCCGCCCGACACGCCGTTCGGGGCCGGGCACCGGGGGATCGACATCGCGGTCGCGCCGGGATCGCCGATCCTCGCTCCCGAGGCGGGCACGGTGTCGTTCGCCGGCCGGGTGGGCGGGGAGCTGTTCGTCACGATCGTCCACGGCGGAGGGCTCTCGAGCACGTACTCGTGGATCTCGGCGGCGGCGGTCCGCAAGGGTGACGTCGTGTCCCGGGGCCAGACGATCGGGACGACCGGGACCGGTCACCCGGGGGGGAGCGTCCCCCATCTGCATTTCGGGGTGAAGCTCGACGGTGAGTACGTCGACCCGTTGCATCTCCTCGCACCGCTCGGCGTGCAGGATCTGATCCGCCTCGTCCCGATCCCACCCTGAGCCGGGTCGCGCACTGCGACGCTCGAACGACCGCGAACACCTCGGTCGGCGCAACGTGACTGCGGCTAGCATGTGCGCCCCTACGAGGAGAGCTCACCTGTTCCCGAACCGGCATCACCCGTCGTCGAACGTCGTCCGCAGCGCGGCGGCGGCATCGGTCGCGATGGCCGCGCTCGCGTTCAGCCCCTTGGCCGCGAGCGCGCAGGAGGCGCCGACCTGGTCCCAGTTCCAAGGCGGCCCGGGCCACCCCGGGGTACTGGTGGACGGACCGCAGCCCCCCTACCGCGTCCGATGGACGTTACCGGCCCCCGTGGGCGAGGCGCTCTCGGGCGCCGTCATCGCGGGCAACCTGGCCGTCTCGGTCGGCGCCGAAGCCGTCTACGGGATCGACGTCGCCTCGGGCACCGTCGAGTGGCAGGTGAGACGGGACGGCGGGCCACTCTCGGTCCCGGCGATCGGGGCCGGTCCAGGGGGTCGGATCCTCGTCTACCTCGAGGGACCGGGTCCGAACGATACCGGCGGAACGACCGAGGGATCGCCGAGCCCGTCCGCGAGCGCCACGCCGAGCGCGATCGAGTCGACACCGACCGCGGCGACCGGCCCGTCGGCGACGAGGACGGCCGAACGGGCGGACTCGTCGACGCTCGTCGCCATCTCCCTCGACGACCAGCGCGAGGTCTGGCGCACGCCCCTGGGGGCCACCTCGCGAAGCGGGGTCACGATCGACGGCACGAACGCGTTCGTGGGCGACCAAGACGGGTCCGTGTACGCCGTCTCGCTCGAGACGGGCGCGATCTCCTGGTCCGAGCAGATGGGTGGGCGCGTCGACTCGGCCCTCGCGGTCTCCGATGGACAGGTGGTCGCGATCGCCCGCAACACGGACACGGCGCAGGTCGTCGTGGACTCGTTCGACGAGGCGACGGGGGAGCGGTCGTGGCCGGCACTCGCGATCAAGGCGAACTCCACGGCCGGGACCGCGCCCTCAACGGGCGGTGGTTCGCTGTTCATCGGTTCGGCGGACCGGCGGGTGCGAGCCCTCGACGCGGCGGACGGGGCCGAGCGATGGGCGACGCTGGTGCTCTCGCTGTTCTCCCCGGCGACCGCGCTCGCGTTCGATGAGCAGAGCGTGTTCGCGGCGGACATCGCCGGGGGGCTGTACCGGCTGGACGCCGCCGACGGCGGGCGCGCGTGGAGCTACCAACTCAACGAGGTGGTGCTTCGGAGCTCGCCGGTCGTGTCCGGCGACTCGGTCCTGCTTGGGCTGGGCGACGGCCGTCTGATCGCTATCGACGTGGCCTCCGGTCACCTCGTCTGGCAGAGCGCCTCGTCCCCCGGGCTGGTCGGGACGATCGCGCTGGCGAGCGATGCGGTCATCGCCGTCAAGGGAGGTCGCGACGCCGGCCTGATCGCGTTCGAACACGACCCGGGGGGTGCGCTGATCGACGTCCCCTCACCGACCCAGCTCGACACCGGGACCACGCTGACGCGATGGGCGCTCGCGGCGGTCATCGTGTTCGTCGTCGCGTTCATCCCGGGGCTGTGGGCGAAGCGGCGCTTCGGTGCCCAGGGCGAGGCCGACGGAGAGGTCTCCGACTCGGACGCCGAGACGGAGGAGCGATCGTGAGCGGGAAGAAGCGACGGCGTTCGAACCGGCCTCGGCCGGCACCGGTCGCGACCGAGCCGGCCGGGGCCGAAGTCGAGCCGACCGCTGCGCCGCCCGAACCGCGGCGCCCGTTCGGCGGCGCAATCTTCGGTTCGACCGGCGGGTCCGTGATGCCGCCGGTTGGGCGCTCGCTCGGCCGCGGGATGCTCGCGGTCGTCTCCTCGCCCATCCTGCTGGCGATCGCGATCCTCGTGCCGCTGCTCGCGTGGCTCGTCCTGGACGCTATCGGGTTCGAGGGTCGGCCCGCGCTGCTGGTCGACGTCCTCGCCCTGCCGCCGATCGCGACCTACTTCGACCTCGGGACCGGCGAGAGCCTGCTGGGGCTCGGGCCGTCGTTCCTGATCTTCACCGCCGTCGCGATCGTGATCCGGGGCGTGCTCTACGGGCTGCTCGCCGGGATGATCGTCGAGTCGCTCGAGGATGGGCGCGTGACCTCGTGGGGCATGCTCCGGGGCCTGACGGCGATCCCGACCGTGATCGCGGTCCAGGTGCTCTCGTTCACCCTGATCCTGGTGAGCAACATCATCTTCCCGGTCCTCGGCCCCGGGATCGGCCTGCTCGCTGCCGTCGGGTCGCTCGTCGGCGGCCTGTTCTTCCTCGGGTTCGCGCCGACCGCGGCCGTGCGGCAGCGGCGCGGGGTGGTCGAGACGATCCGGCGTTCGGGCCGGGCCGCGATGCTGCCGGGGAGCCGGCACCTCCTCTTCTGCGGCCTCTACTTCTTCATCGCTCTGCCGGTGGTCGTCGGGCTCGCGCCGGGCGGGGGAGAGGTCACGGCGAACCCGACCTTCTTCGGGTGGGTCTTCGTGCTGGGCGCGAGCGTGCTCCACCTCGCGTTCATGGGCGGGCTCGCCTACCGCTGGATCGTCGCCGAACCTTCGGTCCCCGAACAGCCGGTCCCCCGACGCCGGGCTGCGCAGCGCCAGCCCGCCCGGCGCCCGAGCGGGCGGCGCTGAAGCGCGAGCGGCTCCGGATCGACCCAACACCGCTGGTAGACTCCGCGTTCGCCGGCGTTTCGACGCCGAGCTCACACGCCCGGGGATCGCCCACGGGGTCTCGGTTTCGACCGGGCCGGGGGCGAGCCGAACCGGGCGGAGGGACAACCGGAAGGAGGGCGCCATGCCTGTCGTCACCAGGCGGGAGCTCCTCGAGGCAGGGGTGCATTTCGGGCACCAGACACGACGCTGGAACCCGAAGATGGGCCGGTACCTGTACGGGGAACGCTCCGGGATCTACATCATCGACCTCGAGAAGACCCTCTCGGGTCTGGAGGAGGCCTACGCGTACGCGAGGGACCTCGGTCATCGCGGCGGCGTGATCCTGTTCGTCGGGACCAAGAAACAGGCGCAGGAGGTCATCTCCGACCATGCCGTTCGCGTGGGGATGCCATTCGTCACGACCCGCTGGCTCGGCGGGATGCTCACGAACTTCCAGACGGTCTCGCGTCGCCTGCTCCGCCTGCGCGAGCTGCGCGAGATGGAGCGAACGGGAGCGTTCGACTACCTCCCCAAGCGCGAGGCGATCCGCCTGCGGCACGAGAAGGAGAAGCTCGAGCGCAACCTCGGCGGGATGCAGAGCCTCGAACGGCTCCCCGACGCGATCTTCGTGATCGACACGAAGAAGGAGCACATCGCGGTCAACGAGGCGCGCAAGCTGGGCATCTCGGTGATCGCGATCGTGGACACGAACTGCGATCCCGACGAGGTGGACTTCGTGATCCCGGGCAACGACGACGCGATCCGCTCGGTCTCGCTGGTCACTCGTCTGATCGCGGACGCGCTGGCCGAGGGACGGCAGCAGGGTCGCGAGGCCGTCGTCACGCGCGCCACCGGTCCCGAGATCGAGCCCGAACCCGAGCCGGCCCCCGCGGCCGAGGCCGCTCCCGCCGCCGAGCCCGAGCCGGCCCCCGCGGCCGGGGCCGCTCCCGCCGCCGAGCCCGAGCCCGAGCCGATCGTCCCGGACGTGGCGCCGGCCCCCAGGGCCGAGCCGACGGAAGCGAGCTGACGCCGATGGCGGAGATCAACGCGCAGCTCGTGAAGGAGCTCCGGGACCGCACCGGCGCCGGGATGATGGAGTGCAAGAAGGCGCTCACGGACGCGGACGGCGATCTCGACAAGGCCGAGGAGATCCTTCGGACGAAGGGGCTCGCGTCCGCGCAGGGCCGCGCGGGACGTTCGGCGAACCAGGGGC
>Ga0068863_100000880_pt1 | contig 30175 bp, 36 predicted proteins | sample KBSSwiS62_FD_66596 | JGI IMG/M metagenome (GOLD analysis project Ga0068863, IMG submission 66596) | Switchgrass rhizosphere microbial communities from Kellogg Biological Station, Michigan, USA - KBS Switchgrass S6-2 | ecosystem: Host-associated > Plants > Roots > Rhizosphere > Soil ... | reverse complement strand
CGCCGGAACGTCTCGATCATTCACCAGAGAAAGCAGTTCCGCCCGCTCATCCGCCGTCAACTCCACTCGGCCATTCTACCCAAGCAAACGAGTAAATTGAACAGAATCACGAGACACTAGCCGAGAACAGAGCTGCCGCGCCGCTCCCGTTCCTCGGCACGCGCGCCTGCGGTACGGTTCGGCTTGCCAAAAGGATCGCCGGCCACGTCCCGCGGCGAGGCGATCTGACAGCCAAGTTGACAGCCGAGCCACCAGACGATGACGGACTTCCACGGACCTCGGTGGACGCCGCCGACAAGGTAGTTGGACGCGATGGACGTGCGTGGACGCCCGTGGATGACCCAGATCAAACTACGAATCAGAGGCTCAGCCGTCGACGTGACGCATCAGAGCGCGACAGCGTGATCGCAACCCCTACGGCAACGAGGTGGACGTCGGTGAACCAGCACGAACGACTAGGCCGTGAGGCGGACGATGGTGGCCATGGGCGGAACTGGCGACCATACCTGAAAGCGAGAGCGCTGGCCCCCAGTCGGTTCACATCATGTAGAGAACACAAATGTCTGCCATGCAGCGGTAACAGCGATTTTGCCACTACTCGATAACGGCACCGCGTCCGTAGCGGCGATCCGCTCTACGAATGCGAGGCAAGACCGCGATCAAGAGTCCAGACGGTAGCCGTTACCCCCGTCGCCACACGCGCGAGGTAATGGTCGCGTTCTACGAGAATGGCTACGTCACCACATCCAAGCTGCCCCTGGGTAAGATGGTCGACCAACGTCGTTCCGGTTGTACCTCCACGGACCAGCTTGTCGAAGAACCCGCCGCCCCACGCCGTCTCATGGAGAACGAACGGAGACTTTCCGGCGATCACTAACTCCAGTAATCCCACGAAGCGCTCGGCGCAAGCTCTACGGGCGCTGCCATTGGGGAGGTGACTTATGTGATTGCCCGTCTCGATCACTGTGGTGATCGGGAGGATCAGTCCGCCACCAGCCTTTCGCTTATTATAGTCGGCAAGCACAGCCGCTCGCTCGCCGTTCATATTCGGAACATCGAGGAGATTGAGGAGGATCGTCGTGTCCACGAACACGACTGAACGGGGGTTCACTCGACACCAAGAAGCTGATCAAGTTCGGTAAAATCGCCAGCACTAGCATCTCGTGCTAGCAGGCCGCGCGTGACGACATCCCCAAGGCTCCCGGAAGCCATAACTTGTGGGTACCCAGGCAGCTCGGGCAGAGGACGAATACGACTCAGTCCCGTATTTGGATCACGGTCGACGACGAGAACGTTGTGGTGGAACCCGCCGTTCAGCGCTGACAGCAGCGCGGGGCTATGGGTGGTGGCGACAGTCATTACGGGTAGGCTGTCGTTGCGTACCAGGAGGTCCAAAACCTTCGCAGCTTGGGTTGGATGTAGACCATTTTCTAGTTCTTCAATGACTAGTGTCCGCATCCCGCGCATGCCCGCCGTGTCAACTGGATCACGATCAAGCACTCGGCGGGACGACAGTAGCCCGGTAGCGATCGCGAGAAAACGGAGCATCCCGTCGCTCATCAGTCGGACCGGCAGTACGATGTCCCGGCCATCTTGGCGCTCGGCCATTGTAAGCATCACGTCGCCCAGTGGTGACCTTTCGACCTGGAGATCAGTAATCTCTTGCTCCGGCAATGCCTGTGCTAGCTCCAGCAATGCGCCGAACGAATCTGGATCTTCTTGGCGAAGGTTACCTATAACGGCGGAAAGATTCGCTGCCGTGCGTCTGAGCGTAACATCTCTTTCCGCGACATACTGCCGCATCAGATGTGGCACCGGATCAAGGTGGAATACCCCCCGCAACGCCGCAATGACCTGCCCGGCGGCACTGTGCACAGCCCTTCCTGCCTCCGTAGTATCCGGCACCCGCGTAAGTGCCTGCGCCGTGAGCAAACGGGAGGCTCGGAAAGGGAGCGTTGGATTGCGCCCTCTCCTGCCATTCCACCAAGTCGCGTCAATATCCGATCTATGCGGATCGGGATCCAATGTCTCCAGTAGAGTCCGGGGACCGTTCGGTGTAGGCCCGGTGAGACGCTCACGAACGATCTGTAGCTGGGGCTCGATCTGGATCTCGACTTCGAGAGCAACCCCCACGTCATCCAACACTGCGCCAAGTGCGAAGGTAGAAGTCCCACGAGGCGCGCAACCCTCGACCCCGCCGCGGACGGGACCAGCCTCGTTGATGCTTCCGTCTAGAACGTCTCGGATATCCCCGCCCGTGGCCAAGCGAGAGAGTACGTCGAGGCCGTCCAGGGCGTTGGACTTACCGCTACCGTTCCGTCCCACCAGTAGCGTCAAGTTGCTCACTGGCATCCGGACATTCCGGAAGCTCTTGAAGGAGGTGAGCACGAGCTCATCGATGCCGTAGTAGACCCGTCTTGCCACAGGGAGATCCTACCCCGCTCCCCTTCGCGCCGTTCGATCAGGGCCAGACAGGGCTTCCCTCGTAGGAGTCAGGCAGCGGTAGCGTGCTCCACGCAAATCCGTGGCCGACCGACGGGCGCGTTGTTGGCAGCACCGTCATTCTTACTCAGGCACTCCCAGGAAACACGGCCAGCGGACGGTGGCAGATGTCGATAGAACGCTCGCAGGATTACGATCAGGCGCGACCAACGACTTCGGGCGTCGACAGGGTACGGTCCGATCTTGTGGTCGGGATGGTGGCTAGTTCCTGCGCAGGCCGCGAGTCCCACGATGAGGGTGCCACGTGCAGATCTGCGGATCGAGGACCCGAGCAAGCGCTCTGTAACCGCTACATCGAGGGTTGCCGTACGGCAGTTGTACTGCAACTGGGGTGGATGGCAGCGGACAGCGGTGGACGTCGTCTAGCCTCTGACCTGCACCAGCGGACACAGGCGGACTTCTCGGGACCCCCTGCCGAGGTCTACGGATCAAAAGGTTGGGGGTTCGAGTCCCTCCGAGCGCACCAAAGTCATCATTCTCGAACCCCCGCCAAAAAGATCAAGGCGGGGGTTCGCGGCGTTCAAGGTCATCTGGGCCTGGAAGCCAGGATCCAGCAGCGTGGCCACCGGTTCGCGCAGCGTGGCGTCCGTCACCGCCACCCCCTCGTCCTCCTCGGACACGAGTAGCCGCTCAAAGAAAAACTGGTTGGCCAGCCGCCGTACCTGCGGCCCGCCCAAGGCGTAGACCTCGCCGCACCGCCCCACCAGCGCCAGCACCCGGGCCAGCGTCTCCTCAATGTGTGCGTAGATCGTCTCGGCGGTCGCGAGCACCCGTTGGGCGGCCTTGAGTTCGCCCGAGATGCGCGCCTGCTCCTCCCGGGCCAGGTCCTCCGGGATCGCGCCCGTCACCACGCCCCGGGCCAGCCGCTTCCGCTCCTCCGCCAGCTCCTGGACACGCCGCCGCGCCCAGGCAATCTCCGGCTCGGCCTGGTCCCGCTGGTGAGCCAACTCGGCCCGCACCCCGTCCCGGATTCGCTCCTGCAGGTCCTCCGGTAGCCGTACCGTCTGCCAGTACCGCTCCACCGCCGCCTCGACCGCCTCGGCAGGCAGATACCGCGCCGTACACGTCGTGCGGTGCTGCTGCCGCCCCAGACAGAAGAAATACAAATACTGACCCTTGGCGTTCGTCACACACAACCGGCTACCGCACCCGGCGCACCACACCGTGCTCTTGAGATAGTGCGTATGCGTCCGTTGCTTCTCGCCCTTGTCGTGCAGGCTCAACACTTCTTGTACCCGTTCAAAGAGAGATTCCGGCACCAAGGGCTGGTGCCGCCCGTCATACTCCACCCCCTTAAACGTCACCTTCCCGATGTAGTACCGGTTGTGCAGCATCCGCGCCACATGCGACGGGGCGAGCGGCCCGGGTACCTTCGCCCCATGCGGCAAGGCCCGCAAGCCCTTCTCGGCCAAAGCTGCCGTCAAACCCCGGATCGTCCACTCACCCGTGGCGTACACCTCAAACGCCCACTGCACCAACGGCGCCCGCTCCGGGTCGACCACCACCACCGCCACCTCCCGGCCCTCAATGCGACGGCGGGTGTTGAGATAACCCACCGGCGCCCGGCCCGGCGTGCCGCCGACCTTGGCCTTCTGCGTCATGCCTTAATGGCTTCCGTCGCCAGGTTCCGCGAGTAAAACTCCGCGATCCCCGCCATAATGGCGTGCAGCAGCTGTCCGGCTGGCGTCTCGTCAATATTCTCCTTGACCGAAACCAGCTGCGCCCCGGCCGAGCGCAGCTCAAACAACGTGTTGGCGTCATCGCGCCGGTTGCGGGCGAAGCGGTCGACCTTGTCTAGGATCACATAGTCAATGTCGCCCTGCTCCTTGACGAAGCGCAGCATCCGCTGGAAGTCGCGCCGGTCAGCCGTCTTGGCTGACTCCCCGCGGTCGACGAACTCAGCCACCACGTCCGCGTTTAGGCTGTCGGCTTTGCGCGTGCAGGCCTCGCGCTGGGCGGGCAGCGAATAGCCGTCCGGGTCGTCGCCCTTGTTGGCCTGCTTCAGGGTCGACACCCGGTAGTACGTCACCGCCCGCTTGCGGTAAGCCGAAGAACCCCGGTCGGCAGCGGAGTCCTCCGGCTGGCTCCCGCTCGTCATCACGGCCCCGCTCACGCCGCACCTCCCAGCCCCGGCCCACCGGCCGCCCGCTCCACCAGGCCCACCTGCGCCAGCCGCACCCGCATCGCCGCCTGCGACACCTCAAACAGTTGCGCCAGCTCCCGCACCTCCGTAATGCCCTCCCGAAAGGCGCGCTTGAGCCAGATGACCGGCACCAGCAGGCAGCCGGCAAAGAAATTGCACACCGCCTCCACCCGGTCGCGGGGCGACCACAAGGGCGTCGCCGGATACAACTGCTGCGCCCGTCCGTGATCCAAAATGTGCTTGAACTCGTGGGCCAACGAAAACCGTTGGCGGGTGCGGGCGTCATCCGCGTTCAACAGCACCACCCAGCGGTCGCCGCGCAGTCCGGCAGCGCCGGGCACGGCCAGGGGCCGCACGCGCTCGACATGCAGGCCGGGCAGCTCGGTAATGAGGGTTTCCGGAACCGGCGGGCCTTCCAACTGGCCGAGGTGGATGAGTTTGGTGGCTTGGCGCTCGGCCAGCTGCGAAGCTTCCGGCAGGGACAAGGGCCGCTTCGGGGCCAAGTCCCTGGTCAAAGTAAGTAGGTTCATGGGCTACTCCTTTCTGTGATTTGTTTCTGGTGCCGTACGATATTTGGCGTCGATAAGTTCAAAGTGAGCTTCCAGCTGGGCAATCGCCTCCTCTGGCAAGTGGTCATACTTGGCTCGCAGGTAGGGTGCGAAGCCGGGCAGGCCCTGGCCGTCGCGGTAGCCAGCCGCGACATACAAGTCGGCGGCTTCAACCTCGAGAGCGCGGGTTAGGCGGCCCAAGGCGCGGGGATCAGGTGAGGCGTAGGCGCCATGCTCGAGCCGGGAAAGCCACGTCCCGTCAACCTGGGCGGCGGCTGCCAACCCCCGCACACTCATGCTGCGCTCCCGGCGCAGGCGCTGGACATACGCGCCGAGCTGTTGGCTATTGCCGTTCCGGTGGTCCGTATTCATGATGACAATTCATTCCTTTCTTGATTATCTATTCTATGGGATTCGTGGACGAATAGCCACGGCATTCTTCCAGGATTTTCCGTTCCGGACGGGGCATTTTTCTGAGCTCCGTACAGGCAAACCTGTGGGATAGGGCTGGAGAGAGCGCATAAATGCGCCCTCTCCAGCCGGTGGTGGCGTAGGCCCGCGCCTACGTCGTGAGTTCGCCGCGACGGCGGCCGGGTGCCCGCCCGGGCTCCTCGTGCGTCGGAGCGCCGGCCTCAGCCTGCGGGGCAAGCAGGGCGTTGACCGCCTGCCGGGCGGCGGCGGCCTCAGCTTCGGCCTGGGCGATGACCGCCTCGGCCCGGACCGCGAAGTCCGGCGCGGACCGCTTCGTCTCGACGTACAGCTCAGCGGCAGCCAGCAAGGCGCTACCCAGCGTGACACCTTCGACCTTGGCGATGAGGTCGAGCTGAGCGTGAAGCCCGCTCGGCAACTTAATCCCCAACGTCTTGTGACCGGGCTTCGTTGGTTCCGTCATGGGACCGTTCCTCCTCGGTGCGGGTGCGGCCGGTCATCCACGTGGATGACGACATCGGCCGCACGACACCGGGGAGTCCTCAGGCCGCGCAGGCCTCCGGCCCGCCCGGCGGCCCGCAGGCGGCCGCCAGCCGCGCTTCCGCCAGGCGCACGTAGTTCGGGTTCAGCTCAATCCCGAGCCAGTCCAGCCCCAGCTCGCACGCCACCACCCCGACCGTCCCCGTGCCGAAAAACGGGTCGGCCACCACGCCGGGCACCGTCGGTGCATCGCAACCGCACGGAACCAGGTCGCCCACCCGGCGGCTCGTCTCCCAGCGGTAGCGGTAGCGCGCCCGATACGGGTCGGGTTTCGGCGTCGGTCGCACGTCGCCGACCCGCCGCACGAGCACCCGCCGCTTCCACGGCTGGCCGCACCGGACACAGACCGCTTCCGGGCAAGTGGCAAGCAGCGGACGGCGTACCAATTCCGTCGGGAACGTGGCGAAGTGCCCGCCCCGGAAACTGCTCGTGGCAAACTGCCACACGTCCCCGGGATTCTTGCCCAGCCAATGTCCCGGCTGGCCGTCGGGGCGCTCCCGGCGCAGCCCGCCGTTACTGGCCGCCAGCGGCCCGGCCCAGGCGGGCTTGCCGCCCGTCCCGGCCCGCGCCCGCTTACCGGCGGTGGTGCGGTGCGGCTCCCGGATGGCATCAAGGTCAAAGAAATACCGGGGCGACCGGGTCAGGAAGTACACCACCTCATACGTCAGCGTGAGCCGGTCGTTAATCGAGGATGGCATCGGGTTCGTCTTGGCCCAGATCACCTTGTTTCGCACCAGCCAGCCGTCCGATGCCAGAGCCGTCACCAGCCGTTCCGGGGCCAGGAGCAGGCCCTTGGGCGGCGCCCCATATTTGAGATGTCGGGAGAAACTGTCGCCGAGGTTGAGCCACAGACTGCCCGTGGGCTTGAGCACGCGGGCCAGCTGCCCAAAGACCGGCCGCAAGCCTTCCACCCAGGCGCTGACCGTGGCTTCCAATCCGAGCTGGCCGGGCGTGCCATAGTCGCGCAATTGGAAATACGGCGGCGAGGTAATGACGCAGTCCACCGTCCCTGCCGGAGGTTCCGTCAGGCGGGTGAGCGCGTCGCCGGTGAGAATCGTGTTACGCGGCAGATTCGTCATACGCCCGCCCCCTGGGTCAGGCGCGCGACCCCGTCGGCGTACACAGCTACCGTAAACAGCCGCCAAGCCTCGGCCGGCAGCTGGCCGAGCACCTCCACCAGCTGCGTCTGCCGCGCGGCATCCGGCACCAGCCACAACACCTGGGGAAAGACCTCACGTGCGGCTTGCTCCACCCCGGACTGCCAGTAGCTCACGTACTGCTGGCACTTGCGCAACAGCGTCGGGCCCGACTCCGTCGCCCGGTCCACCTCCACAAACCAGCGGTCCTCGTACCGGCCCAGCCGGATCGTGACCTCGGCGTCAGGCTTCAGGACAGCCCGGCCACCACCAAGCGCCGTGAACGTCCGCCAGGAGGCGGGCTCCGTCTGGAAGTCGACCAACCACAGCTCACCCGCCCGGTCCGCCTCCGTCAGGCGGACCAACAGCTCCGTCACGGCCAAGCTGTGATCCAAAAACCGGCTGCTCACCTGCCACGGCCGCTGCGGGCGCGAGCCTTGGGGCCGGGTGAGCCGCTGCCCGGCGATGCCCAGCGAGTAGACAAACCCCGCCGAGCCCGCCCGCACGCCCCCAACCTGCCGGGGCAGCCGGGCCAACAGTCCCCGGGCCACCAGCGACGCCAGCACCTCCCGCCCCTGCCGGGGCCGGATGTCGCCCAGGTGGAGCCGCACCAACTGGGCGCCCGACGCCACCCGCACCCGGGCAACCGTGCCGAGGATCGCCCGGTCACGAACCGACAGGCCGCTGTCCAGTTCCAGCAAGCGCCGGGCGGTGATGTAGGCGGCCCTCATGATTGCGGCTCCTGATAAGCCGCAGGAGTCGTCTGCGAAACCGCGCCCCACACCGCGCCCAGCCACGCCGAACCCACAGCCCGCCTCGACGCGACCGGCGCAGCGACCGGCAGTCCGCTGGGGGGGCCGGACATACGCGCACGAAGGCAGATCAAGGAAGGAGCGAGGACCGCAAAGGAGGCGTACTCCTGGTACGGCGACTGCGGACCGCAGCGCCTGACGCCGAGCTGTGCCGTGTGCATGCGTCTGGTCATGACGACACCTCCCGCCGCCCCACGGCACCAGCAGCCGGGCGTACCCCCTCGTGCCGAGCCCGGATAGCCGCCTCCACCTCGGCCCGGTCGGTGCCGTAGCGCGCCCGCGACACCGCCCGGATTACCTCGGCCTGGCCCGTCACCTCCGGAGGCGGCAGCGTCCGGCCTGTCACCGGCGGAGCCACCCGCGCCCCGGCCGACACCGACATCACCACCTCATACGGGTCCAGGCCCTGGAGGTCGGCAGCTCCGAGGTACGGCATAAGCTCCCGGGCCAACCGGGCCGCGTCCGTCGCTGCCGTTTGGAAAATGACGCGGGAGCGGGCATTCGCCAGTACCGCTTCCTGAAGATCATGAGGAAGTTGACCAAGGTGCTGGTGCGCCAGCGTCAGGCCGAGCCCCAGCCCCCGGGCCTGCGCCAACACGTCTCCGACATTCGTTGCCAGGTTCAGATAATCCTGGAACTCGTCGATATACATAAACGTCATAGGCCGCCGGTCCGCAGGCACCGCCGCCCGGCCCATGACCGCCTGCCACACCCGTGCCACCACCAGTGAGCCGACCAGGGCGGCGGCGTCCTCACCGAGCAAGCCCTTTGACAGTGGCACCAGCACAATCCGCCGCTCCCGGAGGGCGTCGGCCAGGTCCAGCTTTGGTTCGGCCTGACCCAAGACATTCCGCAGCCGACGGCGCATGAGAAACGCTCTCAGCTTATTCATGACCGGCCCAATCGCCTGGGCGCGCTCCCCGTCGCTCAAGGCCTCATACCAGGCGAAGAATGGCCCCAGCCCCACCGGGTCATCCAGGCAGCCAACCAGCCGACGCCGGAAACCCGCGTCCGTCAGCAGCAACGGCACCTCGGCCAGCGTCATGCCCTTGACCGGCGCGAGCGTGAGCAGGGCCGCCCGCAAAATGTCGTCCGTGCGCGGTCCCCAGTTAGCCCGGTACAGCTGGTGAAACACACCCACAATCTGTTCCGCCACGAGTTCCGGAGCCCGGTGTGCCCCCGACAGCAGATTCAGGCCAACCGGGTACTCGTCGTCCGTCACGTCAAGCAAAACCACGTCATTCGCGCGGTGCGCGGGCACTCGGTCGAGGACATCCATAACCAAATCGCCCTTGGGCTCCACTAGGACGACGCCGCGCCCGGCGATGACATCCTGCGTAATAAGGTTCAGAAGCAACGTCGACTTACCCGAACCGGTCGGCCCAATAGCATGCAAATGCCGCAGACTGTCCGTGACCGATATAGCTACTGGCCGCTCCGCCCCCGGATACGTCGCGTGGGCCAAGACTCGGCCATAGGCGGGGATGTCGGTCGACGGAGCCAACTGCCGCGTCCCGCCCAACCGTAGGCCAGGCAGCGCCACCTCCCCGAGCGGGAAGCCGACCAACGCGGCCAGCTCCACCGCGTTCAGGACGGCGGGGTACGTCACCACGGGCAGCCGGTGCTCGAACACCGCGCGCCGCACCACCATCCCCGGCAGCCGTCTCCGGTACAAGCCCACTCCCGGCGCGTGGACCATATGAAAGGCCGCCACCACCCGGCCACGCAGGGCGCGCGCCCGGCCCGGCGTCGGAGCCACCGCCCCGACCCGTCCGGCCGTAAAAAACAACGGCGCGGCCTGCTTGGCAGCCAGGGCCGCAACGTCTTCCCCGCGCGGCTCGGGCGCCCCGAGCTGCCAGACCAGCCGCTCGAGGAAACTGGCCGGGCGCCGCCGCCGCGTGGCTTGCCTGACCGGCGCCACCGGCCCGACCGGGCGGGCCGACCACTGCACCACAAGCGATTCCCCGTCCGCCAGTGGCAAAAGACTCGCCAACACCCGTCGGCTGACCGCCGCCGCGTCGGCGACATTCAAGGAGCGGCGCGCGTTCGACAGGCCCAGCTCCACCGCCCTGGTCGGGCGCACCGGCGCATAGTCCTCGTCCTCCCGGACCATGACATCCGGCAGGGCCGCCCGGAGCGAGGCCAACACCACCGGCGCGGCCGTCCTCGGCACCAGCATGTGGTGCCGGATGCCCTGCCGCGTGGCCGACGTTTCGACCATGACGCCCGAAGCGGCCCAGGCCCGCCGCCAGCGCGGCGCCACCAGTCCGCCAGTTCCGGCCAAGAAGGCCGTCACCGCCCCCGGCTCCATCCCCCGGGGAAACCGCAGGGCGTACGCCGTAAGGCCCCGCCGCCACCGCGCGGCCGCCCGGGCACGCAGGACCAGGACGGCCACGGCGGGCAGCAGGCCCACCCCCAAGGCCGTGACCAACCACCAAACTTCATTCATGGGCGCCTCCTTCCGGCGGCGCGGCTGCCGGGACCGTCCCGGCAGCCGTCCGCGCTTCTTCTTCCTGCAATTTTCGGGCGAGCGCGATGAGCGCCAACACGTACAACCGGATGTCTGGCTCCTCCCGCCGGATAGCGGTAATGCGAATGTGACGGCTCATGGCTCACCCTCCTTTCGTGAACGTAGACACCCGGCTACGGCATTTGGCATAGCAAACTCGCGCCCGCAGGCCGCCGTGTCGTTGACATAGTTATAGCGTGGACGGCGATCTACATTCCGCAGGTGATCATCCAAATCTCACCGCGAACAGACCGCGAAAGCCTGGAAGATGTCACAGGCGGCCGTTACGGCCAAAGAAGTAGTACCAAATGACCGCCAGGATCAGCAGCACGACCACCAGCGGCAGAAACGGCGTCACCATGGCGGCGACTATCTTGAGGCCAAGGCAGACCAACAGTGCGAGGCCGAGGATGCGGATGAGCTGGTTCACGGGCGCCACCACCGCTCGTGATCCTGACGGCGACGGCGGCGCTCCATCTCCGCCTGCTGCCGGGCTCGCCGCCAAGCGTGGTCCAGCTCACGGCGACGGCGCTCGATCTCTCGCCTGTCCGGGTGGCTTTCCCGGTAGCGGGCTACCGCTGCCAGGATGAAGCCGACCAGGATAGACAGTACAAAGCCGGTGATGAAGAATGTGTCTGGAGACATAGGCGCTCCTCTCAGTAGGGGTACAGGGATACGGTGGGCGGGAGCCGCCACCAGGCAGTCCCGCCCGGGCGCTGGGTTATGCGGCCGCCCGCTGCGACGACTGCTCGTCGTCCAGCTCGACCTCGGGCCGGCGCCGGTGCCTGGCCCCGCAGCAGCGGCACCGCGATGGGGACACCTGGAGATAAAGGTCGCCCTCGCAGGAGCGGCAGCCCCAGGCCTCGCGCACCGCGCGGGCATTGGCTAAGCCGACTATCCGGCACGACTGGGCCGGTTCTTCTGTGACATCGTCATCTGACATGGCAAACTCCTTGATGGTCGTCTCGTCGAGGCGGACTCCGGTTTCCGTGGGGCAGGACAGTTGGTTGATGTCGGGGAGATGCGAACCGCGGCCGCTCCCAGTCCAGAGCACCGGCCGAATGCTCTGGACTGGGCGGCGGGCAGCCACTACAACTTCATAGGCGGGACGACTTCATAGGCGTGACGACGCACCACCTCTGAACCGTCTGCCAGTGCCTGCCGCAGACGGGACACACGTCCAAGGGACGGACCGACCACACCTCGGTCGGACTGGCGCTCGGGCAGTCCCGCCGCTTGCAGACGTGGTGGTACAGGAGCCGTGCCGTGTCGCCAGCCAGCGGCTGCTCATCGCGCCGCCGCAGCTTCTTCGCGCCGAACTGCAGCGCCTGGCCGACGCCGTAGCCGAGCACGACGCGCCCGATGGTGCCGATGATGCCGTGGCCGTTGACGTACGGCACATAGTGGATGGGGTCGAGGTCAGGGAGGCGGATGTGCAACGGAGTCCTTTCTGGTGCTCCCGGGGTTTGGGCCCGTAGAAAGCGTGCCTGATCCAAGGCAGGCATAGAAGCGCAAACGTGGGCCTTGAATAGCAGGCTCCGCTGCTGCACGCCGCCAACTGTCAGTCCAGCGCCGGAGGGACTGTCAATTGACAGGTTTGGGAACTTTGACCCGGTGATGGTAGGCTGCCGCCATGCAAAGCGCCACGGCAATTGACATCCGTACTCTTGCGGCGCAGCTAACCACGGTGCTTAGCCGTCTGCGGCAGCGGGACGGTGCGACACAAGACCGGATCAAGCGCCTGCGAGTGCCAGGAGGGGACTCTCGACGTTACGACCAGACCCTCCTTGATCTTGTACGGCTACCGGGCTCGCTAAACGAACAAGCCCAGGGTCTCCACTCCTTTATCCTCAAGACGAGTCGCAACCTCGAAGGCACCGTTGGCCAAAGGAAGGTTGCGCGCCGAGATGTCGCCCTATGCTGCCTCGGCCTTGACGCATGGACCGGCTATGGGGATCTCATGACGCGACGCACCGCCTTGGCTGCTCAATGCCGTGTTAGTTCGCGGGTTGTACGCGATTGGGAAGATCAGGTGGTTATTCCCGCGCTCGCTCACAATCTGGCGCTCGCCCTGAGGGAGCCAGTCAAAAATGAGGATCGGGGATACAAGTGGATCTCAGACATCAAGACTGCTTACTTCGATAACCACGGTTGGATTAGCGCCGTTGAACATGCATCAACTGTAATGGCTACGCGAGACGGAATCCAGAAAATAGCTGTGAATGTCCTATATCTAGGCGATTGCACTAAGGATACGATGCGTGTCCGGCGCGCAAAAAGATGCAAAGTAGTCGACGTTCAATTCGACGGCATCCAAAGGTGGGTTATTCTTGTCGAGCTTCCGCGTGTACTAAGTCATAACGATAGCCACACATACGAACTCGGATTAGCGTACAATATATCCTCATCATCGAAACCTGCGGTCTTCATATCCGCTTTGGAGCAGCGAATTGACGAGCACGTCTTCCAGCTGCAGTTTCATCCAGACAAGACGCCTGAGGTGATTTGGTGCTTCAATAATGCAAAGGCCGGTTCCCTTCCGTCGGAGCCGAAAGGCGGTCGCATCTTGAATGTCGACGCCTCAGGATACCTGGAGCACGGCCTTTGCGAACCAGTGGAGATTGGCGGAACCTCTGGCATTGCATGGAGATTCTGATAAGATTGAATCGCAAACTTTAAATAGGAAAAAGATAAATGGGCTCAGAGTATTAAACAGGCAAGAGTGTGTCAGCTAAATTTTACACCCAATGCGGCCCGTGATGTTAGGCGGTAGACGGTGCCGCCGTACCGAAGCCCCAGAAATAATTTAGCATTCAGCGTAGCAAACAATTAAGCGCACACTCGCCGTCACCCGTGTGATCCGATCCCGCCAGACTTCCATCTCCGGCGGGATTTGCAGTGTCTGCCAACTTCACCATCTCGCGCCCACTGGTGAACGACGTCCCGCAGGTCAAAGGCGGCCGGCGTTCGCCGACCCGTCGAGCGTACGGTACGGACAGCCTACTCGTGCTATTCGTGGGGTTGTTCCATTCTCCCAACCAGCATCCCCGCCTGCTCCCGCAACAGCCGCACTATCAGACTCCGCCGGAGATCTGTGCCAGATGCCTGGCCGTCGCCTGTCCCTACCACGGGCCTATCCTCCGCGTCAGGCTTCCAAGTAGTCATGGCGTCAATGTCCGTATGTCGCTGAGGCAGATCAGCCCGGTTGCTCCACCACCATGATCCGTCCCCCCAACAGCCCAATCTCCACCTCCACCGCCCGCCGCACCGCCTGCGAAGATGAAAAGTGGTTGGCCGTGGGCACCAACACCCCACAACCGTCCGTACGCACCACCGCATCCAGCAGCACCGTCAGCCCGGCCGGATAATCTGCCCCGGCATGACATTGCGGTCGACATAAACCTCGGCCAGCGCCAAGCCTTCGGCCTCGGCGTAGGCGGTGAGTTGGTCATGCAGTGCCGTCACTTCATCCTCGTCATCGTGCTGCAGACTGATATACCCGTATACCGTCGGGCGCGTGGTGTCGCCGTCGTCCTCTCGCGGCCTGGCGGATGAAGCCACGTGGCGCTCCATCAAACACACCCGCCCCAGCTACGGCCATCCGTAACGATCCGGCAGACCGGTTGCCTCCCAGGTGGCCACGGCTGGACGCAGGCCCGCAGAACAGGACGGGTGTCGTCACCCCGCTCGTCGTGACCTTCTTCGACGTCCGCCCGCCTGGCCAGCTTCGTCACCTGCCCGCGAAGCCAGCGCAGCTCCTCTGCTATCGTCTCGGCCCGCTGGAGCAGGGCGGCATATTCCAACGGTTCGGCGTGCAGGTGGCCCGCTGACCGGTCCAGCTCCAAAAGCACAGCTTCCAAATGTTCGAGCGCCACCTTGACGTCCCGCGCAAGGAGTCGCAGAGGCTGGTGATGTGGTTCTCGGCCTGGTGGTCGGCTTTCACTGGTCGGCTCCATGACGTCATCCCCTAACCGTTCCGGATCGCGGACAGACAGACGCCCGGAACCGGGGGTACCCCGGTGGTAGAAGACACCGGCCCTCACCCGGCCCCGGACGCCCTAGCGACCGTTGCGGGTGCCATGCCATGCGGCAAGACGGTCCATGTATTGGGATCATGCGCGCCCTGTATGGGTATCGCCATCACCCACCGTCACGGATAAGATTCGTGCCATATCAGACCGTGATCAACCAATCGTGTAGCGAATTGGCGCCCAACAATGAGACCAGGAGTGCGCCGTGGACCAACCAGAAGCCGCGCGCCGGTACTGCGGCTGTGGCACCCGCCTGGCCCGGGACAACCGGGAAACCCAGTGCGGCCGCTGCCAGCGCAAGGCCCGGGAGCTCACCAGCGGCGCGCCCGACGTCCCGTCCGGCTTCTGGCTCGCCTCCGACCAGCTCCGCGACGCCTTGGCCTCCTGGCACATGGGCCGCGTCATCGCCGCCTACCGCACCCACCCGCACCACGCTCCGCCGCTGTCCCAGGAAGTCGTGGCCGGGTGGGTCGGCCTCACCCAGACCCAGCTCTCCCGTATCGAAGCCGGGCCGCCCATCACCGACCTGACCAAACTCATCCGCTGGGCCAAGGTCCTGCGCATCCCGGAAGCGCTGTTGTGGTTCAAGCTCCCAGGCGCACGAACGGAGGTGCCCGAGGACATCGGCTCCGACCGCTCGCCCGCCCTCACCCTGGCCTACCTGGAGCAACTGCGCCGCCGGGCCACGACCACCCTCACCACCCAGGCCATGACCGGCGCGAGCCTCGACGACTGGGAACAGACCGTCATCGCCTACGGGCGGGCCACCCGCTACCAGTCCGCCGGAGTCCTCCTGGCGGATCTCGCCGCAGACTTCGCCGAACTGCAGGAGGCCCTGGCTCGTCGCCAGCCTGCCGTGGCCACCCTCCGCCTTACCCGCCTCACCGCCCGGATGGCCGGACTCATCAGCCTCACCCTCATCAAGCTGGGGGAGGCCGGACCCGCCCGCGCCTGGGGGCGCACCGCCCGGCTGGCCGCCTTCGAGGCCGGTGATCCGGCCACCAGCGCCTGGGTCCGCGCCCAGGACGCCTACACCTTCTTCTATAGCGGCCTCACCCGCGAAGCCTTGGCCGAAGCAGCGGAGGCCCAAGCCCTGGCAGGTAATACCCCCTGCGTCGGAGCCGTCCTGGCCGCCGCCCTCGAAGCTCGCGCCCATGGCGTCCTGGGGCACACCCAGGACGCGAACGCCGCCTTGGACCAAGCCGAAGTCCTCCTGGCCGCCCTCACCCCGGACGACATCACCGCCTCCGCCTTCGGCTACAACGAGGCCCAGCTGCGCTTCCACCAGGGAAACGCCCTCACCCACCTCGGCGACACCGCCCGCGCCCAGGAAGCGCACGCCCGGGCGCTCGCTCTCTACCCGGCCAGCGACTACCTCGACCGTGCACTCATCCAGCTCGACCAAGCCGCCTGCCTGGCGCGGGATGGCAACCTCGACGCGGGCGTCACCCACGCCGCCCGCACCCTCGAAGGCCTTCCGCCACACCAGCGCGACCGCCTCATCCTGGAGCGGGCCCGCGGCCTGGCCCAAGCCGCTTCCCCGACCGCCCGCGCCTTGCCCGCCCTGGATCAGCTGCGCGGTGTCCTTGAACTCCCACCCGGGTCTGTCCGAGGTGGGGCCTAAGCTCCAGGGCTGTGACCATCCGCGTCGATCCAGCCACCGAAGCCGACGCCGAAGCCCTCGCCGACCTCATGGCCGAGCTTGACGCCTCCTACGGCGCTCCGCCCACCGAGGCCCCTGCCGCGCGGGTGGCCCAAATCCAGCGCCTCGTCTTCGGCACGCCTCCGGCTGCCCACGTTCTGCTCGCCCGCGACGGCGCCCACCTCGTCGGCCTGGCTGCCTACTCCTACCTCTGGCCCGCCGCCGGCGTCACCCACTCCATCTACCTCAAGGAGTTGTACGTCCGGGAGAGGCACCGGCGGCGCGGGATCGGCAAGCTCCTCACGGACCGGCTGCAGGCCATAGCTGCCGAGCAGGGTTGCAGCCGCGTGGAGTGGACTACCGACCGGGACAACACGGGGGCGCTGGCGTTTTACGCCTCGCTGGGGGTGCCGGTACATGAGAGCAAGGTGTTTTATCGGATCGGGATACCCGCCGACCCAAGCTAAGTAGAACAAGCGCTATTCCATCTATCGAATAGAATTGAACCATGCGCATAAGAAGCCTTCAGCTCACCAACTGTAAGAGCTTCGCCGACAGCGGCGAGCTCGAACTTGGAAATATCAATGTCCTCGTCGGTCCGAATAACAGTGGCAAGTCAACCATCATCAAAGGTATTTATGCGATACAGGGACACAGTGACCTCAACGTCGGTTTCATTAGAGCCGGGGAGCGTCAAGGTACCGTGACCTTCGTCCTGTCGGATTTTCTTCCCGAACGACACTACGCGCCGTGGGCCAGGAACTGGTCTGTTCGGCCAGTAGAAGAGACTGAGGCGCGCCTCTCCATTCACCTTGCCCGAGAGCTACCGTCGAACATCTTGCGTAGCAGGTTCTACCTGGAGTTTGCAAATCGAGGCGACAATGTTGGAGAAATCGCACCCTCCGAGCCGGAAAACTTTATATATCCGTATCTGTCAAAGCGTAAGGTTGCGCATTTCGATCAGCAAGTGGATAGGCCTCGAACCTTAGGAGTCCCAAACACGCTTCAGAATCTTGTTTCAAAAGTCGCGAGACTCGCCAATGTAGATCACGAAGCTGCCGACGATTACACGGATCTTTGCCGTCAAGTGCTTGGCTTTCGCATCAGCACAATTCCCTCCGATGGAGGACAGCAGGCCGGTATACCGATCGGACGGTTCGGCTCGATCCCCCTTGAATCGATGGGAGAAGGCGTTGCAAGCCTACTCGGTCTCATCGTTGACCTCTGTGTCGCGGACGGGAACCTCTTCCTCCTTGAGGAACCTGAGAACGATATACACCCGACCGGCCTAAAGGCGCTGCTGGAGGTCATCGTTGCCAAGTCTGCGAGCAACCAGTTTGTCGTGAGTACACACTCCAATATCGTCGCGAAGTATCTTGGCGCCGCTCCAGGAGCGAAGATCTTCCACATCAATGGGGAGTACGAGAGGGGTCAAATTCCGACCTCTACGGTTCACGAAGTGGGTACATCAGCTGCCGACCGGTTGGCGATCTTGCGCACCCTTGGCTATGAGCTATATGACTTCGACCTCTGGGAAGGCTGGCTCATCCTCGAGGAATCATCAGCTGAGCGCCTCATTGTAGATTACCTCATTCCGTGGTTCGTCCCCCGCCTCTCCCGCGTTCGAACTGTGGCTGCACGCGGAACCGCCCAGGTTGAACCGACCTTCAACGACTACCACAGACTTTTCCTTTTCACTCACCTGGAAGAGCGGTACCGCGACGCAGCGTGGGTAATTGTCGATGGAGACCCCAGCGGTACGGCTGTTGTTCAAAAGCTGCAAGATAAGTTTGGTGCAAGCTGGCCAAGAGATCATTTTCGAACCTGGACGCAGGATGACTTCGAGCGCTTCTATCCCGCCAAATTTACTGACGAGATCGACCGTGTCTTGGCCATGCAGCATGGGCGACACAAACAGGATGCCAAGAAAGGGCTCGGCGAGCAGGTCCGCCAATGGTGCGACGACTGCCCCGAGGAAGCAAAGGATGCATTGAGGGAGTCGGCCGCTGAGGTAATCGCATTGCTTGAAGAGATTGATGGCAAGCTCTTTTCGACTAAAAATCGCTAGCCATACTGCATGTTCGCGTAAGGGCGGGGGTCATGAACGGCGAGAGCGTAGGCGGCTGTGCCTTCCGAGGATGTGACCGGCCGATGGCACATCGATCAAACGGAATACCATATTGCAAGACCCACTATGAGCAGGCACGCCAAGGGCTTACGCTGAAGCCGATTAGACCGATGCTGGCGAGAGGAGCCTATACCGCCTGCACATTTCCCGGTTGCGACCGCCCACATTCCTCCCAGAGTTACTGCGCCAGTCACTATCAGCAGTTTACTGATGGGCGTCCGCTCACATCCTTGCGAGGATGGAAGTCGCAGAAAGAGTGGGGTCCTACTTGCCGATATGGCGACTGTGAGGAGACCTGCCACTCGCGCGGACTGTGCATTGTTCACTACGGGCGAGGAATCTCCCAGTTCGCCCGCGACGCGATCCTCACCCTTCAGGGCGGCCGCTGTCTTTGCGGCACGGCGGACCCAGGAGGGACGGGCTGGCACTTGGACCACGCACATGAGTGCGACCGCGGGCACAAGTCCACGAATTACTGTGTCGACTGCGTCCGTGGGCTGCTATGTATCGCCTGCAACCGGCATGGAATCGCCTGGTATGAGAATACGTACAAGCTGCAGCCGGAAAATTCAGTTATCCCTCTCCTTGAGCAGTGGATAAATAGGCGTATCCAGTTCCATGGTGACGTTGACGCTCCGGAAGTCGCGGTGAGCTATGTTTTGTCCGGCACCTCGGGAGCGTTTCAGCTGGCAGCTCAGTCTGAGCGCCCCTAACTTCGGGATGTGCGGCTGGACTTCGGAGCCTTGGCCCGATCCTTCTAGATCGAGCCCATAATTGGTGTCGTTCACTCAGCCGTATCCGTGAGGATCCGTCTCGACCATCTGGATTGGTAATCAAGTAGTCTGACCGGCACTGGGTCTGTGGTGGAGGTGGGCTGACGCCTCGAAGCTTTAAAACTCAAGCCTGGTGATCCGTCAGTTCTCCAACCTCCGTTCATGGTTCCTGCCGAAGTATTTTTGCGTTCGCAACCATGCCACCTGATGGTCCTGGTTGATGAACTTCCGTCCTGGAGCTACAGACTTACCACACCCGCATCGACACGCCTCGGCCGTTGGTAGCTCCGCGTGTGATGAGCGATCACCGCGAGTAAGCGCCGTGGCCCTATTGACCAGTTTGTCCAGTTCCTTCCGAAACTGGTCGTTCGAAAGGTGCTCCACGAGGGGCACGTCTGGTTGAGACAGGTCAGAGCCCCGCAGCCGCCGACGGGTGGCGCGGGGCTCTGTTCTTTGTAGCAACGGCTGTAGCAGCACACCGGCTACGCCGCATCCGCATTGCTGTTCGGCTCGTCCTGGTCGCCGTCCCGCTTTTTCTCGGCCGCCTGGTCGTCGGGCAGGTGCTCATCGAGCTCGCCCGACGCGTCGGGCTTCTCGTCCATCGACGTGCCGACGTCGGCACAGTAGCCAGTCTCTGCGACCGCCTGCCAGCAGAAGACCTCGGCTGTCGCGTGTCCCGCGGCCACGTACTGGCCGACCGCGTTGACGCGGCCGGCCGTGGAGGCGGTGACGGCGGCGGCCATGGGTGTGGCCGGCGGCGTGGGGGAGCGTCGTTCTCGTCGTCTATTCGGCGCGCTCCACGGGCAGGAGGCAGAGGTAGACGATGTTGCCGAGCCGGGCCAGCCAGCCGCCGGGACGAAGGACCTCGTGCGCGCGCCGCCAGCCGGTCGACGGGTCGATCCAGTGCTACTACGACGCGGCCATGAACAGGCGGCTTGGCCGGCGGGCGTTGGCGGGTAGGCGTAGCGGGCACGGGTGATGTGCGGATGGTTTCCTCAGGCGGGCGCGCTGCCCGATGCCGGCGAAGTGTTCGTCACCGGCCGGTGGACTTGACGAGTTCGGAGCGGACGCCCGCGAGCTCGTCGAAGCCGGCCTTGGCGTCGGTCGTGAGCAGCACGCGGCTGGTAGCGGCCGCGGTCGCCGCGATCGCCATGTCGTTGGCTGATCGCGACCGGCCGCTGGCCATCGCGGCCACGGCCAGGCGCGCGTGCACCCGCGCGACGCCGAGATTGTAGGGCTCGATCGGAAGGCTGGACAGGATCGCCTCGACCCGGACGGCACGCGCCTGGCGGCGTGCTTCGTCCGCGCGCTCGACGCCGACGAGAAGTTCCATCGCGGTAACCGCGGCGATCGCGGCGTCGTCGCGCCCGAGCAGGGTGTCGACGTCGAGCGTGCCCCGCTCGAGGGCGATGAGCACGCCGGTGTCGAGGATCACCCGCCTGGCCATCCACGCACCTCATTACCGAACGTTGAGTCCAGCTCGGCGTGGATCCGCTCCAGGTCGTCGGCGAAGCCGGCGTCGGCCGGGTTGTCGCGTAGCGCGGCCTTGAGCCGGTCCGCGGACGTCTGCCGTTCGGGGACGAGCCGGCCGACCGGTACGCCGTCGCGGGTGATGACGACGGTCTCGCCGTGCTCAACGGCGTCCAGGATGTTCGCGAAGCTCCGCGCTGCCTGGGTGGCAGTTACGGTAACCATGATTACATACTATCTGATCTGGCCCGGGGAGGCAGACCCGCGGGGCCCGACCAGCCGTCGGTGCGGCTGATCAGCGGGATGGCCCCTGGGGACCAACCAGGGCATGACGCCCCGCAACGGCTGAGCGTCCGCCACGTCGGCGCGCGCCGTCGCGGTCTCCAGCCGCATCACTGACGCCGCACGTTCGAAACCGCCGACGGGCGTGACCATGGCTTGGAGCGAGGTCAAGTGTGAAGCGGAAAGCAGTGACCGTCGGTGAGAACCGATCGCGGCGCCACCATTGCCTGGCGCCCTACGAGCGGCGGGGTCGCGGCCGACGGCGACTGGGAGACCGTGAGGGAGGGCTGTCGACGAGGTGCCCTCGGGGGCCTGTAGTCCCGACATTCGCGACCGGGGAATCGCCCCCCTCGCGCCCCGATGGCCCGAGATCGGGTGCCTGGAAGGGGTGGGCTGTCGGGCGCGGCACCCCCTGCGTTGGCGGCGGGCACGCCGGTACCACGGCGGAGAAGAGGGGACTGCGGGGTGTGTCGATGAGATGTCTCGCTTCCGGTATGGGGATGTTCGAGCGGAACGACGGCGCAGGACGCCAGGCGCCGAGACGGCTCCGGCGCTGGCTTTCCGCGGCAGGCGCAGAGCCGTCGGCTCCGCGGACCGAAGCTCCTGCTCTCAGAGATGGGACATCTTGCTGAACGGGCTTGGAATACGTTCCTGCTGGGGACCGAAGTCGACGAGGACAGCGATGTCCGCCTCGATCCCGATGACCTGGCCGAGGCCATACGTGTCGTGGATGACCCGGTCGCCTACCGCGTACCGATCACACACTGTCGCGACAGGATCTTTGAAGGGGCTCGTGGGCAGGCGACGCTTGGGTACCCCTGACTTGCTCATCGGCTCCAGTATGCGCCCTGTCGGGCCTGGCGCGTGGCGTGAGCCGCCCGGGCGCGGGCGATCGACCGGATCAACGACATGGTCGACGCGCGGTAGGGAGCCGATGAACCACGGTCCGGCGAGGTCCCCGCCTTCCGGTTCGGGACCTGCCAGGCTGCGGGGCACTCGGATCCCGATCAGCCCTGGACGATGGCGTAACCTTGCGTGGATCGCCCCACACGTCCGCTCGCCGGTAGCAATTTAGGACTCAACCGTCGCCAGGCGGCGGCACCACCCGACGGCGACCACCACCGGCGACAGCGGTGCGCCGCCGCCGGCCGCGTTGCAGCGAACGTGAGGCGACCCCGGCGTCGTGACCCATGACTTTGGTGACTCCACCACAGATTCCCTACAGGCATGGAGTTCGGCATGGGCAACGTGACCCGGTTCGAGAGTGGGCATACGCCTACGGCCATCCCGACTCCCGCCACCGGCGAGGCGGGAGTCTCAGCTAACAGCTGGCTCAGCACGAGCGACACCACTGCCAGCCACGCCGAGGTCGCTGGCATCGACGACGACAGCCAAGAGGACGACGGCCCCGATGACCAGGAGCTGGAGTACGAGCCCAAGCAACCTGTCCGGCGGCGGGTGGCGGTATCACGGACGGCGCCGACGACCGTCCACGACCCGGTACGGATGTATCTGGCGGGCATCGGCAAGACTCCGTTGCTGACCGCCGAGGGTGAGGTGGAACTCGCGAGGCGGATCGAGGCCGGACTGTACGCGGGCCACAAGCTGGCGACCGGCGCCGATGGGCTGTCCCCGCGACAATGCCAGGATCTCAGGGCCGTCGAGCGGGACGGTCAGCAGGCAAACCGTCAACTCGTCGAAGCCAACCTCCGATTGGTCGTCTCGATCGCGAAGCGCTACGCCGGGCGCGGGATGCTCTTCCTCGACGTCGTGCAGGAGGGCAACCTCGGCCTTATCCGGGCAGTGGAGAAGTTCGACTACACCAAGGGCTACAAGTTCTCCACCTATGCCACCTGGTGGGTGCGCCAGGCCATCACCCGGGCGCTCGCTGACCAGTCTCGCACGGTCCGGCTCCCGGTACATGTCGTCGAGCTACTCAACCAGCTCGTCCGGCTCCGCCGAGACCTCCTGATGGAACTCGGCCGGGAGGCAACCCGGGAGGAGATTGCCGCTGCTCTCGGTGTCAGCGTCAACCGAGTCGACGAGCTCCAGCAGATCTCCAGGGAACCGGTCTCACTCGACAGCCCCGTCGGCGACCAGGACGACGCTGAACTCGGCGACTTCATCGAGGACACCGCCGCGGTGGGGCCTATGGAGGCCGCGATCGTCTCCGTCCGCGCGGACCAGCTGGCCGCCGTCCTGCGCTCTCTACCGGACCGGGAGCGACGAGTGATCCAGCTGCGGTTCGGCCTGCTGGACGGCTGCGGCCACACGCTGGACGAGATCGGTCGCGAGTTCGGGCTGACCCGCGAACGCATCCGCCAGATCGAGCAGCGAACGCTGGGAAAACTGCGGCATCCCGCCCGGTCCGAAGTCCTGCGCGACTACCTCTACTAGCCACCACTCAGCCTCGACCGGTGGCCGTCACGGAAGATGATCGTCGGAGGTTGATCTGATAGGGTAACGACCGGTCCCCGCACGATGGGGCAGCGGTTCGCATTGCGGTCAAACCAGGTCCACTACCCTGAGTAGTAATCGTTTGACCTGCGCAATCAGGTCTTTTGATCGGTTTGGGTGAACCGGCGTCGACCTGAATGCGCAGGTAGGCCGTTTGGCTCTGGTTCGCGCGGAACGTTGGGCTGCGGCCGAGCGGCTTGTGTGTGGCTGTGAGTGACGACGGCTGCTGGCCCACCGGACGAAGCCTCACGCTGCTCGTTCGCGTCATCAGAACGGGGCGCAAAGCAAAGCGCGGTACGACCACACCCCGGACTGATGGCCCAGCCCGCAGCTCGCCTCGTTCAGCCTGTCGCCGGGCCGGCTCTCCACCTGTGCGCTGTCCTCGCTGCGGCCGGTTCGGTCGCCCAGATCGGCGCGTAAGGTCGGCCACCCACCCGATTCGCCTTCCGCACCGCCCAGGCGAACAGGAACCCGACCGCGACCTCTACCCCCGTCATCGCCGCCCCCGACCCTGCTCGGTATCCGTTGACGATGATCGTACGCAGCCGATCACCACGGCCCGCGGCGCGCACCCCGAAGCCCGCCTCGACGCGCCGTCCGGACGGGCTGCCCATCGCCGGGCGGGACGTCCCGGGCCCGCGCGGTGGGAGGCGGCCGCATCCTGAGGCACGAGATCCCTAGAAAGCGGCGGCATTGGGTTGGAGTCCCCTCGGCGGCGCCATGTGGTGCCAGATGGCATCGCCATAAGGATGAAGTCCAGCGAGTCTCGCCGGCGGGCAGGAGCACGTGCGGGCGCGACGGGGTGCTCTGGCTGGGCGCCGCGTTCGCGGTCGCCGCGAACGTGAGAGGCAACGCCGTTGCGAGCGCGACCGCCGCCACACCGGCCGTGCGGCGCAAGGATCTTGACATGAGCTTCCCTCCTGCTGGCGGCCTGTGCCACCAGCACCTGAAGTTCCTACGCAACACAGCAGAAACACAGGTGAACGCAGCAGGGCGGCCTACCATCGCGATCACAGATGTGATGAGTCGTGAGTAGATTCACGCCGCCAACGGCGAGAAAGAGCGGTTCAGCACTGGCATGGCCAGGCCGACCAGCGACGCCTGACGTGACTCAGATTGATGCCGTCGCCCCGACGGCTCGTAGATAGCGCGGGGGCGTCAGCCGGTGACTTCCTTCACTGACGCGGTCAGCCACGACGAGCGCCAGAAGATCTTCCGCCATGCCTCCCATATGCGCGCCGACAGCAGCGCCGGCCGTCCATCACCTGATCCAGGCCGGGCGCGGACGACAGCCGAGTTGACAGCCGAGCCGGCGGACGCCAGGCGACGTCCCTAGGGTGGCGAGCCTTGTATCGCTCACGGACATTGGCGGATGAGCCGAACGAGGAGACAGGGCAGGCAGGATGGCGCAGGGGCCAAGTTTACTACAAGCTGGCCCGACGGATATCGGGCCTGCCTCGGCTGCGACGGGCCTTCCCGCCCCGCCCAGCGGATCAGGCCGAGGCGTGTCCCGGCCGGACGGTGAGTGTCACGGGGAGACGGCGCCTACCGTGAAGTCGAACGCGTCCGAGGATCCGAGGTTCCGCTCGAGGGTCTTCATGACCTTGCGTGGGTTGTCGTACGGGCCGGACATGTAGAACGGCTTGCCGTCGTGCCCGAAGGTGATTGCCGCCGGCGCCTCCCAGGGGCCGAGGTGGCCCACGGCCGGGGCGAGGTCGGGATGCGGCTCGAAACCGAGTCGACGGGCATACTCGACGCCCCCGAACACCAGGTCGGCTGCCAGCTCGATCGGTGCGTCCTGCCAACCGGACCCGAAACCATCGAAATAGTGCGACCGGAACCGGGACAGCTCGACGTCGGTCATGACCATCGGGCCAAGTGCGTTCTTCACGCCCAGGCAGTAGACGTCCACCAGGTAGCCACACACCGAGACGCGGTCATGGCGGTGCCGGCGGGCGACCAGGATGCCCACCAGACCTCCGAGAGAGCCCGCGGCGGGCGCCTCATCGACCCAGCCCCGCGACGGGTCGACGCCCAGGCCCGTGCTCCAGCCGGCGTTGACCCAACAGCCGACGACCGCGGGTGCGCCCTCGGTCGCCTTGGCCTCGGCCGCCACGGCGCGCACCAGCGGCGCGACCACGGATGGCGCCACGCCCAGTGCGCGGGCGATCTGCTTCGGCGACTTACCCTCGCCGCGCAGCCGCGACACCTGCTCAAGAAGGTCGTCATGGCTCATGGCCGACGATCGTAACGAGACCGGTGAGATGACCGCCGCCCCCCGGCGTACCGGTACTCACGCAGACCACTGCCTGACCTCGACGATGGCACGGAACTCATCATCCACGCCATGCGGATGCGTCCCAAGTACCGCTGCCGGCGGGACGGGATGGCTGTCTACTCTGTCTGGCGGATCGCCTCGACGGGGGGCAGGCGCGACGCTCGCCACGCGGGGCCGATGGTCACCGCCAGCACCGCGAGGTAGATCAGCCCGAGGAGGCTCCCGACGCTGGGCAGGTCGATGCCGAAACCGGTTCCGGTCTGGTTCCGGCGGTAGAACAGGTAGCCCACAGCGATTCCGGCGGTGATGCCGACTGCCGCGCCGATGGTGGCGGTGACGGTGGATTCGGTCAGCAACGCGAGGATGACATTCCGGCGCTTGTAGCCGATGGCCCGCAGGATACCGAGGGCGTGCCGGCGTTCGGTCACGGAACGCAGGGCGACGATGCCCAGTCCAAGGATTCCGACGACCAGGCCCATCCGGGTGAGCACGTCGAGGACGGACAGGAGCGCCTGCTGGCCTCGGTATTCCTGGTCGAGGAGGCCCCGGACCGGGTCGGCGTCGACGCCCTGCGCGAAGAGGGCCCGCTCGATCGTGCGGGCCGCCGTGTCGGCCTGCGCCGGGTCGCGGAGGTCGACGAGCATGGTGACGCCGACGGGGGCAGCCCGGAACGGGGCGAGCGCGCGGTCGGTGCCGAGCAGGCCGGTGAAAAGGCCGGCGGGCGGTGACCCGGCAATGGTGAACCTGACCGGCCCGTCCTCGCCCCGCAGCGTGATCTGCTGCCCCGGGCTGCCGAGGCTCGACACTATGAGGGATGGGTCGCGGGCCACCGCCTCCCACACGGCGTGGTCGGTGTCGAACCGGCTGTCGCGTCCCGCCAGCCGCACCGGCGGGTCATCGGCCACGTTGCGTTTCACCTGGAGCAGGGAGATGGGGGCGGTCCCCTCAGTGCTGGCGAACGGGTCGCCGCTGGTCAGCGGTCCAAGGTAACCGCGGGTCGGGAGGGTGATGGAGCGGGTGACGTCCGCTCGCACGTCCGCCGGCAGTTCGATCGTGGCCGTGCCCGTCGAGGAGAGCACCAGGTCGTAGCCGTTCCCGAGCCGTTCGTAGTCCGGCCGGTCGCTGGCGTGGAGCACCGCGAACAGGGTGAGCGTCGCGACGATCACGGCGAACACGCCCGTGGTGAGGCCGGTGCGGACCGGCCGGCGGGACAGGTACGCCAACGGCGGCCCCAGGATGGCCGCGAGGTGGGCGGACGCCCGGCCGGGCAGACCGATCGCGGTCTCGGCAAGGTGCAGGTTGGCGGCGGTCAGGATGGTCAGCCCGAACACCGCGGTCAGCAGGGCGATCACGAAGAGGGCGATGAACATGCCAGGGTTCGCGTCGGGCTTCGAGATACCGATCAGGGCCAGGGACCAGCCGGCGAGCGCCAGCCCGATCAGCGTCGCGTGGGCCCGGGCCGCCAGCCGCGGACGAGCCAGCGAGGAGAGCACCAGGATCAGGACGATCCCCCCGGCCAACCGGGAGACATACGGCTGGGAAAGGGCCGCGCCGCCCACGATGATGAAGATCGCGAAACCGGCTCTGCGCAGCCAGCCGCCGCGACGCCGGGCAGCCGGGGGTTCAGGCAGGTCGCGGATGGCCGCGACGATCGTCATCCGCGAGGTCCGGCGGGAGGCGACAAAGATGACGGCCAGGGTGAGCAGCGTGCCGGCCGCGAAAGCGGTCAGTAGCGTCGAGGCCTGCAGTGAAAAGGAGAACGGCGCGTCATAGTCCGACCCGGCGAAGGTCGTGAAAACGTCGCCGAACCGGGCGGACACCACCCATCCGCCGCTGACGCCGACCGCGGTCCCTGCCGCCCCGGCGGCCAGGCTGTACAGGGCCCCTTCGATGACTGCCAGGCCCACCAGCCGGCGGCGTTTCAGGCCGAGTGCGCGCAGCACGCCCAGCCGGGACCGACGCTCGGCCGCGAGCATCCCGATCACGTTGACCACGAGCGCGGCGCCGGCCGCGACCACCAGCACGCTCATCCCGATCGGCATCGCCCGCATGATCGCCCCGGATGCCTTGAGGTTCTCCAGATCGCGGGCCTTGACCTCCCGCACCTCCAGCGCGACCGGCGGGCCGAGCGCGTCCACCGCGCGCCGGACTATCGGCGCGGCCCGGCGGCCGGCGGCCACGCTGTCCCGGATCCCGCCCGGCGCGGAGATCCGCACCACATTGATCAGGTCAGTGCCGGCGATCCGCTGGGCCGTGCTCAGCGGGGCGAACACCACCGAGCCCAGCGTGTAACCGCCAGGCCCCTCCGGCTGCGCAATGCCGGCGACCCGCAGATCCACCGCGGCGGCACCGGCAGGCCGGGCCGGCCCGGCGGCGGCCGTGGCAACCCGGATCCGGTCCCCCGTCCTGGCCCCGAGCCTGGCGGCGAGTACCCGCGACAACAGCACGTCACCGGATGCCAGATCCGCCCCGAAGGTCCGCCGCCCGTCGGTCAGGACGTAGGCGCCGAACGGTTCCTGTGCACCCGGATCGAAGCCCACCAGAGTGATCCCGGCGGCCCCCTGCCGGGTCGTGAGATCCGCGACGGAGCCGGCCAGGTCGATCCCCGGCGCCACGCCGTCCGCCACCCGGGACACGGCCGGCGTGGCGGCCAGCCGATCGGCCGTGTCCGCGGCGAAGAACTGGTTCCCGCCGGCCGTCACGGTGAGGTCGACGAACCCCCAGTTGCGGTATCCGCTGTCCAGCGAACTGTCCCCGACCGAGTCCGCGGCGATCAGCGCCGCGGTGATGCTCGCGGTTCCCACCATCAGGCCGGCCACGACCAGCACGGTCTGGCCCTTGCGCCGCAGAGCTTCCCGTAACGCAAGCCGGCCGAGCACCCGGTGGCGGACAACGAAGCCCGCTACCGCGCCATACGCACAGGCGAACAGTCCGACCAGCGACCACGCCGCGACGCTCATCCGTGCCCGCCGTCGGCCGAGAGCCCGGGCGTCGCCAGCGCCTCACCCGCCACCGGACTACGGGCAGTGCCTGTGTTCCCGTCCTCGATCCGGCCGTCGCGCATCCGGACAACACGGTCCGCCCTGGCCGCGATCTGTGGGTCATGGGTTACCAGGACGATCGTCTGGCCCTCCTCGTTCAGCCGGGTGAACAGCGCCATCACCGTCTCGGTGGATTCGGAGTCCAGGTTGCCGGTGGGCTCGTCCGCCCACACGATTGCCGGCCGGTGCACAAGCGCGCGGGCGATGGCGACACGCTGCTGCTCGCCGCCGGAAAGCCGGTCGGGCCGGTGGCCGGCCCGACCCGCCAAACCCGCCATCTCCAGCGTCTGGATCGCCCTGGCCCTGGCCTGCCGGCCGCCCACTCCCTGCAGCATCAGTGGCAACTCGACGTTCTCCACCGCGCTGAGCACAGGAAGCAGGTTGAACGCCTGGAACACGAAACCCATGTACCTGCTCCGGTACTCGGTCCGCTCGTTGTCCCCGAGCCCCGCCAGGTCGGCTCCCTCCACCCGGACCTCGCCACCGTCGATCTGTTCCAGACCGGACAGGCAGTTCAGCAACGTCGTCTTGCCTGACCCGGACGGCCCCACGACCGCCAGCAACTCCCCGCGCGCAATGTCCAGGTCGATGCCGCCGAGGGCCGTCACCTCGCCGCCGGCGCGGTACACCTTGCGCACCCTGCGAGCCCGAACAATCGGCTCCATCGACCCTCTCCTTGCCCTTCCTCATCTCATGGCCCCGCATCGCCCGCCTGCTCGCCCCCCGAGCGACGAGCAGGCGTGACGTGGCCTTACGAGGCCCGGGCCGAAACGCTGCCCCGCGTGTGTACGGGGCGACGCCGTCTATCAGGAGCCCGCCAGCTCCGCCCGCGGGCGGCGCAGGGACGGGGCGATCAGCGCGACGCCGATCACCAGGAGCGCGAGGGTCGCGGTGACGACCGCGAGCACCCAGCCCGGCGCGTCCAGGAAGTACGCGGGAACGTCGAGCACGAGGTCGACGACCAGGGCGCCCAGTACGACGAACACGCCGCCGCGGCGCCCCCGCCAGGCATTGGCGACACCAGCCAGCGTGGCGAGGCCGGCTACAGCGCCGATAAACACGACCGGCTTGGGGCTGTCGGAATCGCCGAGGGCGAACAGGAACGTGAGGTCGAGCAGGCCGGTGACGCCCAGCAGCGCGAGGCCCACCCGCGCCCGAGAGGAAGAAGCTGTCAGGGCATTGACGCCAGGAGCGGTCGGGGAGTGAACGGTCATCGGGAACCTTCCTCGAAGATGAGGCCATCAGTTGAAGCCGACGTAGGTAGCGCCGCCGCCTGGTCCCGGGTCCATGTGTCGCGTGACCGCTCGTCGAGTGCCGGTCGGTCGATCGTCTCGGCGATGCGGGTAAACGGAAGCCGCGCCCGTCGGCAGGCCTGCTCGACCGAGGCGGGCGAGCCAGCCGCGAACAGGCAGAACGCGACCTCGTCGGCAGGCACGAAGAGGGTCAGGAGAAGG
>Ga0068863_100000878_pt1 | contig 30186 bp, 21 predicted proteins | sample KBSSwiS62_FD_66596 | JGI IMG/M metagenome (GOLD analysis project Ga0068863, IMG submission 66596) | Switchgrass rhizosphere microbial communities from Kellogg Biological Station, Michigan, USA - KBS Switchgrass S6-2 | ecosystem: Host-associated > Plants > Roots > Rhizosphere > Soil ... | reverse complement strand
GCCTGCGCATCGGCGTCCTGGTGATGGTGGTGCTGCTGTTGATCCTCGCGGGCCGGCTCACGCAACTGCAGGGGTTCTCCGCGGCGACCTACGCCCGGCAGGCCGACCGGCAGCGCACCCAGGTCATCAACCTGCCGGCGGTGCGCGGCGAGATCACCGATCGGGACGGCGCGACGCTCGCCCAGGACATCGAGGCCCGCGCGGTGTACGCGGACCCGACGCTGGTCGACGACCCGGTGGCGACCGCGGCGAAGCTCAGCCCGCTCATCGGGCTGCCGGCGGCCACGATCGAGCAGAAGATCAACCAGAACCGCACCCTACGGTTCGTCTACCTGGTGCGTGGCCTGACCCCGGCGACCGGCGACCTGGTCAAGAAGCTTGAGCTCAAGGGCGTCGGCGTGCTCGACGAGCGCCGCCGCGTCTACCCGAACGGCACCGTCGCCTCGAACGTCGTCGGGTACACCAGATTCGGGACCAAGGACCTGCTGCAGGGCAACGGCGGCATCGAGCTGGAGTACGACTCGGACCTGCGCGGCAAGGACGGCACACTGCGGCTGCAGACCGACCCGTCCGGCCAGGAGATCCCGTCGGCGCCCAGCAGCGAGGAGGCCGCGGTCCAGGGCAAGGACGTGCGCCTGACCCTCGACGAGGACGTCCAGTGGGAGGCCCAGCAGGCGCTGGCGCAGGGGGTGGCCCAGACGCAGGCCGACGCGGGCACCATCGTGATCATGGATCCGGGCACCGGGAACATCCTCGCGATGGCCGACTCGCCCGAGTTCGACCCGAACAACGTCGCGCAGGCGAACCCGGCGGCGCTCGTCAACCGGGCAACCGGCTACGCCTTCGAGCCGGGCAGCGTGGACAAGGTGATCCCGATGGCCGCCGCACTGGACCAGGGAAGGATCACCGCGACGACGCCCATCACCGTGCCACCCGACATCCGCCGCGGCGGCGTCACCATCAGGGACGCCGAGAACCACGGGACGCTCCAGCTCACCGCGACCGGGGTGCTGGCCCACTCCAGCAACATCGGAGCGGTGCTGATCTCGGAGAAGGTCGGCTCGGCCGGGCTGGAAGCGACCATGCGCAAGTTCGGGCTGGGCCAGCGCACCGGCCTGCGCTTCCCGGGCGAGACCGGCGGCGAGCTGACCCCGTCGCGTACCTGGTCGGCCTCCCAGGCCGCGACGATTGCCTATGGGCAGGGACTGTCGGCGACGGCGCTGCAACTGGCCGGTGTCTACGCGACGATCGCCAACGGCGGCGTGCGGATGACGCCGCGGCTGGTCGACGCCGTCGGGTCCAGCTCCGGCGCGATGGTGCGGACGCCGACGGCTCCCGGCGTCCGGGTCGTCAGCGCCAGCACGGCGAAGGCGCTCTCGGACATGCTGGAGCAGGTCACCACCAAGAACGGAACCGCGCCGGCCGCCGCCGTGCCCGGCTATCGGGTCGCGGGCAAGACCGGGACGGCCTACCGCATCAACCCGACGGGCCCCGGCTACAGCGGCTACGTCGCATCGTTCATCGGCTTCGCGCCGGCGGACCACCCGAAGGTCGTCATCGCCGTCGTCCTGGACAACCCGAAGACGTCATACTACGGCGGCACCGCGGCGGCGCCGGTCTTCCAGAAGGTGATGACCTTCGCGCTGGCGACCCTGGGCGTGCCGCCGTCGACCTCCCCGGCGCCGGACCTCCCGCTCACGCAGCCCGGCGTCCCGGACTCGCCGGACCTCGTCGGGCAGGGCGACGTGCCGCTCCTGGCGACGCCGAGCCAGCCGGCGACCGGCGGCCAGACCGCATCGGCGGCCGGCGGGCCGAGCCCACCGGCCGCCCAGCCGGGCCTCACCCGGGCGTCACCGGCGGCCGGGTAGCCGCCAGTGCCCGCGTCGATGGCCCGCCCGGGCCGTCGCGCGGTGCCGCTGCGCCCGCTCCGGCGGCGGGCGGGCCCGGGTTGGCCGGGGCGTGCCGGGATGGCCCGCGGGCGTCCGTATGTCCGCCGCGTTGTGAGGGCAGGGTTGAGAGTTGTGCGAATCCGCAGGAGACCGCGCTGCCACGAGACGACACCGTGAGCAGGCGTGAGGCCGTGACGGGTGCCCTACTAAGGTCGACGGCGTGACTCCTCCGGCACCGCGACCGGCCCAGCGGCCGGCCCGCACGCTCACTGAGCTGCGCGGTCTGCTCGCCGAGCTCGGAAGCCTCCCCGCCCCGGGCACGACCGGCCAGCCCGAAACCGTGCTGCCCGAAGTCGTGCTGCACGGCGTCACCCATGACTCCCGCGCCGTCCAGCCCGGAGATCTCTACGCCGCGCTGCCCGGCGCCCACGTTCACGGTGCCCGGTTCGCGGCGGCCGCCGCCGGGAGCGGCGCCGCCGCTGTCCTGACCGATCCGGCCGGCGCCGCGCTCCTCGCCGGCCAGGTCGACCTGCCGGTCGTGACGACCGCGAGCCCGCGCCCCGACATGGCCCTGGTCGCTGACTGGCTGTACGGCCACCCGTCGGGCGCGTTCACCCTGCTCGGGGTCACCGGGACGAACGGCAAGACGACGTCGGCGTTCCTGCTGGACGCAGGCCTGCGGGCCGCCGGCCACCGGACCGGCCTGATCGGCACCGTCGAGACCCGGATCGCCGACGAGCGCCTGCACGCGGTGCGTACCACTCCGGAGGCCACCGACCTGCACGCGCTGTTCGCGGTGATGGCCGAGCGCGGAGTCACCGCCGCCACGATGGAGGTCTCCAGCCACGCGCTGGCCCAGCACCGGGTCGCCGGCGCGCGGTTCGCCGGCGCGCTGTTCACCAACCTCAGCCAGGACCACCTCGACTACCACCCGACCATGCGGGACTACTTCGAGGCGAAGGCCCGTCTGTTCGAGCCCGGGCGCTGCACGGTGTCGGTCGTCGGAACCGACCCGGCCGCCGGCGAGTGGGGCCCGCGGCTCGCCGCCCGCGTGCCCGGCGCGATCACCTACGCGCCCGAGCCGCCGGCCGACTGGTGGGTCGAGGACCTGGTGACCGGACCCGCTGGCAGCGCGTTCACGGCCCGCGGGCCGCGCGGGCTCACCGTGCCGGTCGAGGTCCGGCTGCCCGGCCGCTTCAACGTCGTGAACGCCCTCGGCGCGCTCGCTCTGCTCGTCGCGGCCGGCATCCCGGCGGACGCGGCCGCTGCCGGGATCGGCACGCTGGCCGGCGTCCCGGGCCGGATGGAGCGCGTCGACGCCGGCCAGCCGTTCCTGGCGCTGGTCGACTTCGCCCACACCCCGGACGCCGTCGAGACGGTGCTGACCTCGGTGCGCGGCCTCATCGAGGGCCGGCTGATCGTCGTCCTCGGCTGCGGCGGCGACCGGGACCGGGCGAAACGGCCGCTGATGGGCGCGGCCGCCGCGCGGCTGGCCGACCTGGCCTTCTTCACCAACGACAACCCGCGCTCGGAGGACCCAGCGGAGATCCTCGCCCAGATGACGGCCGGCGCCGGCGCCGTAGCGGCCTCGGCGGCCAAGGTGACGGTCATCCAGGACCGGTCAGAGGCGATCGCCGCCGCCGTCGCGGAGGCCGGGCCGGGAGACGCCCTCGTCGTCGCGGGCAAGGGCCATGAACGCGGCCAGGAGCAGAACGGTGTAGTCACGCCGTTCGACGACCGGGTGGCCCTCGCCGACGCCCTCGCCACGGCCGTCGCCAGCCGCGGCCGTGCCGGGGAGAATCGCGGCGGGCCGCGCGGCTGGAAGACCTCGACGGCCGGCCGGACCGATCCGGGCGCCAGTGGTGGGACGGAGCCGGGCCGATGATCCCGCTGACCCTCGCCGAGGTGGCCGTGGCCACCGGCGGCCGGCTGGACGCGGGAGCCGACCCCGGCGCGCTCGTCACCTCGGTCGTCGTCGACTCGCGGCTGGTCGAGCCGGGCGCGTTGTTCGTCGCGCTGCCGGGCGAGCGGGCCGACGGCCACGACTTCGCCGCGGGCGCCGTCGGCGCGGGCGCGGCCGCGGTCCTGGTGGGCCGTCCCGTCGGTGTGCCGGCAGTGGTCGTCGCCGATCCGGCCGCCGCCCTGATGGTGCTCGCCGGCCAGGTCCGGGCGCTCACCAAGGCCACCGTGCTCGCCGTGACCGGCTCGTCGGGCAAGACCACGACCAAGGACCTGCTCGCCGACGTGCTCGGCACGCTCGGTCCGACGCTCGCGCCGCCGGGCAGCTTCAACAACGAGATCGGCCTGCCGCTGACACTGCTGCGCCTGGAGCCCGAGACCGAGTTCGTGGCGCTGGAGATGGGCGCGCGCAACGTTGGCCACATCGCCGTGCTGTGCGCCGTCGCCCGGCCCCAGGTCGGCATCGTGCTCAATGTCGGCAGCGCCCACGTCGGCCTGTACGCCGACGGGCGGGCCGGTATCGCCAGGGCGAAGAGCGAGCTGGCCGAGGCCGCCACCGACGTGGTGGTACTCAACGCCGACGACCCGCTCGTGGCGGCGATGCGCTCCCGGGCGGCCGGCCGACGGGTCGTGACCTTCGGCCTCGACGCGGGCGCGGACGTCCGGGCCGAGGGGATCTCCGTAAACCGGTCGGGACGGGCGTCGTTCGACCTCATCGTCGGTGGTTCGGCCGCTGGCGGTCCGGTGGCCGGTGTCGAGCGTCACCGGGTGGACCTCGCGCTGGTCGGCGCCCACCAGGTGAGCAACGCGCTCGCCACGGCCGCGGCCGCCGTCGCCGTCGGGATGAGCCCGGCGGACGCCGCCGCCGCGCTGTGCGCCGCCCGGCCGCGCAGCCGCTGGCGGATGGAGGTGACAACCGCGCCGACCGGGGCGGTCGTCGTCAACGACGCCTACAACGCCAATCCCGAGTCGATGCGCGCCGCGCTGCGGGCGCTGGTCGATCTCGGGTCGGGGGAGGAGCCGGGCCGGCGGCGGACCTGGGCGGTGCTCGGCCAGATGGCCGAGCTGGGCGACGCCACGGTCCCGGAGCACAGCGAGCTGGGCCGCTTCGCCGCCGGGCTCGGTGTCGACCGGGTGCTGGCCGTCGGCGAGGTGGCCTGGCCGCTGGCCGATGCTGCCGCGGCTGCCGGCGCGCGCGCCGACCGGGTCGCCGGAGCCGACGAGGCCGCCGCCCTGCTGGCGGGGGCGGGGCTGGACGGCGGCGACGTCGTACTGGTGAAGGCCAGCCGAGTGGCCGGCCTCGAACGGGTGGCGGAGGCGCTGACCGCGCCGGCCGTGGCCGGCGAGAACGCCGCCCGCTGCCCTGCGGCGACGAGCAGTACCGGAGCAACCAGCGGTGCCGGTGGAACCGGACGTACAGAGGCGGCGGAACCGACGCCGTGATCGAGGGGACGTGGGAAAGGGTGTTTAGCAGGGCCCGCGGGCCACAGCAGGTGCCGGCGGCTCGCATCTCGGCCGACCGAGTGCCAGCCGACCGGGGCGGCCACGGGTGAGGAGTGTTCTTGTCGCGGCTTCGGTCGCGCTTGTGGTTTCGCTGCTCGGCACCCCGTGGGTCATTCGGTTGTTCCGCCGGCAGGGCTATGGCCAGGAGATCCGGGAGGACGGGCCGTCCAGCCACCTGAAGAAGCGTGGCACGCCGACGATGGGCGGCACGGCGATCGTCGTCGCTACGCTGATCGGCTACTTCGTGGCCCATCTGGTGACCGGTGGCGGGTTCACGGCGTCCGGGCTGCTGATCCTGATGGTGATGACCGGCCTCGGGGTCGTCGGGTTCCTCGACGACTACATCAAGATCCGCAAGCAGCGCAGCCTCGGCCTGACCGCGCGGATGAAGTTCGCCGGGCAGGCCGCCGTCGCCCTCGCGTTTGGCCTGCTGGCGGTGCGGTTCAAGAACGCGTCGGGGCTGCTGCCGGGGTCGACGTACATCTCCATCGTGCGGGACACCTCGATCTCGGTCGGGATCATCGGCTTCCCGCTGCTCGCCTGGATGATCATCGCGGCGACGTCGAACGCGGTGAACCTCACCGACGGCCTCGACGGCCTGGCTGCCGGCACCTCGGCTATGGTGTTCGGCGCCTACGTGGTGATCTCGTTCTGGCAGTTCGGCAACCTCTGCGAGCCGCACCACGCCGAGGCGGGCTGCTACTTCGTCCGCGACCCGCTGGACGTCGCGCTGGTCGCCGCCGCCGCGATGGGAGCCTGTTTCGGGTTCCTGTGGTGGAACGCGAGCCCGGCGAAGATCTTCATGGGCGACACCGGCTCGCTCGCGCTCGGCGGTGCGTTCGCCAGCATCGCGATCTGCAGTCGCACCGAGCTGCTGCTGTTCGTGCTCGGCGGGCTGTTCGTCATCGAGACGGTGTCGGTGATCGTGCAGGTCAGCTTCTTCAGGCTGACCAAACGCCGGGTCTTCAACATGGCCCCGATCCATCACCACTTCGAGCTCGCCGACTGGCCCGAGACGACGGTCATCATCCGCTTCTGGATCGTGTCCGGCCTCGCGGTCGCGTTCGGCCTCGGCCTGTTCTACGCCGAGTTCCTCTCCCACGGAGGGACCAACCTGTGAGCGGGGGCGACGGCGGCACGCCCGGCGGGACCGACCCGGCCGCCGGGACGGCGACCGGGGTCGTGACCGCCGTCGCAGACGAGCTGAAGGGCGTGCCGGTGCTTGTTGTCGGCGTCGGTGTGTCCGGCGCCGCGGCGGCCCACGCGCTGCTCGGTCTCGGCGCCCGGGTGCGTGTCGTCGACGCGGGCCTCGGCGCCCGGGCCGAGGCGGCCGCGGCCGAGCTGCGGGCCGCCGGCGCCGAGGTCACGCTTGGTGGCCTGCCAATTGATCCCGGCCTGGCCCGGCTGGTGGTCACCTCGCCCGGGGTGCCGCCAGGCACCCCGCTGCTGGCCGCGGCCCTCGGCGCAGGCGTGCCGGTCTGGGGCGAGATCGAGCTGGCCTGGCGGGTGCGGCCTACCGCCCGCTGGCTGGCGATCACCGGCACCAACGGCAAGACGACCACGACCGAGATGCTCGGGGCTGTTCTCACCCGCGCCGGCCGGCGGGCAGCCACCGCCGGCAACATCGGCACCCCCGCCGTCACCGCCGCCCTCGCCGAGCCGCCGTACGACACGCTGGCCGTCGAGCTGTCCAGCTTCCAGCTGCATTACACCGAGACAGCGGTCCCGGTGGCCGCGGCCATCCTCAACATCGCTCCCGATCACCTTGACTGGCATGGCGGCGCCGAGAACTACGCGGCGGACAAGGCGCGGATCTGGCGGCACCCGGCGACTGTCGCCATCGGAAACGCCGACGACCCCGCCAGCGCCGCGCGGCTCGCCCACGCCCCGGGCCGGCGGGTGACTTTCGGGCTGGATCCGGCGAGCGCGGACGTGACGGTCATCGACGGGTACCTGGTCGACCGGGCGTTCGACGGCGGCCGGCTGGTCGCCGTGGCCGACCTGCTCGCCGGCTCGCGGCCCGGGGTGGGAGCCGGCACGGAAGCGGGAGCTCCCGCCCCTTCCGCCCGGCCGGGGCGTCACCTGGTCGCCAACGCGCTCGCCGCCGCGGCGCTCGCCCGCGCGGACGGGGTCGCTCCCGAGGCGATCGCCGCCGCGCTCACGGCCTACCGGCCCGGCGCGCACCGCGACGCCCACGTCGTCACCGTCGACGGCGTCCGGTACGTCGACGACAGCAAGGCGACCAACCCGCACGCGGCCGCCGCGTCGCTGACCGCGTATCCGTCGGTGGTCTGGATCGCGGGTGGGCTGAACAAGGGCCTCGCGTTCGACGAACTGGTTACCCTCGCCGCCGACCGGCTACGCGCCGTGGTCCTGATCGGGCGATGCGCGGACGAGATCGCCGCCGCGCTCGCCCGACACGCCCCCGATGTCCCCCTGGAACGGGCCTCTGGCATGGACGATGCGGTGAAGACTGCGGCGCGGCTGGCCCGGGCGGGCGATACCGTCCTGCTCGCGCCCGCCGCCGCGTCGATGGACATGTTTCGTGACTACGCCGAACGCGGCGACCAGTTCGCTGCCGCGGCCGGTCGGCTTAGGCGAGAGGTCCGGGAGGCCGCCCTTCCGGACGGGCAGAGTCGAGGAGGCTAGGGGCAGCGTGCGCGAGGCGCCGAGCTCCAGAGCGGGCGCCGGGTCCGGTGGCCCCGGTTCGGCGCCCGGGCAGCGGTCCACCGCGAGACCGGCGGCCGCGCGGCCCGCTGGCGCGCGGGCCAGCGCCGGTGACGCCGGCGGTCCAGCTGACGAGAAGCGCCGGCCCCGGCGCGACCGGCCCCCCGTCCCACCTCGCGACGCCGGCGCGCTGACGGCCCCCCGGGACGGTACCCGGGCGTCCAGCCGTGATGGGGCGGGGCCGCAGACCCGTGAGACGGCCAGGCCAGCGCAGCCCCGCGAGGGAACCCGGTCGCAGCCTCGCGACGGGGCCAGACCGGCGAAGCCACGCGAGGGCCGCCGGCCGACGACGCTACGTGACGCGATGGCCCCCGCGGTGCGGCGCCCCGGCACCCGGCCGGGCCCGGGCGAACCTGGCCGGGAGAGCCGGCCGAGGAAGGCGCCGCGGCCGGACGAGGCCAGGCGCGGGGTGGGCCGCGTGACCGGCCCGTTCCCGCTGCCCGCCCGGCCCGGCCAGCGGCGCCCGGTGCTGCGCCCGGTGCCGGACACCCCGGGTGCCTCCCTGGCCCGGCTGCCGTTGCTGGAGCGCCCGCTCGCCTCCTACTACCTGCTTGGTTCGTCGGCGGGGCTGTTGTTGCTGCTTGGCCTGGTGATGGTGCTGTCGGCGTCGAACGTGCGGTCCTACGCCGCCTTCGGGTCGTCGTACACGGTCTTCGTCCGCCAGGCCACCTGGATGGGCATCGGGCTGCCGGTGCTGCTCGCGGCCAGCCGCGCTCCGAGCCAGGTGTTCCGCCGGATCGCCTACCCGCTGATGGGCGTCACGCTGCTGTTGCTGCTCGCGGTGCTCTCCCCGCTGGGCGTCGCGTCCAACGGCGCGCAGCGCTGGCTGGGGGTCGGCTCGGTCAGCCTGCAGCCCAGCGAACTGGCGAAGCTCGCGCTGGTGCTGTGGTCCGCCGATCTGCTGACCCGCAAACGCCGCCTGCTTGGCGACTGGAAGCACCTCATCGTCCCGATCGTCCCGGTGACGGCGGTGGTCGGCGGCCTGATCATGCTGCAGCCCGACATGGGCACGACGATCGTCGTCTTCGCGGTGCTGTTCGTCGTCCTCTGGGTGGTCGGCACGCCAGGTCGCGTGTACGCGGGGCTGGTCGGTGCCCTCGCGCTCGTCGGGACCATCCTGGCGGTGATCGAGCCGTACCGGCTCGAGCGCCTGATGTCCTACCGCGACCCTTTCCAGGACGTCCAGGGCAAAGGCTGGCAGGCGGTCCAGGGGATCTACGCCCTGGCCGGCGGCGGCTGGTTCGGCGAGGGCCTCGGCGCCTCCAAGGAGAAGTGGCCCAATCTGCTGCCCGCCTCGTACACGGACTTCATCCTCGCGATCATCGGCGAGGAGCTGGGCCTGCTCGGCTGCCTCGTCGTCGTCATCCTCTTCGGCGTCTTCGGCTACGCCGGGCTGCGGGTCGCCCACCGCAGCGACAACCAGTTCGTCCGGCTCGCCGCCGCCGGCTCGACCGGCTGGATCCTCACACAGGCCGTGGTGAACATGGGCGCCGTCGTCGGCCTGCTGCCGATCACCGGTATCCCGTTGCCGCTGGTGTCGTTCGGCGGGTCGTCGCTGGTACTGACGATGTTCTCGATAGGAATGCTGCTCGCGTTCGCCCGGTCCGAGCCGGCCGCGGCACGGCTGCTCGCCGAACGATCCCGGCGACGCAAGGAGGTCCGCCGCCAGCGCCGCCAGGAGCGGCGCGGTCCCGACCGGGCGCGGCTGGCCGGCCGCCGCCGCGGCGCGGCACCGCCCGGTGCCGGCGCCGAGACCGGCGAGGGCATCCGGCCCGGCACCGAACGGCCTCAGTCCGGGCGAGGGCCGCGCGGCACCCGGGCGAGCCCCCGCCCGAGAGCCAGCCGAGCCGGCGAGGGCGCGGGACGCGCGAAGAGACGCGGCCAGCGTCCGGTCGCCCCGAGCGACGCCTCCAACCGGGCATCCCCGAACCAGGAAACCCAGGGCCAGGCCAGCCCCGGTCCGGTCAACTCGGGAAAGGGGGCCACCCGTTCCGGCGGCCGGCGGCGGGCCGCCCCGGCCGGGGACGGCGTTCGCCAGGCCGGCGACCGGCGCGTGGACGCGCAGCGCGGCAGCGACGGCCGCCAGGCCGGCCGGCCCCCGGCCCGCCGGACGACTGCGCGTCGGGCGCCCCAGCCGCGGCAGGCTCCGGAGCCCGGGCCCTACCGGCGACGGCCTCAGGACGCCGGTGGCGTCTCCGACGAGCCGCCCAACGCGGGCTGACCCACTCCTGGGCGGCCGGCGCCTGGCCAGGACGGACCGGTCGCGCCCAGGTCGGGCGCGATGTGCCATCGTCATTGCCGATGCTGAAGAGTGTGCTGCTCGCCGGCGGCGGTACGGCCGGCCATGTCGAACCCGCCCTCGCGGTGGCGGACGCGCTGCGCGCCGCGGATCCGCGGCTGCGCCTGACGCTGCTCGGCACCAGGGTCGGGCTGGAGGCCCGGCTGGTGCCGGCGCGCGGGTACGAACTCGCGACCGTCGAGAAGGTGCCGCTGCCCCGTCGTCCCAGCACCCAGCTGCTGACCGTCCCCGGCCGGCTGGCCGGCGCGGTGAGCGCCGCCTCCCAGGTGCTCGCCGACACCCGCGCGGACGTCGTCGTCGGCTTCGGTGGCTACGTGTCGGTTCCGGCGTACCTGGCGGCGCGGCGGCGCGGCATCCCGATCGTGGTGTACGAGGCGAACCCGCTGCCGGGGGTGGCCAACCGGCTTGGCGCCCGCTTCACCCACTACGTCGCCACCTCCTACCCGGGCACGCCGCTACGCGGCGCGCGCCTGACCGGCATTCCGCTGCGCGAGGAGATCCTCACCCTGGACCGGTCCGCCGGCGCGCAGCGCGCCGCGCGCGGGCGCTACGGCCTGGACTACCAGCGCCCCACGCTGCTGGTCTTCGGCGGCTCGCAGGGTGCCCGATCGATCAACATGGCGGCGGCCGGCGCCGCCGAGAGCCTCACCAGGGCGGGCGTCCAGGTGCTGCACGCCGCCGGCCCGAAGAACGTCGAGGAGGTGGCGGCGGCGCTGCCCAGGGGCCTGCCGGCGCCCTACATGCTGGTGCCCTACCTGGACCACATCTCGTCGGCGTACGCCGCCGCGGACATGGTGCTGTGCCGTTCGGGGGCGATGACCTGCGCGGAGCTCGCCGCCGTGGGGCTGCCCGCCGCCTACGTCCCGCTGCCGATCGGCAATGGCGAGCAGCGGCGCAACGCGCTGCCGACGATCGAGGCCGGCGGCGGCCTGATCGTCGACGACGCCGACCTGTCACCTTCATGGATCATGAACAGCGTAGTCCCGGTGCTGACCGCGCCGGAACGGCTCGGGAAGATGAGCGCCGCCATGGCCGGCACCGGCCATCCCGAGGCGGCCCGGGCGATCATCGCGATGATCCACGAGGCGGCGGCATCACGCCGCCGCGGCGGCGGCCGGCACGCGGCGCACTGAGCGTAGGAGGCGGCGAGCGGAGGTCCCGTGGGAGCGACGGGGTCCCTGCGGAATCGGCGAAGCCGATTTCGGAGGTCGTGAGCATGGGGCCGGAGTTCGCTGCGGACGGAGCTCAGCAGAGACCTCTCAGCGCGGCGAGCGTCCGTGCCGGGCTCTCTCCCGCCAGCTGGTCGCGAGGGCCGCGAGGAGACGGGGGCCGAGCTCGGTGATGGTGCCGGCGCCCAGGGTGAGCAGCAGGACGTCCTGACCGGGCAGGTCGGCGGCGAGCCGCCCCGCCAGCTCCGGCCAGGGGACGTAGCTGGTCGCGGCCGGCACCCGGACCCGCTTGGCCAGGTCGCTGGCGTGCACGCCCAGGTCGTCCCGCTCCCGTGCCGCGTAGATGTCGGTGACGTAGAGCCGGTCGGCGTCGCCGAACGCATCGGCGAAGTCGTCCAGCAGGGCGGCGAGCCGGCTGTAGGTGTGCGGTTGCAGCACCGCCCAGACCTGCCGGCCGCCCGCCTTCTGCCGGGCGGCCGCGAGCGTAGCGCGGATCTCCGTCGGATGGTGGGCGTAGTCGTCGATCACCTCGACGGCGCCCCAGTCGCCCGCGGCCGGGCCGGGCAGCGTCGCCGCGCCGATCCGCTGGAATCGTCGTGCCGCGCCCGTGTAGCCGGCCAGTGCCGCGAGCGTCGTGACGACCGGCACTCCCAGCTCGGTCGCCACGGCGAGCACCGCGAGCGCGTTGGAGACGGTGTGCCGCCCAGGCAGCGCGAGGCGCAGCGTGCCGACAGGCTCCCCGTCCCGCAGCACGGTTGCCTCGGTCACGGCCCGCGGCTCGCCGCCGTCGGCCGGCCCGGAGCAGGCGTCCCCGGCGGGCTGGGCCTCCCTGCTGGGCCGGACGTCGACGGCCCGCCAGGCGAGGCCGGCGCCGAAGCCGTAGCGGACGACCCGCGGGCCGCCGCCGGGACCCTCGGCGAGCATGCCGAGGACCGCAGCCACGCCGGGGTCGTCGCCGCAGGCGACCAGGGTGCCGCCGGGCCTGACCCGGGCGGCGAACGCGGTGAAGGCCGCCCGGACGGCCGCCTCGTCGGGAAACAGGTCCGGGTGCTCCCACTCCACGTTCGTGAGGATCGTCAGCGCCGGGTCGAGCCGGGCGAACGCGCCGCCGTACTCGTCGGCCTCCAGGACGAAGATTTCCCCGCCGCCGACGAGCGCGCCACCACCGAGCTGGGGGACCTCCGCGCCGATCACCGCGGTCGGGTCCGCCCCGGCCGCACGCAGCACGACGGTCAGCATCGCCGAGGTCGTCGACTTGCCGTGCGAGCCGGCGACGGCGACGAGCCGGTAGTCGGCGGTCAGCTCCGGCAGCCAGTCCGACCGGCGCCGCACGGGCAGGCCGGCCGCCCGGGCGGCCACGATCTCCGGATGGTTGTCCGGCAGGGCGCTGGAGGCGACGACGACGTCCACCTCGGCGAGCTCGGCGGCGAGCTGGGCCGGACCGGGCACGGCGCCGGTCCGGATCCTTGCGCCCAGTGACCGCAGCGTCTCGACCCGCTCCGAGACGTCCTGGTCGCTGCCCGAGACGGTGTCGCCGCGGGCCAGCGCGATCCGGGCCAGCGGCGCGAGCCCCGAGCCACCGATGCCAAGGAAGTGCACCCGCGCGCCCGTCGCCTGCTCGGCCTGGCCGTCCGGTCGCGATGGTGTTCCGCCCAGGCGGGGAGGTCGCTCGCTTGCTCCCGGGGTTCCTGCCGGATCGGCGGAGCCTGCGGAGCCGATCTGGAAGGTCCGGCTCACTGTGTCTCGGGTTCGCTCCATCGCCGCACTCATCGCCCCCCCGTTCAGCGCATCCGCGCCGAACGGGGACCCCTGCTCGGCCGGGTCCTCCTTCGTCGGACCCGACCTCCGCTCGCTTGCTCCTGCGCTCACGGAGTGAGTGAACACCACGGGGAGCGGCCGCCTGTCGTCGGCACGGGACCGAGCCCGGTTCGCGGCGCATTTCCTGACACGCAGGAGGCGGCGCGCGGACGGGGTCCCTGCCGGATCGGCGAAGCCGATCTGGGAGGTCGTCTCGCCGGGGCGACGGGGTCCCTGCGGACTCGGCGACAGGGTTCCTGCCGGATCGGCGAAGCCGATCTGGGAGGTCGGCGATTTCGGAGGTCGTGAGGGCGAGACCGGAGCATGCAGCCGACGGAGTGGCAGCGGTGATACTGAGCCGTTTCCGGCGCGGCTCGCCGGTCGGCGCGAGTTGGCCGGCCGCCGCCACGCGACGACTTCCCTCAACTCGGCGCGACGCGGTCGAGGGGGGCTTGACGGGCGGGTCGGCGCGGACTGCCCAGGCCACGGTGCGCGGGAAGGAGGTTCGCCAGTGTGACGAAGGGGACGTGGAATTCCATCGGTTGACGCGCCGGGCGGTTCCTTGACCCATGCGGACGCCATGCCTACTGTCCATCCACAGTCGCAAGTTGACATAACTCTAACCGTCTAGTGGACGGTTAAGGTTGAGGCTCGGCGGCTACTTCCCCCGACTCGTTCCGGTGCTGCCGCAAAGGGTGGTCAGGCCGGTGAGCCGGGTGTTTGTCCGCCCCACCGACGCCGCTGGAGGACCGACCCCGCAATGGCTGCCCCGCAGAACTACCTAGCGGTCATCAAGGTCGTCGGCATTGGCGGTGGTGGCGTCAACGCCGTGAACCGCATGATCGAGGTCGGTCTCAAGGGCGTCGAGTTCATCGCCATCAACACCGACGCGCAGGCGCTGCTGATGAGTGACGCCGACGTGAAGCTGGACGTCGGCCGCGAGCTCACCCGTGGCCTCGGCGCCGGCGCCGACCCGGAGGTCGGCCGGCAGGCCGCGGAGGACCATCGCGAGGAGATCGAAGAGGTCCTCAAGGGCGCGGACATGGTGTTCGTCACCGCCGGCGAGGGTGGCGGCACCGGCACCGGCGGCGCGCCCGTGGTGGCCAACGTCGCCCGCTCGCTGGGCGCCCTGACGATCGGTGTGGTCACCCGCCCGTTCACCTTCGAGGGCCGCCGCCGCGCCAACCAGGCCGACACCGGGATCGACACGCTGCGCAACGAGGTCGACACCCTCATCGTCATCCCGAACGACCGGCTGCTGGCGATGACCGACCGGGACATCAGCGTCCTGGACGCGTTCCGCAGCGCGGACCAGGTGCTGCTGTCCGGTGTCCAGGGCATCACCGACCTGATCACGACCCCCGGCCTGATCAACCTCGACTTCGCCGACGTGAAGACCGTGATGTCGCATGCCGGCTCCGCCCTCATGGGCATCGGCCGGGCGCGCGGCGACGACCGGGCGACGGTCGCGGCGGAGCAGGCCATCGCCTCGCCGCTGCTCGAGGCCAGCATGGACGGCGCCCAGGGCGTGCTGCTCAACATCTCGGGCGGATCCGACCTCGGCCTGTTCGAGATCAACGCCGCCGCCGAGTTGGTCGCCGACGCGGCCCACCCCGAGGCGAACATCATCTTCGGCGCGGTGATCGACGACGCGCTGGGTGACGAGGTCCGGGTCACCGTCATCGCCGCGGGCTTCGACACCGTGCCCGACCGGCGTGCCAAGGGCGTCGTGCCCCAGCGCGCCCGGCCGACCCCGCCACCGGGCGCCGCCGCCACCGCGGCCCCCGCGCAGACGGGCGCGCTGCCCGCGATCCCGCCGGTATCCGCGCCACCGCCCAGCTCGCGGCCGTCCCCCACCTACACCCCGCCGCTGGGCCCGCCGCCGGCCGCCCCGGCGCCTGCCCCGCCGCAGTACGTGCCGGAGCCGCTGGACCCGCGGCCGGAGCTGGACGAGCCCCCGCACCGCTACGTGGCGCCGCACAGCGACGGCTCGGGTCAGGCCGGCGGCGCCGGTGGCTACGGGGCCGGCCCGGCGCAGCCGGCGGGCGCGCGGCCGTCGTACCCGCCGCAGCGCCGCCCGGTCCGGCCGATCGCGGACGACGAGGACGAGCTGGACGTCCCGGACTTCCTCAAGTAGCCGAAAACAGTCGATGCCCTTCCTGTTCACCGACCGGGCGGGTGGAGTCTCCGCCGGGCCGTTCGCGTCGCTGAACCTCGGTGACCACGTCGGCGACGACCCGGCGGCGGTGGCGGCCAACCGGCAGCGCCTCGCCGCCACCACCGGCGCCCGGCCGCACTTCCTGCGGCAGGTGCACGGCGCCCGGGTCGTCACGCTTGGCGGCGAGCCCCGCGAAGGCCTGGACGCCGACGCGCCGTTCTCGGAGCAGGCGGGGCGGCCCGCCGTCCCGTCGCTGCTCGACGAGGGCGGCCAGCCGCCGGCGGCGGACGCGGTGGTGACCGATCTTCCGGGGAACGCGCTCGTCGTCCTGGTCGCCGACTGCGTACCGGTGGTGCTCGTCGCGCCAGGCGCGGTGGGGGTGGCGCACGCCGGGCGCGCCGGGCTCGCCGCCGGAGTCGTGCCGGCGACGGTCGCCGCCCTCGGTGCGCTGGGCGCCTCGCGCCAACAGGTGCGCGCCGCGATCGGGCCGGCGGTGTGCGGGCGCTGCTACGAGGTGCCGGCGGCGATGCGCGCCGCCGTCGATGCCCTCGTCCCCGGGACGGCGACCACCACGCGGGCCGGCAGTCCAGCCCTCGACCTGCGGGCCGGGGTCGAGGCCCAGCTGCGGCAGTCCGGCGTCACCGACATCACGGTGTCCGACCAGTGCACGATGGAGGACCGGGCGTTCTTCTCACACCGCCGCGACGCGGGGCGTACCGGCCGGTTCGCCGGCGTCGCCTGGCTGTGACGCGGGCGTCCGCCGGCGCCGGTCCGATGCGAACGACGGCCGTGCCGTCGGCCGGGCTGAAGATCACCGGGCCTGGAGATACCGGCGGGGTGGAGCCTGCCAGGCTGAGCACCGCCAGGCTGAAGGCATGGGCCGGTCGACACAGCCGGCGAGGTTCGGGACAGCTCGGGGGCGAGATGGCCGGCGCGGACACACCCGGAGACGATCGCGGGGCGGAGGCGTCGCGGTTGTGGGCCAATCTGCGTGACGTGCGGAGCCGGATCGAAGCCGCCGCGCGGTCGGCCGGCCGCGACCCGGCCGAACTGACCCTGGTCGCCGTGAGCAAGACCTGGCCGGCGGCCGACGTCGTCGCCCTCCACGCGCTCGGCGTGACGCACTTCGCGGAGAACCGCGAGCAGGAGGCCGCGCCGAAGGTCGCCGAGGTCCAGGCCCGGCTGGGTTCAACCACGGGGGAGGGCCGGCCGGGTACGGAACGGCCGATCTGGCATTACGTCGGGCAACTGCAGCGCAACAAGGCAAACGCGGTCGCCCGGTGGGCAGACTGGGTGCAGTGTGTGGACCGCCCCGAGCTGGTCACCAGCCTCGCGCGGGCCGCGGCGGCCGCCGGGCGGGAACTCACCGTCTGCCTCCAGGTGTCGCTCGACACACCGGCGGCGGGCTTGCGTCGGGTAGGCGACAGTGGTGCCCGCGGCCGGGGTGGCGCGGCCCCGGCGGACATTCCGCGGTTGGCCGATCTTGTCGCCGCGGCGGGCGGGCTGCGGCTGGCCGGAGTGATGGCGGTGGCTCCGCGAGGAGAACCACCACGCCCCGCGTTTGCTCGACTACGGGAAGTTGCGGAATCCTTGCGGACAATCTATCCGCCCGCTCACGTCATAAGTGCCGGAATGTCCGGTGATCTAGAGGCTGCGGTGGCCGAGGGCGCGACACACCTACGGATCGGGACCGCTTTGTTCGGTGAGCGGCTTCCTGTCCCTTAGAGTCGCGCCATGGGGCTCGGGCGCAGGGCGATGGTCTACCTCGGTCTGGCCGAGGAGGACGACGACGACTACGACTACCTCGACGACGAGGACGAAGGTCAGGAAGACCGACGGGACGTGCGTGAGCCGGTCCCGTTCGACCGGACGGTGCGGCGTATTGACGCGCGAGAGGAGCCGCCGCCGATGACCAGACGTTCCTCGTCGGTAGAGCCACTGCGACCCGCTGGAGCGGTTCCCATGCGGCGGGTGGCGGCCGTCGAGGAGGCCTCCCCCTACCGGATCACAACGCTGCAGCCGCGGAGCTACAATGACGCGCGTCAGATCGGTGAGGAGTTCAGAGACGGCACGCCCGTCATCATGAACCTCACCGACATGGACGATGTCGAGGCCAAGCGTATGATCGACTTCGCTGCTGGGCTGATCTTCGGTTTGCACGGGAGGATCGAGCGGGTGACCAACAAGGTCTTCCTGCTGACCCCGTCGAATGTCGAGGTCACCGAGAGCGACAGGCAGCGCATCGCTGAGGGCGGGTTCTACAACCAGTCCTGACGTCTCGGCGTCCAACGCCTGGGACGTTCCGCCAACAAGGGAGAGGTAACCATCAGCACGCTAGGCGCTGTCATCTCTTGGGTGCTGCTGGTGTACCTTCTGCTTCTGATTGCGCGGGCAGTCATCGACCTGCTGCAGTCGGTGAGTCGGAACTTCCGGCCAGCCGGCGCCTGGTTGGTGGTCTGTGAGGTCGTCTACACGGCAACTGACCCTCCGTTGCGGCTGCTTCGGCGCTTCATCCCGCCGTTGCGGGTCGGAACGGTGGCCTTCGACCTCGGTTTCCTGTTGTTGTTCATCGTGATCGTGGTGTTGCGGAGCTATGCGACGAGGTTGTGACGGGGTCGTCTGCACACCACTGACACGGACGCGGGAGACTGCCCGTAGACCGCCCTCTCTTCGGGGAGCGGCGATGCCGCAAGAGGAGGCGACGTGGCGCTGACACCACAGGACGTGCAGAACAAGGTCTTCAGCCCGACGAGGTTCCGGACCGGCTACAACGAGGATGAGGTCGACACCTTCCTCGACGAGGTCGAAGCCGAGCTGACCCGGCTGTTGGATGAGAACGCTGACATCCGCCGTCAGCTGGACGAGGCCCGCCGCACCGGTGGCGGCGGCCCCGGGGTGCCGCCTCAGCTCATCGAGGAGAACCAGCAGCTGCGCCGTCAGGTGGAGGACGCCCGCCGCGCCGCCGCCCAGGCCCAGGCCGCCGCCCAGCATGCCCAGGCTCAGGCGGCCGCCGCCGCGGCCCGCGGTCCGTCCACGTCCCCGGTGCCGATTTCCGGTGGCGCGACCCAGGTCATCCCCGCCGTCGGTTCCCGCACGGCGGCCGCGTCGGCCGCTGCGGCCGCCGCCGCTCCGTCCGGCAACGCCGCGATCGACACCGAGATCGAGCAGCGGGTCGCCCGCACGCTCGTCCTCGCGCAGCGGACCGCTGACGAGGCGCTGCGCGAGGCGCGCGCGGAGTCCGAGCGCGCCCGCCGGGAGGCCCGCCAGGACGCCGACCGGATCCTCGCCGAGGCCCGGGCGCACGTCGCCGAGCAGCTTGGCGGCCTGGAGGACGACAAGCGTCGCCTCGAGGGCCAGGTCGAGCAGCTGCGCGCGTTCGAGCGGGAGTACCGCACAAGGCTTCGGGCCTACCTGGAGATGCAGCTTCGCGACCTCGACGGCATGCCCACCCCACCGGCCGTCGGCGCCGGGGGCCCGCCGCGCCCAGGGCTCAATCCGGGCACCCAGGGCGCCCCGCAGCCGCAGCCCACGGCGGTCGGCGTCTCGGCGGCGGCCTACCAGCCTGGCCCGGCTGCAATGGGCGCCCAGAACGGGGTCGGCCGTCCCGACCACGATCCGCGCGCCAACAACGGCATGCAGGAGTTCTGAACCAGCGCGCTACGAAGTGAGTCTTTTCCATCGTCGCCGCCAACCGGGCCCAAGCGGCCGAGGTCTCGGTGCGAGGGGAGAGGACTCGGTGCGGAGGCGTCGCTCAACGGCGAGCGGGCCTCACTCCGGGCCGCCTGGGTGCGCAGCGCGTCGACGGGTGGTCCCCGCTGGCCGTGCGACCGCGCGCGGTTCTCGCGGGACTGATCGGCCGCGGCCTGGTGACCGGAGGGTTGACCAACTGTGATCATCCTGAGTGGTGCCCTGCTGGCGGTCGCCGCCGTGCTCTGGGTGATCGGTGCGTTCGGGCCGTCGGCCTGCGTGTACGCGTCTTTGGCGGTGACGCTGTTCGCCGCCGGGATGCTGCCGCTCGGCGCCGCCCGCCGGGTACGGCGCGGCCACAGCGGGCCCGCCGTCTGACTCCATATCCCCCAGATGCCCGCGCGTGTGTTCGCGCTTCGCGCGGCACGTCGAGGGCGGGCGGCTAGGTCTGGCCAGGCGCGACCGGGACGAAGCGCACCGCGTTCTCCAGGGTTCCCGGTGGCGCGGCGTCGACGACTCTGACCGCCGGATCGGCCCGCAGCGCGAGGAGCCGGACGGCCGGGGCTCGGACTACGGCCGCGAAGGCGCAGGCGCAGCCGGCGCGCAGAGCACTCGCCTCCGCGCGATCCCGTCGCTGGGCCGCCGGATCGGCCAGCGCGGCCCGCCGGGTCGCGTCGCTCGCCTGCGCGTCGAACGCGGCGACCACGTCCGCGACGGGATCCCGGATCGCGGCCTGGTGCACCGAGCCGACGCCCGGCACGGCGAAGAAGACCTGGGTGACCCGGTAGTCGGAAAGCAACGCGTGCAGGGCCTGCGGCGAGCGGTACTCGCTGAGGTCGACCAACGCGAGCAGGTCGGCGTCCGGGGCGGCGTGGGCGAGGTCGGCCAACTCGTCGCTCGCGATGGCGACGTAGGTGGACACCGAGTCGCCCGGGTAGGGACCGATCGCGATCGTCGGGGCGATGCCCCGCGGTGTGCCGACCGGCTTGGGTGGGGTCGGCACGGTCGCCGGCTCGGCGATCGGCTGACCAGCGCTCACCCAGGGCAGCAGCGCCGCCGCGGTGCTCAGCACGATCATCGCGACCAAGCCCAGCACCGCGATCCTCGCCCCGCGCTCGAGCACCGCCCTGCCGGCCGGCACCCCGGCCCCACCGCCCTCACCGCCGCCCGCCGGGCCGCCGCCGACGCCGTCGTCCACTGACAGCAGCCGGACCCGGACGGCTAGGCACAGCAGCCGTCCCGTGATCGCCCGACTCGCGGCCGCGGCGCCCGCGGCGACGACCTCCAGGGCGTCGCCGGCCGCCGGCAGCAGGGCTTCGTCGAGGCGGTCCAGCAGCGGGCCGGCCCGGTCGGCCACCTGCGCGAGCCGGGCGCCGCCCACCGTGGCGACCTCCACCGCCGCCCGGGCGCCGGCCTGCCTGGCCGCGTCCGCGGCGCCGCGCGCGCCCGATCGTCCCGGGGCGCGGGTCGGCAGCGGGCTCACGACATCGCCCGGAGCCGCTCCAGCGCCTCGGCGAGATCCGGCGGATCGGGGCTGGTGAAGGTGACCGGCCGGCCGTCGGCCGGATGCTCGAAGGAAAGCCGGAAGGCGTGCAGCCACTGCCGACGCAGGCCGAGCTTCTGGGCGAGGGTCGGGTCGGCGCCGTAGGCCAGGTCGCCGACGCAGGGGTGGCGCAGCGCCGCCATGTGCACCCGGATCTGGTGGGTGCGGCCTGTCTCCAGCCGGATCTCCAGCAGTGAGGCGGCCCGGAACGCCTCGTCGAGGTCGTAGTGCGTGACACTCGGCTTGCCGCCGGCGACGACGGCGAACAGCCCCGGCCTGCGCGGGTGCCGGTCGATCGGCGCGTCCACGGTGCCGCGCAGCGGGTCGGGATGGCCCTGCACGACCGCGCGGTACCGCTTGTCGACCTCGCGCTCCCGAAACGCCCGCTTCAGCGCCGCGTACGCCGGCTCGCTCTTCGCGACCACCATGACGCCGGTGGTGCCGACGTCCAGCCGGTGCACGACCCCCTGGCGTTCCGCCGCGCCCGACGTGGCGATCCGGTAGCCGGCGGCGGCGAGTGCGCCGATCACGGTGGGCCCGGTGTAGCCGGGTGCCGGGTGGGCCGCGACCCCGACCGGCTTGTCGATGACGACGATGTCGTCGTCGTCATGCAGGATGGTCAGCCCCTCGACCGGCGTCGCCGCCACCTCGACAGCCGGCCGGGGCGGGGCCGGCAGCTCGACGTCCAGCCAGGCTCCGCCGCGTACCCGGTCGGACCGGCCCGGCACCTTGCCGTCGACGCTGACCTGGCCGTCGTCGACCAGCGTCGAGGCGGCCGCGCGGGACAGGCCGAACATCCGCGCGATCGCGGCGTCCAGCCGCAGCCCGTCGAGGCCCTCCGGCACCGGCAGCGAACGCCGTTCGCCGGCGGGGCGAGTCGGAAAGCCGGCCTCGGCCACCGGGGGCACTACTCCTGCCCGGCCGGCGGCGGCTCGGAAGGCTGGCCGGCCCGCGCGTACCGGCGGCCGTCCAGGCCGACACCCAGCAGCGACAGGATCACGGCGAGCACCGCGGCGATCACGATCGACGAGTCCGCCACGTTGAAGATCGGCCAGTGGTGCAGGTAGATCCAGTCGACGACGTGGCCGCGCAGCGGGCCGGGGGACCGCACCAGCCGGTCGATGAGGTTGCCGACGGCGCCGCCGACGATCGCCCCCAGCACCACCGCCCAGCCTGTTGAGGCCAGCCGGCGGGCGGTGCGCGCGACGACGGCCACCACGACCACGGCGATCAGGCTGAACAGCACGGTGGCGCCGCCGCCGATGCTGAACGCCGCGCCAGAGTTGCGGGTGAGCTCCAGCTGGAGCACGCCCGGGATCAGGGTCACCGGCGGGCGGTCGGACAGCGTCGCCACCACGATGATCTTCGTGACGGCGTCGAGGAGGATGACCCCGACGGCCGTGCCGATCAGGATGCGCACGGGCGCATGCGCCAACGGGCGCGACGCCGGTGGGGCGGACCTTCCGCCCCGGGCCTCCGCGTCTTCGCCATCGGGCCGGGTGACCCCGCCGGACGCACCGTCGGCCCGCGTCACCGCGGGCGGACCGGCCTGCGCGCCGGTGGCCTTCCCAACCGTCAACTCCGGCTCCTTGCCCCAGTCCAGGTACGCGCGCGCGACGGACTCGTCGGCCGGCTCGCGTACATCACCCGCACTGGTCGGCGCCTCTCCCACGCACCCAACTCTACGGGCGTCCGCCGGCGAACTCGTCGCCGCCCGGCGAATGCCCGGCTGGCCGGGCGGCGAGCGATGCCGGCCGGCTGCTATCCGGGCCCCCGGGGCATCCAGGTGGCGAGGTCAGGCGGGCAGCTCGGCGGCGTCCCCGGTGCCGAGACGTTCCAGGACCACGCGGTACGCCTGCAGCTGGCCGCTCACGAAGCCAGCGGTCGAGCCCCAGAGGAACGCGCGGAACTTCAGGTAGCTCTCCGAGCCCCAGCGCTCGGTGATCTGCTCGCGGGCGGCGTCCAGGCGCAGCGCCCAGGCCCGGCAGGTCAGCAGGTAGTTGCGGGTGTCCTCGACCACGGTGCGGACCCGGAACTGCGGCGAGCGGGCCACACAGGCCAGGTACTCGTGCAGCACCATCGGGGTCGACCGGCCGGGGTAGATGTGGCGGGCCATGAAGCTCGACAGGTGGTGCTTGCGCCGCATGGCGACCGCGTCGAGGTAGACCAGTCCGCCGGGGCGGACCAGCGCCGCGTACTTGCGCAGCGTGGTCGGGTAATCCGGCAGGTGCTCGGTCGCGCCCATGTTCACCAGCGCGTCATAGGGCTCGTCGTCGTAGGCGAACAGGTGCTGGCGCACGACGGTCGCGTCGTCGAACCCGCGCCGCTTCGCCAGGTCGGTCATGAACTCCTCGGACGCGCGGGACAGCGTGAGTGTGGTCACCCGGGCACCCCGCTCCGAGCCGTACTGCAGGAACGCCCCCCAGCCGCCGCCGACCTCCAGGACCCGCGCGCCGGGCGCGAGCGCCAGCGACTCGTAGGCGTAGCGCATCTTGTTCGCCATCGCCTCCTCCAGCGGCTCGCCGTCGGAGGTGAAGACGCCGTGGGTGTAGCACCGGTAGGCGGTGTCGAGGAACGTGGTGAAGAAGTCCGCGTCCTCGTCGTAGTGCGCGGCGATCGCCTTGTCATCCGCCTCCCGCTGCGCGCGGCCGCCCACGGCAAGCGGCGCGAATCGCCGGATCCACACAAGTGGATGGAAGTCGGAGAACATCTTCCGGGAGATCAGCGCGGCGACCACGTCGCCCGCCACCTCAATGGTGCCGCCGATGAAGGCGTCGCCGATCTGGAAAAGGTCCATGGAGCTCAGCGCGCGGTCGCCGACCGGCGAGCGGCTGGTGATGGAGAACCGGGGCTCTCCGTCACCGATCCGAAACGTGAAGCCATCCGACATCGTGACCGTGAACGGGGTCCGTACCGACTTCTTCGCCCAGGCCCGCCGTAGCCGGCGCTCGAAGCTGTCCCAGGTAGCCGTGGTCATCCTCACCCAACCCGAGGTGTCCGCCGGGCCGCGCGCCCCTAGACCCCGATGCCATGGGGGTTCCGTCGGTCTGCATGCGGATCAACCGCTGGTCGGTTGGCCCGGTCTATTCGTATTCTTTTGTGCTGGCAACGATTATGGTCGCCGGAGGCGCTGCGGGAAACGTCGACGAACCGGCACGCGAACCGCCGCGGACCAATTCGTCGGACGACTTCGTCCGGCGCCCGTCACACAGGCGTCCGGTGCGCCGCGGTGCCGGTCTCCGGCCAGGCGGATGGTCGTACCCACCGTGGCCGGGATCCCGGCGTAGCGGGTTGGGACGGTGGTTGGGGGTCTGTCCACCGGGCGCCGCGCGGTAAACCCGCTTGCGCTCTGGGCTACGCTGGGTGCAGCCAGCGGTAGGACGTTGACGGGACGAGTAGCGGCGGACGCGGTCCGAGCGAGCCGGGGTTGGTGTAAGCCCGGTGGCCAGCACGTCGTGAAGATCAGCCCAGAGTCGCCGGGAGAACGCGCCCTCGGGCGTCACTAGATCCGGCTGCCGAGGCGGGAATGAGAGGCGTGTCCAGGCCACAAGGCCGAAGGGCGCGCAAGGAGGGTGGTACCGCGGTGTCCCCGCGCACGCCGGGCAAAGGCCCGGATCGCGGCGAGGCGTCGTCCCTCCGGCGGCACAGCCATGTCGACGGAGACCGGGATCCCACCACGATGACCAGCCCCACCGAGGCGCCCAGCGCCACCCAGCTGCCCAGCGGCGCCCGCCCGGCGGCGTTCACGCCGCTGCCGGCGAAGATCGACCTGCCCGCCTTTGAGCGGGAGACCCTCGACCGCTGGCGCGACACCAAGGTCTTCGAGCGCTCGCTGACCGCGACCGCCGACGCGCCGCTGTGGGTGTTCTACGAGGGCCCGCCGACCGCCAACGGCAAGCCGGGCGCGCACCACGTCGAGGCCCGCGTCTTCAAGGACGTCTTCCCGCGCTACCGGACGATGAAGGGCTACCACGTGCCCCGCCGGGCCGGGTGGGACTGCCACGGGCTGCCCGTCGAGCTCGCCGTCGAGAAGGAGCTGGGCTTCACCAGCAAGTCCGACATCGAGAAGTACGGGATCGCCGAGTTCAACGCCCGTTGCCGCGAGTCGGTGCTGCGCCACGTAGCCGACTTCTCCGCGATGACCGAGCGGATGGGCTACTGGGTCGACCTCGACGGCGCCTACCGAACGATGGACACGTCCTACATCGAGTCCGTCTGGTGGTCGCTGCGGCAGGTTTTCGACAAGGGCCTGCTGGTCGAGGACTTCCGGGTCACGCCCTACTGCCCGCGCGACGAGACCCCGCTGTCCGACCACGAGGTCTCCCAGGGCTACAAGGACGTCGCAGACCCGTCGGTCTACGTCCGCTTCCCGGTCGTCCCGGGTACCGGCCCCGAGGGCCTGTTCACCGCGGAACGCGACGCGAAGCTACTGGTGTGGACCACGACGCCGTGGACGCTGGTCTCCAACACGGCCGTCGCCGCCCACCCCGAGGTCACCTACGTCCTGGCCCGGACCGCCGGGGGGGAGCATGTCGTCGTCGCCGAGCCGCTCCTCGCCACGGCCCTCGGCGGCGCGGCCGAGGACGCCGAGGTGGTGGCCCGGCTGACCGGCGCCGAGCTCGCGGGAACTCGCTACCGCAGGCCGTTCGAGCTGCTCGATGCCGCCCGCTTCGAACCCGGCGCGGACGGCGTCACCGGCCGGCTCGCCGCTGGCCGCGCACCCGCCGCGCCGCACTCGGTCGTGCTCGCCGACTACGTCACCACCACCGACGGCACCGGGCTGGTCCACCAGTCGCCCGCGTTCGGCGCCGAGGACCTCGCGGTCTGCCAGGCGAACGGTCTGCCGGTCGTCAACCCGGTCGGGCGCGACGGCCGGTTCCTCGCCGACGTGCCGCTCGTCGGCGGGATGTTCTTCAAGGACGCCGACGCCCCGCTGACCGACGACCTCGAGACCCGTGGCCTGCTCTGGCGCGGCCAGAGCTACGTCCACAGCTACCCGCACTGCTGGCGCTGCCACACGCCACTGATCTACTACCCGCTGCCCAGCTGGTACATCCGCACCACCGCGATCCGCGACCGGCTCGTCGAGGAGAACGAGAAGACCGACTGGCACCCGGATCGGATCCGGACCGGGCGATACGGCGAGTGGCTGCGCAACAACGTCGACTGGGCGTTGTCCCGCAACCGCTACTGGGGCACGCCGCTGCCGGTGTGGCGGTGCGAGAACGACGCCGCCCACCTGACCTGCGCGGGTTCGCTGGCCGAGCTGTCGAAACTCGCCGGCCGCGACCTGTCCGATCTCGACCCGCACCGGCCGTTCGTCGACGAGGTCACCCTGCCCTGCCAGGCCGACGGCTGCTCCGGCACGGCCCGCCGGGTGCCCGAGGTGATCGACGTCTGGTACGACAGCGGCGCGATGCCGTTCGCCCAGTGGGGCGCGCCGCACCGCAACTCCGCCGAGTTCGAGAAGCACTACCCGGCGCGTTACATCTGCGAGGCAATCGACCAGACCCGCGGCTGGTTCTACACCCTGATGGCGATCGGCACCCTCGTCTTCGACCAGTCGAGCTACGAGACGGTGCTGTGCCTCGGGCTGCTGCTCGACGCCGAGGGCCGCAAGATGTCCAAGCACCTCGGCAACGTTCTCGACCCGTTCGCGTTGTTTGAGCAGCACGGCGCCGACGCGGTCCGCTGGCTCATGCTCGCCGGTGGCTCGCCCTGGTCGGACCGCCGCGTCGGCCACGAGGCCATCGAGGACATCGTCCGCAAGGTCCTGCTGACCTACTGGAACACGGCGTCGTTCTTCGCGCTCTACGCCTCGGCCGCGGGTTGGGATCCGGCGGCGGCCCCCGGGAGGGCGCCGGGCGAGCGCCCGGTGCTGGACCGCTGGGCGCTCTCGGAGCTCGCCGCGACCGTCCGCGAGGTCGACGAGGCGCTGGAGGGCTTCGACTCGCTGCGCGCCGGGCGGCGCCTCGCCCAGTTCGTCGACGACCTGTCGAACTGGTACGTCCGCCGGTCGCGGCGACGGTTCTGGGACGGCGACCCGGACGCGCTGGACACCCTGTACCGGTGCCTGGACGGGGTCACCCGGGCGATGGCGCCGCTCGCGCCCTTCCTCACCGACTGGCTGTGGGCCCGGCTGTTCGCGCACGCCCCGGGCGCTCCGGACTCGGTGCACCTGGCCAGCTGGCCCGAGCCGCCCGCCGCCTGGCTCGACGAGACCCTGTCTGCGCGGATGACCCTGGTCCGGCGGATCGTCGAGCTGGGCCGCGCGGCCCGGGCCGCGAGCGCGGTCCGGACCCGCCAGCCGCTGCCCCGGGCCGTCGTCGGCGGGGGCGCCTTCGACGGGCTGCCGGACGAGCTGCGCGCCCAGATCGCCGACGAGCTCAACGTCATGACCGTCGAGGGCGCGACGGCCGACGTCGTCGACGTCACCGTGAAGCCGAACTTCCGCGCGCTCGGCCGCCGGTTCGGCAAGCGGACGCCGCTCGTCGCGGGCGCCGTCGCGAGCGCCGGCCTGCCGGTCGACGGGAAGCTCACGGTCGTGGTCGAGGGTGAGTCGATCGAGCTGTCGGGCGACGAGCTGATCGTCACCGAGACGCCGCGGCAGGGCTGGGCGGTCACTTCCGAATCCGGCCTCTCCGTCGCGCTCGACCTGGAGATCACCCCCGAGCTGGCCCGCGCCGGCCTCGCCCGGGACGTCATCCGGGTCCTGCAGGACGCCCGCAAGAGCGCCGGCCTGGAGATCACCAACCGCATCGACGTCTGGTGGACGGCATCCAAGGGCTCGACGGCGCTCGCCCTGCGGGAGCACGCGGCGACGGTCGCCGACGAGGTCCTCGCCGTCAGCTTCGTCGAGGGAGACCTGCCGCCCGGCACCCACCACACCGCCGACGACCTGGGCCTGACCTTCGCCCTGGGCATCGCCGAGCCCGCGGCCCGGTAGCTCTACGAACAGAAATGCTCCGAACGTTGACGCTCCCCAGCTCAGGTCCGTTGGGCTGGGGAGCGCGTCGGCCACCGGTCGGGCCGCGCGGGCGTCTCTGCTACCGCGGCTATGGGCGGCCTCCTCTGATGCATGAGCTGCGGGGCGGGATGGGTGGGGCGCGATCTGGGGCGTGCCGCACCGCTCTAGTGACGACCCGGTCGCGCAGATCCGCGGATTAGCGGGCGGCAGACGGGCCGCTCCGGCGGAGACCAGACGGACCGGCTGAAGTCGGGCGGCTCGTTCGCTGGGGGCCAATCCGAGCTTCCGGTGCGGGTCGGGGCGGGCGATTATCTTCAGCGGGTACGGGCGATCAGTGACGATCGCAACGGGTGGTCACAGAGCGCCACGATCAGTCGTACTGTTTGGGGAAACGGCGCGCCCACGCGCCCGGCCCGCGGTGCCCCGGCACGGCCCGGACGACCGGCGCTGCGGTGCGCCCTGGGACGGGTGGCGGACGCGAGCGACCAGACGCGAGGGATGAGGAGCTTTCGGTGAAGCTGGCGATGGGCACCCGGGAGGTCTTCGACGCGGAGAGCCTGCTGGAGGAGTACCTGGGGCCGCGCAAGCGCGGGCTGCGGTACGCCTACCCGTACTATGACGGCCTGGTCACGAATGGCGATCCTGATCTGCTCTGCACCGGCGACCTGCTCGCCCCGTGCCTGCTCGGCGTCGGGGTCGACATCGACCGGCTGCACACGCTGACCGCGCTGATGCCGCTGCTGCAGCGGGCGCTGGACAAGCTCCCGCCCGGCATCGAGCTGATCGAGGCCGACGACGTCACCCTCGACCTCGTCGCCGCCCTCTATGACCCGCTCGACGACCCGGATGTCTCGGACCGCGACGTCAAGGGCTCACTGATCGCCAAGGTCCTGCATCGCAAGCGCCCGGCGCTGGTCCCGCTGTTCGACTCCAAGGTGCGGATCTTCTACCAGCACGAGAACTGCGTCCCCGCGGCGCCGAAGGACGGCCGGTCCTGGCGCCAGTACATGCAGTTGCTGGTCCGCGCCATGCAGCACGACCTGCGTGAGAACGCCGAGGAGTTCCGGCGGCTGGCCACCCTGGTCCCAGCCGGGGGGCCACCGGTCACCTCGCTGCGGATGCTCGACATCGTCGTCTGGATGAGCAGCGCCGTCTGACACGCAGGAGGCGGCGTGCGCAGGTCTCGTCGGCAGGGTTCCCGCCGGATCGTCGGCACCGCATCGGCGGCAGGGTTCCTGCCGGATCGGCGGAGCCGATCTGGGAGGTCGGCGATCTGGGAGGTAGGGAAGCGAGGGCGGGGCCGGAGTACGCAGCCGACGGATCGGCAGCGGTGGTAATGAGCCGGGCGCCGTGGACCGTCGGCGGGTGAGCACTGCCGGCGCAGCGGCCGTCGAGCCCGGGCGGCGGCGACGACGGAAAAGGCGTCAGTGACTATCCGGACGCCGCCGGCCGCTCAGGAGGGACCAGGCATCAGGGAGAATGGCCGGGTGCGCAGTTTCGCCGTCCGGGGCCTGACCCGCAGGCACCGCTCCGGGGACCGGGTCGTGGTCGCCAACGACCGCGTGGACCTCGACGTCCCGGCCGGCGAGGTGTTCGGCATCCTCGGGCCCAACGGCGCGGGGAAGACGACGCTGGTGCGCCAGCTGATGGGGCTGCTGCGCCCCGACGAGGGCAGTATCGAGCTGTTCGGGCACGACATCGTGGCCCGGCCGGACCTGCCCGCCCGGCTGGTCGCCTATCTTGGCCAGAGCGACCTGGCGCTGGCCGAGCTGCCGGTCGCGACGGCGGTGGAGACCACCGGGCGGATGCGCGGACTGTCGAAGGCGGCCGCCCGGGCCGAGCGGGACGCGGTGCTCGAGGAGCTGGAACTCGACGCCGTCGCTGACCGTCCCCTTGGGAAGATCTCCGGCGGGCAGCGCCGGCTCGCGTGCGTCGCGACCGTGCTCGTCGGGTCCCGGCCGGTGCTGGTGCTCGACGAGCCAACGACCGGGCTCGACCCGCGCAGCCGGCGGGCGGTCTGGTCCGCGCTGCGGCGCCGACGCGACGAGGCGGGCGTCACGGTGGTTCTGATCACGCACAACGTGCTGGAGGCGGAGACGGTGCTCGACCGGGTGGCGGTGCTCGACGCCGGCCGGGTGATCGCCTGCGACACCCCGGGCCGGCTGAAGGCCCTTGTCGACGCGGACGTCCGCCTCGAGCTGGCCTGGCGCCAGGAGCCGCCCCCGACGGACCCGACGGTGTGCTGGCTCGGCGAAGGCGCGACCCGCTCGGGACGGCGTTGGACGATCCGGATGTCGCCGGAGCGGGCCCGTGAGGCACTGGCCCAGCTCACCACCGGCCCGGCCTTCGCCGCCCTTGACGACTTCAGCCTGGCGACGCCATCCCTGGAGGACGTCTACCTCTCGCTGGGCGGGACCTCGCGTGACCTGGAGCGGACGTGAACCTGACCAGCCTGGACGAGCGGGCGGCCCGGTGACCACGGCCCCCG
>Ga0068863_100000876_pt1 | contig 30194 bp, 19 predicted proteins | sample KBSSwiS62_FD_66596 | JGI IMG/M metagenome (GOLD analysis project Ga0068863, IMG submission 66596) | Switchgrass rhizosphere microbial communities from Kellogg Biological Station, Michigan, USA - KBS Switchgrass S6-2 | ecosystem: Host-associated > Plants > Roots > Rhizosphere > Soil ... | reverse complement strand
GGGGAGCAAGAAAATCGGGGACACGTGTACTTGAAGATCCTTCATCCTGCGGGCCACCTTCTCCCGGAGGCAGAAGGATAGCCTGCGGGGTTGTCCCTCTCCCCCCGGGAGAGGGAGCCCCGAAGGGGTGGGTGAGGGATTCTCAGGCATCACCCTGCCCTTCCTTCACGCCAGGGCCAAATCCGGTTTCGCCTCGTAACGCGAGCTGCAATTCGGGCATTCGATGAAGGGCTTGACTCGGCTAAGAGGCACAACCGGAATGACGAAGAAGAGAGTCAGAAAGCGCATCCCCTTCTTCAGGGCGAAAGGAGTCCCTGTACCGCAGTTCCCACAACGCCATGCTGCCTGAGTAAGGCCCACCTGCCAGGAGAAAAAGTGTGTTCCGATAATCAGCATATCGCCCTCCCTCCGTCTGCTCTGCAAGGGCCTTGCCGTTCATCAGAATCGGTCAGCAGCGGCCGGGAACTTGAAACAAGTGATTGAAAGAGTTGGCATTCGGCCGTTGATCCTCAATTTTCGAGTGTTTATTAGGAGTAGCGGCCCGCCAAATCGATATCCGAAGAGATAGGGAGTCAATCCCTTTCGCTCCTTTCGCTGTTTCGCTTGACACGCATCGCAATCCCCTTTACATAAACGATCAACAGCCGCATCTTGGGGGCCCAATGAATTTCAACAAAAGCCTGCGTTGGTTGGCCATTCTGATACTCGTGCTCGTCGGCGTACCGTCGATTGCGTTAGCGCAGCCTGGATCGTTCGGCGGCGGGTATGGTCCGCCGCTCACTGTCGTACCTCCGCCGAAGGTATTCGCGACGTCGGACGAGCACTACGCGTATCTCCTCGCTCAAGCAAAGGGAGGTACGAAGCAAACGATCACTTCCGTGCCGCGTTGGGACGGTTTGTGGGTGACGGCGGGCAACACCCACATGGACATGTTCATCGATCCGGCCGGGTCTGGCTTCAAGGGCAAGGTTCGGGAGGGCGTCCTGACCCCGCCATACGAAGCGGCATACAAGGAGAGGTGGCGGCAGCAGCAGGAACTTGGTGAGGTTCAATACGATCGCCTCACTCACTGCGAACCGCCAGGCTATCCACGGTGGCTGCTCGAGCCTTACTCGCATGAGTTCGTCAACCTGCCGCAGCAAACGTACATGATCAACGATTACGGGCCAGGGATACGACGCATCTACATCGGACAGGAGCATAAGAACGTCTACGGCACGCATTCCTGGTACGGTGACACGATCGGGTTCTGGGACGGCAACAAGCTCGTCACGCACACGAAGTATCTTCTGCCGGCCGACTTCACGCGATGGTCACCGATGACGAGCAATCAATTCGAGTCGGTCGAACGATGGGAGTTGAAGCAATATGCGGGCGGAGTTGAGCGGCTCGAGGTCCAGGTTACATTCTATGACAAGAACGCGTTCACGAAACCCGTCAACGCTGTCTATGCCTTTCGACGGGCGAAGGAACTCGAAGCGGCGGGCCATCGCGTCCAGCACTGGGAATGCGAGGGAAGCAGCAACGACTTTCTGCTCAACGGCACGACGAGTTCGAGACTGCCCGGGGAAGAAGGGTTCAAAGACCCACGGGGCACGACGATGTTCCCGGAATTGCCTGGCCAGTCTCGCGACCCGATTTACAACACCACGCTGCCGACAAAGAAGGAGAAGGAGTAGGAGATGAAGAGGATCCTGAGCTTGCTGCCTGCTGCCCTTACCGCATTGCTCCTGACGGCTGCGGTTTTCAGCGCGCATCATTCATTCGCCATGTTCGATCGAACCATTGAAAAGGTGGCCACGGGCACCGTGGTGCGCTGGACCTACAATAATCCGCATTCGTGGCTCTACATGAATGTCAAAGACAAGGACGGGAGCGAAACGCTCTGGAGCTTTGAAGGTTCTGCTCCCACCGCGCTCCTCCAGCGCGGTATTACCGGCACGACGTTCGAGCCGGGTAAAACAATCACAGTCCTCTATTGTCCGTTGAAAGACGGCCGTCCGGGCGGCGGTTTGGGATGGGCGAGGCTCCCTGACGGCACGTTCATCAATCCCGCCGACGGCGGTTGCGACGGTAGCGCCGCAGCCATCGAGCGATGGAAAGGTTGGCTCGCGAAGGGCTACACCTCAAACACCGAAGCCCAAAACGCCACGAAGTAGCGCACACGATTCAGGGAGCAATTTCGAAGCGCCAGTCTCTCCCCGTGCGTGTGCCGGTAAGGTATGATCGCGGGAATGTCGGATAGTTTCTTCGGATCGTAATGATCGGCAAGACTGTCGGTAGCTACAAAATCTCGAGCAAGCTGGGTGAAGGGGGAATGGGAGCCGTGTATCGCGCGACCGATACGCGTCTCGGCCGCGACGTCGCGATCAAGTTCTCCGCGGAGAAGTTTTCCGAGCGCTTCGAACGCGAAGCTCGCGCGATTGCGGCTCTGAACCATCCCAATATTTGCACGCTCTACGACGTCGGTCCGGATTATCTGGTGATGGAACTGGTCGAGGGCGAGGCGCCGAAAGGGCCGATGCCCCTGGCGCAGGCACTGGATATCGGGCGCCAGATTGCCGATGCTCTCAAGGCCGCTCACGAAAAAGGCATCATTCACCGTGACCTGAAGCCTGACAACCTGCGAATCACGCCGGAGGGCAAGGTGAAGGTGCTCGATTTCGGTCTGGCCCGGATGGGTAACGCTTCTCAGGATTCCTCGACGGATTCAGCGCACAATTCGCCCACGCTGATGAGTGCCGCGGCCACGCAGGCCGGGATCATTCTCGGCACAGCCTCTTATATGTCCCCCGAGCAGGCGCGCGGCAAGACTGCCGACCGGCGCGCGGACATCTGGGCCTTCGGAGTGGTGCTCTATGAACTCTTGACGGGACGATCGCTGTTCGAGGGAGAGAGCGTCTCCGATACGATCGCGGGTGTCCTGAAAACGGACCCGGACTGGACCCCGACTCCACCGCGGGTTCGCCGGCTTCTGAAACGTTGCCTCGAGAGGGATCCGGCAAAGCGTCTTCAGGACATTGGCGACGTCTGGGATCTGCTCGATGAAACCCCGGTAGCGCCTTCTCCAACTTCTCGCCGCGTCGTGTGGCCCGTCATCGCCGTCGCGGCGTTGCTCGCCACCGTCGTAATGGCGGCGATTGTGCTACGCCCGAAACCGCTTCCAGAGGTGATCCGCTTTCAGATCGCTGCACCGGCGGGTAGCCGCATCGGATTGGGCACGCCCGCGCCATCGCCGGATGGCCGCTCCCTGGCTTATGTCGTGATCGACAGCATTGGTGTTCAGCGCCTCTATCTTCGGCGGCTTGATCGCAGCGAACCGCAAATCCTGGCCGGTACCGAAGGCGCCGTGCATCCCTTCTGGTCTCCGGATGGACGGTCTCTTGCGTTTGTGTCCGACAACATCATGAAGCGCTTCGATATCGATAGTGGGATGGTGAGAGTTGTGGCTGATCGGATCACCGGACCCTGGCACGGTGACTGGAATTCCAAGGGCGATATTCTTGGGCAGATGCTGAACGGCATCGTTCGTTTGTCCGATCAGGGAGCAGCCGCAGCGACTCTCGTCATCGCCCGCAACCCTGACATTCAGGCGGGGCACCCCGCCTTTTTGGACGACCAGCGCTTCTTTTTTCGGTCCCAAACAACCGACGGTGCCATGTCAATCCGGATGGCAACGATGAATTCAAAGGACACGCAGGTCGTGGTAGAAAAAGTCGATAGCGCCCCGCTGGTGGCGGCGACACCCGGGGGCAAGACGTACCTCCTCTATATTAGAGAATCCGATCTGGTGAGCCAGGAACTAGATCCCGCATCGGGATCGATTCGGGGTGAGCCCTCTGTTCTGATCCCAGGGATAGGCAGGGTCGCCAACCCCGCGGTGAAGCCAGCCGTGGGCGTTTCCGGTAAGGCCGGGGTTCTTGCCTATCAAACAGGTCTTGTCGGATCGGAAGAATTCACCTGGTTCGACCGGACGGGACAGCGGAAGGGCGCGATCTCCACGAAAGTTAACACCGGGAATTTTCGGCTCTCTCCGAATGAATCGTTTCTCGCTTACCGTGGGGAGGACGGCAGACTTTGGATCCTCGATATTGCACGCGGTTCCACGACCAGTTTGACCGACGATACCGTCAACACTATCGTTTGGTCTCCCGACGGAACGAAGGTAGCGTTTCGCGGTCTTCGAAATCCGGGCATCTCTATCGCCAACGTTGATGGAACAGGAGAGGAAACGGTGTGGGACCGATCCGCTTCACCCCGTTCATGGTCAGCGGACGGGATCCTCTTCACCGATGGCGGCGGTGCAGTTTTTCTCCTGCCTCAACCCGGCAGCCGGAAAATGCCTGAACTCGTGGCGCCCGGGCCGGTCTCCGACGCGCGGCTTTCTCCGGATGGAAAGTTCATTGCGGTCGATTCCATCGAGTCTGGTAGAAGGGAGATTTACATCCAGCCCTTGCCCCCACTCAAAGGTCGAACGCGCGTTTCCGTCAACGGCGGCCGCACTCCCCATTGGCGCCGCGACGGCAAGGAACTCTATTTCCTGGGCCCGGATTCCTCTGTTATGGCAGCCGACGTCACTCGGGGGTCGACGATCAGCGCCGGAGTGCCGCATCAACTGTTTCGCGTCGCCGGAGGCATCACCGGCTACGACATCCAGCCCGATGGTCACGGCTTCCTGATCGTCACACCTTCTGCAACGCTCCCGGATAACCCGATTACTGTTGTGATGAACTGGTGGGTAGAACTGAAACAGTAGCCCCAGGTCAACTGGCGCGGTCACAGACCGCGCCTACAGTCCCCGTTTCGAGACAGAAACGGCTAAGAATTCTGGAGAGTCGAAAGAGCGCGATGCGCGCGTGCAAGCATCGGTGTGTCGAAACCTTCCGTGAAGCCGCTCAAGACTGAATCGACAACCTCGCGTCCCTGTGCGACCTTCCCCTGCATTTGAAGGAGACGCGAGAAATCCAACGCAGTCTTCAACTCAAACGATCGAGCCTGATGTGCTCGGGCTATCTCCAGTGACGCTCTGAAGTGAGATTCACTGGCTTCAATGATGCGCTTCTCCTCATCCGTGGTGTGGAGCAACTCGAGCCGCCCCAGCGACAGAAGAAGCAGATTCGCTTGAATACGATCGAATTCCGGAGCACGGTACAGCTCATTCGTTTGTTTTGCGAACGCGCGTGCTTGTCCCAGCGTGGCCGTTGCTTGAGGCAAGTCTCCTGTAGCGCCGAGAGCTTCGGCGATAGTCAGAAGCATCAGACTACGACCCAGCGCGCAGCCAATCGAGTCGTGTATCTGGATGGCACTGCGAATTTCTGCCACGCCGTTTTTAATGTCGCCGAGCGCTGCGAGGGCAGCACCGTAGCAAAGCCGGCTATGACCGATACTCTGGACGATACCGTGACTCTTCGCATAGGCGAGCGCTTCCTCGGCGAGCTGCTTTGCCGCCGGATAGTCTTCAATGTCGAGAGCCAATCCCGCGCTCCATGTCATGACGCCCGCGACGGTGACCGGATGTTTTACTTGCTTCGTTGCTTCGCGCGCCTCCCGCATTAAGCGCTGTGCCTTGTCTGGAAATCCCAGTGCCCAATAGGCCACCGCGGCAGACGCCGTACTCCCCGTTTTCGGTTCCACATTAAAGCGCGCAAAACCCGTTGCCTGCATGCCGGGTGTTTGCCGGCGAAACACCTCTTCAAGGTCTTTCACCGCGCCCGCGAAATCGCCAACCAATGGTTTCACATAGCCAAGCGCGCTATACGCGATGACAAGCAATGAGGGGTCCTGAGCTCGCTCTGCAAGCGGGAACAGCCGCTTTGCGACTTCAAGCGTCCGGTCATAGTCGGCGCGCAAGATGTAGACCATCCAAAGACCGTATAGGCCCGTAAAAACACAGTCGTCGTCATGAAGACTCTCGGCGAGCTCAAGAGCGCGGCTGTACGCCTCTTCGACTTCAGGCGTGGAAGAACCTCCCGTCAACGTGACCAGTGCCGAACCAAGAAACATGTGCGCCTGAAATTCCTTGCGCGTCCGCTCGTCTGAGGGCGGTAACATCTGGAGCAATTTCAAAGCATGTTGTGAGAGCGCGGCCGCTTGCTTGTATGCGAAAACGTTGAGGGCGTTTCTGACCGCAAGAATCAAGTAACTCGCAGCCTGCCCGAAATCGTGGGAAATTTCGAACAGGAACGCCAGATTGGACGCAATATCGGAGGACCGATCCCGGTAAAAGCCTTCCAGAGCTTCCGCCATTTTGCGGCTCAGCTGTCTTTTTCGCGTCGGCAAAATCGAGGCGTAAAGCGCGTTCTGGTAGAGGACGTGGACGAACTGATAGTGCAGTGTTAAGGTGCCGTCAGGAAATTGTTTCTCTTCAACCATTCTAACGACCGAATGGATGCGCTCGAGGCGATCCAGCCGCTCTTCAACGTCGGCGGGATCGATCTGGACAACGCGCGCAACGGAAGCCGAGTCAAAGTCGAATCCCTGAATACTTGCTGCAGTTAACAGTCTTCGATCCTCTTCTTCGAGCTGCCCAATTTTGCGCTGGACGATGCTACGCACGGACTCCGGGAGATTGCGTTCAACTTCGCTCAACGGTTTGGTGATAACCCAACTCTCCCCCTCCTTGCGAATGACTTCCCGGCTCTTCAAGTAATGAAGCAGATCCGACATGAATAGCGCATTGCCCTCGGTGCGCTCATGAATGACTCGCGCAAAATCCTCCGGGAAGGCGTGAGCGGAAAACACCATGCCGGCGTAGCGGTCGATGTCGGCCACGGTCAGGTATTCAACCTGCAGCTCCTTGCACAAGTTTCGTCCCATCAGATCAAGCTTCAAGGCAAGGAACGGGTGCTGCGACAGGTGCATCTCCGTGGGGCGGTAGGTGGCGATAATGAGCATCCGGATCGATTGCAGGTGCCGCGAAATGTAAGCGAGCATGTCGATGGTCGAGTCGTCCGCCCAATGAAGATCGTCGAAAAACAGGACCAGAGAATGATGACGTGTGAGTTCTTGCAGGAAGGCAATCAGTTCCCGCTTCATCCGTTCCTGAGATATGGCGCGTTCACCCGTTTCGGCGATCGAGTGTGAGATTCCCTGGTACCAGGTGAGCGCCAGGGACTTCAGAGTACGCTTGACTTTACCGTCGCCATCGGTTCGAAGCAGGTCGTCCAACGCTTCCAGAAACGGGAGGTAGGCTTCCGACTCCGCCAGACGCTCAGAACAACGCCCTCGTCCGACAAGGTGGCTTTTGCCGCTTAGCTCCAGTTCCTGCAAGAACTCTTCAACGAGCGTCGTCTTGCCGATCCCGGGCTCCCCCGCGAAGCACAGCAAGAGCCCTCCCTGGCGCTCAATCGCTTTGATCGCGTCGCGCAGTGCAGCCTGCTCGGCCTTGCGTCCGACGAATGGACGCACGGGACTTGCCGGAATTCGGATTTCCAGCGAATCGTGTGTGTCCGACGCGAGTTGCTTCACCACCTCGTCCGCGCTGGGCCGCACGGTAGGATCTTTGGCGAGCATGTTCACAATGAGGGTGTCCAGCCACGGATCCAGACTCGGCTTGAATTGCTGTGGCCGAATCGGCTCTTGAGAAATGATCGCGTGCAGAGTTGCTGCTATTGTTTGTCCCGCGAACGGGTGGATTCCCGTGAACATTTCATAGAGAACGATGCCGAACGAAAAGATGTCCGTCGACGTCGTGATGGTTCGCCGTCGCAGAGCCTGCTCCGGCGACATGTATTTGATCGTACCAAGCAATCCGTCCACCGTGGTTTGCAGCTCTGTATCCTGTTGCGTCGGCGGGGGAGTCGGAGAGTTGGCCTGGGGCCAGCTGCGCCGCGCCAGCCCGAAATCCACGACTTTCACGTACCCGTCATCTCGGATGAGAATGTTTTCGGGCTTGATATCGCGGTGCACGATACCGGCGACGTGTGCTGCATGAAGGGCGCGCGCGATCTGCACTGCCCATTCGAGCATCTGCGCGAATCCGACGCCTGTCACACGTTGCCGCAGGGTCGCTCCGTCAACGTACTCCATCACGATGTACTTGCCGATTTTGTCTTCGCCGATATCGATGATGCTGATGATGTGCGGATGATTCAGCGCGGATACCGTCTGAGCCTCTCGCGAGAAGCGTCTTAGCAGCTCCCTGTTCTTGGCGTAAGGGGGGCGCAGAATCTTGATGGCGACCTTTCGGGGAAGCTTCAAGTCTTCGGCGAGCAACACCTGGCCGGTACCTCCGTGGCCGAGCGTTTTCACAATCCTGTAATTGCCGACACTAACGCCGGTCAGATCTTGGTCGGGAGACTCCATAAACACACGCTTTCGGAGAAAACGGCGGATTATAGCACCCGAGATTAGGACGAGCCAGCATTGGTAACGCTAGTTTGCGCCTGGCTCGTGGAACCCGAACGGATCTGGTCGACTGGTCCGCCTTGTCAACAGTGAGTGACTCGAGAACAGCCCCCACAACGTCGAGTGACAGCACTATAGCACTAAAGCAGCCGCTTGCTTCTTTCTACGCCCGGCTAATTCCCAAGCACCGCTCCGCGGTGCGCACTCGCGAATGGAGTGCGTTAAGTTGTCCACCGCAATTCGCGATTCTTGTTCACTTTTGGCCATTTTGGCAAAACAGTGAATTCTCGCGTCTTGCGGAACGTTTCGCATTTGTCTGACGCGTAAGAACATTTCGGCTCGTGATTTACCGGCGCTGATTAGGACCTCCTCGTGCTCGTCGAGTGTCAAGAACACACCGCAAAAAGGAGGACTAATGGCGTTCGAAGTCTTCGCTCATTTGACAGTCCGGCCGGGGCAACTCGAGGGATTCAAAAAGCAGGCGGCTGAATGCATCCGGATCACGAAAGAGAAGGACACACGCACGCTTCGCTACGACTGGTTCCTCACAGGCGATGGCACGGAGTGCGAGGTTCATGAGGCATACACCAGCCCCGAGGGGCTGATCGAACACAACAGTCATATCCTTGAAGCCCGTACGAAGCTCTTCAGGGACTACGCCGACAATCACTTCATGACCGTGTATGGAGAAGCATCGCGGCCGCTTCTCGAGTTGTTCAAGGCGCACGGAGTCGGGTTCAAGTGGTTTTACTTTGTTCAGGGGCTGGAGGCATCCGCCGAGAATCCACCGCGAGTTACTGCGTCTACCGGCGAGGTCAGACAGTCCGCGTAAGGCACTTTATGGCGACAACACTCGACACGAAAGTGCACGATTTTCTGGCGCAAAAGCGGATCGCGGTTGCGGGAGTATCGCGCGACAACGCGCACCATCCCGCCGCGAACCTCATCTATCGCCGATTGAAGGGGACCGGGCACGACGTCTTCCCGGTGAATCCGCACATGGAGACCTTCGACGGCGATCTCTGCTACCCGAATCTGCAGTCCATCCCCGGCGGAGTCGACGGCGTAGTGATCATCACACGCCCCGAAGTCACGGAGCAGATCGTGCACGACTGCAATGATGCCGGTGTCCGGCGCGTGTGGATGCATCAATCAATTGGGAAAGGGTCGAGCGTCTCGCCAGACGCCGTCGAATATTGTCGTGCACACGAGATCAACGTGATCGCGGGCGCCTGTCCGATGATGTACAGCGGCCATGTAGATTTCGGACACGCGTGCATGCGCTGGATCCTCAAACTCACTGGAGGATTGCCCACATGAACCGGCGTCAGATTGCATGGATTCTCATCCTCATTGTCGATGTGGGATACGTCATGTGGGGCGCGATGGCGGCTATAGCGCCCGATGGCCTGATTGGACCCGGCGGCAAGGCGATTCTGCCCGCCGGCTATGAAGGATTCTCTGGTGATTCGTGGACGCAGCTTCTGCGCACGTCGCCGATGATCGCGAAGTACATGATCGTGCTCTTCCGCATGTACGGCATCTACAACGTGTTGTTCGGCGTAATGGGAAGCGCTATTGCAATCACGGCCTTCCGCCGTGGCGATCGCTGGGCATGGTGGGTGTTGCTTGTCGGCAACACGGTCGCACTTGTCTCGGCCATGAGGTACGACTGGATAGTGAACGCCATTGGGCCATTTGAGCTTACCGAATACCTCGGCCTCGCTATTGTCTGCGGCGCTCTGGCGCTCACCGCGCCGTTCCTCGCAGCGAAGCAGCCACTCCAACGGGCGGGCTGAGAAACAAGACAATGGAAGCGCTTCACATTGCCGATAACTTCGCCACCATCACTCCCAGCACTGTCGCGACGACGCCCAGCCGCATCGCTTCGACTGGACGAGACCACTTTCGTTTTTCCATGAGCCCGCCTGTCGTAAGAACCGTCAGCAGGACGAGGCCGATGCCGACCAGCAGCAACGGCCAGGGCAGGCTGCCACTCCACAGTGTCAGGCAGAACGTCGCGATCACTGCCCCGGCGAAGTTCACCACGACGTAGCGTCGTATCCGCGGTGAAAGGATGACGTCATATTTGGCGTCGAATGCTGGCTCAGCGGGCTGCCAGTCAAATCGGTGGCCGGGCGGGCGCAGCCAGACCTCGAGTCGATCTCGCCAACGAGGAGCTTCCCTGGAGAGCCGCCCCAACGCGATGAGCGGTTGAACCTGAGCCCACACCGCATTGAAGCTCCGTAGCGGCTGAGTGGTGCCGTAATCGGGTTTTTCACGTTCGGGTACATACGTTCCGAATAATCGGTCCCAAATGATGAAGACGCCAGCATAGTTGCGATCCAGGTATTCGGAATTGCGGCCATGATGCACGCGGTGGTGCGATGGCGTGTTGAACACATATTCCAGCGGACCCAGTCGGCCCACCAATTCAGTGTGGATCCAGAACTGGTAAAGTGTGTTCATCGATTCGGCCATCACATACACCAGCGGCGGAACTCCGATCAGAGCCAGCGGCAGCACGAACGGCGCCGCCGTGATCGGCGTGAGCACGCCCTGGCGCAGGGCCACTGCCAGGTTGAAGTCTTCGCTCTGATGGTGTACGACGTGCGCGGCCCACAGGAAGTTCACGCGATGCGACGCTCGATGCCAGCAGTAATAAAGAAAGTCTGCGCCTACGAATGCGATGACGAATGCAGCCACGGGTCGGCTGCTCAAGTCGTACAGTCGGGCACTCTCGTAGATCATCACGTAGGACAGCAGCAGAGTTGCCTCAAACAACAACAGCAACACACGCTGCGTCACGCCGCAGCCCAGGTCGGCGATGGCATCAGCAAATCGGTAATTCCGCACTCCTCGCCGCGCCGCAAGTGCCATCTCGATGAAGATGAACAGCAACAATAGCGGAATAGCGAGTGCGATATAGTTCGGACCCATTTCGCGTTGCCCCATCGCGCAATCAACATTACCACGGAGCTGGGGGCAACCGCGGATCGCTGGACTCTCTGCAAACCCTGCTGGCCTCTCCGCAAAGGAATCCGCTTCTGTTGGCCGTTCGAGCAAATCATCGGGACGTCCGGGCATGGATCTATTCAGACACAGGTCGCACAATCCCAATCCGATCGAAGGATCTATGAGGAGGACATGATGACAAACCTATCGGCAACTATCGCGAATCCGAATCAGGCATTGTGGGAAAAGGGCGACTTCACACGGATTGCTGCGTTCATGCGGCAATCTGGGGAAGCTGTCGCGGAATCTCTCGGGATCACACCGCAAATGAAGGTCTTGGACCTGGGCTGCGGAGACGGCACGACAGCGCTTCCAGTCGCCCGTTTGGGGGCTGAAGTCGTCGGCATCGATATCGCCAGAAATCTCGTTGAGGCCGGAATCAAACGAGCCGCTGCGGCAGGACTTCGTAATGTGAGATTTGTGGAAGGCGATGCAAGTGACCTGAAAGAGGTCGCCGACCACTCGTTCGATCTGACGCTCACCGTCTTCGGCGCCATGTTTGCACCGCGTCCATTCGACGTAGCGAAGGAAATGGTCCGGGTCACGAGGCCAGGCGGCCGCATTGTGATGGGCAACTGGATTCCGAACGATCCAACGTTTGTATCGCAGGTGCTGAAGATCAGTTCGGCATTTACACCCCCGCCCCCGGAGGGTTTCGTCAGTCCCATGACATGGGGCGTGGAGAGTCACATCATCGAGCGATTTGGAAAGGCGGGCGTGCCGGCAGAGAGAATCGCAACGGTAAGGGATACGTATTACTTTGCGTCACCGGACACGAGCCCCGCGCAGTTGATGGAAATATTCGAAGAATTTTACGGGCCTACGATGAACGCTGTCGAGGCTGCTCAAAAGAACGGGAAAGCGAAGGAACTTCACGAACAGCTTGCACAGTTGGCCGAGACGCAGAACATGAGTAAGAATGGCGGCACGCTTATACCGGCGACGTTCATGCGAGTGACTGTTTCGCTCTAGATGACCGCTATGGGCCCTCCTCCTGGGCCAGTCTGGGCCAGGAGGGGCCAGTGACCCGGTCCGCCAGGGATTTATTGCCTGCTCGGCTGAGCGGGCTGAGCAGGTTGAGCGGGCGTGAGGACGAGTTGATCAATCAAGACTGGTTTGTCCGCAATCGGCATGCGGTAAACCGCAGGCTTGCGTGGCTGCAGAACAAACCGAAAGGCGTCATTTACGAGAAACGATCGCCGCTGCACCGGATCGTAATCAACCGTGAGAATGGATTGATTCGAATGTACTTCGTTGACCCGAAGTCCGTTGACGAGGTGCACTGGAGCGGAGCGATGTCGGCGTTGCAGCTTGATGATCCCTTCGATCTCTCTCCAACACCCTACAACCAGGCGATGATGCTGACCCTCCTGTGGCAGAACCAACCCGAACGCGTGTACATGGCGGGTTTTGCCGGTGGACGTATTCCTTCGATGTTCTATCACTACTTTCCGCGCGCCGTAATCGAGAGCACGGACATTGATGAGGACGTCTTTGAAATCGCCAAGAACTTTTTCGGCGTCGAGTACGATCATCGACAACGAGTTTTCCTGGAGGATGGCAGGACGTACCTCGAGAAGCTCGACGAGACTTCGGCATATGACTTCATCTTTGTGGATGTATTTCGCGGTACGGGATTTAGTCCTCCCCACCTGGCCACAGTCGAGTTCTATGAACTGTGCAGGAGACATCTCAGACCGGGCGGCGTGGTCGCCGCGAACCTGGTCGAGTCGGATGAGTTATTCGGCGACAAGATCGCAACGTTCGCATCCTGTTTCGACAGCACTTACGTCCAGGTCGATCGAACAATCGTTCTGTTCGGTACGAATAGCGCCTTGCTCGACCAGGATGACATTGTGAAACGAGCAGAAGCTTTGCAAGCGGAACACAATTTCTCGTTTCCGTTTGTTGAGCGAGCCGCGACCCTTAGACCATTGGACGAAGTGGAGAGGCTGGGGCAACTACGCATGGACGGACATGTCTTGACCGACACTTCAAGCGCCGCGCAGTCCATTTCGCTGCAGGCCGACGATCCTCTTTTCTACAACGTCGGACGTAATGACCTTTGCCCATGCGGTTCGGGCAAGAAGTTCAAGAAGTGCCACGGGCACGGGTAGGCGCCACTGCCGCGCCGCGTTATTGGATTTGCCAATCCAAATTGGCATCGCCTGGCGAGCCGGAGTCCAGGAGCGTGAGTCCGTTCAGCAACCACTCGGCGACGCTGCCGGAACTGTGCCGCCACAGAATGTCGGATGTGCCATCGCCGTTGAAATCACCGACCCCAGCGATTGTCCAATCCATGGAGGCGCTGCCTGGCGAGCCGTGATTCACAATAGTGGTGCCGTTCAGGAGCCATTCGTATACGAGCCCGGAACTATGCCGCCACAGGATATCCGCGATGCCATCGCCGTTGAAATCACACACGCCCGCGATTGTCCAATCTAGTGTGGCATCGCCGGGCGAGCCGTGTTGTGCGATCGTGGTACCGTTCAGCAACCATTCATATACGAGCCCGGAAGTGTGCCGCCACAGAATGTCCGATCTGCCGTCGCCGTTGAAATCCCCTACGCCAACGATTGTCCAATCCACAGTGGCAGTACCGGGCGAGCCGGCATCCACGATTGTGGTCTCGTTGAGCAACCACTCATAGACGACGCCGGAACTGTGTCGCCACAGAATGTCAGACCTTCCATCGCCGTTGAAATCGCCTATACCCACGATTGTCCAGTCCGTTGTGACGTCGGCAAGCGGGCCACCGCCCACGATCGTGGTTCCATTGAGCAGCCATTCATAGACTGTTCCGGAACTGTGCCGCCACAGAATGTCGGCGTTGCCATCGCCGTTGAAGTCGCCTACACCAACGATCGTCCAGTCTGTTGTGACGTTGCCGGGCGAGCCGTCGCCCACAAGAGTGGTTCCGTTCGGCAACCACTCGTAAACCGTGCCGGAGATGTGGCGCCACAAAATATCGGATCGCCCATCGCCGTTAAAATCATGATTGCGACACAGACAGAGACCGGAGCCCACAATTCTGTAGATGCCCCCGTTCGCATCGACAACATAGATCTCTCCGGCCTCATCTTCGCCGAATGAAGAAATCTGAAATGTCGTGTCCAGGAGGGTGCTGACTCTTCCATCGAAGCCGAGAAAAATTTCACCTGTGCAGTAATCACCGAATACAAAGCTACCCATTGGAAGGCTTGCCAGTGCCCCGCGATAAACGTACCCGCCGGTTAACGAACAGCGTCCCGATTCATGGGTGTATTCGAAGATCGGAAAGCCATAGCCCGCGCCCGTACATCCTGTGTCAGGACTGAGGCCGGTGCAGCGCGTGCCCTCCCACGAACGCCAACCGTAGTTTCCGCCCGCGCCAACAATATCGACTTCTTCGCGCTCGTTCTGGCCGACATCGCCGACGTACAAGTCGCCTGTTGCCCGATCGAACGAAAATCGCCAGGGATTTCTTAAACCATAAGCGAAAATCTCGTCTGCGCCTGGCGTCGGACCGTAGAAAGGATTTGTTGAAGGTGAGGAATAAGGCGCTGGACCGTTAGTGTGATCGACGTCGAGACGGAGGATCTTTCCCAGCAAGTCCTCAATGTCCTGAGCCCGGTTGTCCGGGTCGAACCCGGAGCCGCCGTCGCCCATTCCGACGTACAGATAACCATCGGGTCCAAACGCCAGCATTCCTCCATTGTGATTGGCAAACGGCTGTCCGATAACCAGAAGGACCGTTTCAGTCGAATCGGCGACATCAGGATCGCTCGACACTTGATACCTGGCGATCACTGTGGCCCCGTCACCGGCCCGCGTGTAATCCACATAAAAAGCCGGGTTGGTGGGATATTGCGGATGAAACGCCAGTCCGAGAAGCCCCTGTTCTCCTCCGGATAACACGCTGGCCGTAATGTCGAGAAACACTGTCGGCGTGCTCGACCCGGGCTGCAATACCTTGATGGCTCCGCCCTGTTCGACGATGAAAAGGCGATTCTTGCCATCATGAGCATTGGTGACGAAGACCGGGTTTGTCAGTCCACTGACGATTGTCTGAAGTTGTATTGCTGCGTGGGTGGGTGAGGACAGTATCAAAATCAGAACGATTCCAGACACGGGTGAAAAAAGCTTCCGCATGTCGATCCTCCTGTATTGTCAATTCTGACGCACTCACTTCAATATTTTGCTCAAGAGCCAATCAGGCGTGGCTTTAATGAGCCACGCGACAAGACGCCACCGCCGGGTCACGTAGACATGTTTCTTTCGTCTGCGGATGGCGGTGAAGATTTGCTCCGCGGCCTTTTCCGGAGACGCAACCCAGAACTTCCGGGCCGCTTTCGCCATCGGTGTGTCCACGAATCCGGGTTGAACATCGGTAACCACGACGGGTAATCCCAGTTTCGCGAATCGATAACGCACTCCCTGGAGGTAATTCGACATGAATGCCTTCGATGCGTCATACGCCGGCGCGTCAGGATTGCCTAGCAACGCCGCAATGGAAGAGATTCCGACCAGGCAGCCCGAGCCTCTCTGTTCGAGATGCGCGATGGCGACATTGGCCATCGCGGTGAAGCCGGAAACATTAACGGCAATGGTTTCGCTTTCCGGCTCCCAATCGAGTTGGGGATTGATGGCTCCGATTCCGGAGCTGATAACGAACAGTTCCACATCCTTCATCTCCGCGATCAGCTCGCGGAGATTGTGCATCGCCTCGACCGGCCTGGACACATCGATGACTTTCACAAAGCTCGTGGAACGGATTTCTTCCGCCACTTTACGCAGCAATTCCCCACGTCGTGAAGCCAGACCGAGGCAGTAACCACTCGAGGCGAGAACTTTGGCCAGCGCCCTTCCAATGCCCGAAGATGCTCCGATAATGATCGCGCTTCTCACGTGTATACGTGCTTCCTGCATATTGAGCCGCCGCTACATCTTATACAGAAAAAATCTCGCATGGCCTGCTGCGCGGGGCTGGTTCAGTTTCATTGTCGCCGAGAATCATAGCTGCTAATGTTTGGCTACTAACCGGTTCAAAAATGACTAGCCTTCTGCTGAGGTTATTACTCTTCGTCCAGGTTCCTGCAGGCATACAAGGGCAGACGGGAGTAGTCACAGGCGTTCTTCGTACAGAGACCGGGCTCCCCCTGTCAGGAGTTCGTGTGGCGGTCACTCCGGCCAACCAGTCGATTGCCGACAGCCTGCTTGAAAGCCTCGGACTAACGGATAACACGGGACGGTATCGTCTCGAAAATGTTTCGCCCGGGCGCTATAACCTTCTAGTTGGTCGCGGAACTCAGTCGAAATATCACCCTGGCGTGACGGAGTTGGACAAAGCCACGACAATCCAGGTACTGGCCGGCTCGACAACAGAAGTCCCGGACATGGTGTTTGGTGGAAATTACGTGATGGGTCGCGTGATTGATCTGGCCACGGGAAAGGTCCGTCACATCGAAAGTCTTGTCCTGTGTTGCGACTATTCCCACTCGGTTCTTGCGGCCAATCCAGACAGGCCCGGCCAAGTTTTTGCGTTTAATGCGAATACGTCCGACGATGGGAGTTTCGTCTTTCCGTCCGTGCCTGCCGGCAACTACTTCTTGTCGGCAGATGATCGGAGCGTCCTCCCTGTTAGTTTGGTTCTTGCTGTTGAGAGCCATGTCAGCGGACTCGAACTGGCGGTGTCGGAAGGCGTCGAGGTTCAGGGGAAAGTTCTCGATCAGACTGGTCAACCCGTGACGGCTCCCGTACGGCTGCGTCCCAACCCGACGAACCCTGCAATTAACACCATGAGCCCGCCGACAAACACCTCTGTGAGTGCGTCGCTTTTTGTGCCAAGGGGATCCTCGCTGGAGGTTTTTCGTGATCGGCTCGTGAAGGCTGCCAGGGAACAGTCGGATACGCCTAAACCGGATGGGACTTTTGCGTTTCAGAAGGTTTATCCCGGCGCCTATGTACTCGAAGTTAACGCGAGGGGCGTGAGTCTTCTGGAGCGGAAGATTCAGGTTGGAGCTTCCGGATTAACGAACGTTTCGCTCCAGGTTCAGGCGATCAATGTGTCCGGCCGTGTGATTGCTCATGCCGGCGGTACGTTGCCGAAGCTTAATTACGTTCGACTGGTTCGCAGCGGTGCGGAAGCGGACGTCTTCTACGGGTTTCCCGATCCTGAAGGCCATTTCTCTTTGGTGCTCGTTCCAGGCGTTTATCGAGTATTTACAGAACGCCTGGGGCCTCCGGTTCAATCCGTTTCGGACGGCTCGCGTGACATCACGAATGGCGAATTCAGCGTCGAAGGCACCGGCAATCCGCAGATTGTTATAACACTCGAACCGTAGTTCGAGTGTGAGTTTGGAGTTCGAGCGGTTTCACTCAAGACTCAAACTCGCCTGTTGCCCCGTACCCTTCGTGCCTCGGTGCATTCCCATCTGAGCTGCGCGCCGCGGCCCCTTGCTGTCATTGCGTCGGCCGCTGTGCCAAACATAGCCATTCAGAATCAGAACGCTGCCGGCAGCACCGGTGATGATTCTTTCATGCGGATGCCGGGCTAATGGTTGCGCTAAAGATTTCGGCGGCGGATGCGGAAGACGGTGACTGCCGGGAACTACGCGCGTCGCGCCATTCTCCACCGTGAAATCATCAAGCATCCATAGCGCAGTGAGCACATGATTGGGAGCACCGGCGGCGCGTGGCCAATCCGCATGGAGGCCTTGATGACCGAAGCCGGGCAGCGGATTTCTGCCATGCAATCGGGCAACAAAATATGGGCGCGACAACACCGAATCAGCCGCCGTAATCAAAGCCGCGTGGTGTTCGAGCGCGTTCCACGCATCGAGTTCGGGGGTGTCTTCGTTGACTTCGACATGTTGCGTACCGGTTGACTGCACCGGGGCATTTTCGAATGCCATGTGCAACCGCGCAATCCACTCCTCATCGAGTGCTTGCGGCACTACGCAATAACCGTTTTTATCCAACGCCTCAAGGAACTGGCGGTCTACCGTCGTCGTTGCATGCATGGCTCAGTTGTTGAAGATCGACACCTGATCTTACATCACTCTTTGCGCCCCGCATCAGGCGCGGGCCAGCTTCCTCAGTTCATTTCGATTTTCAGCCCGCGATGTTAAGATGCCGCCACTACAACCAAAGGTGGCAATGCGTCGCCAAGGAGAACTCCATGTCAAATCCTGGGAAGCTCTTATTTCTTTGCCTGATGCTTGCGGCCGTTGCGATGCAGCCTGCCACTATCGTAGCCCAGGGCACGCTTGACGAACTGGCGAGGGATGTTGATCGCGCCGAGTCGATGCGGGCAGTAAAAAATCTTCAACGCACCTACGCACAATATTCCCACTACGGCTTGTGGAACGAGATGGCGGATCTGTTCGCCAACGAGGCCACCTACACATTTGACGACGAAACGATCAAAGGCCGCAAGGCAATCGCCGACTACCTTACCTCCCATGAAGGCGGTGGCCAGGTAGGACTCAAGCCAGGTTCCGTGAATGCCCAGATCATCGACCATCCGGTGGTTAATTTGTCGGTTGATGGCGAGTCCGCAAAAGGCCGCTGGTACGGCTTTGCCCTGTTGAGCGACAGCCAGGGCAATGCCAGCATGCGGGGTGGCGTGTTCGAAAATGAATACGTGCGCGAAGACGGCATGTGGAAAATCAGCCGGCATCGTTTCCACCCCCAGTATGACGGGCCTTACGAAACCGGCTGGCGCAATTGGAAGGGACAGGATGTCGGCATCCTTCCTTATCACTTCACCCCGGACGAGAGCGGCATTCCGATTCCTGCTCCGGTTGGCGCGCCACCAAAAAGCAAAGCCACGCTGGTGGAACTGGAGGAACGGCTTGCTGTAATGAACGACGAGAACCTCGTGCGCAATCTGCAGGCGTCCTATGGCTACTACGTGAACCGTCGTATGTGGGACGACGTCACCGATCTTTTTACAGCCGACGGAGTATATGAAGTCGGCGGTGTTGGCGTGTACAAGGGCACGGCCGGCGTACGTAACGCGGTGGAGCGCATGGGGCCAGCGGGACTCACGCATGGCGTGCTGAATGACCGCCTGCAATTCGACACCGTGGTGAGCTTCGCTTCGGGACGTCGTGAAGCGCATGTGCGCGGCCTCGAACTGGGCTTGCTGGGCGAGGCCGACAAAGGGGAAGCTTTTTGGGAGGTCTCAGTCTACGACAACCGTTTCGTGAAGGAAGACGGCCTCTGGAAAGTGCGCGAAATGCGAGTGTTCCCTCTATTCCGATCGGAATACAGCAAGGGTTGGGGCAAGAGCCGCATCGTTGAAACAGCGCAGGGCGGCGCGCTGGCTCCCAATATGCCGCTGCCGGCCGACGATGCCGGCGAGCAGGGCAGAATCATTCCCGCCTTTGTCTCTACGCATCCGGTCACGGGCAAACCGGTGACTGCGCCCAAAGGTCTGAAACTCGTCGCCACGAAAGCTCTCACCGCTGCCGTCGCCGCGCCGCCGGCGAAGAAGGCATCGGTCGATACTTCGGCGCGCATGAAGGATGCCGCGCGCAAGGTGATGGTGGCGAAAGCCTATGACGCTGCCGAGCACGTCTCGTCGTCCTATGGTTTCTTTGCCGATGATTCCCAGTGGAACTGGCTCTCTGAACTTTTCGGCAAGACCGGGACCAAACAAATTCCCTTTGCCGGTTACTACACCGGCTACGACCGCATCTCGCATGCTCTTTTTCTGGAATACGGAGATCCCGTTACTTTGAGCACAAAAAAGGCGAGCATTGCGTTTCACTGGCGCATCCAGCCGGTCATTAATGTCGCGCCCGATGGCCGATCGGCGCGTGTGCGCACCTATTTGTTCCATCCGAATACATCGAAACAAGGCTCGGGCACATTGTTTGGCGCGATGTACCCTGATGATCATCTGATTCTGGAGGACGGCATCTGGCGGTTGTGGAACCTCTCGCTCGACGAGCCTTACTTTGAGATGCCGAACTGGAAAGGCGGCTGGTCTGCCGCCACGGACAGACCAGCTGTGACACAGACACCGCGGGCCGCGCCGCCACCGCCGGCCCCAGCGCCTGCCAACGCCAATGCGCCGGCTCGCCCCAGACGATTCACTGGCGCGGCGCTGGTCGCAGAATATCGACCCGATGTGCCTATCAGCGAGCTCGGCAAATTACAGGAGCATTACCGCGGGGGCACCGGCGAACCATGGGCGTGGCCCAAAATCCTTCCGATGTGGTGGGGCTATAAGAACCCTGTCAGCGGTCGCCAGCCTGAACTTTTCCTGCCGGATTGCGTGCCTTGCGAATACTCACCCAACATGAGCATGGTGAAGCATGGCTATTTGTTGCCGACGACCGACCCCGTGAAGAGCGAAAACTGAAGAGACACCGCTGCAAATCACGTGGGATACGCCAGACGCCGGAGCACTTCCGCAAAACGCGGATCGTTCCGAAGAGGTTGGAGGTCGGGGAAGGTTCGAGAATAAAGGATGAGAATGGGCTCGCGTTCATCGCATGCCTGCAGGGCCAGATCAATTGCCGAATCGCTGTCGCCCACGGCTAACGCGGACACCATCAACACCGTGTTGGACACGTACGTTGCTGCGGAGAGGTCCTTGAGTTCCTCATGCAACGCTCGAGCTTCTGCGATATGGCCCGCTGTTCTATGCGCCAGCGCGCAATGGGCCAACGTGTAAGGGTGCCGGCCCGACACCGCGGCTGCCTTTTCGAAAGCCGAGATCGATTCCTCGATTGCTCCACACCAATGAGCAACAAGGCCATGAATCCAGTGCGTTACGAGCGCATCGGGATCCCTCTGAGATGCCAGCCGTGCACTTTCCAATGCCTCGGCTCTTCCGCCTGTCGTCCCGAGTGCGATGGCGAGGATTGATGCGATGTAAGCAGACAACGGATCTTCCTCGACCGCGCGTTGTGCCTCCGCGAGCCCTTCTTCCATCCGTCCCTGTACCCATTGCAGGTTGAAAACGGAATGCCAGGCGCGTCCCTGTGTGTATTGAGGGTTCAGTTCAATGCAATGTCGGAAGGAGCGGTCCGCAGCAGCGTAATCGCGCTCCCAGAGAAGTAGTCCGGCGCCGAGAGCGCAATAGCCCTCGGCCAGATTTGGGTCGAGGCGGATCGAGCGCCGCGCCGCAGTGAGAGCCTTGGGCATCGTCTCGCCGGGCGGCGCCATGCTGAAATAGCCGGCCACGGTATAGGCGTCGGCGAGACCTGCCCATGCCGCCGCGAATTTCGGATCCAGTTCCGTCGCGCGCTGAAAACATTTTGTCGCTTCGGCGACCGTTTTGCCCCGCTTGATGAGAAGGGCCCTCCCGCGCAGATAGAGTTCATAGGCTTGAAGATTCTCCGTCGCACGTTTGACAAGGCGCGCGGATTCTCCACTTTTGAGCGTGACCTTCAACTTATCGGCGATCGCGCGCGCGATTTCGTCCTGTACATCGAAGATGTCCGCCATCTGGCGGTCGTACCGTTCGGACCAGCGTTGAAAGCCGGTGGCCACGTCGATGAGCTGCACGGTCACGCGAACTCGATTTGCGGCACGTCGGACGCTCCCTTCAAGCACAGTGGCAACTTTCAGCCGGGCGCCGATCTCCGCGATGTCGGTAACTTTGCCCTTAAAGGAAAACGCCGATGTCCGCGCGGCCACGCGCAATCCGTCGATCTGGGCGAGGGCGTTCAGAATCTCTTCCGCGAGGCCATCACTGAAGAACTCGCTGTCCGGATCGGCACTGAGATTCTGAAACGGAAGTACTGCCACCGACGGAGTCTCCTCCGCCGGACCCGTGCTCTTCGGTTGAAGAGCTTTGTGCAATTCCGCCATCGTTGCGAATCGCGAAGAGGCGTTCTTCTCCAGACAACGCGCAATCGCTCTCACGAGCTCCGATGGCGCACCCGCTATCATTTCTGAAACAGGACGGGGAATGTCTCGAAGAATCGATGCCGCAAGATCCGCAGAGGACTGGCCACGGAATGGGCGAACGCCCGTGGCCAGCTCGTAGAGAAGGACACCCAGCGAAAAGATGTCTGTGCGGTGATCGACTTCCGCCACGGCGGAGACCTGCTCTGGAGACATGTATCCTGGTGTGCCTAGTTGAACTCCGGCCACCGTCGGCGGATACGTGGCCCCGTCGAGTTCTTCCACCTCACGGGGGAGTTGGACCTTTGCGAGCCCAAAGTCGAGAACCTTGACCTGCCCGCCTTCATTCATGATCACATTGGCGGGCTTTAGATCGCGATGGACGATGCCTCGCTCGTGCGCCGCATGGAGGGCGTCGGCCACAGCGCTGCCCACTTGCATCACGCGTTCGAACGGCAGAGGCTTGCCTCCACTGACCAAGTCCAGTGAACGGCCCGTCACAAGCTCCATGGTCAGGAAGTGAACCCCGTCAACGTGCTCGACGGAATACACTGTGACGATGTGCGGATGGTTCAGCGACGCGAGCGCACGCGCTTCGCGGCGGAATCGCTCAAGGCGATCAGGGTCCGATGCGACAGCCGTTGGCAGAACCTTGAGCGCCACATCCCGTCCGAGAGTCGCATCGGTGGCGCGATAGACGGATCCCATGCCCCCGCTGCCGAGAAGACTGACTATCGTGTAGTGTCCGAGACGCGTGCCGGCGTTCATGGCGGTGAGATTCTAACTGAGAGGCGTTCCCTTGCCAGAAACTTCCGCTAAAAAAACCGGTAAGCGGTCGCCAGAACAAGAAGGGGTCAGAATAGTCTGACCCCTTCTCGTTTTTCCACTGAACCTCAGAATGTCAGACGAAGTTGCGCCTGGAACTGCCGGTGCAGGTTCGTCTTTCCATTGATCGTGCCGAAGTTGGCCATAATGATCGACAACTGCGGCGCATTTGGCTCCGGATGATTCAGGATGTTCCGAGCATCCATGCGAAACTGGAGCGTTTTCGACTCACTGATCTTGAAGGCTTTTTGCAGACCGGCATCAAAACGCCACTGCCCTGGTCCTTCGACGGTTCTCTGGCCCATGGTGCCGCGAGTGCCGGGCGCAGGGTTTTGAAGAACGACTCTGCCCGTCGGATCCGCGACCGCATCGATGGTGCACTGTCCGGAGAGGCCCTGCAGCGGTGTCACCTGGGCGCACTGCGGATCGTCCACGGCCGTGTAACCACCCTTCGGAAAGTAGTTCCACGTTGTACCTGAATCGTATTTAACGTCGCCGATATCCTTGGCGAACGGACCGACGACGCTGGCCGTTCCATTAGCGTAGAGATTGTTCTGGGCCGCAAGACTTGTGGGCGCTCCACTGGTGAGATTAATGATCCAGGTTGTCTGCCAGTTTTCGACGATTCGCGCCAAAACTCCGGAGGTGTTCCCGAGGAACAGCTTGTTGGGCCCCATGGGTAGGGCGAACGTTCCATTGGTTCGGAAGTCGTGAGTGCGCGAGTCCGACTGGAGCGAGTAGTCCGCATGCCGGTCCGCCAGGGTCGTGTAGCTTGCGCCGAGGCCGCCGGCCTGTCCGGTACCGAGGTTCTTGCTGTACGTATAGGTTGCCTGAAGGCTGAGGCCGTTTTTGGGCCGCATGGTTATCTGCGTTTCCAGAGAATGGTAATTGTTGCTGTAAACGTTCGTCAGGTTGTTCACAGTACCGAACTGCGGATTAGTCACGATGAAGTTTTCCGGAAAGCCATTTTGTCTAATGACAGTGCCCACCACGCCAGGCGGAATGTTGGGTAGGCTGGTGTTTACGGTCTGGTAGTTCAGCGTGTTGAGCGAGGCAGCCAGGGCGTTGTAATTCCCGTTCGCGAGATTGGTTCGGAGAGTCGTGTTCGCCCGCAAATGCATTCCTGCAGTCTGCAGAACACCGCCGAACGTGGAACCAACAGCTCCAAACCCCGTCCCGGCAATGTTCATTCCCTTGAACATGTCTTCCAACACCTTCAGCGCCGGATTGGAATCGTCCCCGGCGCGCGCCGCGTCGAAGGCTTCCTTCAAGCCGTTGTAGAGGAAGTTGGGTTGATTGATGTTGACCACGGGGTCCCACTGCTTTCTTGAAAGCGTTCCGATGTAACGCAAGTCGAGCGTTACGCTCGGCGTGATGCTCCTCGTAAGCGAGAGGGTCAGGTTTTGAGCGTAAGGCGTGCTCAGGCCGGCATCCGGAATATAGATCTGTTGGTTGCGAGGTCCGGTCAGAAGACTTGGCTGCATCGGCTTGAGTGGTGTGCCTGAAGGTGTAAGGGTTCGGACTGGGACCAGCGAGGGGGTTATCTTCGTGAGATCGAGATAGGGGTCGCTGCTACCGGGCACATAGCTCGCAATATCGCTGGCGCCCGGCACGTTGATCTCCTGGATGATGTTGTTGCCGGATTGGTTGATTTGATACGTGATCTGATATCCGCCTCGCAGCGTTGTCTTGCCTGTGCCGAACCAGGGGACCTGCCAGGCAAAACCAACTGCCGGCCCGATATTGTTCCAGTCATTCGGATACCACGGGATGTCGGGATTTGGAGAACCTTTGCCGACAAACTGCAGCGTCGTCACATCGGCGCGCTGTCCGGGATTCATCCAGCCCTCCCAACTACGTCCTGAAACACCGAACATGGCGTTGCCTCCACCGACCGGAAGCGGCATCAGGCCATCGGATTCCCACGGCACCGAGAAATATGCCCAACGCACGCCGAGGTTGAGTGTGAGGTTCTTGTGGATCTTCCAATCGTCTTTAATGAAGGCGCTTGCCTCATTCTGATTGTGCATATCGCGGATCCGATGATCGAAGTTCTTGTAGTCGGAAAAGGTTTCGGTATTTGTCGGATCCGTTATCCAGCTGCCCTGGCTGAGATTGCTCAACGATCCAGCAAAGAAACTCAGCTGTTGCCGCATCCGCTGGTTGTTTCCCGTGTTTTGAGTGCCGGCCAGCCCGGGGATCGTGGTGCTCGAGATAGCATTTGCCGGTATTGCCGCAAGCGTTGTATCGCCGCCGACTGCTGCCGGTATCAGATTGTTGATGGCGTCCTGCCCCAGCGAATGTCCCTTGCGGAGTTCACCTCCCACCTTCAGGACATGGGCGCCTTTGGTCCAGCTGATCGTGTCGCCCCACGTCCACAGAGACGTGTCGTCGAAGTAAGTGGCCTGGCCGCTGGCAACGGGAATCGTGTTGAAACTCTGCAATCCGATAATAAGCGGGTATCCGTTGACGGCAGGATAAAACGACAGAGCGTCGTTACCGGTGTCAGGATTGTTGAATGCGCTATACGACCTGCCTTTGGTCAGGCGGTATCCCAAACGGGCCTCATTGAGGAGAGTGGGTGACAGCGTGGATGTAAGAGTCACCGCCAGCGTCTGAGGCTTCCGATTTACAGAGCCTCGGAAGCCGTCCGGAACAATTTCAAAACCCGCGTTACCCGAGGAGACTTCATACGTGTAGCTCCCGGACAGCTTTTGAGACGTGCTGAAATTGTGATCGATCTTCAGGTTGATTTGCTTCCGGCCGAGGTTGCCGCCAAATGCGAAAATACCCTCCGAGCCACCTTTCTCTCTGCGTGTCCACCGATAGCCTGCCGTATTCAGGCCGTCTCCGACTTCATAGTTGTTCGGCAGCGGCATCACACCCAGGGTCTTGTTAACAAAGCCTGTGGGGTCCACCCTCGTACGATACGGGTCCCACGTGCCCGTTGAAGTCGGAGCCGTACCGATTTGCGCATTAGAGCAGTCTGCATTGAGCGAGGAGGCGTTGGTTACGGGACCGAACACGCTCACGTACCGAAGCTGGCCCGTAAACGGGTTGCTGGCATCCTGTACACCGGGCTTGTAAGCCGGTTGCAAAGGATTGCCGAGAACGTCAACCACCTGAATGGTTGGCGTGGCTCCTGTGGCCTGCAGAGTTTGGGTCGTATTTCCGTTGTTCCAGTCGTCAAAGTAACGAAAGATGCCATTCCGGGCGCACGGCGTAAGCACCACCGGGTTTTGTGTCGTTCGAGCGTTGGTGATCACTCCATCCCACAAGGCGAAGAAGAACGTCTTATTCCTGATTATGGGGCCGCCTAAGCTGAGAGTGTATTCGTGGGTGTTGGTCCAATTCGCTTTCGTGGGTTTCCATGCTCCCGTTTTCGGGTCTACTTGTCTGTTGTTGCTCCACGTATTGGCGTCCAACGCAGAGTTTGTGGCTGACCACACGACGCTGCCGGTATACCGGTTGGTGCCCGAGCGCGTCAGGAATTGAATCTGTGCATTGCCACGCCCCAATTCTGCATCAACAGGAGCAAGGACCATGCGCACTTCGCCCACAAGGTCAGGGTTTATAAAAGTGGCGGTCTGCGCTCCGGCCTGCACCCAATATGCCGAACCGCTTGTGTCCACACCGTCGCGCTGCATATTGACTTTGTCGGCAGACACGCCGGCGAAGGTTCCATTCACGCCATCATCATTCATGCGGGCGCCTGGCAATAATCGAAGCAGATCCAGGACGTTATTACCCACGAGGGGCATATCCTGCACCCTCTCCTGGGAAAGGACCTCGCCAACTGAAGGGCTGGAAGTTGCCAAAACGGTGTCGGCGGGAACGCTTACTTCAACGCTCGTAGCCACTGAAGCGACTCTCAACGTGAAGTTCAACCGAATCTGATCCCTGTTTCCGAGTTGCACGTTGGTAAACGTCGCAGTCTGAAATCCAGGCAGCCGCGCCGTTACCGTGTACACACCGGGCGCAAGACTCGCAAAGTTATACGTCCCCGCCTCGTTGCTCAAAACCGTCGCCGCAACGCCCGTGCCATTGTTTGTCGCCGTGACGGTTACTCCCGGTATCAGTGCGCCGGTGCCATCATCGATCGTTCCGCTGACTGTCGCAGAAGTGGATTGAGCGAACGCTGCCGTGAATGACGTAAGAAGCATCACGACCACTAGCGCAACTAATAGCTTTCTCATGGTTGTCCCCCCCCGTATTTAATGTTCAGACAGCCTTTTCCCTGAATGACGGACAGCGAACGAAACAGCGCATGGGCGGCCACCGAACACCGGTTTTTCACGATTTCTCAGAGTGAATTGGCAGCACAATATTCCCGTCTGAGAATCAATGTCAATGAGAAGAACAGTTCTGTCTTGGCGCCTTTGTAAATAGTTTCTGTCTTGAAACTCCTGTTTGACGATGCACCGCGGAGCGGTGGCCGGAAAGTAGCCGGGGGTACACGCTTTTTGTGTACCCCCGGGAAGAGGTCGCGATCGGAACCCGCACCCCGCGAGGGGTGGCGAGGATTCCTGGCACCCTTTCAGGGTGCGGTTCTGTCGGACCGATTGTTTCCGGTGGTATGCAAAAGACGCGTACCACCGGCTACTTTCCCCTCACCGCTTCGCGGTGCATCGTCGAACAGGAGTCTCGAGACACAAACTAACTTGTTCTATCCACGTCGGCGTGAATCGAATATTCTTCACGCTAACCGATTCGGACATCCGAAAGGAGGCAAGGTATGGCGTTCGATTTGAACGTGAATGGGACGCGACATACCCTCGACGCCGACGAGCAAACGCCGCTGCTCTGGGTCATTCGCGATCATCTCGGTTTGACGGGCACGAAGTTCAGTTGCGGTATCGGGCAGTGCGGCGCGTGTACTGTGCACGTCGACGGTCAAGCGGTCCGATCTTGCAGCGTGCCCGTGTCGATAGCTGCCGGGAAACGAGTCACGACAATCGAAGGTGTCTCGTCGGATGGCAACCATCCCCTCCAGGTCGCATGGAAGGAATTCGATACGCCTCAGTGCGGCTACTGCCAGTCCGGAATGATTATGAGCGCGCTCGCGCTGTTGCAACGGCGCCCGAACCCGTCCGACTCCGACATCGATAGTGGGGTGACCAATGCCTGCAGGTGCGGCACCTATCATCGCATCCGCCAGGCGATTCACATGGCGGCCGACCTGATGAAGGACGGGAGGCGATAATGAGCGGAAACCGCTTATCCGACTTCAACCGTCGAGAGTTCATCGCGATGACGGCCGCAGCACCGGGAGCATTCATCCTTGGTTTCTGGGCGCCGCCACAGGCGAATGCGCAAACTGCGTCACCGCGGCCCGTCTGGTACGAGGATTCCTCCACTCCGGAGATCAATGCATGGATCGTGATCTCTCCGGACGACACGGTAACGATCCGCATCGGGCAGACGGAGCTTGGTCAGGGAGTCTGGACCTCCAATGCCATGATGGTCGCTGAGGAACTGCAGTGCGACTGGAGCAAAGTTCGGCCGCAATACGCCTCCGCAAACCGCGATGCGCGCGAGAAGGCGCCCGAGTGGACCCTCAATGTAATGGGCAAGGGGGCTACCGATCCGAACGGCGGCGGCGAACCCGGCTTCGGAAATCGCGACCGCACTGGCGTGTCGGGCATTCCCGACAGTCTTTATCGGCGGATGCGCACCAATGCGGCATCGTCAGTAAAAGACGGGCGCTATTACCTGCAGCTTGCGGGAGCCGAGGCCCGCGAGCGATTACTGCTGGCGGCCGCCGAGCTTTGGAACGTACCGTTGCCCGAATTGACCGCAAAAGATAGCATCATCACGCACGCGAAGAGCAGCCGCACCACGACCTACGGCCAGATCGCCGATCGTGCCCGACGAATCCCGCATCCGAATCCGGAAAAGATCGTGATCAAGTCTCCGGACCAATGGACGCTGATGGGGACCGAGCGCAAAAACCTTGATGTGCCCGACAAGGTGGCCGGCAAGGTCGTCTATGGGATCGACGTCCGCGTTCCCGGTATGAAGTGGGCAGCTGTGAAGTCGTGTCCGGTCTACGGCGGAACGGTGAAGAAACACGATTTCGATTCGGTCCGCCAAATGCCGGGTGTGCAGTCCGCCGTCCAGTTCCCAATCCCGGATCCGGCACTGACCCGTGGCCGCGTCTTCAGCGGTGGTGTGGCCGTGGTTGCCGACCATTGGTATCAAGCAAAGGCTGCGCTGGATCGAATGCCCATCGAGTGGGAAATCCCCGCGGCCAATGCAGCTTTCAATACATCAAGCATGCGCGCCGCGCTTCTTGCAGCACTCGATCGGCCTGGCCGAGTACGCGTGACTCAAGGCAATGTTGACGACGCGTTCGGCCGCGCTGCCAAAGTTGTCGAAGCAACGTACTCGACGCCATATTTGCCCCGCGCGCGAATGGAGCCGGGCAATGCAACGGTGCTGGTCACAAATGATCGCGTCGATGTCTGGATCGGCGATCAGAGCCCGCAGGAAACGCGTTTCAGTGCCTCGAAGATCACGGGCATCCCTGAACAGAACGTCTACGTGAACCTGTGTCACCTGGGCGGTGGTTTTGGACGCAACGGAAACGGGCCGCAGGCGGAGCAGGCCATCATGATTGCGAACGCGCATCGCGGTACGCCGATTCATCTGCTCTGGACGCGGGAGGAAGATTTCGTCGGCACAACCTATCGTGCTATGGGCATGGCGCGTCTCAAAGCGGGCCTTGATGCCGAGGGCTGGCCGATCGCGCTTGACGTGCGCACTGCGATGCAGGAAGACGGGTTCGGTCCGGAATCGTCGTTCGACGTGGCCTCGCGCTACTACGTGCCGAATTATCGCTTCTCGAACCACACGACGAAGTTTCACGTCCCCGTCGGAACACGGCGCGGCATCGGCCAGGCCGCACACGAGTTCTATCGCGAGAGCTTCGTCAACGAGCTTGCGCACGCCGCAGGCAAGGACGCCTATCGGTACCGCCGCGAACTCATCAGTCGCACGAACCTGCCTTATAAAGATGACATGATCCGCGCGCTCGACATCGCAGCGGAGATGTCCGGTTGGGGAAACGCGCTGCCGCGCGGCACGGCGCGCGCGATTGCGCTCGAAGAACGGGGTGGGGAAACCAACCGCATGGCGACGATCAGCGCAATGGTTCACACGGT
>Ga0068863_100000872_pt1 | contig 30222 bp, 26 predicted proteins | sample KBSSwiS62_FD_66596 | JGI IMG/M metagenome (GOLD analysis project Ga0068863, IMG submission 66596) | Switchgrass rhizosphere microbial communities from Kellogg Biological Station, Michigan, USA - KBS Switchgrass S6-2 | ecosystem: Host-associated > Plants > Roots > Rhizosphere > Soil ... | reverse complement strand
GATCACCGCCGCTCAGGCCGCCACCGCCCCGCCCGTGTAGTGCAGACCTACGGGGGTGCGCTCTCCAAAAATCAATCGGTTAGCCTTCAACTACCCCTCGAATCCGCGAAGAGCGGCTAGTCGGCAAGGCGAGCTGGCGACAATGCCGCTGCGGCCGTTGCGGCCGCGAGTGCACCCAAAAGCAGCTCGCCTGCCTGACCAGCACTCTGCCAACTTGCAAAGAAGCCAATTCGGCCAAGCGGCGCATGGTCAACCAGCATGGCGGTGGCACCGCCTATCGCGCCGCCAGACCTTGTAACAGACGCGCAAGAACTATCAATACCAGGGCCAAAATGCCTATGTGCAAACGGTGGAATGACGCCAAAGGCTACAGTTGAGCCTGCCATCATAAGAAACATCAGCAACAGAATGAATTTACGGTTACGACAATCGGCTATGACACCGAAATTAGCGCACCTACAGGCCGCGTGAGAAAATCAACTCCAAACGTGCCAACCGACAAGAGCAGAGACGCCATGGAGTTGCCGACGGGAAACATGATCGGTTCAATAACCTGCGCTAGGTATGCGTAGACGGCGAAGTCATACCACTTGAGCATGTTCGCAACGCAAACAGCACGCGACGGAGTTGCGGATGCGCATGCATTGACCAAACACCCGAGCGACCCAATCTGGCCGTGCCTGTGCCACTCATGTGCCGACTTTCTTCATCATGCAGGATTTCCTCATTGAGGACCGGCCGATTTCCCCAGTTGAGGACCACCTGATGGGGTCACTGGCGGAGCCGAAGGCGACGAGTCGTACGCTTCCTTTTTCTTGCTGGCAAGTTTCCGAGCTTTGACGCCCCGGTAGCTCTCGCCGGTGATCTCGATTTTCAAGGCAGCGTGCTGGAGGCGGTCCCGGATAGCATCGGCGATCACCGGATCCGGAATGACCTCGGACCAATGCTCGAGGGGTAACTGCGTCGTGAAGACCGTTGACTTATCATGCGAGCGCTCCTCCAGGATTTCACACAGATCTTGCGCCTCGGTGGAGGAAAGCTTCCGCATTCCCATGTCGTCACATTCTGTTGAGCGCAACAGAACTCGATGTGGACTAAACCGCTTCGCGGTAGTCGTGAGTTTGACGCCGTCCGTATCCTAACACCTGTGAAGTCCGTGACGTTAGGAGTCCTTTTTAGCCTCCTTGAGAAGATGGACTGGCTGCATGTGCAGCGATTTCATCTTGTTGAGGAGTCCATCCATGACACCGCTTCGTCAACGCATGCTCGAGGACATGCAGATCCGCAACTTCTCCGCGAACACGCAGGAGAGCTACCTGTTGCAGGTTTCGCTCTACTCACGGCACTTCCGCCGCTCGCCAGAAGGTTTAGGGCCGCGGGATATTCGCGACTATCAGGTCTATTTGACCAACGAGAAGAAGCTTGCACCCGGCTCGATCTCGATTGCCACCGCCGCGCTGCGCTTCCTGTATATGGTCACGATGAAGCGCCCCTGGGATGTGGCCGAGGTGCTCCCGATGCCCAAGGCACAGCAAACCCTTCCCGTCATCTTGAGTCCCGAAGAGGTGCGTCAGTTCTTGAGCTGCGTACCCCGGCGCAAAGGACGCACGATCCTCACGGTCTGCTACGCGGCGGGGCTGCGCGTCTCGGAGGCGATTGCGCTCAAGCCCAACGACATCGACAGCCAACGCATGATGATCCGGGTCGAACAGGGCAAGGGGCAGAAGGATCGCTACGTCATGCTCTCCGAGCAGCTCCTGAAGATCCTGCGGGAGTGGTATCGGTTCGCACGGCCTACCGCATGGATGTTTCCTGGTGTCATCCCGGGCTCGCACATCACGCGCGCAGGTGTCGCCGATGCCTGCGAGTTGGGTCTGAAGCGCAGTGGCCTCACCAAACCGGTGTCGCCGCACAGCTTGAGACATGCCTTTGCCGTTCACCTGCTCGAGTACGGCACGGATCTGCGCACGATCCAACTGCTGATGGGGCATCGAAGTCTGTCGACCACAGCGCGCTACTTGCGCTTGTCGATCAACAAAGTCTGCGCAACGAGAAGCCCGCTGGATCTGCTGCCACATCCGCTTCCACCATCCGAGCCAACCAAGGTCCCCGAGCACTTCTAACCACGCTCGCCCGTGGAGCGTCCGAAGCTCGAAGTGGCGGATATTCTCCGCCGCTACGGGGAGAGCTATCGTGCGGAGCACGAGGGCTCGCTCATCGCCACGCAGCGGCGCGTCATGCAGGCCATGACTGCCTGTCGTACCGCTGCGCTCGGCGGACATCGGGAGCAATGCGATACGTGCGAACATCAGCGCATCGCCTACAACAGCTGTCGCAATCGGCATTGTCCGAAGTGTCAGTCGCTTGCCCGGGACACTTGGATTGAGCGCCGTAAGAGAGAACTCCTCAACTCTCCATACTTCCACGTGGTGTTCACGCTTCCGGAGGAGATCGCGGCGATTGCGTACCAAAACAAGGCAGTCGTCTACAATCTGCTGTTCGCCGCAACAGCTGAGACCTTGCGTACCATCGCCGCCGATCCCCAACATCTGGGCGCTGAAATCGGCTTCTTCGCGGTCTTGCACACCTGGGGGCAGAACCTGGTGCATCACCCGCATTTGCATTGCGTGGTGCCAGGCGGCGGACTGTCGCTCGACGGTACACGCTGGATTGGCTGCCGCCCAGGCTTCTTCCTGCCCGTGCGGGTCCTCTCGCGCTTCTTCCGGCGCCGATTTCTGGAGCTGATCGAGCAGGCTCATCGTCGAGGTGAGCTGGAGTTCTTCTCGGCGTTGAAGGATCTGGCGGATCCAAAGGCTTTCACCCGTCATTTGGAGCCTGTGCGTCAGAAGGAGTGGGTGGTATACGCCAAGGAGCCCTTTGCAGGTCCGGAGCAGGTGTTGGATTACGTGGGACGCTATACCCACCGCGTCGCGATCTCGAACAATCGTCTGTTGGATATCGACGCCGGAGAGGTCACTTTCCGCTGGAAGGATTATCGCAATCACGACGCCCAGAAAACCATGACCCTGCAGGCCTCGGAATTCATTCGGCGCTTCCTGTTGCACGTACTGCCGCCCGGCCTTCAGCGTATCCGCTACTATGGCTTTCTCGGCAACCGCCACCGGCAGCAGAAGATCGAGCGTTGCCGACAGCTGCTGCAGATGACGGTAGAGACAGCCGAACCGCAAGATCCGGACTACAGGGGATCACCACGAAGCACTCACCGGTGTCAGTCTGCGCGAGTGTCCCGTCTGTCATCGGGGCCATATGATGCTCATGGAACGGGTCCAACCAGCCAGAACCCTACCGCCTGCGCACCGGCTCGACACCTCATGAGTCCCTGTGCCGCTCATCAATTGCAGGTGTTTGAGATAGCCATCGGAGCAATTCGAGGGGGCGCATTACACTCTTTGCTCGATCCGACTCTGTTTGAGGTACGTTTAATTCGATCGTCGGTTCTGACGGCATCGCCTCTTGGATCAACAGCACTGCATCCGACATCCTCTGTACCGCGAAGAGCTCATCGCAAGCCGGGCGCGGTGAGTTTGAGAAGAACAAAAACCCATAGCGTCAAGCGCGGTAGGCGGTTTAGTCCAATCCCTTTTTAGCTCAGCGTCGCCGGAAATTCTTCCGTTCTTCTCACGGGCTTCTTGCCGCGACGCTGACCTAAAAATGCTCTGCATCATGTTGAGCACTCAGTTACGTGGAGCAGCGGGATATCGGGGCTCATTTCCCCGTACGGAGTCGTTTTCGATCTCCACATAACTCCTATAGTCGCCGCAGCCAATTTGTTAATTCCGCGCCATCGATGCGGAGCCTGCCAGATTTTGGTGGCGCGAGGACCGTGGGAAAGACTTGAGCCAGCGCGGCGCGCTTCAGGTCCACGTCGCAACGCGCATACCTCATGGTTGTGTTCAAACTCGCGTGCCCCATCCACTGTGCTATGGTCACGAAGTCGACTCCCGATTTGAGCAGGGAAATTGCGGTCGAGTGGCGGACACTATGCGGGTGCAGTCGCTTGCTACGTAGCGTGGCCGCTCTTGAAGCACCGGCTGCCAAGTACTTGCGAAGCAGGTAGCGCACGCCGAAGCGCGTCAGCATTCCACCGTTTCGATTACAAAACACTCGTTCTGGGCCTGGCTCCATCAACTGCAACTGTCGACGCGCGAGATGCGCCTTCAGACATTTTGCGGTAGCAGGCCAGATTGGACACAGTCGCGTTTTGTTTCCTTTACCGTAAAGTCGAACCTGATATGGCGGATCGAGGCGGAGGTCTTGAACTCTCAGGTTCAAGATCTCCTGAACGCGTCCACCGGTGTTGAACATGACAGCAAATAGCGCGTAATCGCGCACTCCACCCGCAGTGTTTCGGTCGATGCTCTTGAACAAAGCATCGAGCTCATGACTATCGAGGTATTCTGTCGGTGCATGGCGCGCGCCGCGTTTGAACGGTATGGTTAAGATCGCCTGTAGATCTGCCAGATTTTCCAGGCGTTCAGAGGCCAGGAACCGTGCAAATGTGTGCAACGCGGCCAAGCGGGCGTTGCGCGTGGCAATTCCATTGTGACGCTCGCGCTCAAGAACCATCAAGAACTTCTCGATTCGCGCAACGTTGAGATCCGTGACCGCCAGCACCTCGATCGGACGACGAGTCTCGCGAGCCAAAAAACGCAGGAACAACAGAAGAGCGTCGCGGTAGCTTCGGATGGTGTGGAGACTCATTCCGCGCAGAGTCGGTAGGTATTCCTCAAAGAAGCGTTGCACCCAATATCCCAGCGTAGTCGAGAGAGCGCGTTTCATGGGGCACCTTCATCAATCAGACGAGAGAAGGTTTGACCGAAGCGCTGGCTCGCAAGTGCAGCTACCTCGGGAACAAATCGAAGGTAGTAGGCCGTCGACACGATACTTACATGCCCCATGTATAGGGCCAGTTTGGGCAGCTGCGTTTGAACATCATCACCCCGCCGGTACCACCGGAGCAGCGCCTGCAACGCGAACGAGTGCCGAGCATCGTGCACTCTCGGCCTGCGGCCCTCATCATCGTGGACGTCTGCCCGAACAATAATCCTGTTGATTGCTTGTGCGATACCTGCCCCAGTGTACCCTCGGCAGGCGGCACCGTGCGTGTTGCACAGTAGCGGCGCATCGGGACGTTGATCATAGGGTTTTGATAAACGTCGGCGAAGATAGTCACGCAGTTCTCGATGTGCGTCCTTCGACAGAGGAACCAATCGCGATCGGTGGAACTTCGACTCACCTATACGTAGCACCCCCGACCGCGTGTCCACGTCCCCGAGGCGCAAGCGCACGAGTTCACCGCGCCGAAGTCCAGCGGTGTAGAGCAACACTACAGCCATGCGCATCACGGCGGATTGCAAAGGGGAGGTCGACGACACGGGAAGTGCATTCGTGACATCCAGCATCCGCGCGATGTGCGCTTCGGTGATGAGTACTGGCTCGATGTACGGTCTAGGCTTTGCGAAGGGCAGATCGGGAACAAAGCACTGGAGTTCGCTGCGCCGACGGTAGAGACAGAACTTGCGAACGACACACTGGCGACCACGTAAGGTATTCGACGACAGATGTTGTTGTCTTTTACACCAGCGCGCGTACACCGATGCCGTCAAATCATCGGCCCTCTGCTTAACGATAAAGCGCAGAAGCTGCTCCAGGACGTATTCCACTGTCGTGTAACTGCGTCCAAGCGCACGCTGATGGGACAGGTGTCTACCTATCGACTTGGCAAGGCTCAGAGCGCCTCTTACCGTCCGCATCGAGCTCTCCCAGAGCGTTTCGCCCGCGGCAAAGGCAGGCCTACCGTACGCAACTCGGCCATATTCAACCGGAGGTAGACGCAGGTCGCTTCAAGGCTATGGTGCCCGAGACAGTCTCCGATGGCCTTGACGCCAACGCCACGTTGGAGAAGCCTCATAGCGAACGCGTGCCTCAGGCTGTACGAAGAGTATTGCTGCAGGGGCAGCCCACTCCTGTTGGCCAGTTTGTAGAAGACACCGCAAACTGCCGTGTGCTTTATTCTTCCAGCCGGATTTCGCGCGCGCAGAAACAGTTCTGGGTGATTCGTATGCGGGCGCCCATGACGCAAGTACCGTTGCAACAAATTTACCGTCCGATCCGACAACGGCAAGATGAGGTCGCAGTGTGTCTTGCGCTGTTCGACGCGGCATGTTTTCGTGTTCCAATCAATGCTGGCGAGCCGCAGGCTCGCCACTTCCGAGGCACGAAGGCCGTAGTAGGCCATGAGATGGAGCATTGTGTAATTGCGCCACCCGGCCCTCTCGGAGCGGTCAATCGAACTCAGGAGTCGTTTTACCAGCGGCCACGGGAGCGCACGAGGCGGCAGCTCTCCCCGATAGGTTCGAGGTGTATCGATGGTATCAAGTCGCTCAGCGATCAGCCCATGCGCAAAGGCGTACCGGAGGAACGCTCGCAGACGTGCCACCACATGCTGCAATGTATTGCGGTCGCACGTCCTACTCTTCTGTGACAGATACGTTTCGATGTCCCTACTAGTTAGATGTGCCGGCGACTCGCCACGCTTTAAGGTATTCGTGACGAACTCCGATACCGTGGACAAGTGCTGTGCGACGGTCACAATGCAGAAACCGCGCACATCCTCGAGGTATCTGCGGTACTCCGATTGGAACGCACCGAAGGAATCATTTGACGGCCCGCTCCTCCGCAGCCGATTCCGCGCCTGCAGATACCGCTCATATGCCCTCCTTGCTGCATCATAACCAACGGTACGCCGCTTGGACGTTAGCTTGCAGTAGCGATCAAACGACCGTTTCAAACTCTCTGCCGACCACTCCTTATCCGCCGTGGCATCGCCAAACTCCAAAGTCTTGCGGACACGACAAAGATGTCGGCAAATGAGATGGTCAGAGTAGCCGGTCTCACGCAGCCACGCTGCGAACTCCTCAAACTCGGCGGCAAGATGCGACTGCTCGTAGAACCGATGCATCTTTGGTAGCAGTTTGCGAAGCACAATGCCTCCCACCAATGCGAGCGTGCGGGAGAATTACGATACTCCAGCAAGTTTCATTTATGTTGAGCAATGTGGGCGTCCTCTGCACTGCAGATGCGGGAACCGAAAATTCCTCCACGTAACTGAGTGCTCAACATGAGTCCAGGATCAATAAATCCGGCTTTGCGATTTTGTCACGGTATCTGAGGTAGGTGCCACTGGATCTGGCCAATGCAACATTCTCCAGCCATGTTGTAACGGTCATATATAACACTGACTTTCCACACGCGCAGGCATGCAGGCCAACAGCTTGCGCAAAGAACGTCTTCCCCACACCGGTTTGACCGATGAAGAGCACAGGCCGGCCCTCGTTCAGCCACTGCAGACTGTAAAGGTCTTTGATCTGCGACTTGGTGATCGATCGGCTGGCCGTGAAGTCGATGTCCTCGAACGCCGCCCGTAGAGCGAACTTTGCAACCTTGATCCGGTGTCCGGTCTTTCGCTCCTGACGATAGTCGGATTCAGCTTGCAACAATGCATCGATGAGCTCCGAGTGCCCGGTTTGATCACGGGTCCCATTGTTGAGTGCCTGATCAAAGGCTGCGAGCATGCCCAAAGCTTCATCTCAGCCATCAGGTTCTTGGCGACTGCAATACTCATAATTTCAATTTCTCCTGAAGTAGTAGGGTAGACGCGACAGCGGCGTTCCTGTCGGTGGGCCGATCAGCACCGCCGACGTAACGCAGCATAGGTTTTCCGGGAAGGCGCACGATTTCTCGGTCACCACTGGGAGTTCGAGCTTGTTTGCGCGCTTGGGCCAGCAGCGCCTGGAAGTACGGTACGCGGAACTTGTTGTAGCGACGCATGGTAGCAATGGCGGCGGCGATCCTCACACTGACTAGCTCGTGGCCGGCCGTGTTGATCTCCTTCGTGCAGCTGCGCACGAAGCCCTGGCAGCGACGTAGATTCCCGAAGATATCTGCGTTAAACAGTTCCACGAACAACGCATTCAGATCAGGGTGGATGAAGCGGGACTGTGAGAGCAGCTTCTGCGGCGTAGCTTCGTAATATGCCTGGGAGGCCGGCGGAAAGTGCTCATCGATGAACACCCGCTTGCCATTGCGATGACGGCTGCGTGGATGGATCGCCAGGCGCTCGAGGTTCAGGAAGATCTCCACCTGACTCTCGGTGATCTTGATGCGCAGTTTCTTGTGCCGGTGGATGTGGGGCGCGTTGTAGTAATCGCCTTCGATATACACATAACAGTCTGGATGGAGCGTGGCGTCCTTCCAGTCTCCGTACTCGAGATCACCGACGGGCAGTGGCTTCAGTGCCGCTTTCTCGATCGTCTCGAAGCGCTCGCGGCGTGAGACGCCAAAAAGAGTATGGCGACTTGTGTTGATCCGCTCGTTGCATTCGGCGAGCGCCTGATTGATGTGTGCCAGGCAGGTGAAGCACGTGTTACGATGGCGAAAACGCACATAGCGCATCAGCAGTTTTACCAACCCTTCTGCGATCGCCTTATCCTTCGGGCGTCCCGCGCGTGCTGGAACTACAGCGGTTGAGTATTGACTGGCCAGCTCTGCGTAGCCCGGGTTTAGATCCGGATCGTATAGATGACATTTGAGCACGCCTTGTTTCAAGCAGTCCGGAACCGTCACGTGGGTAACGCCGCCGTAAAAGCTGAACATGCGTCGGTGCGCGGCGAGCCAGTTGCGGCTCTTCATGTCCTCGGCCGCCCAGGAGAACAACAGGTGGCTGAACCCGAGGCCCGATACAAACACGTAGGCCTTGTGGATCTCACCCGTCTTCAGGTCGATCCATTCGAGCGGGTCGCCGGCGTAATCAACTTCAACGCGTTCGCCGGGCTCGAATTCTCTCGCTGTTACAGAAGCGTGTCGATACTGGGGAAACTTGCGATAGAACTGTTTCCAGAAGTTTGAATAGGTCGTTAGGTGCTGGGCTTTTTCCTCCCAGATGAATTTCAACGGATGCCCCAGACCCAGATCGTGAATGATCGTCGGCCACTCGAGTTGTCGCATCCACAACGGATCGCTACCCGTTTTCGGCGCATCGGGGGAGCCCCGTACGCCATCGCGCACTTCACGCACGGTCTCGCGGGCACAGCCGAGCGCCCGGGCGATCTCTCGTACCCCGCGGCCCTCCGCCAGCCGCCGCCGAATCTCCTCGTACCGCCCCACCGTCATGCTTCGTAAGCCCATCGCGCCTTCCTCTTCGTGCCTCGGCACGACGGTAGCGGTCTGGGCGGCCGATAGGCCGGCATCCGGCTCCATCACCGGCTCGTGATCTGCGTTCGACATGGGTGGACCACTCCTGGCGTCCCTGGACGCCTCAAAAGAGGCTCCGCCGGGTGGTTCTCAACCCGGGAAATCGGGCGGTCCTGAACTCAGGAAATCTCTCTACGGAGTTGCCCCATTTAGCAACCGGTGTTTTTCTATCCCCTCCCAAGAGTCGTGACCAGGTGACGTTCAGGTGACGTTCGACCAGACTACTGAGGAAAAGACTGCATCTCTCTACACGGCCTTTCTTGGAAGCCGACCCATAGAGCCGGTCATCCGGGCCAAAATAAAAGTCGCGCGCTGTGACCTCATTCAGGTGTCGGCGTCACGATGAAGCGACGATCAATCGCTTGCACCCTGTATGTGCGCCAGATTTCCTGTCAGGCTCCCACAGCGCTCGGTCCAACCTCGTAATCTATCTTCGTTTCACAGTCACATCTTGCAGTATCAATCGATCAATGTTTGCTTAGGCGCCCTGCGGCGCATACCGCTTCCACGCGTCTGGGTCGTACGCCTCTCCTTTGGCAAGGATGGCCCATATCATCCTTGCGTGTTTGTTCGCGATGGCCACCAGAGTCTTGTAAAATCCGAGTCGCAATCGCGCCTCTAGCATCCAATGCTGCAATCGCGTGCGTTTCTCCGGTGGCCTCCTCATCGCCGAGATGAGTGCCGAGCGCGCTCCTCCGGTGAGCAGCCCCCGCAGATACGTATCCCCACGTTTGGTTATCTTGCCCAACATGGTTTTCCCGCCGGAGCTGGACTGCTTTGGCACCAGGCCGAGCCACGCCGCCATCTGACGACCATTCTTGAAGTCCCAGGCGTTGCTGATGGTGGCTGTCACAGCGCTTGCGGTCATCGGCCCTACGCCGATGATTGCCTCGATACGCCGTGCTTCCTCACTTTGATGGGCGTGTGCACGGATCTCAAGTTCACAGACCTCTATGCGCTTCTTGAGATCGCACAGCTTTTCTCGTGCAACAATGAGAAGGGAGCGCATGCGGGTCGGCAGGGTCTCGCCTTCTAATAGCCGGCGCGGCAGACAGCGCTTCAGCGCCTCCGGCGATTGAGCTAACCAGACACCGAACTCAGCCAGCAATCCACGCATTCGGTTGATAAGCGCAGTGCGCTCATCGCTCCATCCTCGGCGCATGCAATGCCACGCAAGTACGGCTTGCTGGTCGACGGACTTCACGCCAACGAAGCGCATGTCGGGCTGTCGCACGGCCGTGAGAATGGCCTGTGCATCATTGCGATCATTCTTCGCTCCCTGACTCTTGCGAAAGGGCTTCACGAATTCTGCGGCCATCAATCGCGCGGTGTGACCCAAACTCGTCAAGCGCCGTCCCCAGTGATGTGCCGATCCACAAGCCTCCATGCCGAACGTGCACGGCGGTATCGTCGCAGCCCACTGAGCAAAGCCGCTGAAGCTCAGCTGCTTGTAGAACAGCACGCGCCCCTCACAGTCTCCAGCACATACCACGATGACGGCTTTCGCGAGATCGACGCCCACAACGGCAATCTGGTTCATGAACTTCCTCGGGTTACAGAAGCGACTCGATAACCCTGCAATCTTGGCAGGGCCGGCAACTCCCTTCTATTCAGCTGGTCCTCAACCGAGGAAATTCGGTGGGTCCGAACCCAGGAAATTCTGCAATCAATTGATCGGCCTGTCGAGCGCTGCGAGAGAGGTCCATTCATTGGGCCGATGTGCATGGTTAATCGAGCGCGGTCCGCAGACCACGGTGGGAATGCCTCGCCTCTCAAAAATGCCTGCTTCGCTGCCGAAGGGTAGTGTTGTGATAGGCAGACGGGCGCCTAATCCGGCTGGCGTGCAATTCCATATCCTGCTCGCTAAGCCGGCTGGTGAATTGAGGAACGTCGAGCTCCGTCTCGTTGGACACTTCCAACGCTGAGTAACGCGATCCGCTCAAGTGGTCCTCGACCGCATCGCGAACGAAGGCAATGTGTTCCTCGGTCGAGGTTCGATATTCCCAGCGGGTGCCGCAAAGCTCGGCAACGATGTTGGGAGCCGCGCCGCCGGCGACACAATCTACATTTAGGGTACATCCATGCCTAGCAACCTGCGGCAGCCTAGGCGTTTCACCCAGAAACCTGATGAATGCGGCTGCGGCATCGATCGCGTTGACGCCCAAAGACGGATCACTGGCATGGGCTGCGACACCTTTGAACTTGGTATTCTCGACTGTCACTCCGTTATGGGACACTCTGATGCACATTTCCGTGGGCTCTCCTTGATGACGGAGTTGCCACCGATGGCTCCAGACTTGGATGTCTGGGCGCAGGCGAGCGCCCATCGGGACTGCCACGCGCAGTTCGAGAAGAGTCTGTACTCGGTGCCGTTACAACTCGTGGACCAGAAGCTGTGGCTGCGTGCAACCGACAACACTGTCACCGCATTTAGGGTCATTATCTGGCGGCCACTCACCCACGAGCCCGTACGATCGGTACACGGCGCACGGTCACTATGCTTCGCCGGCCGGGCGCACCGCTCACTGGTACTTCAATCTGCTCCGACCGACTTGGACCGGCAAGCGCCCGAACATTGAAATTGCTCGTTCGCAGCCCGATAGCTTCTTAAAATCCAACATGCAGATCCTCTCGTTCAGCGTCGACAGCACTCTGCGGGGCAAAGACGCTCAAGACTACGCAGTCCGCTTCTCGATCAATCTCCAGCCGCCGGGACCGCTGCCACGAATCGTTAACACTTTTCCACCCGTCCAAGTGTCACGACCACGTGGAAACGTGTTCACGTTGCCATGGATTGGGCGTTCACCATCCCGTGGAAGCCCTGTTCACCATCGCGTGAAATTCGCCTCCACCATCTTTCGATTTGCTCGCGCGCGTCGTTGGTCAAGCGAAACTGGTGGCGGTTCCCTGAGAATTACAATATCCAGTGACGGAGCGATGAGGCCGGAACGTCGCCAACTGAGCGCAGATTCAACGTACTAGGCTGTTATCGGCCGCCGCGGCCACCGCGGTCTTTTGCTTTTCTGGCAGTAACAGTCGATGCTTACAGTTGCCAGTTAATACCTGCTACTCACACCTCGTCATGTGACAGCTGCCCTTGACTGAATTTCAAAATCCACAGAAGGAACACGGGAATGGCCAATCTATATCGGGAGTCGATTGAATCTACTGCGCGCCCTTCTGAGGTGCACGGGTTTGACGAGTTTCGCCGGGTCACATGCCAATTCAATCAGACGGCACGAGAGTTTCCGCACAATAGGTTGATTCATGAACTATTCGAGGAGCAGGTGGCGCGCAGCCCGCATGCAGTTGCTCTGCGCGGTGGAGGTAGCGATCTGACTTATCTGGATCTGAATCGCAGCGCCAACATTCTGGCGCGCCGATTGCGACGTGAAGGAGTCCGGATCGGCGCGTTTGTGGCACTTGTGATGCCTCGGTGTGAGCAGATGGTCGTGGCACAGATCGCTGTGCTTAAGTGCGGCGGAACATACATTCCGATTGATCCTGAGTTCCCCCTCGAGCGACAGGCATTAATCATCAAGGACTGTGCTGCACGACAGATACTGCTACTTGACCGAAGCAAGATGAGTGCCACGAACACCCACGATGTGAATGTGATCGACTGCACTGAGGTTCTCTCATGGGAAGATGACGGGACAGACTTGCAACTGACGGTTCCGGATTGTCCGGCCTACGTCATGTATACGTCAGGTTCAACGGGGATGCCGAAAGGAGTCGTTGTCCCGCACCGTGCCGTAATTCGGCTTGTGATTAACTCCGGATACGTTTCCGTGAATTCCACTGACTGCATTGCTCATTGTAGTAATCCAGCGTTCGATGCATCGACGTTCGAGATCTGGGGGGCCTTGTTAAACGGAGCGAGTCTATCGATCGTGCCATCAAGCGTCTTGCTGGATCCAAAGAGCCTGGGTGCGCTGATTGAGCATGATGGTGTCACCATGATCTTCCTTACTACTGCCCTGTTTAATAGGTACGTTCTTTCGGCATCTGAGATATTCAGGTCGCTGAAGCATATTCTGTTCGGCGGAGAGTCAGCGACCCCCGCTATCGTTCGACGATTGCTGCACGATGCACCATCCGTGAATGTACTGAACATGTATGGACCCACAGAGGCAACAACATTTTCGACCTCGTGGCGCGTAACTAGCACCGATAGCGCCGAAGACGTCCTGCCGATAGGAGGGCCGATTTCCAATACCTCTATATACATCCTTGACGAGGATCGAGTTCCGGTGCCGGTTGGAAAGGAGGGGGAAATATATATTGGGGGGGCCGGTGTGGCCTGCGGTTACCTGAATCGCCCGGAAATGACGGCCGAGAGATTTCTGCCCGATCCCTTTGGCGAAAAGGCAGGTGACCGAATTTACAGGACGGGAGACATTGGGTCTTGGTTACCAGATGGGAAGATTGTCTTCATCGGTCGCCGCGACCATCAGGTTAAGGTGAGAGGTTTTCGCATCGAGTTATCTGAGATCGAGACAGTGATACTGCGGCACGTCGGTGTCAAAGAGTCCGTTGTTACGGTTCTTGAGGATAGCGAGGGCGAGAAAAGATTGCTGGCTTACGTCGTCCCAGACATCCAGAGGCTAAAGGATGCGGAGCGTCGGTCTGCCACAGGGCTGGCGTCTAGCCTAGTGAGTCAATGGAACAGCATTTATGAGGAAATGTACGCCGCAGGTAGTGATGAGCCAAGCTTCGTGGGCTGGAACAGCACGTATACAGGTCAAGCGATTCCGGATAACGAGATGATGGAATGGCGAGACCAGACTCTGACGCGAATCCTCGCGCTGCGACCGAACAGAGTACTTGAGATAGGCTGCGGTGTGGGCTTGTTGGTCCAGCATCTCGCGCCCTCCTGTGAAGCCTATCTTGGGACCGATTTTTCTCAGGAGGCACTTCGGCGGCTGTCTCATTATATTCGGCGACGGCCGGAGTTGCGGCATGTCGAGTTGCAGCACTGCACTGCGCTTGAGTTTGAATGTGTACAACCGAAATACTATGACACAGTGATTCTGAACTCTGTCGTTCAGGCGTTTCCGGATATCGACTACTTATACGCAGTTCTGAGCCGCGCAATGGACTGGGTAGCGCCGGGAGGCAACATCTTCATTGGGGATGTGCGGCACTATGGCCTGCAAAGGGTGTTTCAAGCTTCTGTTCAGCTCGAAAAAGCCGAGGGCGGCTTGAGCATATCGGAACTGAAGCATCGTATTGATCGTGCGATCACCAGGGAACGGGATTTGCTTGTGAGTCCGCCCTTTTTTGAAAGGCTGAGACAATCCTTTCCGGGCATAACCGACGTCCGTATCATGCTGAAGCGAGGCTCATCGCTCAACGAACTCACGCGCTATCGATATGATGTGGTACTGGAGGTGACTGGAAATCCTTCCTATATCGAAGAAACGAAAATAAACTGGGAGCCAGGGGAGGCTGGTCAGCAGCGTATCGGCTCTTTGCTGAGTCAAAGGCCCGAATGTCTCCGAGTTTGTGGAGTACCTAACAGGCGACTCAACTCTCACTTACAGCTTGTTCGATTACTCGATGGTGGCAGCAGTGAGCTTGGTATGGACGAGTTGCGAGCGGCCGTAACTGAAGAAACGTGTGAGGGCGACAATCCGGATGCATTTTATAAAATTGGCGAACGGCAAAGCTACGATGTATCAGTGAGTTGGAGCAGTGGGTGCGATGATGGAAAGTTCGATGTCCGCTTTCTGGACAAAGACCTAGCGAAAAGAGGTTACAAACCGAAGCCCGCAAGCGAAACGAATCCACTCCCGAGCTTCGGAACGTACGCAAATGATCCCACCGCTGAAGGGGTGAAAAGTCGTCTTATAAAGCAGCTGAGGGAGCAACTTCAGAAAATGCTCCCAGAGTATATGGTTCCTAGTACGATGGTGCTGCTCGACAGGCTTCCGCTTACCAGCAGCGGCAAGCTGGACAGGAAGGCACTACCCGTGCCGGACAGTCGTTCCGATCTGCGCAAGCCGTACGCGGCACCAAAAAGTCCAACTGAAGTCGCACTCTGCGAAGTGTGGAGAAGAGTGCTGAATCTTGAGCACGTTGGTATAGATGACAACTTTTTTGAGTTGGGAGGGCACTCCATCCTCGGCATGGAACTCGCCATGAGGGTCGCTGAGTATCTCGACTCCCAAATTCCCGCCCTGGCGGTATTTCAATATCCGGACATCAGAAGCATGGCTGATCTGCTCGACTCGCAACTGGTGTCTGCATCGCCAATTACGGCAGAGCAATCGCAGGCAACTGAGGTTGTTATCTAGGGGGGGGTATGATCGAGCCTGAAACTATACTCGTCTCGATGTATGAGAGCGGAGTTAAGTTGACGATTTCTGACGGCAACATTCGTTGTCACGGCGCCCTCGCTCCAGAACAAATTGGAGAGCTGCGCAACTGTAAGCAGCGGATTCTTGACTCAGTCACCTCGATGTTCCCGGGTACACGGACTGAGAGTACCTCGATGCAAACCGTAGGAGTAGGCTTGTTAACGCTGGCGCCGCTGTCGTTCCAACAAGAGCCGCATTGGAAATGTGTTAGTGAGGGCAATCCATACTACGGCTTTGAGACGTTCGCGATTCGGTTAACCGGGAGGCTGAGTATCGAGCATCTGATTGCCGCCCTGCGACTGATTGTGCAGCGGCATTCAATTCTGAAATCGCGAATCATCTCCGTATGCGGAGTGCCTTGGCAAGCAGATGATGGGTTCGTCTGGAACGGGCTCAACGTCGTAGAAATCTCAGGGGGCTCCGTTGAGTTTGAAAGTCGAGTCACGGAGAAGGTGAGGGCCTTATCCAAGCGTCATGTCGATTGGGTGCGTGGTCCGTTGTTTGATGCGGCTTTATTCAAGCATACCGAGCGAGATCATGTGCTCGGAGTTTTTGTAGATAACGCCATTATCGATGGACTGTCCATGGCGATCTTCTTTCGAGAGTTGTGGCTGGCCTACACGGCGCTACAGCGAGGCGAGCAACCCTTATTCGGTTGGGAGCCAAAGCAATACGTCGAATATGCCTGTTGGCAGCACCGCGCGTATGTAGACGAGAGGCAAAGAAAAGAAAGTTATTGGGCAGCCAATCTCGAAAGGGCGATGGCCCTCCGATTCCCCGTAGATTGCGGTGGGAATCGCGTTGCTCCATTTAGCGCCGGTCAGAATGTAATCATTCTAGGTAACGAACTAACTGCGGACATACACGCCCTGGGTCGACACCAGGAAGCTCCCGCATCGGTAGTTGTGTTAGCTATGTACTTCGCCTTGCTATCGAAATGGTGCAATCAGCGAGATATTACAGTTGATGTCGTGATCGCTGGAAGAACCATGGCAGAGTATATCGCAACAATTGGCTTCTTCGCGCAAGTAGTGCCGTTGCGGGTCACTCTAGGTCGGCGAGAAACATTTGCGGGGCTAATTGGCCGCGTTCGGCAGCAACTAGAGTCCGCGAACGCTAATTTGGATATCCGGCAGGCGGGTATCATTCCCGAGGAGCTAAAGAGTGGCACTCGCTTTAATTGGCTTAGCGAGGATTTCTGGACCGCGTATGAAGACTTGGACTTCGGGCGGGTCGGGATTGATGCACCCGAACTGTCTCCAGAGCCATCTGGGCTAGACGGCCGTCCCCTTGCGATCCGTCCATTTCTTGGAGAAGGGTTGCAAACGCAGATGTCAAGCGTCGACGTCTCAATCCTGATGAGGTTTGCGTACTCGGGGAAAATGATAGTCGGATTCATTTACTACCGAGCCGATATGTTTCGCGAGGAAACAATATCTCAGTTCGGAATGGATTTTAGAGAATTGGCTGAGCTGATGGTCCAGACTCCGGGTGTCCAGCTGTCGAACCTTCGAACTAGTAGTGGTCGACAAGTATTCACCGCAGATGTTATGTAACTGGATGGTGAACTCACTTTTAGGATGATCAAAGAGCATGGGAGTATCGTGTCCACTTAAAAATGTCGTGGGGCCTTCGTAGACCTTTCTTATGATCGGTCGGAAGTTGCTCATCGATTCACCATCGTGAGGGGAACGCTATGATTATCGCGTATTTCAATCGATAAACCCGACAGGCTGCTAGTCCAACCAATATCACGCGCGTTCAGGCGTTTCCCGCCGATCATTGTCCTACGGGTTTGAAGTTCTCTGCTTTGCTCGTGTCGCCTCTGCCCCGGTACATCGCCCAGAGAGGATAGGGATAGAGGGGGCGTGTGAAGCTGATAGGGGTCTCCGGCCGCAACGGAAATTTCAGCAACCACGGGTTGTCTGTTTGCACGTGCGCTCCAATCATCATGTCGGGCGCTTGACCCCGCTCCACCCATGCTTCCATGTAACTCAGAAAATCGACGGCAAATGGCCCCTCTCCACCCGAGCAATGATTTGCTCCGGGTATCATGAAAAGACGAAAAAAGTCTCGCGTGGCCGCAGGTCCTCCCATGGTTTTTTCCACTGTGTCATGGTAGTCGATGACTCGTTTGGGCAGAGACCACTCATTCCAACCGACGTACAGCATTAGTTTTCCACCGGCATTCTTAAACATACGCAGATCCGGATTGTTGTCATTGACCAGAGATTCCTGCATGCCGTTGAAAAACCGCTTGTAGTCGCGGTCGAAGTCGAAATCGTTAAGATCCCACTGAAATCCGGCTGGCGGGATGACCATGCCGCGAAAGTACGCTTTGGGCCATCTTTCCAACCCCCCCAAGTAGTGGTTCCAGAGGTGCTCGGTGCCTGGCACCGAGCCGCCCGCTGAGAGCTTCACGCCCGTGGATGTCGTGGGGCCTTCGTAGACCTTTCTTACCGCCTCGATCTGGCGATCGGTCAGACAGACTTCTTTCCTCTGTTCTGAACATCGCAATACCGCAGGATCGAACCGACAACGTAACGGGTTGCCGATCAGGCCATCTTTGACCCCATCATCCAAATCGCACCGTTGCAGTACGGCTTGCCGTACCATCTGGAAATCCTCCTCGCTCAGGAGTGGTTTGCCAGTCTCGTCTTTGAGCGCCCGGCTTCCCCAAACAAGCGTCATTGTGGAGATGGTCTCGTCGATCCAAACTCCTGCCGCAATAATGCCGTTAAAGTCCCATGGAAAGCGCTGTGCTTCGACCAATGCCTGCCGGGAACCCGTAGAGCATCCTTGGAAGTAGGAGTAATTCGGCGGTCGTCCATAATAATGTTCCGTGATGGCCTTACCTGCCACGGCCGCAACGTGAGCGGCTCGATAACCGTAATCCACCATGGCCTGCAGGTTGTTATACGCCCATAACCCACCGATTCCCGTGTGCCCCAAGTCTGTAACAATGCACGCATAGCCGCGATGAGTGGGGCACCAACTTGCAGCGACCTGTAAACTCAACTCGCCGCCCTCGCCCCCCGAACCGATCTCGATGAACTTGCCGTTCCAAATATCGGGTAGCTTCAGTTCAAAGCCAATCTGAGGCCATATGTATCCGCGCACTCGGCAGTGGCTGGGCTCGTCACCGCTGGGCTCTATGAGCTCCGCGCTACTGATTTGTGTGGGCGCGTCCTTCATGTCTGTAAAGACACTCGCAGCCAACGTCTTGCACATATCTGCCTGCGTGCTCATCTCCTGCCCATCCCGAGCCCAGCAAGAACATACGCCCCAGAACATTGATCCCCATATCACTAGAATCCATATGAAATACCTAGGCGTTGATTTCACGGCCCGGGATTGTGATTCACTTCTGCCACTCATTCGCGACGCATGTGTGAAATCGCATCCGAAATTCGCCCGGAACAATGGCGACATGCCTGCATAACAGCACCCTGAGCGCACACTTGCGCGATCATGAGAACCGAAGCCACAAACTCACTATTTGCTTGTTCTTCATACCAGCTTCTCCACCGTCATCTCGCTGGCTACCGCAGATATCCACCACCGTTCGCGGCGAGATCCGCAAGCCAGATTTACGCAATACATCGTTCGCGATTCGCATTTCAGTCCACTGCGAGCGCTCAGGCGCCCTCCGCCCTCCTCAGCTCACGCACGTCCGGGCGATCCTAGTCGCCAGGAATTCCGCTACAAAGTCAGAAGCCATCCGCTACCGACAGTCGTCTACGTTTCACCATCGCGGATCGCCACGTCATCTCTAACACTGATCGACACGAAAACATCATCCGTTGCCCGATAAGTGATTTCAGCTTTCCAGTTGGCATCGCCGTCTTCGATCGACTCATCGAGGATGCATCGCCAAATTCTTTCCACTGACACAGTGACGAATGGCGCTTACTTAACCGTTACGCGCGGAGCGGCGAAGCCCAAGGTGTTGAAGGGGAAGTGGACTCGCGCAATCAAGCGCAAACTGGACAGGCCGTCGCGAGACGTAACCATTAGGGGATCATATTCCGTGGCCGCGGGATAATTGATTGCTGGCAGATTAGGTATCCGAATTAGTTGGCTGCTATCGATGCGGCGGAAATCCGTCTCCAGGGAGGGCCCAGGCAGGGTGACCAGGCCGCACAGTGTGGTCATCAGCGACCACACTCCGATCGCGATAGCCACCATGTTGCGACGACTAGTGGCCTGTAACAACTGATTCTGTACTGATATGTCGACTCGGGTCAGCATACTTCCACTTCACAGTTCGAGGCGCCGTGTGAAGTGCAGATGGACTTTCGGATGCGCTGTCAGAAAGTCTTTGACCGGATTGCTTTTGTGCGCCGAGAGGTTGTTGGCGATCACGTGAATCTCTTTACCGCGCAGCTGGTTGATCACGATGTCGGTGAGGAATGTGACGAACTCGGCCGAGGTGTGCCGCGCCGCGGTTTTGCCCAGAACCTCACCGGTCTTGGTATTGAAAGCGGCATACAACGACAAGGTGCCGTGACGAAAATACTCAAAGCCGTGCCCTTCCGCATGGCCCGGGGAGACTGGCAGCATCGGGTCCTTGCGATCCAAGGCTCGGATCGCAGTCTTTTCATCCATGCAAAACACTGCGGCATGCGCCGGCAGGTTCAGATACAGCCCGAAAATATCGGCGGCCTTCTTCTCGGAATCCGGATCGTTCGAGGCCATGTAGGGTGCAAGGCGATCTCGACGAGGAAATTTGGCCTGTTTCTGAAGAGTTCCGGGCGAGATCCTATCGCCGCGCGCACGGCAGAGTTTGTTGTGCGTGTATGCTGGCCCAATAGCAATAGGGCCTGCATTCTTCGCACAGCCTGCGACGATCACGAGGGGCCAGCACGAACAGGGGGTCAACCGGTCATGAAATCGCACGCGCAGGTCGTGGTCATCGGCGGTGGTGTCGTCGGATGCAGCGTTCTTTATCACCTCACGAAACTTGGCTGTACAGATATTGTATTGTGCGAACGCAAGGAACTGACCGCAGGTTCCAGCTGGCATGCGGCCGGCGGGTTCCATGCGGTGAACGCTGATGTCGGCGTTTCTAGACTTCAGGCGTACACAATTGCCATGTACAAGGAGATTCAGGAACTCTCCGGACAAGATATCGGACTACATCTCACGGGAGGTCTCAATGTAGCCGCCACACGAGAGCGCTGGGATTTTTTACGGGCCGAGTGGGCTCGACACCGCGTTCTCGGACTCTCCACCGAACTCGTAACGCCGGAAGAAATCCGCCAGCTCTGCCCCATCATGGATACGAAGGATGTGCTGGGAGCTATCTATGACCCGATGGAAGGTCATCTTGATCCCTATGGCGCCACCCACGCATACGCTAAAGCGGCGCGCAATGAAGGTGCTGAAATCCTGCGCCAAACACGCGTTGTCGAACTCGTCGCTGTGCGCAATGGCTGGCGTGTCGTTACTGAGCAAGGGACGATCGAAGCCGAGCACGTCGTCAATGCGGCCGGTTTGTGGGCGCGGGAAGTTGGCAGGATGGCAGGCGTCGATTTGCCCCTCGTGCCAATGGAGCATCATTATCTGCTGACAGATGACATTCCCGAGGTTGCAGCCGCAGGCCGTGAACTACCGCTCGTGCTCGATCTCGATGGCGAGATCTATCTGCGGCAGGAACGCAAAGGAGTCCTACTCGGCGTATACGAGAAGGACGCGACGCCATGGGCCCTAAAGGGAACGCCGTGGAACTACGGCGAAACCGAGCTGCTACCACCCAATCTGGATCGGCTGGAGGCTTCGCTTGTCAAAGGATTCAAACGCTTTCCGACGGTTGAGGCCGCTGGCATTCGCCGGATCGTGAACGGCCCGTTCACATTTACGCCAGATGGCAACCCCCTCGTCGGACCCGTTCCGGGCGTGCGCAACTACTGGGCAGCATGCGGAGTCATGGCCGGGTTCGCGCAGGGTGGCGGCGTCGGTCTTACGCTCGCTCAGTGGATTATGCAAGGCGAGCCGGAAGGCGATGTCTACGCTATGGATGTCGCACGCTTCGGGTCCTACGCGACTCGAACGTATACACGCGACAAAGCCAGCGAGTTCTATGCCAAGCGATTCCAACTTGCGTATCCCAATGAATATTGGCCCGCCGGTCGTCCATCGCGAACGTCACCTCTGCACGATCTGCTGCGCGGCGACCATGCGGTATTCGGGGTTAGCTTCGGACTGGAGGTTCCTCTCTACTTCGCGCCGAGCCGAGCCGAGGCTAGAGAGAGTCCGAGCCTGCGCCGTTCGAACTCCTTCGAATGCGTGGCCGGCGAGTGCAAGTCAGCTCGTGCGGGCGTAGGTGTTATTGATGTGTCGTCATTCGGGAAGTACGAAGTCTCCGGTCCGCGCGCTGAGGCAGCACTCGACAAGCTGCTCGCAGGCCGCCTTCCATCGGTCGGACGCATTCGAATCACTCCAATGCTGGCGCCTTCCGGTCGATTGATGGGGGATCTCACAACGATGCGCCCCAGCGATGGCCGATTCGTGATATTCGGGTCTGGGTATCTGCAAGCTTGGCACATGCGTTGGTTCGAGGAGCATCTTCGCGGCGAGGGGCTCAGCGTTAGAAACGTCTCGAATGAAATGCTAGGGGTCGCAATCTTCGGGCCGAACGCACGCGCTCTGCTCAGCAGGCTTACGTCCGCAGACGTGAGTAACGAGGTCTTCCCTTTCATGACGGTACGCGAAATGGACATTGGGTTGGCCCCCGCACAGGTCGGTCGTCTGTCGGTAACCGGAGAGTTGGGATATGAAATCTATGTGCCTGCGAATTACTTGCGTTCAGTGTACGAGTGCCTTCTTGCACAGTCGCAAGATCTCGGCCTCACCAATGTCGGCCTCTATACGCTCAACAGTCTACGCCTAGAAAAGAGCTACGGAATTTGGTCACGCGAATTCAGCCGCGACTACACCCCCACGATGGCTGGCATCTCTCGGTTCATTGCCTATGACAAGACAGCATTCATAGGACGTGACGGAGCGCTTCGTGATCGAGATGCACCCCCACCACGGCAGCTTGTGACTTTAGACATCGAGGCATCGGACGCCGATGCGTGGGGCTTCGAGCCGATCTGGCACGGCGAAATGACGGTCGGTTACGTGACATCCGGCGGGTATGGCCACTGCGTCGGCAAGAGTCTGGCAATGGGATATCTGCGCTCCGATCTCTCCGACCCACACGTTCCTCTTGAGGTATCGATCGTCGGTACGCGTCGAGTCGCGCGCGTGTGCTCCGAAGCGGTATTCGATCCGACGGGAGCACGGATGCGCTCGTGAATATGAGCACGTCAGCCCTTCTCCTATACTGCGTTACTGTGAACTCACGAAATTGATTGCACACGCGGTGACCCATTACTTCTTTTTTTTTTGTTCGAGTTGATCGATTCCCATAACAGCGAGCCGGATACGATGATGTGCTCTTGCTGCGGAAGAAGCGAAAGCGCCGGAGAGAACGTGTTGAACTTGGCAGTCATGATCACAGAACGCTTGGAAACACAGTTGGAGATGCGACTCAGGATGCTGCTGGATCACGATATCGGCCTGCCTGGTGACTGTTGAATTGTCCGATGTGCCACAGCATGGCGCCGCGTGCCCGATCGATACCTTTAATGTGTCACTGCTCATGGTTCGGGACGGTAGCGTGCTGCGGTCTTTCACAACGCCTGCAGCCACCGCGGTGCGAGATTCGTAAACGAATCATGCGGCGGACGCATTCGCGTCATCTGCCCGTACCACGGCTGGACATATGGGCTGGATGGTTCGCTTCTGAAGACGCCGCATGTCGGCGGAGCCAAGTTCCATCAGCACAAGGACCGCGATCCGCAAACGTTGGTGCCAGTGCGCAGCGCGGAGTGGATAGGGGCATGTCTTCGTGAATCTATCGGGAGAGGCCGAACCCTTCGACACGTGGATTGAACCTATTGCCGCGCGCCTCGCGCTGCCGATCGATGTCGATTTGGCGCGGGATCAAGCGCTGACGCAGCGCCTTGAGCTCGCCCGGACTGGAAAGTCATCGTCGAGAGCTATCACTTGCCATGGGTTCACCAGGGAGCTCAACCGCGTCAATCCCGTGGAGCGGCACTATCAAATCCTCGGTGGCCACCGCTATCTCGGTCAACGGGGGATGACTATGAGGGACAGCCCTCTATGGCACAAAGCTATCAACCCTCCGCCAAGGAGGCAAATGTAGTGACTACGAAGCACTCTATATCGTTCCGAATCTCATTCTCGGTCCCTTCGCCGATTTTATGGTATGGATCATCATCCAGCCGGTTGCGGCGGACGCTCAAGAGAACGCATCGAATTCTTCTTCGCGGACGCGGACGCCCTCGCCGAGCAACTCAGGGAAACGCACCAGCGTTTTGCTCAGTTTTTGATCGACATCAATCGCGAGGACATAGGGATTGTGGAATCGGTGCAGCGCGGTCGGAACTCACCGGTATTTCGCGGTGGACAGTTTTCGATTCCACAGGAGGCAACGTCACTTCAATTCCAAAAGATAGTCGCCGCTAAGCTCCTCGCCCAGAAAGGACGAAAGGACAGCGAGTGAGGACGTGGTGCAGCTACCAACACTCGCCATCAGGCATCCGAAAGAGTCATCCAGCGTCTCCTGACAGCGAGTCCTTGACAACACGCTCGGCGGGTCGTACTTACAATCGCGTTGCAGGTCCTCATCGCGAGCGAATATGGTCCGTAAGGCTTCACAGGAATCCAGGGGTCTGATGCGCTCCATGTTCGCGGCCCCTGGGCGGACAGTTAGTGAGGTGTTCGAGGACCTGGGACGGGCGAAGCGCTCGGTCATCCTTGCCGAGGATCAGGATCGACGTGAGCAGGCGGTGCGGCTCGCACTTGAGCGCACAGAGGGCGACGGCTACTGGGAGCTTTACCGCCTCGATCGTGAGCTCTTCGTGGCGACCATGAACGTCGAGTACGACGAGCCCCGACGCGAGCTAATCCGCGGCGAAGGGCTAGTCTACTTCTATGTGAAGCTGTCGGGCCGCTTACAATTTGCGCTGCCAGGCCACGCCTCTCCGCTCGTGCTCGAAGGCCCTTGTCTGCTCGGCCTCCTGCAGGCGCCCGCCGTAGATACGATTGTCGAGATGGCGCCGCGCATTCGTGAGTCGTCTGTGACGCTTTATTGTCGTCGCAACTTCATCGCCGCACTCGCGCACGAAAGCGGGCTTGGGGAAGGACCGGTCCTCAAGGAGTTGCTTGCCACGCCGTCACGCGGGCTGTGGTATCGGCAACTTCCGCTCACGGCAAACCTGTTGTATCTGGCGAAAAGCCTTCTGGATAGTCCATACCGCAAGCGCATGCGGCTTCTAAACGCTGGAGGCAAGGCGCTCGAACTCCTATGCGAGGTTCTCCAGGTACTCGATACCGGTAGCGGCGGGATATCGACTTGCGCCAGCGACCGTGACCTTTGGCGACTCGATTCTGCGCGGCGTATTCTGCGCACGCAGTTCAATCCGGCGCCGCGCATGCAGGACGTGGCACGCTCCATCGGGATGAGCGAGTCCAAGCTGAAGCGCGCGTTCAAGGCGCGCTTCGGCATGACGGTGTTCGACTACGGTCTCGAATGCCGCATGCGCCAGGCACTTGAGTTCCTCAGGTCGAAACATATGCCGGTTGCGCAAGTTGCCTACGAGGTCGGCTACCGCCATCCCACGAGTTTCACGGCCGCCTTTCGGCAGTTCTACGGGTTCCTGCCCAAGGATGCGCGCACCGAGATGCATTGAGGGACGTCGGACCTTATCAATTCCGTCGCGCCTGCAGACGGCGAAATTCGCAAGCGCGAGGAGCAACAGGAAATCGTGGAGATCGAGACCGTTCATTCCGGAATACTGCAGCAGGGTCGAGCAGTACGTTCACCAGTTGTACTTGGCGGTGAACGATATCGATCACACGCTCACGAAGGCGCGCTCGCCGCAGAGGAACGGCATCTGCGAGCGCTTTCACAAGACGGGAACGGAGGCTCCATGAGCCTGCGCCCGGCAATCACTACCATCTCTTTTCCGGATCCATATCGGTCCGTTCGTACGCCAGGCCCATGCCTCTTCAAGGGTAAGCTTCGCTGCCCCACCCCGCGCGAAGAACCGAAGAACCACATACAATGTGGATCCGAACCGTCGACCAGAGATATCCCACATGCTTGGCCATCGACAACTCCAAGACAGAGGCGAGGGTGGAAGGCCCCGTCTTCGTAAATATCGTCGGGTTGGAGATCGGAGTCAGTTCTGATCAGTACTGGCATGGCACAGAGGGTTCGAAATGGCAGCGGTTGGTGCCATCGGTGAGGCAGAAGTTCACCGATTCGGCTGACCTGGCTGTGTCGGTAATCATTCGAGGAGGTCCTCCGAGCTTCAGATGGTCCGTAAATAACCGGGCAGGTCAGTAACTTAGGCCTTTCTCGAAGGTAGGAACACTGTCCAGCGCTTGCGGCCGCAAATCCGCGTCAATCGAATCGAACATGACGCGAAACTCGCTCGATGCAATTCTGAACGCGCGTTCATTGACCCGGTACGAGTTGTAAATCTCGTCCATTGTTTCGAGATCGAGCTTTTCATCACGGGCCGCAGCTGAAAGTGCTGCGTAAACACGAGTCAGCCATGAATAGCTGAAGGTCTCAACGACTGGGCCAGAAGATATTTGATGACGAAGTTTTGTAGTTAGGAAGCCCTGTATGGCCTGTGCATCTGGCTCGAGATCGATTTGCAATACTCTGGACACTCTGTCGATCTCCGAGCGCCAATTCATCATAAAAGACGAGTATTCAACGAAGATTCGCGGAAGACTCCTTGAGTAATGTTCCGCAAGCAAATTCTGTTTTAACCAAAACGCGTTCGTGAATTCTATGGACGTCGCGAATTGATGGCCCCTGATTTTGGCGATCGATGCAAATACTTCTTGCGGATGTCGAATCGGTATAACAACTTTAACGGTAAACCCTTCGCGACTTGCCGCAACTAACCAAAGCTCCATGAATTCCGTTATAGTTGGATGTTTAACTATAAAAACACTACCGCCGTCCAAGCTGGATAAAAACGACTGAACTCGCTTGATGTATGACTCCTTCTCATGATCATCAATGGATTGCGCTTCTTGGAGCCGCATGCTTGGGTCCGAGTACAGGCTGCCGTGACGGAACATGAACTCGTCGTTCAATCTCCAGATGTCCGTTGGCTCCCAGGTGCCTCTTTCGTTGATTTCTGTGTTGCCCAAGACTGAACTTGGGAGGGTACAACCGGAAAGTGACAGTACCCTCGTGATCGCAGATGTGCCAGAGCGTCCAACACCAATGATGAGCACAATGCACTTCGTAGCCATAACCTCTCCTCCTGTAGGTGTGGATTCTCCGAGCACAAATCGAACTCCCAGAGTTCTAGATGGTTCGGCATTGTAAAAATATTAACTACTTAGATTGACGCGCCTTTCAGTTCATCAAACTCAATCAGTTCCAAGCCATCCGTACAGCATAGCCTTTTAGGTCGTGTGTGGGCGAGCGGTAAGTTGGAGATGTGGCAATGCCTTTTGGGCTGTGTCGCGAATAGCTAATGATTGATTTGTCTGGGAACATCTGTGTCAATCAGTCGGTGTAATCGCCAATATCCTCAAGTTGAACCACGGACTCTAGTGCGCGACCTCGGATCGGGGGCGGATTATTTTGATAGCCGTAGCGCTGCTAACTTCCGCGCCTTCAAGGAAAAGCCAACGTCTCGATAGACTTCCGCCAATAGCGGCAATCATTTCAGGATGTCAGGAAAGTCAAAAAAAATCGACGTGAGTTTTCAACGCCGATCGTTGGGAATTCCAACCTCCGTCGACGGGCTATTGCTGATTCGTGATTACAAGCCGAAACCCAATGTGCGACATGCTTGAGTCAGGATCGCTACCGCGTCTTGCGCTAACACGGTAGCTACGGCAATAGCTTGCGGAACAAAGAAACGAGCCTCCACGAATCACTCGCTTGGGCGCATTTGCCGGCAAGCCCGGGTCGTCCGGATCATAACTGTTTTCAGGACCTTGGGGATTGACTAGTAAGTCACCATGCTTCGCTGCCTTTGCAAATGCATCCGCGCGATACCAATCGGAAATCCATTGCCAAGCATTGCCGGTCATATCGCAAAGCCCATAGCCATTGCGCGCAAACGTACAGACGCGACTTGTGCCGACGGCTAGATCCGAGTTGGTCCTCACAACGGGAAAGGGTTCTGATGAGCCTTCCCAGATATTGGCCATTTTTTGACCCTGCGGCGAAAAATTGTTTCCCCACGTGTAGGTGGCCTGGCTGAGGCCGCCGCGTGCTGCAAATTCCCACTCTGCCTCTGTGGGCAGACGCTTGCCAATCCAATGGGCATAGGCTTGGGCATCCTCATACGAGACCTGTACGACGGGATGATCTGCCTTGCCTCTAATAGAGCTTCCGGGGCCCTGCGGGTGGCGCCAACTGGCGCCCGGTACATAGCGCCACCATTCCGTATAGTCATCTAGGCTTACAGGGTGATCTGTTCCAACGAAGACGAGCGCGCCAGGAACCAGCACACCGTCTGCGGGCTGCGGTGTCCCAGGAGGAAGTAGGACCTTGAGCGCTTCCCAGTCGGGCTTACGCTCAGCAGTGGTTACATAGCCGGTGGCTTGGATGAACGATTCGAACTGTGCATTCGTGACGTGAGTACGATCCATCCAGAATCCTCTAACGCGCACCCTGTGCGCAGGACGCTCGTTGAGGCGAGCCAGTCGATCGTCACTCCCCATGAGAAACTCGCCACCTGGGATCCACACCATGCCCTCCGGGCCGTTGACCCCGTCGCCTGCGATAACCTTCAGTAGCGTCGGCACCGAATGTTCGCTTTGTGGTCGGGCAAGGTCCAACACCCAAGCGAAGGATGCGCCCAGAATGGCTGCTATGAAGATGCAGAGCCTAATGGTCAGAGGGCGAATCATGATTCATAGCAGTCAACGGATTACGATGGCTAGGAGCTCCTTGAAAGAGCACAGAATGTTCACCGAGGAACGTCGAGTTGGATGCGAGAGCTGATAGGGTGTCAGCGAGCGGAAACGACACGGCGTTGATCAACAATGAGGGATTGTTTATGACGTTCAATCGCTGCCTGGATCTCAGCAACGATCTCCGGATAGCGACTGGCGACGTTCAGCCGTTCCGACGTATCAGTGCTCAGGTCGAAAAGCAACGGCCGTGTATAACGTTGATGATCACCATAACCGCGCTCAAACTGCTCCTCCAATCCTAAAGAGTTTTGCGACTCCAGTACCAATTTGTAATGTCCTACTCGTGCGGCCCAAAGATCGCCGGTTGGTCCATAAAAAAACCACTCTTTCCGCGGGTTTGGAGCTTCCTTCAGCAGCGTTTGCGAAAGATCCTCTGCATCATATGTCCTATCCGCAGGCAGCGAGGCGCCGGTTAGGGATGCGAACGTTTTGATCAGATCTACATTAACACCCATATCGGTGATCACCGCTGGCTTGACCTTTCCAGGCCACCAGAAAATCCCTGGAACGCGGAATCCTCCCTCCCACGCTGTCATCTTTCCGTCTCGCATTGAACCTGGAGATCCCGCGAGGTCGTAGTACGTCAACCATGGGCCGTTGTCGCTGGTAAAGAAGATCAAAGTATTTCCTGAGATACCAGTTTCATACAAAGTTCTGACCAATTGACCAACCGACCAGTCAAGTTCTTCGATTACGTCGCCGTATAGGCCAGCCTTGCTGTGGCCCACAAAGGCGGGTGAACGAAAAATAGGCACATGCGGCATGCTGTGGGCCACAAACAAAAAGAAAGGATGTTCCTTGTGCATCCGAATCCACTGTACGGCATCTTCGGTGTAACGCTTCGTCAGCGTGGGTTGATATGCCGGTGTTTCGACTGCGTGGCGTTCACGGAAAAGTGAGATGGGGAAGTCGGCGCTCACGGAATTTTTAATGTTCTCGTACGTGCGCTTGAGGCCTTCCCGCATCGGAGCGTCATTGCTACCCACGAGGCCGAAGAAGTGGTCGAAACCTTGATCGCTGGGATGTGCGAGTGGTTCGACAAGACTCTCTGAAATTCCGCCAAGCCCCCACTTTCCGATATAGCCCGTTGCATATCCCTCTGTCTTCAACATCTCTCCAATTGTAACCTCGCGGTCCGGTATCGGAAAAGGCAGCCAATCGTTTTTGCCCGTGCCGCTCATACGAATAGGGAGCCTTCCAGTCATGAGTCCGACACGACTCGGTCCACATAACGGTGAGGAGGCATAAAAAGATGTCCACCGTTGACCTTCGCGCGCGAGCCGGTCGATATTGGGCGTCCGGATAAGTGGATGTCCTTGGATAGACAAATCCCCATAACCGAGATCATCGGCTAGCACGATTATGATATTAGGTCTCGGCTCTGGTGCTCCAAAGACGGAGTTGCCCGCGACAAGCAAGAGCAAGCCAACTGAAAAAGCTTTACGCATCATACTGTCGATGGGGTTCAAAATCCTATGCACCATAACTCTCTAGCGATGGACGCTTGTGAAGCAGTTCTCCGTTATATGCTAAATGCGCGCGACGCCCCCCC
>Ga0068863_100000870_pt1 | contig 30254 bp, 22 predicted proteins | sample KBSSwiS62_FD_66596 | JGI IMG/M metagenome (GOLD analysis project Ga0068863, IMG submission 66596) | Switchgrass rhizosphere microbial communities from Kellogg Biological Station, Michigan, USA - KBS Switchgrass S6-2 | ecosystem: Host-associated > Plants > Roots > Rhizosphere > Soil ... | reverse complement strand
CGGCGGTTCCTGGAGCGTCTTTTCCGCGCGCTGGCCTCGTCGTCTCGTCGTTCGCGAAGACGACTGGGCGGTAGGGGCCGATGAGCAGGCAGCCGGCGGCGACGGCGATGGCCGCGAGCGTGGCAAGACCGGACTCGCCGGCAAGGTAGGCGAGGGCGCTAGGCGACGAGGCCACGGTGACGGTGGCGGCGTAGTCCAGCGCCGTGTTGACCAGGTTGTGGGCGACGGCGACCGGCCAGAGGCTGCCGCTGGCGTCGCGAAGCCAGGCGTAGCAGACCCCGGCGCAGGTGATCGCGAGGACCACGACAGGCGTGACGATCCACCGGTTCCCGTCGGCGTCATAGCTGGCCGTCATGGTCAGCAGCGGGACGTGGAAGAGGCCGTGCAGGAACCCGGTGGCCACGGCGGCCCGGTGGCGCGGGAGCACGGACTGCAGCCGCGGCAGCAGGAAGCCTCGCCAGCCGATTTCCTCCCCGAGGATGACGACGGTGAAAACCACGCCCTCGAGGACCAGGTCGGGCAGGCTGACGAGGACCTCGTGCACGCCGATCATGCCGGCTACCCAGGCGATGGCGTACGGAATCGCGACCACGCCGGTGGGAAGCAGGACGGCCGCCGGCCAGAGTCGCCAGCCTGGACGATTCAGACCCAGGCCGGCCCAGATCTCCCGTCGACGGCCCCGTGGGGTGAACCCAAAGGTCACGGCCACCACTGCGAGGGTCGGCACGAAAATCGACAGCAGCGGGGCCGGGCTGCCTCGCCCCGGGAACAGGAAAGCGAGGGCGATCTCAGCGGCGAAGGCGAGTCCGATGAAAATCGTTGCCTGACGGACCGCGGAACTGCGCTCGATCATGGGGTTTTCTCCTGGTTCAGGCCGGCACCGCCGCCGACCGGCTACCAGGAGAATCACGATTCCGCCCCGGTCGCCACATCGGGCGCCGGTCGCCGGCATTTCCCAACCTCAGGAGGACGTCCACGCCCGCGGCATCATCCTCGCGAACGATTCCTGCGTGGACTGCCCCCACATACGCTGCGCCTGTGGCCACGTCGACGGAGGTGCGCGCCGGCCGTCCGCGAGTAGGCGGCGCGGTCGACGCCACGTGCGGCACGGTCCTCTCGGCCCTGCGTGCTGCGCGCCCGCGGCTCGTGGACAGCGTCGTCGCCATCCCTGTCACGGTGCTCGTCGCCTGTCTGGTCGCCCGCACCGCGTGGCGGCAGACCGGGTTCGCCAAACCGGACGCGGTCGCGTTGACACTCGCCGTCGTGGGCACGCTGGTCATCGCCTGGCGGCGGGTGTATCCGCTCGCCTCCGTCGCCGTCTGCCTTGGCGCCATCGTCGTGATGACACTGCGCGGGGACGACGTCACCGAGTTGCTGCCCGTCGTCGCCTGCGGGCTGCTGCTCTCGCTCGCGTACCACACGGAGGCGCCGGTCGCCGCGGCCGGGCTCGGCATCGGCGTCGCCGGGTTCGCGGTCGTCGTTCTCGCCCACCCGCCCGGGCTGGGGCCGGACAACGTGGGCTGGACGTTCGGCATCATCGGGGCTTCCTGGCTGAGCGGGCGGCTGCTGCGCAACCGCCGGGCCATGCTGGTGGAGCGCGCCGACACCGCGGAACAGCGCGCGGCCGCCGAGGCGGACCGCGCGGCCCTGCTGGTCTCCGAGGAACGGCTGCGCATCGCCCGGGAGCTGCACGACATCCTGTCTCACACAGTGAGCGTCATCGCCGTCCAGGCGACGGTCGGCGAGCATCTCGCGAACACTGACCCGGAGGCTGCCAGGCGGTCCCTCGGGGTCATCGGGGCGACCAGCCGCGACGCCCTCGACGAGCTGCGCAGGCTGCTGGCGGTTCTTCGGGACGAGGGCGGGGAGCCGGACGAGCACAACGCGGACCCGGTGCACGGCCTGGCGGACGTCGAAACGCTGGCAAGCCGGTTCCAGGACGCCGGGCTGGACGTGCGCGTCGCCGTCGAGGGCTCGCGACGGGCACTGTCCTCGGCAGCCGAGGCATGTGGGTACCGCATCGTCCAGGAGGCGCTGACCAATGTCCTCAAACATGCCGGGGCCGCCGCCGCCGACGTCGTCCTCACTTACCGCCCTGACGCCCTCGTGGTGACGGTGAGCGACGATGGCGACGGAACGGTCGTGACGCCCGCCCGCGCCGGTCACGGCATCACCGGAATGCGGGAGCGAGCCGCGCTCTTCGGCGGTGCCTTCACCGCGGCGCCGCGCCCCGGCGGCGGCTTCCAGGTTCGCGCCGAACTGCCTCACCCGGAGCGGGCATGATCAAGGTCGGTGTCGTCGAGGACCAGGAACTCGTCCGCAGCGGCTTCGTCGCCCTGCTCGGCTCCGCACCGGACATGGAGGTGGTCGGTCAGGCCAGCGACGGGCTGGAAGCCGTCGCGCTGGCCCGCCGGTGCCAGCCGGATGTGCTGCTGATGGACATCCGGATGCCCCATCTCGACGGCGTGGCGGCGACCCGGCGCATCGTGGGCGACCCGGCCACCGCCGACACCCGCGTCCTCATCCTGACCACGTTCGAGATCGACCGGTATGTGCACGAAGCGCTGCGCGCCGGTGCGAGCGGGTTCCTCCTCAAGGACGTCACGGCAGCCGATCTGCTGGCCGCGGTGCGGGTCGTCGCCGCCGGTGAGGCACTCCTGTCGCCGCGGATCACTCGCCGGCTCATCACTCACTTCGCCACGGCGCCGGCACCCTCACCCCGCCATCAGGAGCTGGTGGGCCGACTGACCCCCCGCGAGCGGGAACTGCTGGTCGCCGTCGCCCAGGGCCTGTCGAACGCCGAGATCTCCGGGCGGCTGTTCATCAGCCTGGCGACGACCAAAACTCACGTCAGTCACCTGCTCGACAAACTCGGAGCGCGCGACCGCGTGCAGTTGACCATCCTCGCCTATGAGGCGGGGGTGGTCCGGCCTGGCGAGGCCACGCTGCCAGAGTGAGCCTTTTCCATCGTCGCTTCCGACCAGGGCCCGAGCGGCCGAGGCCTCGGTGAGATGGAAAAGGCTCAGTCGGCGCCCTAGCAGTGCGGGAAACCGTAGGTACGTTACGGCAGAACGCCTTCTAAGAATCCACAACCGGTGCGCGTTCGGTCAGGCGGACGGGCTGGTTGGCAGGCCCCAGCGGGCGAGCCGGTCGGAGGTGAAGGTCAGGGCCTCGCGGTCTGTCGCGGCGATGGCCGGCAGCAGTGTGCGGTAGTCGTAGGCGGTGGCCAGCGCCGTCATGAGCAGGCGGCGGGCCGCCCCCGGGTGGACGATCTTGGCGGACTCGACAAGCGCGGCGCTGCGGGTGTCGCTGTCGTCGATGGATCGGGCGAGCGCGTCGGCCTTCTCCGGGTCGCCGGCCGCAGCCCAGGCTACGGCGGCACTGCCGACGGCGTTCCCGGCCTGCCGGCCGCGCAGTGAGCCGGCCAGTTCCTCGATCCGCCCGGCCTGCTGACGCGCGGCATTCCTGTCCCCGCCCGCGGCGCCAGCCTTTGCCAGCTCCGCGAGTGCCCGCGCGCGGGTGACAGGCTCGTCGATGGACTCGGCGACGGCTGCCGCCCGGTGGAGATCTCCGGTGCCGATCCACCCGGCCACGACCTCTTCCAAGGCAAAACCCCTGGTTTCCCAGTCGACGATCGTCGGTGCCAGGGCCGCGGCCTCGGCGATCAGGTCCCGCGCCTGCTGGTGCTCGCCGGCACGGTGCCGGGCGAGCGCCAGCAGGCACAGCGCCTTCACTGTCAAGCCGGTCTCGGAAAGGGTGCCGGCGAGTGATTCCGCCCCGGCGAAGTCACCCGCGTCGGCCATGGCGGAGGCCAGCGCGGCCAGCGCCGGCTGACGGAACGCGCGTTTGATACGGCCGATCGCGGCTTCGGCGCGTCGGAAGTCATCGGGCTTCTTCAGCCGAAGCACCACAGAGATGGCGGCATCCATCTGCTCGTAGGGTTCGGGCAGGCCGCGCACGGCAGTCCAGGACCGGTCCGGGTCGCCCAGGACCGCGAACGTCGCCGCCAACCTCTGCACCGGCCGCCAGTCAGCCTCGTCGACTGTGCCGGCGGTGGCGATCAGTTCCTCAAGTTCGCTGGCCAGGCGACGCGCCGCCGCCGTGTCGCCGCTCTCCGCCCTGCCCAGCGCCACCGAGACGAGGGCGTTGATCCGCCACTGGGGCTCGGCAAGCCGCGCGATGGTTTCCGCCTCGTCGAGGGCGGTGACGCCGGCCAGGGCGAAGGCGAGCCGGGTCAGCGTCTCCCCCTGCCAGCTCTCGTTGTACGGCGGCTCGATCGACGACTCGACGCGCCGGGCCAGTCGCCGGCCGCGTTCCCGATCGCCGGCGGCCGACCACATCGCGGCGACCTCGCAGAACGCGGGTGGGATCCTGCGGCTGGCGGCGGGGAGCGCGCGCACGAGGGCGTCGACCTCCTCGGCGAGCGTCCGTGCGGCCTCGGCGTCACCCGCGGCGATCCTGGCTCGGATCACCTCGGCGGCCGTCTTCGCGTACGCCGACGCGTCCGGCTCACTGAAGCTCACCGCGGCCACCGTCTTCGCCCCGACGGCGTTCGCGGGCAGCCGGCGCAGCAGCACCTGGGCGCGGTCAAGGTCGCCCGCGGCCAGTCGTGCCCGGATCAGCTTCACGAGCAGGCCCGTGCTTTCCAGGCCGGGCGACAGATCGGGCACGACCGCCTCGGCGCGGTCGACCAGACCCCGGGCCAGCAGATGCGTCACGACGACCGCGCGAGGGTCCACCCAGCGCGTCCCGTCCGAGGTGATGGCCGTGGGGGCGAGACCGCTGCCGGTCATCGTGGCGGCGACCGCCTCGGCCCGGTCCAGGTCACCTGCCGCCAGCCATCCCCGCGCCGCCGAGCACCGCCGCCACCAGGTGAATCCGGGATCGTCGTAGGCACCTGGCGCGGCTTCGGCCTGCTCGGCCAGCTCCCGGGCCCGGTCCGCCTGCCCCAGGCTCATCCGGATCCTGATCAGCTCGGCCAGTGCCCTGGCATCGGGGTCGACCGCGGGATTTCCGGCGATCATCTGTTCGGCGCGCTGCGCGTACTCGTACCCGCGTGGCAGGTCGCCGGCCGCCGACCAGATGTCGGCCAGCTGGACGAGTGACTCGAGCTGATCCTCGGCATCGGTGATGGACCGGGCCAGCGTCTCCACCTGCTCGGCCAGCGTCCCGGTCTGGTCCTCGCTGATCTCCACCAGGCGGGTCAGGGCCGTCGCCAGGGTCTCGCCATCCTCCATCTCGGCGACGACCTCCCGCGCCTGCCGCGGCTCACCGGCATCCGCGAGCACCTCGGCCAGCTGGGCACGCGCGGCGTCGCGGTCCCGGGGTTCCGCCAGCGCCAGCACGGCCGTCCGCGCCCGGCGAGTGGCTTCGGCGGCACAGTCCGGGTCGCCGAGCTGATGCGACACCGCGACCAGCGCGGTCAGCGCGTCCGCCGAGACCTCGAGGTCGGCCGACCCGTCGGCGAGGCCCTCCGCCTCCGCCGCTGCCTGCCTGGCCCGGTCGTGGTCGCCGAGCACCGCCCACGCCCGGGCTCGCAGCGCCTGCATGACCGCGCTGGAATACGGCTCGTCAGCGGATGCGAGCTCGTTCTCGGCACGCTCGGCCGCCCGACGAGCCCGCTGAGGATCCGCCGATGCCATCGCCGGCACCAGCCCGAAGACCGTCGCGATCCGAGTTCCGGCACCGGCTATCGACCACGCGGCCCGCTCGGCACCTTCGACATCACCGGCCGCGACCAGGGATTCGGTGAGGTCGAGCTGGATCTCCTCCCGCTGCGCCGGGTCGGTGAGATCGGCGACGTATCGCTCGGTGCGTTCGGCATCGGCGGCCTGCGCGGCCGCGTCGGCCAGCGTGAGAAGCCCGTCCTCGCGAGCATCCGCGCCGAGAGCATGGACCAGGTCCTCGGCGCGGTCCCACTCCCCGACGCTTGCCAGTCCTCCCGCAACGACCAGCTGGGTTTGTGGCGGATAGTGGCCGCCCGGAGAAGGCGGCAGGGCCAGTTCCCGCTCGGCCTTGCGCACCAGCGGACGGGCCCGCCGCGGTTCCCCAGCCGCCACGAACATCCGGGCCTGCGTCACCGTCAGCTCGATGTCGATGGGCAACCGGGCCTGAGCATGGGCGGCGACTTCCGCCCGCTGGAACATCTGCCGTGCCCGACGACGGCTGCCCAGGCCCGCCCACGCCTCCGCGAGCGCGATCAGTGCCGTGACCCTCGTCGGCTGCGGGAGCGACGCGACCGATTCCTCGACCTCGCCGGCCAGCCGGCGGGCGCGGTCATGGTCACCGGCCACGGCCAGCGCCCCCGCCAGGCCGGCGAGCAGTTCCACCCGGAAAGCCGCCAGGTCGGGCGAGTCGGGGATCGGCCGGGTGGTGATCTCCGCTGCCTGGCGGGCCAGCAGCGCGGCTCGGTCGGCGTCGCCCGAGGCGGCCCTGGCCCGGATCACGGTGATCATCGGACGTGCCCGCTCGGCCGGATCCATCGACTCCAGGAGACGCTCCGCGCGGTCCACCTCGCCGGCGCCCACGAGCTGACCCACAACAGCGGGCGGCAGGCTGGGAATGGTGCCGGCCACCGCGCGTGCCAGGTCCTCCGCTCGGTCGGCTCGCCGCTGGGCCAGCCAGGCGCTGGTCAGTCCCGCCAGGGCTTCCAGCGGCGCGACCGCGACGGACCGGACAAAGGCGTCGGCGCGCGTCAGATCGCCGCCGGCGACGAGCGCCTCGACCAGTTCCGCGACAGCCCGCTCCGCGTTGTGGCGCCAGGTGGGTGACGCGACCAGCGAGCGGGCCAGCGATTCCGCGCGGTCGACGTCACCGAGGCAGGCCCAGGCCGCGGGGAGGCCTGCTGGAATGACCTCGCTGCGCCGCCCGAGCCAGGCCCGGGTGGCGACCAGGTCCAGCATTGCCGCCAGGTCGGGTAGCTCCTGGCGCTCCAGCAGCCCCTCGGCCAGGCTCAGCTCGCTCAGCGCGGCCGCGTCGCCGCCCGCGGTGCCGTACAGCCGGTCCAGTCTCGCGGGATTGGTCACGCAGTCCACCAGGCGGGACACGTCGCCCAGATCGTGGAGGAGCCGGGGGTAGCCGTACAGCAGGTATCTGGGCGTGCCCTCCGGCCAACCACGCTGCCGGTAGGCGTCCGCCCACGCGTGCAGGCGGCCGCGGTAGCCGGCCAGCTCGCGCTCACCCAGGCCGTCCACCGCGGCGCGCTGCAGTTCCTCGTGCGCGAGCGCGTACGCCGCCATGTCGGGCTCGCCGAGACGGCGGAAGGTTCGGCCTGACACCGCTCGCAGGTGCCGGACCACCACCCGCTCCGGCAGGTCCGTCAGCTCGGCCAGATCGGCACTGCCGAGGCCGCCGCCCGCGCTCGTCACCAGACCCAGGAGATCATGCTCGGGTCCGCCGCCGTCCAGCAACGCCGCCAGCTCCCGCTCGGCGTCGTCGCGGATGACCCCGGCCTGCGGCGAAACGGCCAGCTGCCGCACGATGGCCGGATCCCGCAGCGGATGCCCGCGCGGGACGTCGGACGGTACCGGCGGATCGGGCCGGCCGGAAACGATCACCTTGAGCCCGGGTGGCGGGTCGGCGGGCAGCAGGGCAGCGATGCTGTGAGCGTCCGGATTCGTCGAGTTGCCGCGATCTTCGTCCAGGCCGTCCACCACGAGCACCAGCCGGTGGCAGGCCTGGGTCGCCTCGGCCAGCAGCCGCCCGAAATGCCCCTGCCGGAGGGGTTCGGTCAACGGATCCGGCATCGGCTGTCCGGCCGCTTCGGCAAGCTGCTCCAGCACCACGTCCAGGAATGCGTTCCGGTCGCTCTGCCCGGCGTAGCGGGCGGTGATGAAGAACGACACCACACGGACACCGGGTGGCGGGTGCAGAACGAACCACGCCATCAGCGCTGACTTGCCTGCCCACGCCGGGCCCTGCCAGTAGGCATACGCGGCCCCCGCCTCGGCGGTGCTGAAGGCCGCCAGCTCCGCCAGCTCCTCCTCGCGCCCGACCAGCTCCCAGGGGAAGAGCTGTGCCACCTGGTAGCGGTAGGCGGACCGCGCCAAGGATCGCGGCGTGACGAACATGATGCCGGTGTTGGCGATGCCGCCTGGTCCCGCGGTCGCATTGCCGGTGTGGCGCACCGACAGGCGCCGTCGCCTCACCTGTCAGTCCAGGTGGACACCGGTGTTGGCTGTGCCACCCCCGGACGCTTCCGCGTCGCCCGTCTGGTCGACCTGGATGTCGCCGGCACTGGCCGCCCTTCCCAGCACACCGGTGTTGGCCGTACCGCCGCGCTCGGCCACCGCCCGTCCGGTCCGCGAAACCCCAACCTGGCCGGGTGACGAAGAACCCGGCAGAGCCGCCCAAATCCCGACCCCGACCGCGGCCAGCCCGGCCAACGCCGACAGCGCGGCGGCCAGCTTGTTGGCGTCGTCCCAGCGCAGCACTACCAGCAGGACCGCCACGACGACGACCGCGGAGGCCGTTCCCACGATCACGATCCGTCGCGTACTCACACCGGAATCATGGCCTGCCAGTATCCGACGCACAATGCGGATTAAGCGCCCCTGAGCGGGGACGAGGGCGCCGCCGGGAATCGCGGCCCGCGCTGGCCGCCCAGGTCGGGAGCGGTAGCCCGGCGCGGGACGATCGTCAAGGCTGTCGGGCGGGGGGCGCCGCGTTAAGGAGTGGGTCGACCAACTCGACGAGCACCGCGCCGGAGCGGTCGTTGAGGTGGACATGGTCGTGCAGCAGGACGAGCCCGCGCGCGGCGGAGATCTGGTCCCAGGACTGGCGCAGCAGCCGACGGCGCACGGACGACCGGCCGAGGCGCGAGATGCGCCGGGGGTCCGGCGGCCGGTGCCCGGCCGGCAGCATCGCGGTGAGCCGTTCGAACAGTGGCAGGACAGGAATGGCGTGCGCGTCGGCGAGGCGGCGCAGAACAGCGTTGTAGCGCGCGGTCTTCAGGTTCTCCGGCGACGCGAGGTCCTCGCCGGCTGGCGGAAGCTCGACGACCGCCACGCTCGCGTCCGTCTCGCGGGCGAGCCGGTCGAGAATCGCGGCGACGTTCTCCTCGTACCAGTCCAGAGTGGGCGTCACATCGGCGGGCAACTGCTGCGTGAGGCGGAAGGCCTGCGCCGCCTCCGGCCCCGCGGAGGCGGCCACGTCGTTGGTGCCGATCAGCAGGATGACGACGTCAGGCCGCAGGCCGATGACGGCGTCGAGGCGTTGCAGGGCAGTCCAGGCCAGGTCGCCGTCCACGCCGGCGTTGACGATGGTCAGCCCGCTCCGGCCGTGCCGCGCCTGTAACTGGCCGACCCAGTCCGCGCTGACCTGGCCATGCGTGATGCTGTCGCCCAGGCAGACGACGACCCGGCCTGCGGGGCGAGGGCCACCGGCGAGCTGGGCGAGCTTGGGCGCGAGCACGAGTCGACGGCCTTTCGGAGCGACGGCCCTGGCAACGGGCCGAGAGACCTCTGATGGTCACGGAACCTTAGCCCAGAGCTCGATCCCACCGGTACGCAGCCGAGGTCCGTGCGTGGGCCGATGCGACAATGCCTGGTAACGACAAGGCCTTGTAAGCCGTATGCGGGGGCCGGCACGTACGGATGGAAAGGGGACGGAGAGACGGGCTCCCACGAGCGCCGTGCCTCTGACTTGCCAATGCCGCTGGAGATCCGGACCGCGGTATCCAAGGACACACCAGCGGTGGCGCCACTGCTCGCGGAGCTGGGCTATCCGCAACAGGCGGACGAGTTGGCCGCGCGCATCACGCGACTGGCCGACACCCGGACCGACGCCGTGCTGGTCGCCGAACTCGACGGACGAATCGTCGGCGTGGCGTGCCTACACGTGACGGTGTTCCTGCATCTGCCCGGTGCCGGCCGAGCCCGGCTCACCGCGTTGGTCGTCGATTCGGCGTACCGCGGCTCGGGCATCGGCGGCCGGCTACTGCGCGCGGCCGAGGAAGCAGCAGCGCAGCGTGACTGCATCGCCGTGGAGCTGACGAGCGCCGCACACCGGGAGGCCGCCCACCGCTTCTACCGAGCCGCCGGATACGAAGACGTACCGCGCCGATTCATCAAGGACCTCAAGTAGGGCGGCGCCAGTCGTCGGACCGCAGGTGAGAGCCGGCCTGCGGTCCCATCTGCAACATCCCGCCGTCCGCGACGTAGGAGCTGGCCGTCACGTAGGAGGCGGCCGGGCTCGCGAGGAACGCCACCACCGCCGCGATCTCGCGCGCGTCGCCCGGCCGACCGAGCGGCACGCCCGGCCGCCGCTCGGTGTGGACGTCGATGTCGGTCTGGCCGGTCATCGGGGTCGCGATCTCGCCAGGTGCGACCGCGTTCACGGTGATTCCGTGCTCCGCGAGCTCGATCGCCATCGTCCGGGTAAGCAGCCCCAGGCCGCCCTTGGCGGCGCAGTAGGCGGCCGAGCCGACGCGGGGCTGGTGTTCGTGGACGCTGGTGATGTTGATGATGCGGCCGCCGTGTCCCTGCTCGATCATGCGGCGGGCGGCGCGTTGTCCGCAGACGAACGGGCCTTCCAGGTCGATCTGCAGTACCTCGCGCAGCTTGTCGTAGTCGGTCTCGACGAAGAGCGTCGCCGAACCAGTGCCGGCGCTGTTGACCAGGACGTCGATCCGGCCGAGGTCACGGCTGAGGCCGTCGATCACGTCGCCAGCGGCCGGCAGGTCGGTCAGGTCCAGGTGGGCGACGTGCGCGTGCCGGCCGAGTTCGCGCACCTCGGCCGCAGTCGCCGACGCGCCCGCCGCGTCCGACGAGTACGTGATGCCGACATCGAAGCCGTCGCGGGCCAGCGCCACCGCGCAGGCCCGGCCGATTCCGGAGTCCGAGCCGGTCACGACGGCGGCGGGAGTCTCAGTGGTCATGCACACGGCGCTACCCGGTGGCCCCCCAGCGAACCGACGGGCCCGCGAGGCCACCCCGGTCCTCGTCGCGGTGCCGCGCGGTGGGCGGCGCTAATGCGCCACCTCCGTGGCTGCGTGCGCTGCCCGGTCTTCGGCGCCCGCCGGGGATTGGGCGCCCGCAGGGGGATTGGGTGGTCCTGATCCGGAGACAGTGCCGGTGGCGGGTGAGCGATGCGCCGCACGCGAGGGACCTCGCCGGGGCGAAGCAGGATGATGGGATGAGGGTCGCGCTTGGCCGTGCACAACTGGACCCCGCTTCACCTGGCTCACGTTCGGGGAGAAGAACAATCGGCAGTCACCAGTGGAAGGAAGCGCTTGGCTTCGCCGATGTGGCCCACGGCCGTCTGGTCGAGTCGGGGCGCACCGTGGCGGTGGCCGAGTCGCTGACCGGCGGTCTGATCAGTGCCGTGCTGACCGAGGCGCCCGGAACCACCGTCACGTTCCGTGGTGGGCTTGTGGTCTACGCGACTGATCTGAAGCACCGGCTCGCCGGAGTGCGCGAAGACGACCTCGACGAGTCCGGCCCGGTCGACCCGTCAGTCGCCGAGCAGCTCGCGTCGGGCGCTCGCGATCGCCTCCGCGCCGACTACGGCATCGGCGTCACCGGCGTCGCGGGGCCAACCGAGCAGGACGGGCATCCCGTGGGCGAGGTGTTCGTCGCGGTCGCGTCCGCCGACGCGACCACGGTGACCCGCCACCAGCTCGAAGGAAACCGCGCCGAGCTAAGGCTGGCCGCGGCCACCGCCGCCCTCGCGGACTTCGTCGGTGTCCTCGACGCCGCGACGGCGCGATCGCGGGACTCGGCGTGAGCCGCCGGGACTTCGCGGCCATCCACAGCCACGGTCTGGTCAGGGTCGCCGCCGCGACACCGGCCGTGGCGACCGCCGAGCCGGCCCGCAACGCCGAGGGCACGATCGCCCTGGCGCGTGAGGCGCACGCGGCCGGCGTCGACGTGGTCGTCTACCCCGAGCTGGGTCTGTCGTCGTACGCGATCGAGGACCTGCACCTGCAGGACGCGCTGCTGGACGCCGTCGAGGAAGCAATCACGGCCGTGTGCGAAGCCACCGCCGACCTGGGGCCGCTGCTGCTGGTCGGCGCGCCACTTCGCCGACGCGGAAAGCTCTACAACGCGGCGCTGGCGATCTCACACGGGCGCGTTCTCGGCGCCGTACCGAAGACGTTCCTGCCCAACTACCGGGAGTACTACGAGAAGCGCTGGTTCGCGTCCGGCGCCGGCGTCACCGGCCTGGACATCCAGGTCGCGGGCCAGAGCGTGCCGTTCGGCACCGATCTGATCTTTGCGGCGACGGACCTGCCCGACCTTGTCGTCGGTGTGGAGATCTGCGAGGACTACTGGGCGCCCACACCGCCCTCGTCCTATGCCGCGCTGGCCGGTGCCACGCTGCTGGCCAACCTGTCGGCGTCCAACATCGTCGTCGGCAAGTCGGCCGACCGCGACCTGCTGTCGGCCGCCCAGTCGCAGCGCGCGCTGGCCGCCTACGTCTATTCGGCGGCTGGCGGCGGCGAGAGCACGACCGACCTGGCCTGGGACGGTCAGGGCACGATTCACGAGCTCGGCGAACTGCTCGCGCAGTCGGAGCGGTTCAGCGAGGAGCCGCAACTGCTCGTCGCCGACGTGGACCTGGCACGGGTGCGCCTGGAGCGGATGCGCACGCCCACCTTCAACGACGCCGCGATGCTGGACGGCCACACCGAACGTCGTTTCCGCACGGTGGAGTTCCTTCATCAGCCGCATCGGCGGGATGTCGGGCTGAAGCGCCGGCAGCGCCGTTTCCCGTACGTCCCGGACACCCCGGAACGGTTGGACCTCGACTGCTATGAGGCGTTCAACATCCAGGTGAACGGCTTGGAGCGCCGGCTGCGGTCCGCCGGGAACTCGATGGTGATCGGAGTGTCGGGCGGCCTCGACTCCACCCACGCGCTGATCGTCGCGGCGAAGGCGTGCGACCGGCTCGGGCTGCCGCGCTCGTCGATCCTCGGCTACACCATGCCCGGGTTCGCCACCGGCGAGGCGACGAAGGCGAACGCCTGGGCGCTGATGCGAGCGCTCGGTATCACGGCGGCCGAGATCGACATCCGGCCCGCGGCGCGTCAGCTGCTGGCCGACCTGGGTCACCCCGCCGCCAGGGGCGAACCGGTGTACGACGTGACGTTCGAGAACGTCCAGGCCGGGCTGCGGACGGACTACCTGTTCCGGCTGGCGAACCACCACGGCGGTTTCGTCCTCGGCACCGGGGATCTCAGCGAACTGGCGCTGGGCTGGTGCACATACGGAGTCGGCGACCAGATGAGCCACTACGCCGTCAACGCGGGAGTGCCCAAGACGCTGATCCAGTACCTCATCCGGTGGACGGTGACCTCCGGCCAGTTCGACGAAACGACGAGCAAGCTGCTGACCGCCATTCTCGGGACGGAGATATCACCCGAGCTCGTGCCACCCGACGAGGAGACCGGCGCCATCCAGAGCACCGAGGACCGCATCGGGCCTTACGAACTGCACGACTTCTTCCTGTTCCACGTCTTGCGTTACGGCCTGCCGCCCTCGAAGATCGCCTTTCTGGCCTGGCACGCCTGGCGCGACGCCGAGGCAGGACACTGGCCGGCGGGCTTTCCCGAGGACGGCCGGCACGGGTACGAGCTGTCCACGATCGTGCACTGGCTGGAGGTCTTCCTCTTCCGCTTCTTCCAGCTGTCCCAGTTCAAGCGCTCCGCGCTGCCCAACGGCCCGAAGGTGTCGGCCGGCGGGTCGCTCTCGCCCCGAGGTGACTGGCGGGCGCCCTCCGACGGCAGCGCCCAGGTCTGGCTGGCCGAGCTCCAACGGAACGGGCCGGTCCAACCCTGACAGGCAACGGTGCCCGGCGAAGGTCACGTCTGGTCGGGTTCGGGTTCCTTCGACGTGACATCGGGCTCGGCCGGTCCCGAACCGAAGGCCGGGCCTCGCCGGACTGGTCGTTCGTCGGCTTCACGCGACGTGCCAGGCTCGACAGGGCGCATACTGGAGCCGATGAGCAAGTCAGGGGTACCCAAGCGCCGCCTACCCAACAGCCCCTTCAAGGATCCTGCCGCGAGAGTGTGTGATCGGTACGCCGTAGGCGACCGGGTCATCCACGACACGTATGGTCTCGGCCGGGTCATCGGGATCGAGGCGGACATCGCCGTCCTCGTCGACTTCGGCCCCCAGCAGGAACGTATTCCGAGCCCGTTCAGCAAGATGTCCCATCTCTGACGGCAGGAGCTTCGGTCCGCAGAGCCGACGGCTCTGCGCCTGCGCGGGAGACCCACGCCGGAGCCATCTCGGGGCTCTTGGCATCCCCTCTCGGCACCCCCAACCCGGAAGCGAGACATCTCATCGACACAACCTTGAGCCCCCTCTTCTCCGCAGTGGAACCGGCATGCTCGCCGCCAACGCAGCGGGTGCCGCGCCCGACAGCCCACCCCTTCCAGGCACCCGACTTCGGGCCGTCGGGGCGCGAGGGTGGCGGTTTCTCGGTCGCGAATGTCGGGACTACAGACCCCCGAGCGAACCTCGTCGACAGCCCTCCCTCGTTGCCACGACGCACGAGCCCGTGTTCGACTCGCCGGGCGCCGCGTCCGTCACGATCCCAGGCCTAGGAGCGGCCGGACTCCGGTAGATCGGTCCCCGATTCGGCGAAAGCGTGCGCCGCCAGCAAGCGACCGCGCCGCGCAGCGAGTCAGCGCGTTCGAAATCGGCCTGCCCGACATCGACACCGCCGTGAGTCCGAGGTCGGGCCGGCTCTCGCGTCATCGCCCGCGTCTGAATGCCACGGGCAGCCAGCAGACGCAGAACCTCACCGCCGACGGTGCCAGTCGCACCAGTTACCAAGATCATGATGTCAGCTCGGGCTGGCCATCTTCAGCGAATTCCTACAAGACCGCACGAGCTCGCAGGCGCGAGCCCGCGCCCAGAACGATCAGCGGAGTCTGGCGTGGGCACCGCGCCCGGCGAGACTCTCGGCCGCGTGCGGCGAAGGCGACGGTGTCCTCGCAACCGCCGAGTACGTGACCGGCATAAATGGTACGTTCCGGTTCATGCTCGCGGAGACGGTACGCGAAGCAGCGATTCGGTTCGGGGACTCGGCGGCGTTCATCGACCCGGACGGGACTCGGCTGAGCTTCGCGGCGCTGGACGCCGGCTCCGACGCCGTCGCCGCCGGGCTTGCCGCCCGAGGCCTGGGCCCCGGCGACCGGCTGGTGCTACGAGTCGCCTCGACCAGCCGCTACGTGATCGCCTATGTCGCGGCGGCCAAGCTCGGCGCGGTGACCGCCGGGGTGAACCCGGTGCTCGCCCCGCCCGAACAGGAACGGCTCACCGCGCTCGCGGACCCCGCGGTCGTCCTCACCGACGGCGGCGAGATCGAGGAGCTGGCCGCATACGGGACGCGGGCACTCGACTGCGGTTCCGCTGAGATCGCCGGCCCGCTGCCACCGGACGACTCCCGCCCGGTCGCGATCGTGTTCACCTCGGGCACGACAGGCACGCCGAAGGCCGCGGTCTTCACGGAGTACCAGTTGCGGGCCATCACCAAGATCGACACGGGCGGTGTGTGGGCGCAGCGGGCCGGTGAACCTGTCATGGCGATCACACAGTTCGCTCACGTCGGCTTCATGACGAAGCTGCCCTGGTACCTCCAGCGTGGTCAGCGGATGTTCATCCAGGCCCGGTGGCGGGCCCGGGACACCCTGGCGCTGCTCGCCAAGCACCGGGTGACGACCCTCAACGCCGTCGCGCCACAGCTTGCGCTGCTGCTGCGGGTCCCGGACTTCGACGCGTTCGACCTGAGTGCGGTGAAGCTGATTATCGCGGGCGCCGCGGCCTCCCCGCCGGCGCTCATCGAGGAGGCCCGCCGCCGCCTGAATGCCCCGTACACCGTCCGTTACTCCTCAACCGAGTCCGGCGGCTGTGGCCTGGGCACGGCCCCTGACGCGGACGACGAGGAGGCGCTGTTCACCATCGGCCGGCCTCGGTCGGGGATCGCGTGCGAGATCCGCGACGACGACGGCCGGGTCGCGCCTGAGGGCGACGTCGGGGAGCTCTGGCTGCGCACCCCGTCGGCGTTCGCCGGCTACTGGCGTGACCCGGAGGCGAGCGCGGCGACGATCGTCGACGGCTGGATCCGCACCGGCGACCTCGGCCGCCGCGACGAACGGGGACTCGTGCGCCTGGTCGGGCGGCGCAAGGAGATGTTCATCCGCGGCGGCTACAACGTCTACCCGGCGGAGGTCGAGGCGGTGCTGGGCACCCACTCGGCGGTCGCCCAGTGTGCCGTCGTGCCTCGCCCTGACCCGGTGATGGGCGAGGTCGGCGTCGCCGTGATCGTCCCTCGCGACGGCGCGAAACCCCCGACGCTCGCGGAGCTACGCGACCACGTGGCCTCCCAGATCGCCCACTACAAGCTCCCCGAGGACCTCCGGCTGGCGACCGACCTGCCGCTTACCGCGCTCCACAAGCTCGACCGCGCCGCGCTGGCCCGCCAGATCCTCGACGCGTCCTGACGGCCACACGGCCGCCGGCGTGTGCCTCGACGCGGTCTGCCCGTGGACGTCTGCGCCGATCCTCGGCCCGGGTGCCCGGCGACTCGCCGGGCACCATCAGCAGCGGTCCGTGGAGCCGGCGATTCGCGGTCGCGCTGGCGCGCAACGGTTTCGACGTGGCCGTGGCCGCGCGGACTGCAGGTGCCAGGAGCCCCGGGATGACGCAGGACCGGCGACAGGCCATGATGACCTTCAGACTCGCCCGGCGCCGCCCTCAAGGCGCCGGTCAGGTGCCGGCCGGTATGGTGCGGGCCTGCAGGCCTTCGAGATCTGGGTCGAGCCCCCAGGACAAGACCCGGCGCGGGCGGATCTGGATGACCTCGCGGCTCAGCCACGTCTGGGGCGGGTCGATGTCCGTCACCGCATCGGCGGTGCCACGGATCTCGACTCCCTGCACCTTCTACGGGTCGACCGAGGCGACGTCGTCGACGACTAGCCCCATGTTTCGCACATGGGATTCTGTGCGCTCACCCGCCCTGGTGATCACTTTTTTCGATCAACGGGCGGCAGGCCCTCGGCCAGGCCGCCGTCGGTGGCGTCGCGTAGGTGGTCCTCCGCCTCGGCGAGCAGCCGGCGGGCTTGGGGGCGTCGGCCGGCAACCGCGCGTAGACCCGGTCGGGATAGTCCTCGACCGGGTCGCCTGCGCCGCTGGTCGTGGCGTCGGCGCAGCTCCATGGCCAGCGCCTGGACGGGCGTGCGGGTCGACTGCCAATATGGCACCGACTGACGATGCCTGTTGTGATCGGCGGGTGCGGGTGTCGCGATGAGGGGGCAAGGTGACAGAGACGTCGAAGCCGCTTGGCTTAAGGGAGCGTCAGCGGCGGGCGATCGAGGCTGATCTGCGTGCCGCGGCGCTCAAGCTCTTCGGTGAGCGCGGGTTCGACGAGGTCTCGGTGGCGGAGATCGCCGCTGAGGCGGGTATCTCGGAGCGGACCTTCTTCCGGCACTTCCCGACGAAGGAGGATGTCGTGCTGACCCTCATGGAGGGCTACGGTCTCGACATCATCTGTCGGCTGGAGAGCCAGCCTCTCGATCGTCCGTGGTTCGACATCCTTCGCGACACCTACACCGGTGCCTACGACGTCGAGGTCACCATGGCCGGCGAGCGAACCGAGGAGCTCCGGCGTTCAACGGCCCAGGTGATGAAGCTCGCGCAGGGTTCGGCCCGGCTTCGGGCGGGCATCGACGCGCGCGCGAGGTCCTGGCAGGACGACATCGCCCAGATCGTCGCGCATCGGCTCGGTGTCGATGTCGATCAGGATCCCCGGCCGCGGGTGTGGGGCGCGGTGGCGATCGTTGTCGGGATGGCGAATGCCGAACGCCACGCCGCGATCGAGGGTTCTCTCGAGGCCTCGCCGGCTGAGGCGTGGGATGCGCTTGCCGAGCTGCTGAAGCCGCCGACGGGGTCCTGATCGCCGGCTTCTGCCTGTCCTTCCTGTGAGGGGCGTCCCGCTTGGGGCGCCCCTCTCGCGCATTCGGGTCCGATACGCAGAGTAACGATAGGGCCTTTCTGGTTACGCAGAGTTTACATAAGATGGCTTGCGAAAAGGAGACAGTAGCCGCTAAAAAGACATTGCCTGCCTAAGAGTCAGTGGCTGACAGAAGTTCTCCGAGCCCGGCGACGAAGGATTCACGATGCCGAAGACCGCTCTAGCTGCGCCGTTCGTTCGCGTGCGGCCATGAAGGGCTCCGCCTCCGTGGGCGGCGAGCGCTTCGCGTTCGGCGCGCTGGCCGAGATCCTCGCCAAGGCGAACGAGCCCAAGTCGGGCGACGTGCTGGCCGGGATCGCCGCGGCGAGCGGGGCGGAGCGCATGGCCGCGAAGCTCGTTCTCGCCGACACTCGGCTCTCCGAGATCGTCGACGAGCCGCTGGTCGACGACGAGGTTACGACTGCGATCCTCTCCCGGCTGGACCGCGAGCGGTTCGACACCGCGCTGGGCGGTCTGACGGTGGGTGAGTTCCGCGAACGCGTGCTGTCGCCGAGCTTCGTGTCGGAGTGGCCCGGCCTCCGGGGGCTGGTGACGCCGGAGATCGCTGCGGCGACGGCGAAGCTGATGAGCAACCTGGACCTGGTTCGCGCGACGGTTGCGCTGCGTGTCGAGACGACCTGCCGCACCACCATCGGTCAGCCGGGCGTGCTGGCGGCGCGGCTGCAGCCCAACCATCCGACCGACGATCTCGCGGGCATCGCCTACTCGATCTTCGACGGGCTCTCCTACGGCTGTGGTGACGCCCTTGTCGGCGTCAATCCCGCGGTCGAGTCGGTCGAGTCGGTAGCGGCGATCCTGCGGATGCTGGATGCCGTCATTGACGAGCTCGCGATTCCGACGCAGGGCTGCGTGCTGGCTCATGTCACGACGCAGCTGGCCGCCATTGAGCGGGGCGTGCGGGCCGACCTGCTCTTCCAGTCGGTGGCCGGCACGGCGGCCGCGAACCGTGCCTTCGGCGTCGACCTGGCGCTGCTGGTGGAGGCCGCGGACGCTGTCCGGGCGCAGCATGAGGCCGACCCGGGTCGGTACGCCGGCCGCCACGCGATGTACTTCGAGACCGGGCAGGGCTCGGCGCTCTCCTCCGAGGCGCATCACGGGATCGACCAGCTCACGTGCGAGGCGCGTGCCCAGGGATTCGCCCGGCTCTTCGACCCGTTTCTGATCAACTCCGTAGTCGGCTTCATCGGGCCGGAATACCTCGCCGACGCAGGGCAGATCACCCGCGCGGGGCTGGAGGACCATTTCGTCGGCAAGTTGATGGGGCTGCCGATGGGCGCCGACGTCTGCTTCACCAACCATGTCGCGGCCGACCACAACAGCAACGACAGCGCCCTCCTGCTGCTCGGCGCAGCCGGGTGCAACTTCGTGATGGGCGTTCCGGCAGGCGACGACATCATGCTCGGTTACCAGTCGACCAGCTACCACGACGTCGCGACCGCCCGCGACATCCTCGGCCGCAGGCCGGCCCCCGAGTTCGATGCGTGGCACCGGCGTAGCTTCGGCGGCCATCCGGAGGACGAGGCGACGGTCCCCGCCGCGATCGGCCGCCGCATCAATCATCTGGTGGCCGGGCGATGACGGGCGCCGCCATCACGCGGGCGAACCGCGCCGTCGGCTCGTTGGCCGATCCGCGCGTGAGCGCCGCGCAGGCCACTCCAGCCCGGCTCTTCCTCGGCAGCGCGGGCACGTCGTACCGCACCGGGGACCTCCTCCGCCTGCGCGTCGATCACGCGCTGGCGAAGGACGCCCTCGCAGCCGAGGTCGACGCCGACCATCCTGCGCTGCGGGAGGTCGCTGGCCGCTGGGGACTGATCGCGGTGGCCACCCATGCCCGATCACACCGCGAGTACCTGCTGCGGCCCGACCTGGGCCGCCGACTCGACGAGGACGGGATCGCCAGGATCCAGCAAACGGCGACCCGCGGGGCAGACCTGCAGGTGGTGCTGGGCGATGGGCTGTCGCCCGAAGCGCTGGCCGTGAGCGGGCCGGCGGTGGCGGCGGGTCTGCGAGCCGAGGCCGTCGGTCTGGGCTGGTCGTTCGCCACACCTGTTTTCGTACGCCGAGCCCGGGTCGGCGTCCTGAACGACATCGGCATCCACACCGCCTGCCGGGTCGCGGTCCTCCTGATCGGAGAGAGGCCAGGGCTGCAGACCCATCGCAGCCTGTCGGCCTACCTGGCCTTCCGCCCGAAGGCGGGAGACACCGATGCCGAGCGCAACCTGGTGTGCAACATCCAGCCCGACGGGATCAGCGTGCGGGCCGCCGTCGAGCGGATCACCTCCCTGATGGCCGATCTGGTCGCCGCCGGCACGAGCGGTATCACGGTCAAAGAGCGCCTCGGGCGCGCCGAGCTCACCGCGGGAAATCCCCTCCGAGCGTGCCCGCCATGACAGGTCCGGAAGTTCGTCCGTCTTGAACCGAAATCGAGAGAGAAGCTGAATGACCGAGAACTCCGAGAAGCGCCAGATGCATTTCTCTCTGCTGACCATGCCAACGTTGGCCCACAACGACTACGGCATCTGGAGGCACCCGGAGAACAAGAAGGCGCAGTTCGACGACCCCTCTTTCTGGGCCGAGATAGCCCGGATCTGCGAGGAGGCGAAGATGGACGCGCTGTTCATGGCGGACGGTCTCGGCATCACCGACTCCTTCGGCGGCTCCTTCGACGTGTCGCTGCGCGAGGGAATGCACGTGCCGGTGATCGACCCCGGCCTGGTCGCCGCCTCGGTCGCGATCGCGACCACCCATCTCGGCCTGGCCGTGACCGCGGCGAGCACGTTCGACCCGCCGTTCTCGCACGCTCGCCGGATGGCGACCCTCGACCACCTCACCAATGGCCGCGCCGGCTGGAACGTCGTGACCGGCTTCATCAAGAACGGTGAGGACAACTACGGGGTCCCATCGGCGTCCTCGAGCGCGCAGCGTTACGACACCACCGAGGAGTTCATGGATGTCTGCTACAAGCTCTGGGAGGGTTCGTGGGAGGACGACGCGGTGGTCGGCGACCGGGAGACCGGCGTCTACATTGACCCCGCGAAGGTCCACAAGATCAACCACGTCAGTGAACACTACGTGTGCTCCGGTCCTGCGCTGTGGCACCCGAGTGTGCAGCGCACGCCGCTGATCTTCCAGGCCGGCATGTCCGACCGCGGCCGGCTCTTCGCGGCCAAGCACGCCGAGGTCGTCTTCGCCGCCAGCGGTGCCGACCCGGAGATCTACAGGACCCTGACCAAGGATCTGCGCGCCAAGGCGGCCGGTTTCGGTCGCAGCCGCGAGGACATGAAGCTGCTCGGCATCGCGGCCATCGTGACCGGCGAGGACGACGCCGCGGCCGAGGCGAAGATGACCACCTACGAGCGGTGGACGCGGCCGGAGGGTTACCTCGCGCACATCAACGCCCTCAACGGCTTCAACCCGCTGGTCCACGACCGCGGAGAGCTTCTCCTCGAAGCTTTGAAGTCCGACGGCTTCAAGCGCGACGACTTCACGGCCTACATCCCGCACCCGGACATCACCGTCGGTGACTACATGGACATGTTCAAGGTGTTGCGCAACGGGCCAGGCACCTTCGTCGGCAGTCCCCAGAAGGTCGCCGACAAGCTCGAGGCTTACATGGAGCGGTTCGACCTGGACGGGTTCCTGCTGCGGTCCCTCATGTACCCCCACAGCATCCGTGACTTCCGGGACTACATCGTCCCCGAGTTGCAGCGCCGCGGAATCTACCGCACGGAGTACGAGGGTTCGACACTGCGCGAGAACATCTTCGGGACGGGACGCAAGCGCATCTCGGAGAACCACCACGCCGCGTCGTTCCGGCTGACGCCGGCGCTGGTCTGAAAGTCCGCCTGAAAACAGCTTCCTGCAGTGCCTGCGCACAGCGTCGTTCGTGGGTGATCACATCATTTCTTCGCCCCGCAAAGGAACAGCGTCAGATGCGTATTCTCCTCAAGGCCGCAGCTGTGGCCGCGGCCGCCGGCATGGTCGCCGCCTGCGGTGCCCCGTCGGGCACGTCGCAGGCGCCCTCCTCGCCGTCAGCGCGCCCGGGCGCGACGACTGGCGCAACCTGGAATCCGACGGATTGGGACACCTCCAAGCTGTGCGGTACCAAGCGGATCAAGATCGGTGTCGAGGATGGCCTCAACAACACGTGGCGCAAGACCGCGCTGGAGGTCCTCAAGGTCCAGATCGCCAAGTGTCCCAATATCGACCCGAAGATCGAGTACGCGTCGGCCAACGGCAATCCGCAGCAGGTCTCGACCGACATCAACTCGATGGTGTCCAAGGGCGTCAACATCCTGATCGTCCTGCCGGACTTCGGTGACTCCGAGCTGCCCGCCCTGCGTGCGGCCACCAAGGCCGGCGTCACCGTGATCCCCTACTACGGCTCGATCGGGGGCACGGCGGGCACCGACTACACCGCCAACGTCTACCTCAACACCTACGGCATCGGTCAGAGGATCGCGGACTGGTTCGGCAAGAACGTCCCCAGTGGCAACGTCGCGGTCATCGGCGACGTGGCTACCTCAACGTCTGCCAAGGACCTCTATGACGGCGTCAAGGCCGGTCTTGCCGGCTATCCGAGCCTGAAGCTGGTCGGCGACTCGTTCCTGGTCGGAAACTACGACCCGCAGACGATTCAGAAGGTCACCACCGGCGCGATCCAGAAGTACGGCAACATCACCGCCATCGCGACGGCTGGCTGCGTCCCGTTCTACGTCGCGCCGTTCACCGCCGCCGGGGTCAAACTGCCCGCTGTGGGCTGCTCGGCGGGCGTGAACTTCACCTACTGCGACTACGACAAGCTGTCCGGAACCGCGAAGTACCCGCTCGCGACGTGGGAGAACACCACCCAGGTCATCGCGGCCGCGCTGCGCCATGGTCTGGCGTCCTACAACGGCATCACCTGGAACGAGCCAACCGCGATCGTGCCACAGCAGGCCGTCGACACGGTCGGTGGCAAGCCGGCACTGACCTGTGACCCGAGTCTGCCGGCTGACGCCGACCTGACCAGCGGACTGACCACCGACCAGCTCACTGCTGCGCTGAAGTGACGCTGGAGGTCGTGGATCATGCTAGAAGCAGCGAAGGGTGTCGTGGCTGAGACAGCCACCGCGGGTTCGTGGACCCAGACGACTCCGACGGGCTACCGCCTCCAGCTCACCGGTGTCAGCAAGTCCTTCGGGGCGGTGCGCGCGCTCTCGGACGTCACGCTCGAAGTACCGGCAGGCCAGATCCACGGCCTCGTCGGTGAGAACGGGGCGGGCAAGTCCACCCTGATGGCCGTCGCGTCGGGCGCCCTGGTGCCCGACGCGGGCCAGGCCGTCGTGGACGGCCGCGACATACGAGGCGATGCCGCGGCTGCTCGAGCGGCCGGCCTGGCCATCGTGCGCCAGCACCCGGCTCTCCTGCCGGACCTGACCGTCGCCGACAACCTGCTGCTCGGCCTGCCGGCCAGCATGCGGCCGCGGGTAACGGAGTCGGTCGCCTGGGCGCGCACGTGCCTCGGCGCGTGGGACGACCGGCCCGACATCGACCCGCGGATGCGCGCCGAGGCGCTCAACGCCGAGCAGCAGTTCATCGTCGAGCTGGCGCGTGCCCTCTGCCAGGCTCCGGCGGTGCTGCTGCTCGACGAACCCTCGGAGCATCTGAAGGCCGAGGACGTCGACCGGCTCTTCCGGGTCATCCGTGAGCTGGCCGCGGGTGGCACCGCGGTCGTCTACATCTCCCACCGGGTCAGAGAGGTCCGGCAGATCTCCGACCGCGTCACGGTCCTGCGCAACGGGGTCAACCGGGGCACCCGCGAGACCGCGGACCTCGACGAGGCCCGGATCATCGAGCTCATCATCGGACGGTCTCTGGACGCCCAGTACCCGGCGAAGCAGTCACGGGACCGCAGCCTGGTGGGCCGCCCGGCGGTACTCGAGGCCTACGACCTGAGCGGGGAGGGGTTCTCCGGTGCCTCGCTGATCATCGAGCCCGGCGAGGTCGTCGGTCTCGCCGGCATCGACGGCAACGGGCAGGCCCAGTTCGCCCGAGCCCTCGCCGGCCTGCAGAGGTTCACCGGCCAGGTGAAGCTCAGCGGGTATGACGCGCGGCTCTCGAACCCGGTCGCCGCCGTGAACGCGGGCATCGCTTACGTCCCCGCCGACCGCCACCGCGAGGGCATCTTCCCCGACCTGTCGGTCCGGGAGAACGTGATGATCCGCAGCGTCCGAGCCGCCGCCCGCTTCGGTTTCGTCTCCCCGAGCCTGGAACGGGAGAAGAGCACCGAGATCCTGAAGCGCTATGCCGTCAAGGCCGCGTCGCCCGACGCCCCCGTTACCTCACTCTCCGGTGGCAACCAGCAGAAGGTCGTGATGGGCGGCGCGCTGGCCGGCGCGCCCCGGCTGCTGATCGCCGATCAGCCGGCCCAGGGTGTCGACGTCGGCGCCAAGGTCGAGATCTACAACCAGCTGCGTACCGTCGCGGCGACCGGTGCTGGCGTGCTCATGCTCTCATCGGACAACAGCGAGCTCGCCGGCGTCTGCGACCGGGTGGTGGTGATGTCACGCGGCCAGATCGTCGCCGAGATCGCCGGCGAGGAGCTCTCCGAGGAGACCATCACCAACGCCGTGCTGCGCGCCTCCTCGACCCGTGACCACGGCACGGCGGCACCGCGGCGATTCAGAAGGATCCTTGACCACGACAGCGCGCCGGTGCCGGTCCTGCTCGCCCTGATCATCATCCTGGCAGTCATCGCCCAGCTCAGCGACAGCACCTACCTGCACACCCGCAACATCAGCCTGGTGTTGGGGCTCGGGGCCATCCTCGCGGTGGCCGCCACCGGTCAGGGACTGGTGCTGATGCACGGCGGATTCGATCTGAGTATCGGCCCGCTCATGTCGATCGCTCCTGTGATCGCCTCCTACTACCTGATCGGGGCAGGCTACGGCTACGACCTCGCAGGCTGGGCGTTCATCGCGCTCGCCACCCTGGTCGTGGGGCTGGGCAACTGGCTGCTGGGGGCGGTGCTCAAGCTCAACCCGATGCTGGCCAGCCTCGGGATGTGGACCCTGCTCGACGCGATCGCACTGATCCTGCGGCCCCAGGCCGGCGGCCTGATCTCCAACTCGGTCGTCGATCGGATCTCCCGGTCCTTCGGACCGATCCCCTGCACCCTCATCGTCGCCGTCGTGGTGGCCGCGGGCCTGGAGCTGTGGCGGACCCGCACCTTCGGGGGCAAGGCACTCCAGGCTGTCGGCAGCGACCGCGCGGCCGCGCACACCCTGGGCATCAGCGCGTTCAAGGCGTCGCTGATCGCCTACGTCGCCTCCGCGCTGCTCGCCGGGCTCGCCGGGGTGATGCTGATCGGCCAGACCGGGACCGGCGACCCGACGGCGGGCGAGAGTTACGTGCTCACCAGCATCGCTGCCGCCGTGGTCGGTGGCGTCGCACTCACCGGCGGCCGGGGGAGCTTCACCGGCGTGCTGTGCGCCGCTGTCCTGCTCGTCCAGGTCCAGACCGCCACCCCCTACCTGGGGCTGAGCCCCGGCTGGCAGCAGATCCTCGTCGCCGTCGTGACCATCGTCGCGGTCTGCGTCTACTCGCTCGCTCGCCGCCGGCCGGCCCGCTGACCAGGCCCCGCCAAGAAGGGATGCGGAGGAACATGAGCGGCAAGTCCACGCCCCGCGGCATCGCGCGCTGGGTCATCGCGTCGCCCTACAAATGGGTCTGGGTCGCGGCCGCCGTGATGTATGTCGTCATGCTGATCGCCACGCCGAACGCCGCGACGGGACGCTCGCTGGCCAACATGATGCCCTACTTCGGCATGCTCGCCGTGGCGACGCTGGGCCAGGCGGTGGTTGTCATGCAGCGCGGCTTCGACTTCTCCCTCGCCGGGATCATCGTGCTCTCCGGCCTTGTCGTCGCCAAGCTCACCGACAGCGGTATGGCCCCGGTCCCGGCCGTTGTAGTCGCGCTTGTCGCAGGTGTCCTGGCCGGCGCCCTCAACGGTCTGCTGATCTCCTGGCTGGCTCTCACTCCGCTGGTGGCCACCCTGGCCTCCAACGGCCTGTTCCTGGGGCTTGCCTACCTGGTCTCCAACGGGCAGCAGATCATGATCCCGGGCAGTCTGAAGACTTTCGCCACCAGCCGCGTCGGGGGGATCGCGACCAGTTTCTGGATCGCCCTTGGCGTGGTCCTGGTACTGCTCGTGATGATCCGGCTCACGACCTTCGGGCGCCGGTTCGTCGCCACCGGCTCCAACCCCGACGCCGCCCGCGCCGCCGGGCTGCCGGTGACCCTGGCGCTGGTCAGCGCCTACAGCCTCGCCGGTCTCCTGTTCGGCATCACCGGTGTCCTCATCGCCGGCAACATCGGCACGGGCACCTCCGCGGCCGGCGGCACGTACCTGATGTCCTCGATCTCGGCCCTCCTGGTCGCCGGCGCCGCCGTCAGCGGCACCCGGATCAGCCTCATCGCCGCGGTCATCGGAGCCCTGTTCATGACCATGTTGTCGCAGTTCATTCTCGCGCTGGGCGCCTCCGCGGCTGTCCAGGGCCTCATTCAGGGCCTCGTGCTGCTCGTCGCCGTCGCCTACCCCAGCATCCGGCTCCCCAGACGCCGGCTGCGTGTCGCCCTGCCACCGCCGCGCGGCCCGCACCTCACCGCACCGTGACGGCCGGACAACCGATAAGGAAGCAGACATGAACGCCCTCGTCACCAGCCCCAACAGGCTCAAGCTGGGCCTGTTCGGTACCAACGGCGGAGCCACCCTCACCCGTGTCCCCGAAGTGTGGCGCCCCCGCTGGGACCAGATCGTCGAAGTCGCGAAGATCGCCGACCAGGCCGGTCTGGAGGCATCGCTCGGCTACGTTCGCTGGAAGGGCTACATCCCCGGCATGCCCGAAGCCGGCGTCGGCTACGTCGTCGACCCCTTTACCTGGGCCGCGGGGCTCAGCCAGGTCACCTCCTACACCACCCACATCGCCACCGTGCACGGCTGTGTGATGCACCCGGTGCTCGCCGCCAAGCAATGCACCACCATCGACCTGATCTCCGGTGGCCGCTTCGCCCTCAATCTCGTCGGCGGCTGGAACGCGATCGAGCTGGACATGTTCGGCGTTGGCCTCCGCGAGCACGAGGCCCGATACAACGAACTCGAGGAATGGGTGCAGATCCTCACGAGGCTGTGGACCGAGAAGGAGGAGTTCGACTTCAAGGGCGACTTCTACGACGTCAAGGGCGGCCTCTCCCGGCCCCGGCCGGTGCAGAAGCCCTATCCACCGATCATCAACGCGGGCGCTTCGCCTCGAGGCCTCGACTTTTCCACTACCTATGCCGACGTCTGCTTCGTCGTACCCAACGCCATCGGCATGGACGCCAAGGCCAAGGTCGCCGAGTACAAGGACGCCGCTCGCGCCAAGGGCCACGAGGTCCAGGTCTGGACCTACTGCGCCGTCGTTCAGCGCGACTCGCGCGAGGAAGCCGAGGAGTACCTCGACTACTTCACCGGGCCGATGGCCGAGAACGAGCTGCTCGACGCATGGCAGGCGGCGGCCTTGGCCTCCGTCGACCGGTACAGCATCTCCAAGGAGTCCATCCTCGCGATGCGGCAGCGCTTCGCCGCCGGATCCGGCGGACCCATCCTCGTCGGCACCGCCTCCGACATCGCCGACCAGATGGCGGAGATGAGCGAGATCGGCATCGACGGCATCCTGCTGACCTGGCCCGACTTCGCCGACGGTGTCAAGCGTCTGGTCGCACCCGGCAGCGTGCTGACCGAGCTGGAGAAGCGCGGCCTGCGCGAGCCGTTCGAAGGCGTACAGGCATGACCACGATGACGATCGACCCTCGCAAGTTCCGCGACGCGCTCAGCCACTTCCCCTCGGGCATCACGATCATCTCCGGCACCGAGGGCGACGAACCGGTCGGCTTCACCTGCCAGTCCTTCTACAGCGTCTCGGTCGACCCGCCGCTGGTCTCCTTCTCCGTCATGAAGACCTCGAACAGCTACCCCCGCATCAGGCCGAGCGGACGCTTCTGCGTGAACGTCCTCGCCCACGGCCAACAGGCCCTCGCCAACCAGTTCGCCCGCAGCGGCACCGACAAGTGGGCCGGCGTCAGGTGGCATCCCACCCAGCTTGGCAACCCGGTGATCATCGACACCGTCATGTGGCTGGACTGCATCGCCTGGGCCGAGCACGACGTCGGCGACCACCTGATCGTCATCGGACAGGTCACCGAGATGAGCGACCCCGACTGGCACAAGGGGGACCCGCTGCTGTTCTTCCAAGGTGCCTACCGGCAGCTCCAGCACTGAGCCCCGCTGCGCCCAACCGAGGGGAACTCCCATGAAGGCTGTTGCCGTCGTCGGCAACCCCAAACTGGCGTCGCGGACCGCCGACGCCGCCCAGATCCTCGCCCACGCGCTGGGCGCGGACCCGGTCGAGCTCATCGAGCTTGCCCCGCTCGGAACAGGCCTGCTCGGCTGGGGCGACCCCGCCGTCGCCGCGGCCAAGCAGAAGGTAAAGGACGCCGACCTGGCCGTCATCGCCTCACCGACGTTCAAGGCGACCTACAGCGGGCTGCTCAAACTCTTCCTCGACCAGTTCGAGGGGCAGGCCGGCATGGCCGGACTCACTGTCGTACCGCTGATGCTCGGCGCTGGCGAGGCGCATGCCCTGGCGCCAGACCTGCTACTCAAACCGGTGCTTGTCGAGCTCGGGGCGACCTGCCCGACCGCGGGGCTTTATCTCCTCGACAGCGACTACGCCGAAGGCACCCGACTCCAGGGCTGGCTGGAGCACTGGGCCGACGTCATACGCCGCTCGGTGGGTGCGGTGGCGTCCACGAGCTGATCGCCGACGTCGCGCCGGCGCGCTGATCACTCTGCAGCGTCGCTCGCGCGGCGACCGGGCGGACAGCGATTCCAGGCCCCCCGGCCGAGCCCCAGCGCGTAGGCGCCCAGTCTCACGTAGGCGTTGACGCGGAACAGACCCAGGCCGGTACCTGCAGTTGCGCGGTGGCGGACCACAGGGTTTTGGGATCGGGGCGAAGAATGAGTGGGCCCCACCACCTGATAGTGATCTGGCCCCTCAGCCGCCCCGGCGCGGGCGATGTCCGAGCGGCCGAGTATCAGAAGCGAACGCGACTCAGGCCGCCAGGCTCCGCCGTCGAGGTCACGACCGCCGAGCGTGGTTCAAGGCGATACACGTTCCACGGTGGCGGTCCTTGCGACGGTGCGTTGAACGGGGCCGTGATGCCCGAGCCGCTCTCGTCGGGTTCGGCCGGCCAACCCTGGTCTGCCCACGCCTTCGCAAGACGCGCCACAGCGCCCGGCTCGGTCACTCGTACCGCGTCACCCTCAACGACCACGTCCGCGCCGTCGATCGACACGGCAACCGAGCACCGCGGATCGCGCTCGACATTGCGCCCCTTCCGCGTGCCCGCGCCCGTCTGGAACCAAAATGTGCCGTCGACCCACAGGGCACCCACCGCGGTCAGATGCGGGCCGCCGTCCTCGTTTACCGTCGACAGCCAGGTCGTCCGGGAGTTGATCGCGCCCTGAGCTGGCGCCGACCCCACGTTGAGCTTCGCAACGATCGCGGCCCAGTCGACGGGCGGCAACCCGTCCGCCGCACCCAGATTGATGATTTCCATCAAGCGTCCCTTCCCTTGTGCACGGACGACAGTGCGCGGAACGCGCAGCGGGTTGTCGTCGCGCAATTCGGGTGGAAGCAGTGCTTCGGGGGTGCTCTGGTGGACAACCGGGCGCAGCCAACGCTCGATCGCCGTTGCGCCGACGGACGTGGAGGTCGAGGTTGTCGCCGGGTAGGGACCGCCGTGGTGCTGGGCGGCGGCGACGGCGACGCCGGTGGGCCAGGCGTTGACGACGACGCGGCCGGCGAGTTCGGTCAGCCGCGGTAGCAGCCGCGCAGCTGCCGGGTCCTGGTGTGGTCTGGTCGGGCCACCGCTGTTGTCGCGGTGGTGTGTGGCCCGAGTCGACATGGTCGGGATGGCGGTCTGCAGGGTGGCGGTGAGGCTGCCGGGCAGCCGCGCGAGGACGGCGTCGACCTCGTCGTCCGTGGCGTACCGGGCGATGGTGGTGGTCGGGCCGAAGTTCTCTTCGAGCAGCAGGTCGCACGGGCCTGGGTGGGCCCGGGAAGTGCTACGCGGGCTGCTGCTCGCCTGGGGACATGAGCATCAGGTCGACGACGCCGCGGTCGTGGTGTCCGAGCTGGTGACCAACGCGGTGCAGCACGCTGGCGAGCGCGGGCAGCTGCGGCTCGTGCTGG
>Ga0068863_100000867_pt1 | contig 30266 bp, 26 predicted proteins | sample KBSSwiS62_FD_66596 | JGI IMG/M metagenome (GOLD analysis project Ga0068863, IMG submission 66596) | Switchgrass rhizosphere microbial communities from Kellogg Biological Station, Michigan, USA - KBS Switchgrass S6-2 | ecosystem: Host-associated > Plants > Roots > Rhizosphere > Soil ... | reverse complement strand
CTGCTGGCCTCATCATTGGACGACGTGCCGACCGCGCAGGCCGCTGGCGGCATGCCGGGGACCGGTCGCGATCGGGCGAGCTGGCGCGCTCGCATGGTGAGGAATGGAACGCTCGCAGGAAACCTGTACGCCCTGCGCGCGAGTTTCGTCCGCACCGTGCGTGAGAAGAGAGTCCGAGTGCCCGTGGGCCTCGTGTTCGAAGACTCGCTGGTGTCGTGGCTGGTCGCGACACAGTTCGGACAGACGAGCGCCGGGGGCCGAGACCCTCAGTGTATCTTTTGCGCAAACGCCGAGTTTTCGTTCCTGTCGCTGTCTTTGCTGCGGCCGGCTGACTATCTCTTCTACATGCGTCGCAAGTGGCGTTACACGTGCGGCGGCCTGCAGCTCGAGATGCTCGTCAACATCCTTCGCGCGCAGGGACTCGCAGCGATGCCGGCACGCGTGCACGACCTATACGTAACAGGCCCGCTGCCGTCGCGCGTGCGGTGGGTCGGTCTCGACACGCCGTTGCGTTTGCTTGCCGTCCTCTGGATTCGCGCCTTCAGAAGGCGTCACGCCTCCTAGTCGCGCAATCCGAAGACGCAGAGGGAAAGCCCGGAAATCGCAGTCACGTACTGTTTCCCGTCCACTTCATAGGTAATCGGCCCGCTCACGATCTGCGCGCCAAGGCTCGCTTTCCACAACAGCGCTCCGGTTCGCGCGTCAATGGCCTGGAAGTAGCCTTCACGGCCCCCGCTGAACAGTACGTCCGACGCCGTCGTCAGAATGCCGCTATCGGTGACGTCGGTCATCGGGAACTTCCACTTCTGCTCTCCCGTGGCGGCGTCGACCGCGATCACCGCGCCGGTGGCCACCGCTTCGGTCCAGTTGTTGATCGGACCTCGCCGGATGCCGGGCACGGCGGGCGCGCCGGGAACCGGCACGTAGTTCCGGTTGGCGCCGCCGCCAAAGTTCCGCCCTTCCTGATACTCGACGGGTGTCCCGCCGAAGATGGTCGCGTAGCCTTCCCACGCTGGAATGTAGAACAGCCCCGTGTGCGGGCTGTAAGAAGGCGAGTACCAGTTCGTCCCACCCTGATTGCCGGGCCACGTCGGTTGACCAGGCGGCTGCGGCGTCTGGTTCGGCCGTCCACGCTCGTCGAACTTGTCCATCCAGTTCACTTTCACGAACGGCTTGCCGACGAGGAACTTCCCGGTTTCGCGATCGAGCACGTAGAAGTTGCCGTTGCGGTTGGCCCAGACCATCGCCTTGAGCGGCTGGCCCTGCCATGTGATGTCGGCCAACACCGGCACCTGCACGGAGTCGTAGTCGTACCGATCGTTCGGCGTGAACTGATAGTGCCACTTCAGCCGGCCGTTGTCCGCGTCGAGCGCGACGACCGAGTCGGTGTAGAGGTTGTCCCCCGGCCGCTGCTCGTTGTTCCAGTCGGGTCCGGCGTTGCCGATCCCCCAATACGTCAGGTTCAGCGCGGGATCGTACGAGCCGGTCACCCAGATCGAACCACCGCCGTGCTTCCACGCTTCCGGATCGCAGAACGTTGTCGTCGCTGGCGGACACGGCTTCCACGAATCGCCGCCCGGTTCATTCGGTGCCGGAATCGTGTAGAAGCGCCACGCTTCCCGGCCGCTCCGCGCGTCGAAGGCGGCAACGAACCCGCGGATGCCGTACTCGCCGCCACCGACGCCGACGATGACCTTGTCTTTCACGACCAGAGGAGCGTGGGTCACCGAATAACCCGCCTTGCTGTCGGCCACTTTCGTGTTCCACAACGGGCGGCCGGTCTTCGCGTCGATGGCGACGAGATGGGCGTCGAGCGTGCCCATGTAGAGCGTGTCGCCGAGAATCGCGAGGCCGCGGTTGTTCGCGCCGCAGCAGACGACCAGTGTCGGATCCAGCGTGTGGCGGTAGATCCAGAAAACGCGGCCGGTCTTGGCGTCGAGCGCAACGACATCGTTCAGTCGCTGCGTCAGGTACATGACGCCGTCGACGACCAGCGGTGTGGTCTGCCAGTTACCGGCGACCGCGGCCTGGTACATCCATTTCAACTCGAGGTTCTTGGCGTTTGCCGGCGTAATCTGCGTGAGCCCGCTGTGGCGCTGACTGAAGTAGCCGCCCGAGTAGATCAGCCAGTTCCGCGCTTCCTTCGCGGCGTTGACCAGCCGATCCGGGCCCACTTGCGCATGCGTGCGGCCCGCCAGTGCCGCGATCGACAGCACGATCAGCCAGGCGCCTGTCGTTCGTCGCATCATGGTCATCGTCCCTTCAGCGAAAGCAGGTAGGCGACAACGTCCGCCAGTTCGTTCTCGTTCAGCCGGTCCTTGTATGAGGGCATCGGCGAGGTGGTCAGGATGGTGTATTCGCGAAGGTCGGCCTTCGTCAGCGAGACCAGCTTTTCCTGCTCGTCGATCAGTTGCACGGTGTAGGTGTCCTCGTTCAGCCGCCGGCCGTTGACGACCTTGCCGTCCTTCGTGACGGCGCGGACCGGACGATTGATTGGCATCATCTGGGTGGTGGGATCCGTGATCGAGCGGAACAACGAGCCCGCGCTTCGCGTCGCACCGACCTCACTGAGATCCGGACCGACGCGCGAACCCAGGCTGCCGACGCGATGGCAGCGCGCGCAGCCGCCCTTTCCTTCAAACGTCATCCGACCGCGGCTCACATCGCCCGCCTTGACCGACCCGCGGTCGAACGCGTTCATGTTGCGGATGAACGCGATGATGCCGGTGATTTCAGCGGCGTCGAGCCTGAATGCCTGCATGCCGGTCCCCGGAATCCCGGTCGTGATGACCCGCACGAGGTCCTGATCAGTCACCCCGTTCCGGAACTTCCCACTGCGGAGGTCCACTCCTCCGACGCCGTCGCCGTTCGCGCCGTGGCACGTGGTGCATTGCGCGTCGTAGAGCCGCGCACCGTAGGCAATGTCGGCCGGCCCGTATACACCCGGCAGCGCCGCCGCCGCGGGCGGCGCCCCGGGGGGGTTCTGTGCCGCGGCGGCGTGCGGATGAGCGAAGCCGAGTCCCAGGACAGCGAGAAGTAGTATCTGTGCACGCATGTCGCGCTCGCTTCGGCGGCTATTTACTCCAGGGCGGAACGATGTGATTGATCCGCGCGTAGGCAATCATCTGGCCCAGGTGCTCGTGAAGGTCGCCGCCGATGGCGATCACGCCGTCAGCGAACGACAGATCCCGTCCCATGATCTTACGCTTGCCGGTCAGCGTGGCGACGTCGAGCGCCTCGAGCTCCTTCTTCGCGTGCGCAAACCCTTTGTTCAAGTGGTCGATCACCTGCGCCTTGTCCGACAACATGCGCAGCTTGGCCGCTTCCTCGCGGGGGCCGAGATCGGCGGCCTTTGCGCCGAACGACGTCGGGATGAACGAGTAGCCCTCGAACGCCGCCAGCATCAGGACTTCTGACACCGACCGCACGCCGTCCATCGGACGCCAGGTGTACTTGTCCTGCGGAAACGCGTTGGCCAGGCCGACGAATTTGCCCCGAAGCGTCTCGAGGTCGGACAGGAACGACGCCTTGATTGCGGCGGCGGATTCTTTGCTGATGACATCCTGCGCGCGCGCGGGAGAGGCCGTGGCGAGCAGCAGCGTGGCGAGCGCGAAGATGGCCGTGCGACGAAGTGACATGGGGGTGCTCCTTGCGAAAAGGTCCGCCTTCGCACCTTCCGCCTTCAGCGTGACAAGTCGGTGCTTCGGCGAGACAAGACCGCCCGGCGCTTCCGCGCCTCGGCGGCCTTGGATGGTAGCATGCGCGAACCTCGATGACGCATCCTGGCCCTCCTCCCGATCGCGGCCTGTACGCCGACGTGATCGGCGGCGTGACCACCTTCTTCACGATGGCCTACATCGTCGTGGTCAACCCCGGCATCCTGGCGACCGCCGGAACCGGCATGCCCTTTTCCGGCGCGATGACGGCGACCGTCCTGATCGCGAGCAGCATGACGCTCCTGATGGGCCTCTACGCGAAGCTGCCATTCGCGGTTGCGCCCGGCATGGGCCTCAACGCCTTCTTCGCCTTCACGATCGTGCTCCAGAGCAAAGTGCCGTGGCAGACCGCGCTCGGCATGGTGTTCTGGTCCGGCGTGCTGTTTCTGCTGGTCTCGACGACACCGCTGAGAGAGGCGATCGCGCTCGCGATTCCGGCGCCGCTGCGGTCGGCGGCGTCCGCGGGCATCGGCCTGCTGCTGACGTTCATCGGCCTTCGAAACGCCGGCATCATCGTCGGCGACCAGGCGACGCTGGTCCGAATGGGCACGCTCGATCACCGCGCGGCGTTCCTGCTGCTCGGCATTCTTGTCGCAGTGGCGCTGATGCGCCGGGACAACCCGCTCGCCTTCCTGGCGGCGATCTTTTCCGTCACCGCGATGGCGTGGACGTTGGGATACGCGAAACCGCCGGACACCGTTGTCAGCGCGCCGGACTTTTCGTCGGCGTTCCTCCAGCTCGACATCCCCGGCGCGCTCAGGCTGGCGCTGCTGCCCGCGATCATCGCGATTCTCTTCACGGATCTCTTCGACTCGCTGTCGACGTTCATCGGCGTTGCCAACGCTGCCGGCCTCACGGACCCGGAGGGCCGGCCGATCAACCTGCGGCGCGGCTTGATTGTCGACGCGCTGGCAACACTTGGATCCGGTCTGGCCGGGACTTCGCCTGGAACCGCGTACGTGGAAAGCATCGCCGGGATTCGCATGGGCGCGCGCACCGGGCGCGCGTCCGTCGTGACGGCGCTCTGCTTCGTGCCGTGCTTTTTTCTAGGACCGCTGGCAGCGGCCGTTCCGGGTTACGCGACCGCCGCGGTGCTCGTGCTGGTCGGCGTCTCGATGTTCCAGTCGATGGCGAAGATCGACTTCACCTCCATCGAAGACGCCCTGCCCGCCTTTGTCACCCTCGTGTTGATTCCGCTCACGTTGTCCATCACGCAGGGCATTCTCTGGGGATTCCTGCTCCATGCGCTGCTCTACGCCGTAGCGGGACGATGGCGTGAAGTCAGTGTCACCCTGTGGGTGCTGTCGGCCTTATCGGCGGCGCTCCTGCTCCTCGGCCACTAACAGCCCGCGGGCTGTACGGTATTCTCTCCACCATGCGAACTCACCGTTTCCTGCTGACACTTGCTCTGACAGTCGCGCTGGTCGTCGGCGGTGCGTATACCGCGACGCCGCCATCCGCCTTCCAGGCCACCGCAACCGCCGACAGGATTGCCCTGACGAGCCCGGAGCGGGTTGGATTCTCCAGCGATTCGCTCAAAGAACTCGACGCGGCGATGCAGGGCATCGTCGACAAGAAGCATCTCGCCGGCGTGGTGACGCTCGTGGCGAGGCACGGCCAAGTCGTGCAGCACAAGGCGTACGGCGTTCAGGACATCGACGGCCAGAAGCCGATGGCACTCGACGCCATCATGCGCATCTACTCCATGACCAAGCCAATCGCGGGTGCGGCCATGATGATGCTGTACGAAGAGGGCAAGTGGAAGCCAAGCGATCCCATCGCCAAGCACATTCCCGAGTTCGCCGGCCTCAAAGTGTTTGCCAGCGCCGATGCGGCTGGAACCATGCTGCTCGAGACGCCGAAGCATCCGCCGACGATGGGCGAGTTGATGTCGCATAACGCGGGATTCACATACGGTTTGTTCGGCAACTCGCCGGTGGACAAGCTGTATCAGGCCGCAAGCCCGCTCGAGGCCCCGTCGCTCCAGGCATTCATCGACAAAGTCGCGCCGTTGCCGCTGCTGTATCAGCCGGGCGAGAAGTGGGTGTACAGCGTGTCGGTCGATATTCAGGGCTATCTGGTCCAGAAGCTGTCGGGGAAATCGTTTCCGGACTTCCTGCGCGATCGCATCTTCACGCCGCTCGGGATGAAGGACACCGGCTTCCTGGTCCCGGAAGCGAAGTTGTCGCGCGTCGCGACGATCTACGCCTGGGATCAGGCGAAGGGCGCGCTGGCGCCGCTGCCGCCCGATCCGCTGATCAGCAAGATGCCTGGGTTGCCTTCAGGCGGCGGCGGTCTGTATTCGACCGCGGCCGACTACCTGCGCTTCGCGCAAATGATGCTCAACGGCGGCGAGCTGAATGGGAAGCGGCTGCTGAAGCGTACCTCAGTCGACATGATGCGCACCAACGTGCTGAACGACGAAACGATCAACTCGAAATCGGGCATCGGTCCGTACCGGGTGCAACCCGGATTGGGCTTCGGCTACGACTTCGCCGTGGTGACCGATCCGGCGGCGATCAAGAGTCCGCTTGGTAAAGGGTCGTACTGGTGGTGGGGCATCGCCGGCACGTGGTTCTGGATCGACCCGACGAACGACATCGTGTTCATCGGGATGATTCAACGCCGCGGCGGCGCGCCCGGCGCGGCGAACCACGAGGACCTTGCGCGCACAATCGTCTACAAGTCGCTGGTGGATCCGAAGACGTAAGCTTCCAGGGCTGGCCACGAAAACTCGAAAACACGAAGGAAGACTATAAATTTCGTGCTTTCGTGCTTTCGTGGCTAGCCCCGCGTCGCCACCCGAGGTACACGGGCAGTCCCAGCAGCACGACGCTGATGCCAATCGCGGCGCGGCCGGGCTGTGTCGCGATCGTGTTGAGGACGAGCGCAACCGCCGCGACGATGAACAGCAGCGGCGTCCACGGATAGCCGGGGACGCGAAACGGCCGCGCGGCGTCCGGCTGTGTGCGCCGGAGCACGAACACGCAGGCGGCCCCGAGCGCATAGAAAATCCAGCCCACGAACACCACGTACGTCAGGAGCTGTTCGAACGTCCCCGAAGCCGCGAGCACCATCGCCCAAATCGTTCCCGCGATGATGCTGATGGCAGGAGTGCCGTATCGCGGATGTACGTCAGCGAGCTTGCTGAAGAACAGGCCGTCTCGAGCCATCGCATAATAGACCCGCGGCGCGGAGATGGTGATGCCGTTCATCGCCGAGAAGATCGACACGAGAATGGCGGCGGCAATGAGCTTCGCCGCGCCCGGTCCCACAATCGCCCCCACCGCTTCGGCGGCGACGCGATCCGAGCGGGCCACGCCTTCCGTGCCCAGCGCCGCGAGATAGCCGACATTGGCGAACAGGTAGATGCCGATGAGCGAAGCGGTGCCCAGCACAATCGCGCGAGGAAACGTCCGCTGCGGATTCATCGCTTCGCCTGCGGAGAACGTCACGTACTGCCAGCCTTCGTACGCCCACAGGACGCCGATCATGCCGAGACCCATCCCGGAAAGCAGCGACGTCGTGACCGACTCAGGCCAGAACGGCACCGACGAAGGCGGCGCCCCATGGGAGGCGACGAGGACGCTGCTCATGACGAGCAGCGCGCCGACTTTGATGCCTGTGCTCCAGTTCTGAACGTCCGCGCTGCGCCGTGTGCTGCGGACGTTGATCGCGGCGACGACCGCGAGCAGCCCCACGGCCGCCATCTTCTGACCGATCGGCCCGAGGGCGATGAACTGCTGCAGATACGACGTGGACGCGACGGCGAGCGTCGCGGCCGAGCCGGTGGCGATGACGAGGAAAAAGGTCCAGCCGTAGAGGAAGGCCGTCAGCGGTCCAAGGGCGACGCGCAAATACACATACAGGCCGCCAGCCGCGGGATTCATCGCACCGAGCTCGCCGTATGCCAGCGCGCCGAGCAGCGAAAGCACGCCGCCGATGACCCAGACCAGCAGCGCCGGTCCGGCGTTGCCGCCAGCCTGCCGCAGCACGCCGCCGGGCACCAGGAACACGCCGGAGCCGATCACCGTCCCGATGACGATCAGCATCAGATCGCGAAGGCCGAGGACGCGGTCGAGGGTACGGCTCGACACTTATTGCACGCGCGCGACGCCGGCCTGAGCGCACTCGTCGACGACGGTCAGGTAGCGCTGGACGCCATCGGGACCGATGACATACGGATGTGGCTCGCCGGCCTTCCGCCGCTCGAGCGCCGGCAGCTTGCTCTTCGAGCCGTCGAAGATCGTGTGGTTCGAGATCAGCACATCGGCGCCGGCCTTGGCGGCGATCTCCTTGAAGCGCCGCGCCGATTCGCTGTAGGTCTGAAACCAGAAGCGATCGGGACGATCGGGCGTGATGTAGGCGGTGCGGTTCGCGACCCAGTTGAAGGCGGTGCCGCCCCAGGACGCGGCGACGTGCGGCGCGCCGTGATCCGTCACCGGAATCAGCGTCGACAGCGTGCCCATCGTATGGCCCGGCGTGTTGTACAGCGTCAGCGTCGTGTCGCCGAGCGTCAGCTTCTGACCGTCGACCGCCACCATATCGCGCCGGGGCTTTGTGCCATTGCTCCTGTCGAGCAGATCCCAGTCAGCAGCGGTGAGAATCACGCGTGCGTTGAAGCGATCCTGGAGATACTTCGCGCCGCCGGAATGATCCGAGTGACCGTGGCTGATCACGACGTACTTGATGGTTGCCGGATCCAGTCCCAGCTTCTTCAGACCGCCAACGACCTCGTCGTCCACGGAGTAGTCGAAGATGGCATCGATGAGGATGATGCCCGCGGAGGTCGTGACGGCCCAAACGGAGTACTCGGTCTGACCAAGGAAATAGAGGTTGTCGAACACTTTGGCGGGCTCCGCGTGCCACGATTCGCGAGGCGGCGGCCCAGGCGGTCGCGGCGTCGCCGGTCGTGGCGCGGGCGGCGTGGCCGGCGGGACCGCTTCCGCGCAAATCCGGTTGAAGACGCCGGCGAAATCGGTTCCCGCTGCGGCTTTTGCGGCCGCCACGTGCGCTTCTACGCTCGCCGACGATTGCGCGGTGGTCCGGCCTGCGGTGACGAGCGCCGCCGCCACGACGGCCAGCGTTGCTCCGACGGCACGTTTCTTCACGAGTCACCTCCCCGGGACCCTCAGAGGGATCCGGGTGGAGGTTCTCACAAAAAGCACGTTCCTGTCGCCAGGCAACTGCTCGATCGTCGATTCGCCGTCGTCAGCCGCGCCGACCGATCACGCTCATAGCAGCAGGCGCGGTGGTCGTTCGGCGCATGTCCAGTCGGCCTTTCGTGCCCGCGTGTGCCACGCGGCGAGCCCCCAGGCGACGAAACACGCGGCGATGCCACCGGTGAGCAGGAACCAGAAGATCGACGGCAACGCGAGGGACACGATCAGCACGCTGCCGACCACGAAGATGAGGCCGCCGATGTTTCCGGCGATATCGGTCGACGAGAAGTTGATTTGCGGTGAACGCCACGCGACGGGCGGCACGGCAATCTCGGACGGATGACGCTCGTACCAGGTGTGAAGCAGCAGCGCAACCAGTGTCGCTCCGGCCGCCACGAGCGCCGTCCAGAGGCCAAGCGCCACCACCGTGAGCAGCGTGACGATCACCGATCCGGCGGCAAGGCCGCTGGCGACGTTCGCCCGCTCCTCGGACCACGACGCGAATGGTGCTACCAACATCAGCGTCCAGAATGCGGCGTAGCCGCGACATCGGGCGCGGACACGCTTCACGTGGTTCGAGCCGGCCGCGGCGACTTCGGATTGGAGATCGGCGATTGTTGGACGAACGACGATTTCGATGAATCGCTCGTTAAAAACGAGCGGCGCGAACTTCAGCAGCCACGTCCCAGGCGTCATGGCTTCACCTCCCACGCCACTTCGCGCGTAAACGTCGCCCATGCCCGAAGCATTCGCTCGCCGAGCGCCGTCGGACGATAGATCCGGCGCGGTAGCCCGATCGCGCCCGGATCCGGCGTTTCCTGCTCAGACTCGACGAAGCCTTTGGACTCCATACGACCAAGCGTCACGTAGACGGTCCCACGCTTGAGCGCGCCCCCGGACCGTTCGACGAGTTGCAACCCGAACATCGGTCCTTCAGAAACCAGCAATTCCAGAATGAGTCGCTCTTTTGTCGGCAGCACCGTCGTAAGTCTTACACGAAATAAGATCGTTGTCTACTGTATATTTTGCTAGAATCAGCGGCACGCGGCCGGCGCGACGTTGCGCCGTTTGGGAGCTGAGACATGTCCTGGAGAGCGCCAACGGCATGCGTCGTCTCGGCCGGTTCGATTCTCCTGACCGCCGGTCTCGGGTCCAATCCGCGGCTTGTTGCCCAGACACCGCAGTCGAGACAAGCCGACCAATTCATCGCGAAGCTCTTGCCGAGCCGGTACGCGCTGTCGGTCCGCAGCGGCCAACTCTCGGGCGCAGGAGCGCAGGTCCTGAAAGCGGCGATTGCGGAATCTCGTTTCGTTCTCCTTGGCGAATACCACGGTCTGGCGCAGACGCCGGAATTCTGGGCCGCCGTCTGCAAGGCAGCCGGTGCCGAGGGATTCCACACCATGGCGGTTGAGGAGGGCCCGCTGGCGGCGGCGGAGTTGGAGAACCGGCTCCGACGGCCGGATTTTCTGTCGCAGTCTGCGGCCTTTCAAAAAAAGTTCCCCGATTCTCTCAATGTGTCCAACGCGCGCGAAGAACTCGACATGCTCCAGCAGTGTGCGCGTGCCGGTCAGGGTGAGTTTCGCCTGTGGGGATTGAATCAGGAAGCGCTCGGCGCCGGCGGCCTGATCCTGTCGCGCGTGCTCGCAAGTCCGCTTGGCAGGCGGGCGCGGGCCGCCATGCAGCAATTGCTCGAGCGGAATCATGCGGCCTCTCGCAAGGCGGTCGAGACGGGAAGGATTTCCGATCAGTTCATGATCGCGGCTGATGACAAGGAGCTGGCGGATGGCGCCGCGCTCCTTCTGAAGGATGGCAGTTCAGAAGCGCGCTCGCTGTTCTGGTCGCTGGTTGAGAGCCACGAGATCAATCGGGCGTCTCCGGCGGAGTACAGAAACGCTCGCCGCCGCGAGCGTTTGATGAAGACGCTCTTTGCTGCCAACTATGCGAGGGCGGCCAGCAATGCCGCGGCGCCGCCCAAGGTCCTGCTGAAATTCGGTGCGTATCACGTGTTCAGAGGACTGAATCCCGTTCATGGCAGCGGGATCGGAAACTACGTCGCCGAATTCGCCGAAGGGGAGGCCGCGCGCTCCCTGCACATCTGCCTGCTGGCCGTGAAAGGCTCACAGCCTATCCGTCCGAGAGTCGGCCAGCCGGCGCAGCTGCGTCCGTTCAACCTCGAAGATGACCCCGGCTTCCGCTACCTGCAGCCGATGTTCGGCAATCTTCTTCAAACGGACTGGACGATGTTCGATTTGCGTCCGCTCCGACAGGATGTCAGCAGGCCCGGCGCGATGAGCGCGGACCTGGCGTCGTTCGTTTTCGGCTACGACATCCTGGTGCTCGTGCCGGATGGCAGGCCTTCCACGCAGATTCGTTAGGGTTGGGTTGGTGACCAACAGGCCTCGCTCAAACACGCTGGCGCGGTGGTCGCGAAAGCAGCCGACGCCTCGGTCAAAAACGGTCGCCGAGGCGACGGCGGGGCGACGTCAGACGCGGAACGCGCCCAGCGCGGTCGCGAGCCGCGAGCGTTCGGTGTCCTCTGGACCGGCGGCGAATTGAAATCTTCCCAGCGCCTGCTCGCCCCAGAGATTCGCGACCGTGATCAGAAGTTCGAGGTCGGCGCGCGTCGCATCGGCGAGCGAGGTGTTCGTGAAGACGTCCCTCAATTGCACGAGGGTCAGCTGGCTCAGTCGCAAGCCGTGCCGGCCAATCTTCAACACGTGGTCCGGAACCGGCGCGCTCGCCACCAGCGCCTCCAGAATTCGATCTCGCCATGCCGGCGACAGCCGGGGCACCACTCCGCGAAACCACATCGTGCCGAGAAGCTTCCTGACCTCTCGGCCTTCGAACGAGATCTCGGACCGTGTGCCGTCGCGCGCCGCGGCAAGGGCAGCTGGATCGCTGCGGTTGACGGCTACCGCGAATTCCCAAAGGCTCGCGAACGCAGGTTTGGGCTTGTCTTTGTCATGGAGCGTGGGCCCGACGTCATGAACAACGTCATCAACAACCACGGGCACTTTCGGTGGGACGGCCTCGAGGACGCGGGAGGCGGGTTCATGTGTGCTGACTTCGCTGCCGACCAGAGGCGAGACTCTGGCTTCCAGATTCCAATCGATCGCCAGAGGCGCGTGGTTGCCGGTGTACTCGGCGAACAGCGCGGTCACGCCCCACGGCTTCGGCGTGCGGGGCGCCCGGGCGTAGAGCGGATTGTACGGGTGGCCTTCTGCATCGCCGGAGGCAAGGGCGGCGAGTCTGCCCTTGATCCCCGCATCGACCACGTTCGACCATTCACCCTGGATACACACCAGTGACGTTCCAACCGGCTTGCCGAACGCGTAGTACGAATTCTGCCAGCAGGTTCGAACCGCATCCTCGATCTGTTGACCATCCGGATCCTGCGAGGCCGGCGGATCGATTTCGGCGAAGCCGATGCGGATTCTGCCAGGGCCGGCGAGGAGTGTCGAGAGGTCTGACGGGTCGACCTGCGACAGGTCAGACAGCACGTAAATCAGGCCGCGCAGTCCTCGGGCAATCGGGAGCGTCATGCGCTCCCACACAACCGATTGCGGCTCCGGATGGCGATCGGCATATCCCTGATCGTTGAGAATTTCGATAAAACGAATCTGGGCCTTGTCAAACTGATCGATGACTGACAGCGCGTGATCGAAGCGCCGTTTGTCCACCTCGTGCCGTTCGAACGACGGGCGGACGAAAATCGGGATCACAAGGCTCTTGTGCTGGCGTGCCATCTGAACGACGGGAAACATGGTGCCGGCGCCGGTTCCTTTCCCGCCCGTTCCAATCACGATCACGACGGAATAGCCGCTCAACAGTGCGCCGACCTCGCTCTTCGATTCTTCGAACGCCTGTCTGGCGACTTCGGGGTTGTGCCTGGCGCCGAGCCGTCCGGTCGTGCGGGCGCCAATCAGGAGTCGTTCATCCCGCGGCACATCGGACAACGAGAACTCGTTCGTGTCGATGAACCGCGTGCTGATCGCGCGTCTGAGGCGCTCCGCGTACTTCGGATCGCTCTTCTGCGTCACCAGCAGGTCGCGGCGAAACAGCGCCTTCAACGAGCGAAGAATGTTTCCGCCGCCGCCGCCCAAGCTCAATAGGAGAATGCTCACCGTCCACCCCCTGGATCCCCCGTAAAACGACACCGCACGATCACCCATCGTCCTCGTCCGGAAAGCCGCTCGCCGACGAATCGTTCGTCGTTCAACAGACGCAACACCCGCCCGACGTCGTACTCCACGTTCCTCCGGTGATCCGACAGGTTGGGATACGTCCGGCCCTGATGGGGTGCGAGCAGAATGTCCAGCCGCTTGCGGTACGGCTTCAATCGCAATTGCGCATGAACACCCCGGTCGCTGGAACCTCGTCGCATCAGAGGCCGTTCGAACTCGCGAACGAACCGCTCGCCAAAAACCGTCATCGCGGTCAGCACGACGCGCCGGCCCCGCGAATAGGCGGCGATCCACCACGCGAGCACGATCGCCGTCACCAGACATAGCCCCCACCAGACGCGAACGCCCGCCGTCGCGAGTGCTCGGACCGGGTCGGGCGATGAAGATTGCAGCGGCTGGGGGTGGCGAGACAGCGACTCGCCTCTCGCGGCAATCAGTCCATCCCCGCCGCGTCCTTCGGCGATGCAGGCGCGCCAACCGGGACGTATCCGTCCGTATTGTCGCTTTGCGATGACTCGCAGTGTCGACGTGTCGACGATTTGAAACCACGGCTCGCGCTGGTCACTCGCGTCGCCGGCGAGGCGCCATGCGAGCCGCGCCGCGGTGTCGCCGCGCTGAATGGTAACGCAGGTAGACCGCCGGGCGAACGGCGCTTGCACACCCGTCGTGACCAGAAGCGCGATCGCAGCTGTGCAGGAACCGATGCGCTTTTCCATCGGCACCAATCGCCATCTCAGCAGTTGTCGTGATCGAAGAATAAGCAGTTTGCCGCGCGATGCTGCGCGCCCGCCATTGAGCAACCGATGTGCCAACGCGCAGCGGTTGAAAATATGAATCGCGCGGCGAGCTCACCGGTCACAAGCGGCGGCTTCAAGCGCGATTGTCCGAACGCGGGGTCGGCTACGGCCAGCGGGTAGGACAGCCGAGCCGTTCCCTGCCGTCACTGCTGAATGCGCACGGGACCCTCGAGCCGGAACTGGAGCCGCGTTTCTGCAGGCACGCTCAGGTGTGTCTTCCCCGATCCGGCTACGACCGCGCCGGTGGTGCCGCCCGCAATCGCACCACCGACCGCGCCTGTGCCGCCCCCCAACAGCCCGCCGACGACCGCGCCGACTCCTGCGCCGGCGCCGATCTTCCGCGCCGCGCGTTTTCCCTCGCTATGGCCCTTCAGCTCGATAGAGCTCGACGTTATGTAGTAGCCGCGATCCCCGACGTGAAGGGAGAGCACCCTGAGTGTGATGCGGTCTCGTCCCTTCAGGTTCGAGGATTGCTGAACGTCCACCGCTTCCAGCGTCGCCAACGATCCGCGCGGGACGACGACGTAACCTCGAGCGTCCATCACCGGATCGTCAACGATCGCCCTGAACCTCATACCGACGTGGGTCGAGTAGATGACGATTGGATGGGTTGTGCGGACGTTCAACACGGTTCCAGCCGGCACAACGTCAGCACCGTTCGCACCAGCGGTCCCTAGACCGGCGAGCAGGAGTAAACCCATCATGACCGACCACGCACGGAACTTCATGGCGTCACCGGCTCCCCTCTCGTGTCGTCGTCACGGCATGTTGTGATCACCCGATCCTTCTCGCCTGGTAATTGAGGACCGCGACGACACACTCGTCATCGGCCGCAAGAACGGTGCTGACGACCATGCGGCGGCACAGGTAACCCCGACTGGAATCGGTGTTGCTCGATCAGATCCTGGCTGTCCGACGCGTGCTTATCGAGTGGCCACCACTTCGCCAAGCCGCGCTCGAATGAGTGCTGACTGCTCCGGCGTGAACGCAAGGCTGCTTGGGTGAAATTGCCGAAGCTCGGCGACGTCCCAACCCGTGCGCATCAATCCGTCGGACGAATGTGAACCCGGAGGCAGCAGCAGATGGGCGAGCTCGTGCGCGATGACAACCGCCAGCAACTCCTTCTCCTGCCAGCCCGCCGCGGCGGCGGCGTCCTTCAAGCGGTCGTATAACACGTACGCGATTCGGCCGCCGCCCTCGCGCGCAACCACTGCTGACCCGATCGCGCCCGCCGGCCACGCCCTGCGCGCCACCATGCTGCGGCTCAATACGTTGATGGTGAAGTCTTGCAGCCTGCCGTTCTCGACATCGGGCCGCTTGCGGGCGCGGGGACCCATCGTCGGAGCCCAGTCGATCGCGATGTCAATCGCGGTATAGAAGTTTGCGGCGATGCTCTGCGCCTCGGTGAGCGTCTCAGGGACAACACCAGCGTAGTCATAGACGCGCACCCTGACTACCGGCTCGTCACGCGATTCACCACGTGCAACAACGCCATCGACGACGACGATTCCAGCGCTAATCAAAAGTACCGCTATCGGAATCCGCATCGGGCCACCTGCCTCCCGACGATCGAGCAAGAGGAGCGCCAGACACGACCTTGAGTGGAGGAATTGGTACGGCGGAGAGTGAGTGCGGCTCTTGAGCGGAAACGTCAGAAGCGCGTGACTGGTGTTACCCACCACGCAGTGCCCATATGTCGTGACAAGCGTTTTGGAATCGATCCTCAAGCGGCACGCGCCAGACCTGATCGTGCTCCTGGTTGCGAGACGGGACTGCGATGGGCCGTGATCGTCAGGCTCCAGCCTGACGCAAGTACACGGTTTCGGATCACGCGACCAGATGGTCAGTGAGCGCGATTCAAGGAGCCGGCTGCGTCATTGCGCGCGAGGCTCCTCCGCGCAGGAGGCCGCCCACCGGCGATGAGACCACGACAGCCAACCGTCACTCCTGGAGCCACTCGCCGCAGGCGGGCAAAGTCTGGCGGAGGGAGAGGGATTCGAACCCCCGGTACCCTTCCGGGTACAGTGGTTTTCAAGACCACCGCCATCGACCACTCGGCCATCCCTCCGCGTCGGAAAACTCGCCGAAAATCGCGCGATTCTGGCGCTCCTGATTTCACGCCACACTGCCCGTCGCGCAGCCGTTTTGGGCCAAATCGCGTGAAGTCCATGTAGGCCAGAATCTTCAGACGGGCGCAGTGTCACTCCATGTGTCACCGTCGCAGGCCAGGACGCCAGCCTAGCCGTTTGCCATTGTATCGCGCGGCGTAGTGGCGAAAATTCGCGGTTTTGCTCGAGGTACCCCAGTGCCAGTGCGCAAGGTGTGAATCGTGTGTCTGCGCGGGTTGCAGCTGAGGCTCTAGCGTGAACATCCGCTTGAGGGTGATCGAGTCACGGTTGATGGTAGCGTTCGAGGCGCCGGCCGCCTGCCCCCTGGCAACGTACTGCCGCACGAGCGGCGGGATGATCCCGGCCAGCCGATGCTCTCAGACGCGACCGGCACCATGGAGCCAATGGACGCTGCGCTCGACGACGGCCGCCTGACGATTCAGCTCGAAGCGCGGCACCTGACGTTGACGCGTGAGGCCGGCGCATAACAAGAGCATCCTCACAACTCGCGGATTCGCGTGGAGGCGTCGTGGTTCTGCTAGCCGTCGTGACACCGCGCCGAGCCGTGCGATTATCGGCGGCTGCCTAAACGATCTCGGCCGTTTTCAAGGCCACCCACTCGGCCATCCCTGCGCGTCGCTCGGACGATCGCGAGCGAGCGATGGCGGGCAAGCCCCGTCGAACAACTGGCCTGAATTCGCACGTCTCGCACGAATCGACCAAAAGCGAATCCGGCTTCCGCGTCCTCTGTGCGGAAAACGACCGTGAAGCGCGACGGCCTTGACTCGAAACCCGTGCCTTCTGTCCGCGGAACCTCGCACGCGAGGCATTCGTATCGTCAGTTGGCGAGGACCACATGAAGACTGCAATGACGATTGGCCTGTTGCTGCTGACCGCACCGATCGCCGGTGCGCAACCCACGAAATCGGTCGATCGAACGGTGGCCCTGTCACCGACCGGCTCAGTCACGCTCGTGGCACATAACGGCTCGATTGAGGTGCGGACATGGGATCGAACGGAGGTCCAGATTCACGCGAGGATTGAGGCAGGCGGGACGTGGCCTGCCGACGTTCGGCGGTTTGATCAGACGACGGTCGACATTCAGTCCACACCCGATTCGGTTTCGATCAGGTCCGTCTACCCCGCAATTTCCGCGTGGGGATTGTGGTTCGGCAACAATCCACGCATCACCTACACAATCACGGCGCCGCAGACGGCCCGCTGGAAGATCGATACCCACAATGCCACTGCCGACATCCGCGGTGTTCACGCCCCGCTCACCGTCGAGACGCATAATGGCCGCGTGCTCGTCTCTGATCTCGATGGGCCTCTGCAGGTGGACGCGCACAACGGAAGCGTCACCGCCGATCTTGTGTCTTTCCGAGGCGCCGAATTCACCTCGCATTTGGGATCGGTTGAACTGACGCTACCATCACTCACGGCGTTCAACCTGCACGCTGATACAGGACGCGGCGGGGTCCAGTCGGATTTCCCGCTCACCATTCGGACTGTGGGACGCCGCCAGACGAGCGTCGATGGCGCGGTGAATGGCGGCGGACCGGCGCTGCGATTCAATTCTCATCGGGGGGAGCTGCGGTTGCGCCGGAAGTGAGGCGGCTATCTCGCCGGTTGGATGCGGAGATTGCGGAAGGCCGCGGGCATGCTGTCCACCCACAAGCCGACGTTGCCTTCTCGATGCCCCAGCCGATCGACCACCAGGCAGGGCTCCGTGCTGCCGTCAATCGAGACGCTGACCTTTTGCTTCGTTACCTCGATGCGGGCGTGAAACCACCCGGCGGGGTCCGGAACAGGCTGGATGGCGGCTTCGTAAGCGCCAGGTTTGTCCTTGCGCAGCTTCTCCCACGTGTACTCAGGCCACGCGACGTACTGCATCGCGTGACTGCGCGCGTGGGGGCCGTCGTCCGCGAATCGGAACGGACGAAAGTACACAGCCTCGAATGTCTTGGCGTCCGCGACGCCGAACGCCAAGCCGAGAAAACTCGCTTTCCGCTTACCGGCGCCGCGCAAATCGATCTCCAGTGTGCCTTCTGAGAACTTCACGTTCTGCACGAGTGCCAAACCGATGTGGCTACCAACGGCCGGATCACCATGCGGTTTCAAACGCACGACCGGCCCCTCCACACTGGCGTCGGCGTCGATCACTCGCCAGCTTTTCGCGTCGTTCACCCGCCCGAGATCGGGAGCCAGACTGCCTTGCGCGAATTGGACGGCGACGCAAAGGAAGGCAGAGCCACGGATCCTTATGGCGTTGGCTAAGCGAATCTCGTGCCCGGCCAATCGCTCGATGATGCGTAGTTAGCGCCCGCTATATGACCGCTTTCGGGATCACAACGTCCCAATGTGCAAAGCCAGCACCGCGCAAGAAACGTCGCATGTCAAGCCGCGGCCGGCTCTTTTTTGAGCGTGCGAAAGTGAACCTCGGCGTACGCAATGCCACCTGTTTCATCGAGGTTGACCTCGAAGTCGTAGCCCTCGCGTTCGAGACGACGGCGAACATCGTCCACCACGCGCATTGCCATAGGACTCAAACTGTCTCTGGTCTTGTTCGGTTCTGCGAGCAGCGTCACCCACGCGTCCTTCTGTCCACGCGACGGTTTCTTCGCCATCTGGAAGCCGTTCCGACACTTCTTCACGAGATAGTCGAGCAGCTCCTTCTCCGGGAGGTCTTTCACGCGGTTCCAGGATTCAACCCAGCCTCGAGTTCTTGCCGACATTGTGGCCCCCCGTCGAGATTTCGTCGCCCACACCCATTCTATGAAGCGCAGCGTTCGGAGTACAACCGTTTTGGCGGATTCGATGTCAACCTTCGGTCTCTTGCTAAGAGTCCCAGCAGCGCTGACGCTGCGGCGACCTTCCGCGTCCGAACCAAGTCCAAGACAAAGTCGGTTCGGCTCATCTCGAGCATCAATGCGTCAGGCCGTAGATCAAATAATTGACGCCCAGCTTGTACGCCTCGTTGGTCTGATCGAACGGGCGGAAACCGCGTCCAGACCACTCCCAGTACTGCGAGACATCGGTGTTGTAGTTGATGATGGCCATCAACCGCTTGCGTCGATCGTTGTCTTCGTAGATGCCCTTGAAGATCGGATCGCCGCTGACGTACGCCTGCGGGAAGTGTGCGATGTTCTCGATCTCGAAGAACGAATGGAAGATGGGATCGCTCGCGTCCATGTCGAGGAACTGCACATTGGGCAGCACGCGCCCCATTGTGTCCGCGAACGGCTCCCATCCGCCGCCCGGCCCTCGCCATCCGGCGGGCTTGAAATCGTCGATGAAGAGGAACCCGCCCTTCTGCAGATAGGCGCGCAGACCGGCGGCTTCCTTGTCGGTGACGGTCCACCAGCCGACTTCGATGATGTAGGCCATCGGGTACTTTAAGAGCTCCGCGTCGTCGAGCGTCACGGTGTTGATGTCGTCCTCGTGCGCGCCGATGAAGCTGATCTCGTTCATGATCTTCATCAGGTTGCGCTCGGCGAGCGGATAGCCGTGAATCCACGACGGACGGCGACCGGGCCAGTAGCCGCCGGGCGCCGGATCGTAGCGCACGCGAACGAACGTGAATCGCCCGTCGTACTTGATATTGGGCAGTGGTCGATATGAACCGTCGGCGCCGCCCCAGAAGGGATACTGCGCGAACAAGCCGCCGGCGATGACGACCGACGCCAGCGCGGTGAGTGAAACCAGGATGAGGCGCCGGCGAATGCGCGTCTGCATCGCGAACCTGCGCACTCCAGATCGTGTGTCCGCTAACGCTCCAGCGTGCCTTGGTACGGAATCACCTGGCCCACGACGATATCGGCGTCGAACTCCATTGTCTGGTATCCCGGCGCGCGAATCTCGATGTGATGGCGGCCCTGCGTCAGTCCAAGCGGCTGCGATCTCGGCGTGAACATGTTGACCGTGCCCGCACGCTCTCCGTCAACCCACACTTCAGCTGTCGGCGGCGTGATCTCGAAGCTCACGCCTCCCATGTCCCAATTCGGCGGATGCACCTCGACGCGTCCGGGCTGCGACGGGTATGCCGAGGGCGGATAGGTCGAATATGGCGGCGGATAACCTGGCGCCGGGTACGCGTACGGATACGGATACGAGTACGGGTACGCGTAGTACGGCGCGTAAAACGGATCGTAGTAACCCCAGTAGTACGGGTACGCGATCGGGAAGCCGGCCCAGAAACCGAGGCCAACGCTGAACCGCGGACGGAACGCATAGTACGGACGGTAAAATGTGATTGGCCCACGGAACACGCCAGCCCCGGCGTATCCGGCCGGCCGGACGACGGCGCCGTAGGCACGGGGCACAGCGGCGCCCGTGACGCTGCCCGGCGTGTGCGTTGCCCCGGACGCTCGCTCGCTGGTTCCTCCGGCTCGAGGCGCCGCCCCGGACGATCGAGGAGATGCGGATCGAGAACCCGATTGCCCAGAGCCCTCCCGAGCGGTCGCATGTCCGCCGCCGCCACCGTGGCCGCCGCGGTGCTGAGCGCTGGCCATTGGAGCGCCGACCAGCAACGCCGCTGCCGCAACGATCGCTGTCCTTGTGAAGGTCATACCGGCCCCCCAATCCGATCGGGAACAGCATAGCGCGGGTTGCTAAGGTTTTGAGAAAGAGCGGTTGGAATGCCCATGGGATACTACGCCTCGACGTTGATTCGAGCCGCTCCGAGGTTGCTATTACTATGCACGACTGCGGAAAGCACACCCGCAGACGCTCATCGCAGGAAAGGCGACGTGCTGTGAGGTGCGTGCCCACCTGATGGCGCCGATCTGAAATCTCACGCGCATCCGCACAGCGGGTCGGCGGAATCCACGCTGCCATCCTTCTCATCCGCCATTCGCTGAACGCGAGCACCAAGACGGCTATGACGACAGCCGCGGCAAAGCCACCGCCATCGACCGCTCGGCCATCCATCGCAATCCTTCGGGATTTTTTAGCCGCACATTCGATACAGTTCCGCCTGACTAGACCTTATGACCTCACTCCCCATTGGCCGCGCGCTTGGCGCCTGCATGCTTTTGGCGACGGCCACCATTCCGCTCAATGCGCAGAAAAAAGCGAAGGTTCCCAATCTCGTGACCTGTCCCCCCTCAGGGGCAGAGAAGCGCGGCAGCACGCGCGGCGTGCTGAATGAGGTCAAACACCACGTCCCGGAGTCGACGACGCCGATCGTGCTGACCTTCGACGACATCCCGGTCCTGCAGAAGCAGGCCGATGCCGTCGTCAAAAGCGGACCGAATGCGAAGGTGCTGGGGAAGGATCGCGCGAAGCTCCGCAACCTTACCGTCGGCGACAAGCATGTCGGCGAGGGCGACCTCGTGTCGATGGTCGGGTTTCTCGTCGGCAAGGCGACGGCGAATGTCGGCGAGTCGGCCAACTGCTATCTGCGCGGTCAGGCGAACAACGACTTCGAAATCCGCTTCGCGCAGAAGGCCCAAGTCCCCGAGAAGGACGCGATCGTCGCCGAGATGATTCCGCAGAATCGGCCGAAGGAGTGGACGCTAGGGGCTCTGCGCGGTCTCGCCAACGACGGCCGTCAGATTCTCATCACCGGGCAACTGATGTTCGACAGCCACCACAAGATCGGCGACAGCCCGCGCTTCTCGCTGTGGGAGGTTCATCCCACCACTCGTCTGCTGGTCTGCCAGAGGCCGGATAACAAATGCGATCCGGCCGTCGCGGACCAGTGGAAGCCGTTGTAACAGACACGCACAGCTGTTGTCGGATCGTACTGCCGATGGACGTGGCTTCATAGCGGCAATTCGCCCGACGATCCAAATGGAAGACGAAGAAGCCAAGGGCGTAAACGCGCCCACGCTTTCGCCCGCTCGGTTAGCGGGAGACAGGTGAGTATGATTGGCGACGAACGACATCGCGCCGATCGACACAGAAGAACCATGGCCAAACGCACACTGCTGACCATCGCGGCCCTCGCAATCATCACGCTGCCCACCGGCGTGGTGTCGCAGGAGCCCGCGTACCCGATCACCGTTGTTCCGCCCGGCAAGGGCCCGTTCGGTTTCCCACCCGGCTACCAGACGCCGTGGGACAAGATCCAGATCATGGTGACGGCGAAGATGTCGCCGAACCTGTTCGTGCTGCACGGGTCCGAGGGTCTCGACCCCGCTCATCCCGACGCGTCGGGCGGCCGCGCGATGGCGCTCTTCGGCCCTGACGGCGTGCTGCTCGTCGACACCCAGAATCGGCAGGTGCAGGACAAAACACTCGCGGCGCTGCGTTCGTTCACCAGCGCGCCGATCAAGATCATCGTCAACACGCACGTTCACCCGGATCACACGGGAGGCAACGCGTTTTTCGCAAAACAGGGCGGGATGATCTTCGCGCAAGAGAATCTTCGTGAAGAGATGCTGCACCCGCCGGGGCGTTCCGCCGATCCGCCGCCCGGCCTGGATGTGGCCGGCGTGCCAGTCTCGACGTACGAGTACAACGCAGCGACGCCGGGTCAGCCTGCGGTCACGTTCCACATGAACGGCGAAATCGTCGATTTCATTCCGATGATGCCGTCGCACACCGCGGGCGACACGATCGTGCGGTTCCGGAACGCGAACGCGATCTACATCGAGGACTTCTATCGCAACTTCGGCTACCCATTCGCCGACCAGGCCAACGGCGGCTCGATTCAGGGCATGCTCGCCGCGGTCGACCTCTTCGCCAAGATCTCCGGCCCCGACACGTGGTTGGTGCCGGGGCACGGGTCGTTGATCAAGGCGAAGGATCTCGCGCCCTACCGCGCCATGATCGTGGACATCTGGGGCAAAGTGAAAGCGATGCGCGATCAGAACAAAACGCTCGGCGACGTCCTCGCCGCGAATCTGACTGCGCCGTACGACAAGACGACGCTGGGCGATACGCAGCAGAGCAAGGATCGCTTCATCACCGAGATGTATGACGAGGTGAGGGACTTTCCACCGCTGGTCAACGGCAAGCGTACTATGCCGGTCCGGACGCGGCCGTAGACCGCTGGGGACACGCGCTTCGGCGCGATCCCCTTTTATCAGCAACGCCATATCGCCGGAGCTGGCGTTGAATCGTTCGGGAGGGTAGAAGGAGGGCGGAGGCAGAAATTCGCCCCGGTGCCGTTTCCCGTACAGTGGTTTTCAAGACCGCCTCATCGACCACTCGGCCATCCCTCCGCGTCGAAATCTGGGCCAGAATTTACCCGGCTCGCGCGTATCGCCAACCGAGAGAAGCCGCACGCCGGGCTTCGTCCGCAGCAAGCAGCCTCATGCCATCACCTGGATCGGTCTACTGGACGATTCAGCGCCTCTCGTGGTGAAGCGAGCGCGCCTCAGGCGTACATGTTCGGCCGTCGCCCTGTGGCCGAAGGCGGTATTCGACCGACATGCGGAATCGATCAGCGGTGACGTTTGGAAGCGCGCGGTGGACCGTCATGCATGAGAAGAGGAGAAGGTCACCCTCATAAAGGTCGGAGGCCGACCACGGCGTGTTTTCGCCGATTGAGAGCCCTCGCGCGACGCGCCGTGCGGGAGTAGCCCCTGGGTGTGGGAACCTGCGAGTAGCTCAGCTGATTACGAAATGTGGCGAAATGTGGCGCGAACCGAGCGAGTTCTGGGCGGGTATAGGCATCGAAGCATAACCGTCTTGAGATAACCGATTTTTCTCAATTTCAAGACCACCGCCATCGACCACTCGGCCATCCCTCCCGCCTTCGCAAGCGTACAACACCCAGCTTGGTTCGGCGGGCAAGCCCGCCTTGCACCCGTACAACACCTAGCTTGCTTCGGAGCTCGCGATTTCGTACCAGCATGCCCCTCACGATTGGCCGAATCCGCGAAGTCCGTATGGGCCAGAATCTTCAGCCTGGGGCGGTGCCACTAGAAGTGTCATCGCCGTAGACCGCGACGCCAGCCTAGTCCGTTTGCCATTGTATCGCCGGGCGAATTGGGCGAGGTGCATCGTGCGCGTGACACGAAGCTGGATCGCGACGTCGCCCTCAGGGTCGTATCAGAGGACGATGGTCAACATTTAGGGGGCCGGAGTTAACGAAAGCTACCTTATCGGCCGCCGGCGTACAACGTTGATGTGCCGGTGCCGTTGTTCGCCCCCTAGAACGGGCTCGTCGCGGTCATCGAAATGCCCCACGGGTTGACGAGATTGGCATCAGTGATGAGGGCCACATCTGGCTGATCGGAGACGAGATTCGTCTGGTCGAAGAACTCCTTCGTCGCGGCCTTTGTGACTCGAGTTGAGGGTGACGAAGGCAGGCTGGTCACGACCAGGGCGAGAACGGTTAGGACGGCTGCTGCGATTCGATTCGGGACGCGAAAGGGGACGTTCATGAAGACCTCCTCTGTGTGGCAGGACGATCGGAAGCAACTAATCGTGCGTGCTCGCAGCCGCGCGGCGGCACATCTCATCGGGCGGTAGGCCTTCGACGAGCGTGGCCAGCCACCACTGGTTGCCCGTCGGATCAGTCACGGCGCCGTGCCGATCACCATAGAACTGGGTCATCGGCTCGCGGACCGACGTCGCACCAGCACGAACGGCTCGCGTGTACGCCGCGTTCGCGTCCGGGCTGGAAGCAGAAGTGATTTGCCTGCCGCACCCGTGTCGAATTAGGCCTTTCTGGCGTGAAGCCCGAATGCAGCGCCCTGCGGATCCATCGCGTTCACGATCCAATCGCCGCCGGGAACTTCCATCGGGCCGTTAAGGATTTTGCCGCCGCTTGCCTTGATTCGCTCGGCGGCCGCGTGCACATCCGGAACGCGGAAATAAATCTGCCAGTTCGGCGGTACGTTCGCCATCTCAGGTGGCTTGTTCATCACGCCGCCGATCATTCCGTGCGGGCGGTTGAACATCTGGTACTTGCCCATCGCCCCCATGTCCATCGCGTCGCTCGGTTGCCAGCCGAACACCTGCTGGTAGAACGTCATCGCCGCTGGCGCGTCGGTTGTCATCAGCTCGTGCCACGATGCTTCACCGACTTCCGCCGCGCCTTCCGGGCGCTGCTCGGCGCGCGCCGGCTCGTAGATGTAGAACGCGGCGCCCTGCGGATCCATCATCATCTGCATGCGACCCACGGTGGGAATCTCGATGACCTCCGTGTGCGCAGTGCCGCCGAGCTGCTTGATCTGCGATGCCGCCTCTTCGAGCTTCGGCACGCCGATGTACATCGCCCAGAACGGCGGCGCCTTTACCTCCTGTGGCTTGGTCATGACGCCGGTCACGGGCGCATCACCGCCGCGATTGAACATCGTGTAGGGTTGAGGCGCGCCGTCGAATGGCGACGTCTTCCAGCCCACCACTGTCTGATAGAACGCTTCGGCCGCCTTCATGTCTGTGGTCATCAATTCGTACCAGAGTGGCCGTCCAAGCAAGGTCGATGTCGCAACAGTCATCGAACTCCTCCGATCTTTTCGAAAACCGCTGACCTCGAACGCGGAGGGTTCGAGAGTCAGCGAACGACTAGTTTGCCACGCAACGATGACATTTGAGCGACACGGAGGCGTGAGTAATCAATTGGCGCATGGAGCGCCGATGGGCCCGGCGCCCAGGCTCAGCCGCTCTGGCATCACGAAAACGTTCTCTACCTGAGCTCGTAACGCCGATGCCCCTGAGTCGCTGGAAGCGCGAGGATTGTAGCGCGGCATTTTACCGAGCATCGATAATGGAGGCGCACGTGGAGACATCGTCAGGGATCGGGATTCCTCGGCCGGTGTTTCATTGAAAACCACAGCGCCGGGCGGTAGGCTGTGCGGCATGCCGCGACATCACGTGCGCCCGACACTCGTAGTGCTGACCCTCGCGTCGGCGTTGGCGGCGTCCACCGCAAATGTCCGCGGCCAGGCCGGCACCAGAAACGGCGAGTGGCCGAGTTATGCCGGCGACACCGGCAGCACGCGCTATGCGCCGCTCGACCAGATCAACGCCGCGAACTTCGGCAAGCTCGAAGTGGCTTGGCGCTTCAAGACCGATGCGCTCGCGCCGCGTCCGGAATTCAAACTCGAAGCCACGCCCTTGATGGTCAAAGGCGTCATCTACTCGACGGCCGGAACCAGACGCGCCGTCGTCGCACTCGACGCGGCGACCGGCGAGATGTTGTGGATGCACGGCGAGCGGGAAGGCGCGCGCGGACAGGCGGCGCCACGACAGTTATCGGGCCGCGGCCTTGCCTATTGGAGCGACGGTCGCGAAGAACGCATCCTCTACGTCACGCCCGGCTATCGCTTGATCGCCCTCGATGCGAAGACGGGCACACCGGTTCCAACGTTCGGGAAGAATGGCGTGGTCGATCTGATGCTCGAAATGGATCAGCCGATCGATCCGCTCAGCGGAGAGATTGGTCTGCATTCCACGCCCATCGTCGCGCGCGACGTCGTCATCGTCGGCGCCGCGCACAAGTCGGGCGGCGTCCCGACCAGCCGCACGAACGTCAAAGGATATGTTCGCGGCTTCGACGTCCGTACCGGTAAGCGCCTCTGGATCTTCCACACCATCCCGTCGCCGGGCGAATTCGGCAACGACACGTGGGAGCGGGACTCGTGGGCGTACACGGGCAATACCGGTGTCTGGGGCCAGATCAGCGTCGACGAGGAGCTTGGCATGGCGTATCTGCCGGTCGAATTGTCGACCGGCGATTACTACGGCGGCCATCGTCCGGGCGCGAATCTGTTCAGCGAAAGTGTCGTGGCGGTCGATCTCAACACGGGACAGCGCAAGTGGCACTACCAACTGGTGCACCACGGCATCTGGGATTTCGATATACCGTGCGCGCCAATCCTCGCTGACATCACCGTCAACGGCCGGGCGATCAAGGCGCTCGCGCAGCCGACCAAGCAGTCGTGGCTCTATGTGTTCGATCGGGTGACTGGTCAGCCGGTGTGGCCGATCGAGGAGCGGCCGGTGCAGAAGGGCGACGTGCCGGGCGAGTGGTATTCGCCGACACAGCCGCACCCCACGAAGCCGCAAGCGTACGAGCGGCAAGGCGTCACGACTGACGATCTGATCGACTTCACGCCGGAGCTGCATGCCGAAGCGGTGGCGCTGGTCTCGAAATACAAGATCGGTCCGATCTTCACGCCGCCGGTCGTGAGCAAAGTGGACGGACCGTTGGCGACGCTGATGCAGGCGTTTGCCACGAACTGGGAGGGCGGATCGTACGACCCGGAGACGCACAAGCTGTACGTCTTTTCGAGCGGCGGCATCCTCGCGCTCGGGCTGGTGCCGCCCGCCGACAAGCGCGATTTCGATTACGTCCAAGGTCTGGCGACGACCGGCATGCGCACCAGCGGCGGCAGCGGGTCGAATGCGCCCTCCGCGACCGGCCGGAGCGAACCACCACCGCCGCCTGTGCCCGGAGGATCGGCAACGGCCGCTGGCGAAGTTGGCGGCGGCGGATTGAACGTCCGCGGTCTTCCGCTGGCGAAGCCGCCATACGGACGCATCACCGCCATCGACATGGACAAGGGCGAGATCGCGTGGCAGACCGCTCACGGGGAGACCGCGGACAACTTGCGCAATCATCCGACGCTGAAAGGTCTGAACATTCCGCGGACCGGGCGGGCGGGGCAGATCGGCACGCTCGTCACCAAGACGCTCGTGATAGCGGGCGATGCGGGCGTGGCCACGCAGCCGTCAGGCGCGCGGGGCGCGATGCTGCGCGCCTACGACAAGGCGACGGGGCGAGAGGTCGGATCGGTCTTCATGCCCGCGACGCAGACGGGCGGACCGATGTCCTACATGTGGAACGGCCGGCAGTACATCGTCGTCGCGATCAGCGGCGGGAGCTACAGCGGCGAGTTCGTGGCGTTTCGGTTGCCCGCGGAAGCGGCGACCTCGGCGCGACCTTAGCTACGGCGCTCCAACACGTTTTCAAGACACCATCGACCACTCGACCGTCCCTAGCAGCAATCGCCGATCGTAGCCGCCGCCGGCCGCAATGTCGCTCACCGGCACTGGTCAAGCGATCACGAAATGCGGTCGTTGGCGGCGGCGCCTCGATTAATCCGGCCAGAATACGCGCCAACCCCGCGCACGAATTTTGTAACGCTCTCAGTCTTGTTTGGCGATCACTGCCCGCCTCCTGATGATTGGCGGTCTTGCCATCTTCGGATCGACAAGGCCGCTTTTTGCGGAACCCGAACCGCCGCCGGGCTCGTTTCTCGTCTACGTCACGCAAGCTTCTTACAGCGTCAATCTGGGTCCAGCGGAACACCTCCTGGTCTTCCCCATCGCCGTGCAGATCCCAGGAGCGGCCCTTGCGGCAGGCCCGTACATCTTCAGGCTGGTCACACCGTCGCTCGTGCAGGTCATGAGCGCGACGCGGTCGAAAGTTTATGCGACATTTTTTGCGCTGAACGATTCGGGTGATGGAGACATCGGGCGGGAACGCATCAAGTTCGCGCAATATCCTGAGGACGACCTCCCAAGGATTGTCGGCTGGTACCTTTCAGGCGGAACCGGATACGAGTTCGTCTATCCCAAGCCGAAGCGACCCCCTGAGCGCGTCAGAGAGAGGTAACAGACGGCGAGCGCTCCTGTGCCTGGCGTGAAACTAAAGGCGCGGCCGGCGCGCACGTCCGGCTGGGGAGGCGCGCTCACGATCGAACGGCTCGAGGACGTGGGCCGGCCCTATGCGACGTCGCCCGAAAACGCAGCAAAACATAACCTCATCGCTGCGCGTCGAAATCGCCCCTGAACAGCCGCAGCGCATCACTTGTACCGGTTGGACATCCACTGGGTGCTGGCTGGACCTCGCGCCGGACCCCTAGTCCCGTCGACCACGCGATTGGTGTGTGCTTGGCGTTCGGCGGTGCTTGGCGCGGCCGAACCCAGGTGTAAACGTATTCCAGGCCGCATTGAACACACTGACACGGTAGACTCCACCTCGCGGATGACAGAACATGACCGTCTGGCAGATCCGGGACAAATCGCCGAGATGCTGCAATGTGCGGAAGCCGGCGACGCCGCCGTCAAAGACGCGTTGTTCGCATCGTTGTACGGCGAGTTGCACCGCCTGGCCGAGAGTCACATCCGCCGCGGCGGCGCCCAACTCACCATGGGGGCAACAACGTTGCTGCACGAGGCGTATCTCGAGCTCAACAGCCGCAGCCATGTGACATTTCCGGACCGCCCGCGGTTTCTCAAGTACGCGTCGCGCGCGATGCGCGGCCTCGTGATCGATTACGTCCGGTCGAGGCATGCGCAGAAACGCGGCGGCGAGATCACCTTCACCTCGATTTCAGAAGAGGTCGCGGGCGCGACGAGCGCGGCCTCACTGCAGGCGCTGAGCGACGCGCTCGACGAGCTCGTCGCGGTCGACGCCGGGCTCGCCGAGCTGGTCGACCTGAAATTCTTCTGCGGCTTTTCATTCGGCGAGATTGCGGGGATCCGCGGGGTGTCGGAGCGTACCGTGCAGCGCGATTGGGCGAAAGCGCGGGTGCTTTTGCATGACGCGCTCCGGCACGCGCCTGACGCCGACTGAGCGTGTCGGGATCGGCGGTCGGATTTCGATCAAGGTACCGGAATGTTTCGACTCGACAAGGAACAGTGGCGCGCGCTCAGCCCACTGCTCGACCGGGCTCTGGAGCTGGATGCCGCTGCGTGTCACGAGTTGCTCTCGAACCTCGAGCGCGAGCGGCCGGATCTCGCAGACACTCTCCGCCGTCTTCTGACCGAGCACAACTCGCTGCTCGGCTCTGACTTCCTGGAATCGTCTCTCGACGTCGAGGAAAGGCCGGCGCCATCGCTCGCCGGCCGCACCGTCGGTCCCTACACGCTCGAAGCGCCGCTTGGCATGGGCGGCATGGGAACGGTGTGGCGCGCGCGACGCAGCGACGGGCGCTTCGAAGGCGCCGTCGCCGTCAAGCTGATCAATCTCGCCCTGCTCGACGATCGGGGCGACAAGCGGTTCCGACGCGAAGGCACGCTGCTAGCTCGACTCGCCCACACGCACATCGCGCGGCTGCTCGACGCGGGCGTCACGCCCGCAGGCCAGCCGTATCTGGTTCTCGAGTACGTCGACGGTACGCGAATCGATTGCTTCGCAGACGAGCACCGCCTCGATCCGGTCAAGCGGCTCGATTTGTTCCTGCAGGTGGCCGACGCCGTCGCCCACGCCCACGCCAGCCTCGTCGTCCACCGCGATCTGAAGCCGTCGAACATCCTCGTCCGCGAGGATGGCCAGATCAAACTGCTCGATTTCGGGATTGCCAAACTGCTCGAGGAGAACGACAACATTCAAGCGACGCTGACGGGTCCGGCCGCGCAGGCGCTCACGCCCGAGTACGCTGCTCCGGAGCAG